>Ga0315279_10004915_pt1 | contig 17705 bp, 10 predicted proteins | sample YL17G06_20_MG_FD_203694 | JGI IMG/M metagenome (GOLD analysis project Ga0315279, IMG submission 203694) | Sediment microbial communities from Yellowstone Lake, YNP, Wyoming, USA - YL17G06_20 | ecosystem: Environmental > Aquatic > Freshwater > Lake > Sediment | place: USA: Wyoming | collected... | reverse complement strand
GTGTTGATAGAACGGCCCGGTCAGCGAATCGCCGACGACGAGGCGGTGATCCAGAAAGGTCAGCGGCAACCCTTCGGCGTGCGACTCCAGCCACAGCGTGAGCTTGGCCAGTTCCACCGCCAGCGGATTCTTGTCTACCCCATACAGGCAATGCACGGCCACCATACGCCGGCAAAGCGCCTCGGCTTTGCGCTGCGAAAGCCCCGAATCCACTCCCTCCGGTGCCCGGCTGGGCAGGTATTTGAGCAGTTCGTCGTCCGGGTCCGGCAGTTCAACCACGCGGCCACGCATGATCTGGGCATTCGCTAAATGCTTCTGTTTCCTCGCCGCGTCGGGTTCTTTTTCGGCTTTGCGCTCCAACGCCAGCGCCATTTCGTCGCACAGGCGGCAGGCTTCGTAGAGCTTCGCGCCCATGAATCGGCAGGTTTCCACCAGGAAATGCCCGCTGCCCATAGCGGGATCAAGCACTTTCAGTTCCAGAATCCGCATCGGCATCGGGTCTTCTTTAGGACTGCGCTCGGCCACCAGCGGCCCGATGGTTTCCTGCACCAGGAAGCGGACAAACGAATGCGGCGTATAGTGGCTGCCGGTGGATTTGCGCCCCAGGCCGACGCGCAGATAGAAGCGGCCGGGATGGATTTCTTCGATCCATTCGACTTTGGTCTTTTTGCCGCGAGCGGGGGCTTCGTCGCCGGCCTGTTCCTCGGCGTCCGTTTCCTCGGCAGCGTCCTCCGAGGTATCCGTCTCCGCGGTTGTCGTTGCGGCGCGATACTTGTCGCCTTGCGCCAGCGGCACGACGACTTCCAGCTTCTGCCGGCGCAGGCGGCACATCGGCTGACTGGCAATGCCAGGCTCCAATTCGAGCAAAGCTTCATAGACGCGCCCGAGGTCCTCCACGTCCAGGGGACCGTAGTGGACCCGCTGCCGCGAGGTCGCGCCGCGGCCTGGCGTGGTCCAGAGCAATCTGTCGAGCAACGTCGCGACAGCACGCTCACCCCAGCGCAAATCATTCAGCAGCGGCGTGGTGGCGCCGCCAAACAACGCGCCGCCCAGGGGCTTGATGGGCAGTTCGGTGCACTCCAGACCTTTACTGAACATCCGAAACAGAGCGAGCAGGCCGTCTTCCAGCAGCCGGCCGGTTTCCTCGCCGCTGACAACTTTCTGCGCGTATTGTGCCAGCGCGATTGACGGCGAATAGCTGTTGCGCCACAGGCTGGAGGACGCGAAGCCGAACGAGCGCACCTGGTCGTCGGTTGATTCCAGCTTCAGCAGGAAGAACAGCCGGTAGACGATGACCAAGCCTTCACGCCATAGTTCCTTGGCCAGGACCGGCCTGTCGGCGTGAACAGCTAAGCGCTGCTGGTTGTCCGGGTGATCCAAAACTTCCTGGAGGAAACCCTCAATCGCCTGCCTGGCCTGGACGCGCAGCTCTTTGGTGACGCGCGTCTGCTGCAGCCGGGCTTTCTCGACCAGGTCCGGCAGGAATTTCACGCCGGCCGGCGATCCCAGCGCCAGCAGCAGCCTGTACGAATCTGGCACCTCGCGGTTGCGCTTCCAGGGATGCTCCAGCGGGATGATGATTTCGGAATCCGGCCGCGCCGGGTCGGAAATCAGAATGCGCAGTTCCGTGCCGTTGGTAAGCAGACCCAGGCGTTCACTGCTGGCCAGCAGCACTCGCGTGGCAATGCGCGTGTGGCTGAAACGATACGCGGCGCCGCGCTTGGACGGCGCGTCGAGATCCTCATCGAAAGACGCCGCCCAGACGCGCAGCCGGGGCTGGCCATTGTCGCTGAGCATCAGCCAGCCGCCGTCTTCGATGCCTTCCCGCGTCGTAACTTCGGCTGCGTCTTCCAACTTGGCGTACCCGAGGCGTTCGACCAACGGGTCCAGCACGTGATTGCGTACGCGCACCGCGCCGCCCTGGAAGGCCAGTTCGCGCAACTTGCGGCGATAAACGTCCCACCGCTCCTTCAGATCGTCGGCTTTCGGAAGCAACTTGGCGCGGCTGAGTTCTTTCTCCAGTTCGAACCGGACGAACGGCTCGGGGAGGGCCGGGCCAGTGATCTGGCACTCACGCAGGACATCAAGCGCCATGGCCGCCTTCCTTCTCCGCCAGCTTCTCGGGCACCAGCATCAACAGGCCCAGTGGCAGAATGGCCGGCTTTTCCAACGCCAGCCGTGCTGTCAGTTCCGCCATGCGCTTTTTGTACAATTGCATCACACCCTCGGCTTCGCCGCGTTTGGCTGGCGACTGGGTGCGGTCCAGGGCAAACGCGGCCAGGCGTTCCTGCGGGACGGTCTTGCTCCACCGCTCTGGCCGCGGAGGAGCGGAGGCCGGTGCGGCGTTGTCCTCAAACAGCGTAGGGGTTTCTGTCTGAGACTTTTCCAGCACCGCGATCTCATCGGCGCGCTGCTTCAGCCAATACCGCTGGCGCTGTTGTTCAGATTCAAGTTCAGCCTGTCGCTGGCGATAAAATGCATCAGCGACTTTCTGGAAGGCCCGCTCCGCCTGTTGCTGTGCATTGCCTTCGAGCTTCTCAAATGTGTTGGCGAAATGCCTCTTCCAGACATCCTGCGTGCGGATGGCGTTCTTCTGGTCAGCCAGGATGGACCACTCGTCGGGCGACAGGTAAACCTGAGACTTGCCGGATGCCGTTACGCGGACGGCAATGACGCGCTCCATTTCCGACCGGCGCCGCTGGAAACGCGGCCCAAGTACGTGTAGAGGACAGTGGGCTCGGGGACGTCAGCTTTGACGGCACTGGCCCGCGGGTCCAGGCTTTGCTGCGCGCTGGTGCCATACGAGAGGTTGCGCACGCGATCCAGAGCGCGCCGCACCAGCGGGTGCGCCCGCCCAATGTAACCGACTGAGCGCTCCTTTTCGTCTTCGGTGACTTCCATCTTCGTTGTCAGGCGTATCTGCCGGGCGGGCAAATCAAACCCAGGCAGATCGTCCATGCCGGCGCACCACGCGGGCGGAAGCGAAAGCGTAAAGTAGTCGTCGGTGAGCTGTCCCATTAGTTCGCCACCGTCCAGGCACACGGCATCCGCCACGAACTGCGCCAAGTCCACGCAGTTTCCCTTTGTCCCGCGCTCACGAGCCTGCGCGGCTTCGTTCATGAGGCGTTCGTCGGCGTTCAGACCTGTTTCAGCCAGCCAGGAGTGACTCTTGGTGGCCTTTTCAAAACTCTTTAGACTGCGATCCACCTCCTCCAGCAGCTCCCGTGTGGCTGGGTCCGCGCCGTCGTTCTCGTCTTCGCTCATCGGGTTGAAGGCGGGACCTTCATCCTGGAATAACTTGGCGTCCTCGTCCATAATGCCTTTGAGTAGGCGATCAGGGCCGCTGCCGGGCGCGATGGTCAGGCCCAGAGTATTGGGCATGAATTTCAGTTTGGCGCGCTGGCGTTCCCACTTGGCAATCAGCCGCATGAGAATGCGTTCTTCGAAGGTGCCGCGCAGATATAGATACCGAACCTGCGGTTCATACGTTTGGCCGTAACGGTCAATGCGGCCGTTGCGCTGTTCCAGACGATTGGGGTTGAATGGCAATTCCAGGTGGATGAGGTGATGGCAACGTTGGTGCAGATTCAACCCTTCAGCCGCCGCATCCGTGCTGATTAACACCAGGTTCTCTTCGGTGCGGAATCGCGCCGTGGTTTCGGTGCGCTTGTTCTCCGGATCATCTCCGCGCATCGTGAGCACACGCTCGATGCCGGCGCCCGCCAGCGCTTTGTACGCGGCAGCCTGGCTGTCCGTGTATTCCGTATAGACAAGGATGCTGGCTCGCGGCTCGGCCTTGCGGATGGCTTTGATCTCCGCGATTAACTGCATCAGCTTCGGGTCCTGGGTGAGCGCTTCCTCGGCCTTCTCCACCAGCTCATCCAGAGCTTCGACGATACTGGCCACCTTGGCAACCTGCCGCGAGCCGGAACGGACCTCGCGTTCTATGGCTGCCAGTTGCTGTGCCAAGTCTTCTGCTTCCAGCAATTGCTGTTCGGCCTCCTCATCCGCGCTGACGCTGCCAAAGCGTTCCAGCTTGCGGTTGTATTCGCGCAACGTCTGCAGTCGCTGCCGGCGCGCTTCCTGAGTTTCCACACCGGCTGAGAGCGCTAGATTGAAGCGATCGGCCACCACTGTCAGCGTGGATTTGCACGCGGCCACCGTGGACACACTGCGCTTGAGCAGCGCGATAAACGAAAGTACGTCGGCATAGCGGCGGTTATGGAAGGCGCGGCGCAGTTCGGGAGCGATCAGGTCCAGCAACGAACGCTGAAGTTCGATGAACGCAGGATGGTTGCTCTTGGTGGCCGTGACCGGGCCTGGGTGGACAATCCGGTCCTTGAACATGGGCAGTTTCGTGACTGGGTCTTTGACGTGCGCTTTCAAACGCCGCACGACATACGGCATGTACCGGTCGCCCCGCAGAACGCCTCGGCCATCAACCAGGGATGGGTCGAGCAGTTCGCACAGCGACGCAAACGAGCGATCATTGCCGTCGTGGGGCGTGGCGGTCAGAAGGAGAAGCGCGTCACAGCGGCGCGCCAGGGTTTCGGCCATGCGCCGCCGCAATGAGTCCTCGCGTTCCCCCGCCGCGCCCAAGTCCATGTAGTGGTGCGCCTCGTCCATCACGATCACGTCGTAGGTGGAGCGATCAAGCTGGTCGAGAATGCGCTCCTGCTTCAGAAAGTCCATCGAGACCAGGCCAAGCGGAATGTGATCGAATGGATTCGAACCTAACTCCGTACTGCGGCGAATCTCCTCAAGCTTGGCGCAGCCCGAAACGCTCGGTCATTTCCATCTGCCACTGTTCCAGCAGCGGCCCGGCCGGCGCGACAGTCAGGATGCGGTGAGCGATACGCCGGGCGATCAATTCCGTCAACACCAGCCCGGCCTGAATGGTCTTGCCTAAACCCACGCCATCCGCCAGCAGCAGGCGCGCGCGGCTGGTCTGGAGCGCGCGGAGCACCGGCACCAGTTGATACGGTTCCAAGCGCAACCGGCCGGGCTGAACAGCGGTCAGCGCGTCAGAGCCAAAGGCCTGCTCCAGTAGGAATGCCTGATGGTAAACCAGCCAGTTCATCAACGGCGCCGCGCGCTCTGGCTGCAGGGCGTGAATGCGGGGCTCAATGTCTTCAAATGGTTGCAGCAGGTCAATCTCTTTGCCGCGGATCGCACCCTCCAGGCCCCGCAGGCGGTACAGCTTCTGCGGACCAAGGCTGTCCGACCCGACGACCTCCCACCGCAGGCCACGGGCAAGAACCTCAGTGCCGGGCAGAAAGTCAGGCATCTCGTGCCCCCGGAGTACACAGGGCAAGCCGGAATCGGTCAGGCGGTCGACCAAGCCGGCTCGCGGCCCTTCGTTCGTATGAAGCGCAGAGTCTCCGCTTCTTGTATCACATCAGCGGTGGCAATCCAGGAGAATCCACAAACGACCATGCAGAGAGGCTGAAGGCGCAAGAGCCACAAAAGTCGTGCGAGAAAGTATAGTTGGCCCCGTAGGTGCTCCGATGCGCCGTAGCTGGCTGGCGTTTCGCCGCCGACCGTTGTATGAAGGTGGTTGGCAGCCGGAGGCGCCAAGAGGGAACTGTATGATGGACTTTGTAACAAGGGGATTCTGTCATGGCTGACACAATGCCGCTCTTCACCGATCTGCCGTGCCTGTTTGGCAGTGGCTTCCTGCAAGACTATGCGGGGCAGATTATGAGCGACCCGCGCATGGCCATCGTTGAGTTGATAGCCAATGCCTACGATGCAGGCGCGACTAGGGTTGACGTGCAGTGGCCTTCAGAGCCGGGGCTACGCCTTGCTGTGACAGATAACGGCACCGGCATGACGGAACTGGAGTTGGGGAGGCGTTGGAAGACGTTCCCCTATGACCGCCAGAAAGAGCAGGGGCCGGATGTGTTGTTTCCGCCGGGCGTGACAGGACATCACCGGCAAGCGTTTGGGCGGAGCGGGAAGGGGCGGTTCGCCCCCTTCTGCTTCGCGGACTCGTATTGCATTGAAACGTGGAAGAACGACAGATTCATCAGGGTCTTGGTGAAGATGACGGACGGCGGCTTGGAACCTTTCGCCTGGAACATTGAAGGCCAGTCTGAGAAGAAAGGGCACGGGACGTGTGTGTCAACGGACCTGACACGCCGCTTCCTAAGCGTGGAGGAGGTGTCTGAAATCATTGGCGCGAAGTTTCTGGTGGACCCTTCCTTCGCGATCTGCGTGAACAAGCAGCCAGTACAGCTTCTTGGTCTGAAGAGCCTGGTTTCAACTACGGTTCCAGTGCAACCACATGGGGCGGTCGCGGTCCGGCGGATTGACTCTGCGGTGCAAGACCGCGTTGTAAGGCTTCGCGGCATCACGTGGTGGGTGAACCAGCGGATGGTTGGTGAACCTTCCTGGGAAGGTCTCGACGGTGAAGGGGCTTACCTGGATGGCAGGACGGCAGAAGCACGACGCTATAGCTTTGTCGTGGAAGCCGACCTGCTCCGCGAGAGTGTGAAGGCCGACTGGAGCGGCTTCCACGCCAACGGGAAGGTTAATGCTGTGCGTGATGCAGTACATCGCCACGTCGTTGAAACCTTGAGTGAGCTTCTGTCCAGCACAAGGAAAGAGCAAAAGAAAGCTGCGCTGGCACGCCATAGAGACCTGCTTGGTGGCCTGCCGGTCGTGTCGCGAAAGATGGTGGGGCAGTTCGTGGAGCAAGTGCTGGAGAAATGCCCGACCATTACCCCCCGCGACCTGTCTAGGACCGTGGCAATCTTAGGGAAGCTTGAGCAGAGCCAGTCCGCCTACGACCTCTTGAAAAGCCTGGCCGAATGCTCGCCGGAGGACTTGGACAGGTGGAACCAGCTTATGCAGGAATTCAGCGCGAGAAACGCTGAGATTATCCTGACGGAATTACAGAAGCGTTTGACCCTGATCGAACGCCTCCAGGAGTTGGTGGGCAGCCGGAAGACCGATGAACTCCACGACCTACAGCCCCTGTTCGAGCGTGGCTTGTGGATTTTCGGGCCGGAGTATGAGGCCGTGGACTTCCGCTCCAATCTTGGACTCGCCCGGATTATCAGGGGGTTGCTTGGAGGCACTGACAAGGCGCTGCCGATACGCCGCCCGGATTTTGTGGCCCTCGCTGATACGTCAATCGGCGTGTACAGCGCGGCTGAGTACAAAGACAACGGCGAAATTTCCGGGGTCAGGAAAGTGCTCATCGTCGAACTGAAGAAGGGCGGTTTCACGCTGACTCAGAAGGAAGTAGATCAGGCCCGGGACTATGCCAAGGAACTGCGCAAGGGGACGCATGTGTCGCCGACGACAGAGATTGTAGCTTACGTCTTGGGGACACTCCTGGAGGAGGGCCTGCAGGTCGCAAGGATGGGTGAGCGAAACGAGACGCAGATCATCCCGATGATCTACCAGACGATTCTCGATCGGGCGCACTCCCGCACGTTCAATCTGCAACGCCGCCTCAAAGAGAGCGGCCCGAAGGTTGACTCTGATTCCGAAGTGGAGGAGGTGCTGGCGCAGCCGGTGCAGGGGGAGATGTTCGAGGAGTCTGGTGTCTCTAAGGGCGAGCAGTAATGTTGTACCAGTCATAGAATGTTTGGGTTCTGACGGCGGCGGGGGCGCCGGCTCCGGGCAACGCTTTCCGGCGTCGTTGCGGAACAAGCCCGCCCATGATAGCCTCTGCTGCCAGTCCATCATCCAGGGGGGGAAATCATGCCAGCGAAGGGATTCAAGAGATACGATCGAAGGACCAAGGCCGCCATCGTCGAAGCCGCCCTTGCCGCGCGCAAGGACGGGAAGACCTGGGCGGCGGCGTTCCTGGCCGGTAAGGAAGCCGGTTACGACGGGAGCCGACTGGGGCTTGAGCAGATGGTTCGCAAGGCCAGCGGTAAGGTGCCCGGTAGGCGCGGACGCGCGCCAGCGCATGCGCCGGAAGCCCCTGGCGGGATTTCATCGGTCGAGGCGCTCATCGAGAAGATAGTCGAGGATCGTGTCCGGGCGGCGCTGGACAGGGTCATTGCGGACCTGGAACGGGGGCGGGGGCGGTAAGTGCAGGCGCCGGAGTCCATCGACGGGGGAAGCCGCCGCTCGAAATGTGCCACAAGGTCCTGTGCGACCAGGCTGATTCGTTTCTCGCTGCCTATCTGCCGAAGCGCAGGCCACGGGATGGGGCTGTTCACAAGGGAGTAGCAATCACATCGGGAAGGCGGGGCAAAGTGCTAACCCGCGGGCAGGACTGCCGGGTAGCTTACGAGCGGCAAGCAGCCAGAACTGTACCATTATCTTAGCCTCGCGGCGCCGTTTGATTACGAACCGTTAGGTCCAAGTGCTCGGCTTCGCGGAACAGGTGCACCGCAAGCTGGACTTTGCACTCCACACGCTTATTCACCTGGACATCCGGAGAAGGTTCGAGCCTGGACCCGTGCCTGGCGCAAGGCGCATCCGGACAAGGTTCGTGCCTGGGCACGTGACTGGCGCACGGCCCAGCCTGGCGCGGGTGCTCAGGACCCGACTCGCCAATCAGGACCCAAAGATCACCGGGTTCAACGTCGGAGTGAACTGCGGCCTGGCCGCAGGTCAGACGGTCATGCACGCACATATCCACCTGATTCCCCGCAGGTCCGGCGATACAGATAATCCGAGAGGAGGGGTTCGGGGCGTAATCCCTGCGAGGATGGCCTACTGACGGGCGGCTTGAGGACATTCATCGGACCCTGAGCCACGGCCTTGAACTATTCACAGGCGACGAGTAGACCTAGACTTTGGCGCAGAAACGGATTCTGGTTACAGGGGATGAGGAAATATGCCAGGCGAACAGGTACTCATCTCCCAGCCCGACGCCAAACCGCTCGAAGAACTCGTCCTCACCCTTTCTGACCCGAAGATCGAAACGCACGCTGGCAAAGGTCGCGTGACCGCCACTGCCAAGCTCATCTACGAGCCAGCCACGCCTGTGGCGCCCCGCGTCGACAGCGAACGCTTCACCTTCACCGCGCCGCTCGGCCCCATCGAGGCCGACGACCTGCGCTGGTATCTGGAACAGTACTACATCTGGCCCGTTGGCGTGTTCGAGACGCGAGCCAAGGGCATCGAGCAAAAGCTGCCGCAGTGGGGCCAGGACCTTTTCAAGGCAGCGCTGGGCGCAGAGGCGGCGCGCAAACCGCTTACCGCCTGGCAACACGCGGCCGATGGCGCCGAACGCCGCTTCTCCGTGCAAGTAGACTGCGACCTGCCCGAAGGAGCGTTCGCCGGAGCCCGGGCCTTCGCTGCCACCGAGCTTTTGGGGCTCCCGTGGGAACTCCTCTACGACGGGCACGGCTGGTTGTTTCAGGGAACACGGCCCACGCGTGTCTGCCGCCGTCTCCTAAGTCCCCAGGCCCAGCCTGCTCGGCCCACTGCCCTGCCCATTCGCATCTTGCTCGTCAGCCCCCGACCAGAGCACGACGGCAAAGGCCACGAAGTTGGTTATATTGACCACCGTGTCAGTGCCCGACCGCTGGTTGAAGCAGTGGAAAGCCTCGGCGAACTCGCGCAACTCACCATCCTCACGCCGCCGACCTACCCGGCCCTTCATCGCGCCCTCAAGGAGGCCGCCGCCCGGCAGGAACCGTTCGATGTGGTCCACTTCGACGGCCACGGCAACTATGACCGCGGCCTGAAGCTGGGCGGACTGTGCTTCGAAGACCCGAAAGATGACGTCAAGCTTGAGAAGCGCAAAATGGTGTTCATTGACGCGAACGGGTTGGGCGGCTTGTTCCGCCAGTATCATGTCCCGCTCGTATTCCTCGACGCTTGCAGAACGGCGAAGGCCAAGTTGAACCCCACCGCCTCCGTAGCCGCGCGCCTGCTCAAAGAAGGCGTCGCCTCCGTCGTGGCCATGAGCCACAGTGTGCTGGTGGAGACGGCCAGGCGGTTTGTGCAGGCGTTCTACAGCGAACTGGCCCGGGGCGCGCGCGTCGGGAGGGCGATGCTGGCAGGACAACGAGCGCTCCACGGCGACACTTTGCGTGGCAAGATCATGGGCGCAGGCGAACTGCGACTTCAGGACTGGTTCGTGCCCGTCATCTACCAGGAACAACAAGACCCGCAGCTTATCAGGAAGACTACCGCCAAAGAGGTCCAACAACTCGAAGCGAAAAAGCGAAAGCTGAGCCTTGGAGGCTTGCCAGAAGAACCGCCGCACAAATTCCAGGGTCGCAGCCGCGAACTGCTCGCCCTCGAGCGCCTGCTGCATAGCCAGCCGTGGGCTGTGGTGCGTGGCACCGGTGGTTCAGGCAAAACCACGCTCGCCGCCGAACTGGCCCGCTGGCTTACACGCACCGGACGTTTCGAGCGCGCCGCCTTCGTCAGCCTCGAACACCACCGCGACGCCCGCGCAGTGCTCGATACCCTTGGTCACCAACTCCTGCCAGACGGCGACAAGTACTCGGTCGCTCAATTCGCCGACTTTGACAAGGCTGTTCAACCTGTCGAACGTGCCTTGGCTGACCACCCAACGATCATCGTCCTCGACAACTGCGAGACTGTTCTCGGCGAGGACGAGGTTGTCATCGCCCTTCTTAGTCTCTGGCACCGACTCCTCGACGCCGACAAGCGCACGCGGCTGGTTTTCACCACGCGCGAAACGCTGCCAGCGCCGTTTAACCATCGTGGGCGTGAACGGGAGCTTGGCGCGCTGGCTCGAAAGGACGCCATCGAACTGGTCAGCGAGGTGATGAAGCAGAACGGCTGGACGCCGCCAGCTTTCGATCCGGGCAGCACGCCACAGGAGATCACGGACCTAGTGGAAGCGGTCAACTGCCACGCCCGCGCGCTGGTTTTGCTGGCACGCGAGGTGGCCCAACGCGGCGTAAAGTCCACGGCTGCCGGCCTCCGCGCGCTTATGGCGAAGCTGGAGCGTAAACACCCCGGAGACCGCGAGAACTCACTCTACGCTAGCGTCGAGCTCTCCCTGCGCCGACTCCCCGGCAAATCGCGAAAGCGCGTCAAGGTGCTCGGCGTCTGCCAGGGGGGCGTACATATGCCAATCCTAGCATATCTCACCGAGCTGGAAGCCGACGCTGCACGCCAATTGGCTACCGAGTTGATCGAAGTCGGGTTGGGAGAGGACATGGGCTACGGACACCTGCGCCTTGACCCCGGCCTGCCGCCGTATCTATTGGGCGAACTGACCGCCGCCGAAGTGGACGCCACCCGCGTGCGCTGGGCCGAGGCTATGGCCGAACTGACGGGCTACCTTTACGAGCAGCATTCCAAGGATGCCAAACTAGCCGCGCAATTGACGCTGCTGGAACTGCCTAATCTCCTCGCAATGCTGGCGGAGGTCCAAGACCAGTGGCCGCCGGAACACGTGGTGGACTTGGCGGACAGTGTGGAACAGCTGATCGCCAGCTTGGGCCGATCCCAAGCGCTGGCCATGGCCACGAGCGTGCGGGAGCAGGCCGCGCGGAGATTGGGCGAGTGGAGCCACGCCTGCTATCTTGCAGAGTCGTCCAGCATTCAGCGGCTCATGGAACGCGGCGACGTACCCGCCGCCCACGAGGCCGCCCAGCAGCTGCTTCAACACTGCCGTGCCGCCGGAGATGCCGCCTATCCATTGGCGGCCTACGACCTCGCGACAGCGCATTTCCTGCTTGGGCGGGCCCGGCAGAGGGGCGGAGCGGCCGAAGCCGCTCTGGAATTGCTGGCGGAAGCGCAGCGCCGTTTTCAGTTGCTGGCCAATGCCGGCAGTTCCAGCGCCGAGCGCATGGCCTCGGCCGCCATCACGGAAGCTGGCGATTGCCTGAAGGACTTAGGTCGGCTTAATGAGGCCGCCCTCGCGTATGAAGAAAGCATCAAGCGCACAGACAGGATGGACGACCGACGAGGATCGGCTGTTGCCAAAGGCCAACTTGGCAGTGTGCGGATGATGCAGAAACGCTATGCCGACGCGCCAATAGCTCACAAAGAAGCTCGCGACACCTTCGAGGCATTGCATGAACCGCGCATGGTGGCCACAGCCTGGCACCAGATCGGGTTGGTGTATGAGGAAGCGAGGGAGTTAGAACCCGCCGAGCATGCCTATCGCCAATCACTGGCGATCAAGGTGCGTGAAGGTGACCTTGCCGGACAGGCATCCAGTCTGGGCCAACTCGGCAACCTCTACGGCGCGATGGGCCGGCTGCAGGAAGCAGTGACGTTCTGTCGGCAGGCCGCCGAGGTCTGCGTGCGGCTTCAAGACTCCTCGAGCGAAGGCAAGGTCAGAAGCAACTTAGTCGACAAGCTGATCAAGCTGAGATTCTACGATGAAGCACGGCAGGAACTCCAGCGAGCGATTGAGTGCAAGAAGCCCTTTGGCCACGCCGCCGAACCGTGGAAGGATTGGGCAATTCTGGAGAACCTTGAGCACGCCACAGGCCACGCTGGGGCCGCCGCTGCGGCTCGGCAACAGGCGGTCCAGACCTATCTGGCCTATCGGCGCTCCGGTGGTGTCAGCCAGAGTCCGCTTGCCATGCTTTTCGGTATTGTCGCCGAGGCCATCCAGCAGAACGCCGAAGCCGAGGCCCACGGACTCCTGACCCATTTTGCCTCCATTCCTGGAGCGGCACCCTCATCGAGAGCATTGATCGCCAAGCTCCAATCCCTTCTCGCTGGGGACCGCAATCCCGCATTTTCCGGCGACCCCGAACTCAGCTTCGGAAGCGTCGCCGAATTGCAGCTCCTCCTGGAACTCCTCTCTCTTCGCTGACTCGCGGAGATAACACAGTTCGCCGTGGCCGCATCTTCCTACCTCCCGCGGAAGATCGTGCGCCAGGCGCACCAGGAACGCGAATTTCGGCCTACTGGCGCGATCCCTTCGTCCACGAGGCGAAAGAACTCTGGCGGCCCCTTGCCGGTATCCACCGCAAAAGATAGCGTAGTTCTGCATGAGATTCCAGTATCGGTGATTTCTGCGGGGCCAAGCAGCGTTGCCGCAAAGCGCGAGTTTGCGCAAGACTGCAATGGTCGGGGCACCCGTTCCCACCAGGCGGCCAGCTCTGCTAGGTCGGCAGGCGAACAGTCGGACTTGTCATCTTCTGGGCGTGTTCTGCCGCGGCCAGAATGTTCACCACAGATATAGTAAGCGAGGTTTCCGTGGCGATTACAGCGGCCTTCATGCCTGCCCTTCCCCAGCCAGTGCTTCCGCCGTAGCAAGCCAGGTCTGCCGGACAGCGGCGGGAATCTTCTTCCACAGCACGGCAAGTCGGGCCAAGTCGGGCGGCAATTCCGGGCTTACTTTGCGACGCAAAGTATCGCCGTTTCTCTTGCACTGATCTTGCACCAACTCGGTGCAGTTTAGGGTATCTGGCTGCGCTTTTGTGCAGAGTTCGGCGGAATCGGAAGACGGCGCTCCCGCCGTTGGTATCTCTTGCTTGTGCAGTGGCTTGCAGCGTTGTGCAGCGTTGTTCTTATTGGTATCCCCATCCGGATTTGAACCGGAGTCTACAGGCTGAGAACCTGTCGTCCTGGGCCGGGCTAGACGATGGGGACCCGTCGCGCTCTGTGGCGCGAGGAGCACAGTCTACGGATTACAGACGGTTGTGCAAGCGGAGCCTGCAAATGTTCCAGAAAAGCCTTCCGGCACGGCTGTGCAACTGGAGACCGCTGAATCCCGTCTTGACAGCCGGGCGGTTGCCGACTAGAGCGGAGAGGACTTGTGGCCTTACTGGAGGTGTCCAATGAAGCAGCCTGCACGCCGCCGTGAATTCCTCAAAACCAGCGCTCTGGCGGGCGCGGGGGTCGTCATTCTCAGGTCCGGCATTCTGCAGGCCGGCGGGTCGCCCAATGACAAGCTCAACATAGCGGTCATCGGCGTGTCCGGCCGCGGCGGCTCCAACCTGGGGGACGTTTCAAAGGAGAACATCGTCGCGCTGTGCGACGTCAACGAGCAGCACCTGGCCGGGGCCGCCACGCGCTTCCCCAATGCCAAGACCTACACCGACTGGCGCAAGTGCCTGGACCAGAAGGACATTGACGCCGTGGTCTGTTCCACGACCGACCACACTCACGCTTTCGTCAACGTGTGGGCAATGAACCGCGGCAAGCACGTCTACTGCGAGAAGCCCCTGGCGAACTCGGTCCATGAGGCCCGCACAGTCCGCGAGACCTACCTAAAAAACAAAGACAAGATCGCGACCCAGATGGGCACGCAAATCCACGCCAGCGACAACTTCCGCCGCGTTGTGGAGATGGTCAAGGGCGGCGCAATCGGCAAGGTGCAGGAAGCGCGCGTCTGGTGCAGCCGCACGCCCGCGGGCGGAAGCTATCTGCCCGCGCAAGGCAATCCACCGCAACACCTGCACTGGGACCTTTGGCTGGGCCCGTCGCCGGACCACCCCTACAATCCCGGATACTTCGGCGGGTGCCTGGCGTGGAACCGGTTCTGGGACATCGGCAGCGGCCAGATCGGCGACATGGGCAGCCACCTGATTGACCTGGCGTACTGGGCGCTGGACCTGCGTCTCCCGACGTCCTGCGTGGCCGAGGGCTCGCCCCTCAGCACCGACACCTGCCCGACGTGGCTTACCGCCGAGTGGGACCACCCGGCCAACGATTGGCGCGGCCCCGTCAAAGTCTACTGGTACGACGGCGGAAAGAAGCCCGGTGTGCCCTCCAAAGTTTTCAACCGCGACGAGCTCTTCAAGGGCCACCTCTTCAAGGGCGACAAGGGCTACCTGCTGAGCGATTACGACTACCGCATCCTGATGCCGACATCGGGCGACATGACCCAGTACAAACCCCCCAAGCCGGAGGAAGTCATCCCGCCGTCGAAGGGGCATCACCGCGAGTGGATCGAGGCCTGCAAGGGGGACAAGAAAACGCTCTGCAACTTCGATTACGCCGGCGCCATGATCGAGCACAACCTGCTGGCGCTGGTCTCCTACCGCCTCGGCAAACCAGCGAAACGGACTGTTAAGCCCGCCGACAAGAAAGGTGAGCCGAAGGAGGAGGACGTGACGGTTGGCGTGAAACTGGAATGGGATGCCCAGAACCTGAAGGCCACGAATTGCCCGGAGGCCAGCCAGTACGTCACGAAGAAATACCGCGAAGGCTGGACACTGAACGGATAACACGGCAATCTTAGATTTGGGGTTTTGGATCTGCGGTTGAACGGCGCGGTGGAAGCGCTCAGGAGAGAATTCATGCCCAAACAGTACGCTCGGAAGTTCACCTTCATCGGCGCCAGCTACAAGTTCGATCATCGCGTGGTGCGCGACTTCCTGCTGACCAGGCGCTTCAACGGCTCCACCTTCACCATCGTGGACATCAAACCCGAGCCGCTCAAGTTGGTGACGGACTTGACGCGCCGCATGGTGAAGCAGGCGGGGCAGGACGTGAAGATTGTGGGAACGCTCGACCTGGATGAGGCCCTCGAGGGCGCGGATTTCGTTTTCCCGAGCTTCTCCGTGGGCGGAGATCCGGTGTGGGAGCAGGATGCGGCCATCGCGTGGAAGCACGGCTTCGCTTGTCCAGTCGCGGACACGATCGGCCCGCCCGGCCTGATCCGCGCCCTGCGCGAAGTGCCCGTGGTCGTGGACATAGCGCGGCGCCTGCACCGTCTTGCGCCGCGCGGGCGCATTGTCAACTTCACCAACCCGATGTCTGTGATAACGGCCGCCATGGCGCGGCATTCGGGCGTGCCCGTGGTCCTGGGCTTGTGCCATGCCGAAGTGGGCTGCCGCGATTTCCTGGCCAAGCTCTACAAGGTGGGCCCTGCGCGCATGGAACTGCTGACCGCCGGAGTCAACCATCTGACGTGGGTGCTGCGAGTGCGCATTGATGGCCAAGACCATACCGGCCGGCTTGACGGTTTGCTGGGCCGCGCGGCCGAGGCCACGGGGAAGGTGGCCGACTTTGAAATCCAGCACTTCAAGACCACCCTGGAAATCTGGCGTCGCTATGGCTTCTTGCCTGTGGCCGGAGACAGGCACGTGTGCGAGTTCTTCGCGCAGTTCACGCGCCGCGGTTCGGCTGAAGCGCGGCGTTTGCGCTTGAAACCGCTGGCCGGCGTGGCGCGCAGACGGAGCGAAGTTAGAGCCATCCTGATGGACTGGGCATACCACAAGGACATTGTGCCTGACATGGAGAAGTGGTCCGGCGAAGATGCCCATTCGGTGGTGCTGGCCCAACTCGACGGCAGCAATACGCGGCACACAGTCAATATGCCGCACGACGGCGCGCTGGGACACGGCCTGGCGCGCGGGGCGCTGGTCGAATGCCTGGCCAGTGTGGACCACCGCGGGCCGCGCGGCGTGGCCGTGGGCGAGCTGCCGACAGTGGTGCGGGCATTGACCCAGCGGCTCAACGCGGTACACGACTGCACTCTCGAAGCCGCGCTGGAAGGCGACCGCAAGAAAGCGGTCCAGGCGCTGCTGCTTGACCCCAGCGTGGCGCAGTTCGACTGCGTGCCCAAGATCGTGGACGAGTATTTGGAGACGTACAAGCGGCATCTGCCGAGGTTCTGGGGCTGAGCGAAGACAGCGGCGCGTGGATCGTGGCGCGTTCCACGCTCCACGCTCCACGTTCTACGCACTACATGGCCTCGCAGTACTCCACGTGATCCAGGTTGAGCAACTTGCGCGCTCCGGCGATCTCGACCACGATCCACGGGCCGCCAACGCGTTCGCGGGCAAAACCAAGCATCAGTTCGCCACTGTGGAGATGGAAGCTGTAACGGCGATTCGGAGTCAGCGCGCGAAGGAGCGCCGCGCCGCCGACAAGATCCTCATGTGGGCTTACATAGATTCCCCCGGGGTGCGCGCCAGTTGCCGTAATGTGCACGCTGGCCGGTGTGGTCACTGCGGGCTTGGAGGAGGCTTCGCCGCTTTCCGCGGGGCCTGCTGCCCCAGGGCGGGGAGCGGCGCTCGCAGGCACCGCGGCCGTGGCGTGGGCCGCATGGGCCTCGGATGGTTCCGGTTCGGCCGGCTGGGGCGACTCAGCCGCAGCCGCCTCCTGTTCGGCTGTGCCGGGCAGCGGATTCGGGGTCTGGCAACTCTCAATATTGAGCCAGGCCTTGGCGCCGAGAAGGTTCAGTGTCTGCAGCACGTGGCGGGAGGCCAGCACGCGCAACGAACCGCCAGTTCCGGAGGTCTCCTGGCCGGCCGCAATCAGGGCCTTTCCGCCGGTGGGGGCCAACCAGCGCACGTTGGACATGTCCACCACGCGGTCCGCCGGCGGCACGGTCTTCGCGTATTTGGCGAGCGCCTGCGTCATTTCCTGATCCGTCGAGCGATCCAGGCTGCCCGTCATGAACAACACGCCATTTGCAATGTCGAAACTTGCGGTCATGTTCTCCCCCTTTGCCTTAGCCGGCCCTTTTTTACCACAGAGACACGGAGGAAGGAAATTTCAGATTTGCGATTTTCGATTTGCGATTTGAGCAGCCCGACTTGTGCAATCGCAAATCGCAAATCTAAAATTCCCGCCTCGGTTCCTTGGTTGCGGCCCCGTCGCTCTGTGCCTCCGTGGTGAACCCTCCAGGCTAAGGCGGCAGCACCGGCATCTGGAAGCGCGCCTCCAGATTGTAAGGCGACTGCGCCCCCAGCCACTTGTTGAACAGACGCGTCCACGCGCCGCTGTTCCAAAGCTCAGTCAAGAATTCATCCACCCGCGCACGGAACTGCGAGTCATTTTGCGGCAGGCCCACCACATAAGGCTCAACCGAGAAGCCTTCCCCGGCAATGCGG
>Ga0315279_10004914_pt1 | contig 17706 bp, 20 predicted proteins | sample YL17G06_20_MG_FD_203694 | JGI IMG/M metagenome (GOLD analysis project Ga0315279, IMG submission 203694) | Sediment microbial communities from Yellowstone Lake, YNP, Wyoming, USA - YL17G06_20 | ecosystem: Environmental > Aquatic > Freshwater > Lake > Sediment | place: USA: Wyoming | collected... | reverse complement strand
TAAAATATGGTTACCAATATCTTTCGTTGTTTATTGCACCCATAATTATTATTTTTTCAGCTTTTTTTATTTTGACTGAGAAAAAATTAAAACAAAAGATCTGGGCTTTGCTTGTTTTCCTTTTGTCAGGCGTTTTAGGGCTTTTAGTTTTGAATACGCTGCCCATTCAAGAACCTCTTTTTCCTCTGCTCGCAGGATTATTTGGAATTTCAACTTTAGTCATAAGTATGTTTAGCCACACAAAAATTGTTGAACAGAAAATTGACAAAACTGTTTCAATCGGTGGAAAGCAAAACCTCTGGAATTACATAAAAGCAAACATTTGCTGCGCCATAATGTCTGTGCTGCCTGCTTTGGGCGGAGCGCAGGCAACAATTCTTGCGCAGGCCCTGTCCAAAAAGAAATCGGGAGAAGATTTTCTCGTTATGGTCGGAGGCATTAACGTGGTTTCATCATTATTTGTTCTGTCAACTCTGTATCTGTTGGGAAAGGCCAGAACTGGCGTGATTGCGGTAATGAAACAATTCCTGGAACTTGATTTCAGCGGATTTTCTATTTTATTAGCCGCGAGCATCGCCGCTGTCGGCATTTCCATAATATTAACTTTGTATTTAGGAAGATTTTTTGCGAACAGGATTTCCAAAGTCAATTATAGAAAACTATCACTAGTAATAATCGCGTTCATTTGTATTTTGATAGCATTGTTTTCAGGTCCTGCAGGTCTTTTTGTTCTTTCAATATCAACAGCTATTGGTTTGATAGCGCCGAGAGTCGGCATCAAGAGAATTCATGCAATGGGGGTTCTAGTCTTACCAGTATTCAGATACTTTTATTAAGAACCCCCCCACCTTAATTCTAAGGCATGGCTGACATCCACTTCAGAAAATTTGATCTTGAAGGTTACAAAGAGAAGTTAGAACAAGCCACTTTAGACAAGAACGATAAAAAACTTATTCTGGATTTTGATGTCGCCAACACGGCCCAAGGTCTAACTGCCGCCCGCAGGCTTCAATATGCAAGATTGCTTGGCTATATGCGTGGTTTGCGTTGTTTGGAATGCGGCACGATTAAGAGCAAAAAAGAAGCTCCAAAGGGACGATTCAAAAAGTGTAGGCACAAATTTGCCAAAGAGCCCTGGCTCAAAACCACTTTTGCCAAGGCTACTAAAGAAGATATTGTAAAATTGATGGATGTTATTCAAAAACAAGGCTTTGCGCACTGGACTGTCCAAGGCTACAAAATAACATTGAAGAAATTTTACAGGTGGCTGATGCCACAAACCAGACCAGATGATTATCCTGAACAAGTTGCTTGGATTAACACGAGGCTTGATAAAACCAAACAGCCCTTGCCGGAGCAACTTTTAACGACTGACGACATAAATGCTTTGGTAAAGGTGTGTAATAATTTGCGAGATAGAGCCATAATTCTTTGCCTTTATGAAAGTGGCTGCAGGGCTGGAGAACTGTTTACACGGAAAATTAAGCATGTTCAATTTGACAAATATGGCGCTGTTTTGCTGGTTGATGGCAAAACAGGTATGCGTAGAGTGCGTTTGATAGCATCAAAGCCAGCATTATCTGCTTGGCTGGATTTGCATCCTAACCGGAATAATCCTGACGCTCCATTATGGGTAGTTGGCGCAAACGCATCTATAGAAATGCACTGTAAAAAATGTGGGTATGAATGGATAGGCTCTGATAGAACTGCAGATCCTAGATGTTCAAAATGTGATGGAAGAAAAATAGAACTTGGCGAAAGAAGAACCAGACCCAACAGGGAGCTAACTTACAAAGGGCTCTACTCTTTGTTGAAAACGCTATTTGCTCGCGCAGGTATAAAGAAAAAGTTCCACCCTCATCTCTTTAGACATTCACGAGCAACCGAACTCGCCAATAAATTAACTGAAGCACAAATGAAAGAAATATTCGGCTGGACGCAGGGCAGTAATATGGCTGCAACTTATGTGCATTTATCTGGAAGAGATATTGATAATGCTTTGTTGAAGTTGCATGGCCTTTTGGAAGAAGAGGAGCAGGAAGACGGCTTCAAAGCCATCAAGTGTCCGGTATGCAAATTCATAAATCTGCCCAAAACCAAATTTTGCGCAAGCTGCTCTACTGCATTAAGTATAGAGGCTGCCACAGCTGTGGAAGAGCAAAGAAAGGTCGAAAAAGAAGACCTGATGAAAGAGATTCTTGTCAGCCTCAAGAAGGAACTTAAGCCAGGTGCAAAAGTGGAGCACCATAATTTTTCAGAAGACTAATTACTTCAGCAAAAGTTCAATAATGATGATATTATCCTTTTCGTATATCTCTTTTTCGAAAAAATCAAAAAAATCCTTTTTTTCTTTAATGCATTGCTTAATCTTGCTTATATTGGCAGCGCCTATACCATGCACATGTATAAATTCTATACCGTACCTTCGTGATATTGTTAGTTTTGTTGTTACCTCTTCCATAATTTCTTCCTGTAGCATACTAGAATATACAAAAACTGCAACAACAGATTTGGCAACTATGAGTTCGTATAGTTCATTAAATCTTTCTTTGGAAGAATTATACAAAGGCATTAAAAATTCCTCAAAATAGCCTGCAGTACATAAATTGGTGATATTATTCCCACGATCACCAAAGCGTTGCCGGATATCTGATTTCAATTTCTTGATATCCTGTTTCTTTTGGAAAAGGGACCTGAGATAAAGTGCACACTCCAATGCTTCAAAATCATCTTGTGGTATTATTGGTTTGAAAAAATTCAATATCTGTTGATTTTTGCTTTCGGCATTATACTTGTATAGATTATGAAGCACTTCTGCAGTCTCAGTTTCAAGTAATTTATTGCCATCAGCGATATACTCTTTAATTGTTTTTGAAAATTCTTGTTTTTTTTCAGATGGCAACTCATCCCAAAAAACTTTCAAATTTTCTTTATCATACGCATAGCCTTCAGTACAATTCTTGTTATTTGAATTTTTAGTAATGTTAATAGAGATTAGTGGCGAATTCAATTCTATGTTAAATATAGCTTTTAATTTATCAAGCCAACTCATCGTTACTTTTTAGATAAACGCATTAGAGAAACTAGGTTGTTCTTGATAAAGACTTCAGAACCTTTTTGAACGCCGCCAAATTCGTCCTGTGATATTTCTTGGCCATCGAAAGTTAGGACTTTTTGTTCGGGGTTATCTTTCTCTACTATTAATCCATCTTTGTCGACGGTCTTATTCAATATATCCAAAATCTCTTTCTTGACAGACTTGTCAAAGACGATTAACGCGTCCTTTTGCATCTTAACCTCCTAACTTCTCCAAGTGGCTAGTTTTTTAAAACTTGGCTATCTCCGTTTATATAATTTGTGCCGTCTCCTAAACGTTTCTAGGCGGGCTTTACAGTGATGTTTCCCTTATCAACATCAAGATAAACCTGTTTTGAAGTCTTGAATTTTGGCGAGGCTGCCTCTAGGATTTCTTTAGGCAGGGTTATTACGATTGTTTCATATTTTGCCCTTGCACTGGCCCGTTTCTGTATTTTGACTTTGATTGCAACCATTGTTAAACTGCAGTGTAACAACATTAAGTTTAAATAAATAAGATGCCATGAAGTTAAACAGCAGTGCAACTGACGTTTGATAATACTATGAAAATAAACGAAAAAGAGTTCCTAAAAGATTTAGAACGCCTCAAACGAGCTCAGAAAGCGAGTCAACTGTTGGACGAATTCATCCAGAAGCTAGAGGTAGAGCTAAAATGCTAGAAAGTCTGCCGGTATATGTCAGATGGGAAATCTACAAGGTTGTATTCGCAACTGTCTTATGGTTTGGTGCTATGTTACTGGTATTTTTTCATCCGTGGTTCAAGCTTGAAAAATACAAGGCAAAGCAAAACGTATGTATCAAAGTGCCTGCAACAAATCCAAGCATACAATAGTTGATGTTATTGTTGTAGCATATGTAAATAATATATAAACACACAAACTTTTGCTTAATTCTTCCTGCGCCCACTCCATAGAAATCTTATCAGAAAAAACAGAATAATGCCAATAAAACCACTGAAGTTTGCGAGTTCGTAATCTCCTGCACCCCTATACAAATACTTCAAACCAATTATTATGAAAACCATGAAGATGAAAATCGGAAAAAGATTGATTGCTTCGTTTCTGACGACACCTTGCCCTGCAATTTCAGGCTCTTCATTTTTGGCTATCTGTTCAACTGCCTTGCGTATTGCTAATGCATTACCACTTGAGTTCTTCAAAATCTTTTTCCTCAAAACCACATCTAGTTTTTGGTGGTCTAGTTCATTCAAATCCAAGAATTCATCAAGGAGTTCTTCTGTTTCCTTGGGATTTAACGAAGGCATTTCTATTTCCTTCAATTCCCAGAAGAAACGTTTCATCTCTGGTTTGAGTGTCTTGTTTTCCAAATACGGTGTGGTTCCAAGTGTGAAAAAAATAACATCTTTGGTATGTTGCATCAATAGATGATACGAAGTTGCTGCATTTCCTGAAATTGTATGCAATTCATCCAACACCAAAATCAATTTTCTGTGAGATTTTTTCAACAAGTCAGAAATGGTTTGCGACAGTTCTACTATGGTGCCTCGCTTGATAGTTTTCCATTGCTTGTCTTCCTTTCCTTTTTTCAGAATTGTTTCTATTGCTTGAAGAAGAATTTGTTTTGGCGGCTTGCAAAATGGCGAGTACCACCAGATTTCAGACTTCTTTCGTTTCCTTTGGCTGGCTATTTCCTGTGCCAGAAAAGACTTGCCGATTCCGTGCTTCCCTTTGAGAAAAATATGATTACCTTTGTCAATTTCTTCCAAAATCCGTTTTTTGATGTCGTCTCTCATATGCAACTCCGCCCCGAGCGAAGCGAAGGCGGAGCGAGGGGCGGGTATCCAACAGCGACAGCATTATTTTTTCTCCAATTTCAAATGAATAATTGAATGAAGAAAGGCTAGCCCTCTTGAAGGGCTCGCTTGATTTCTTCATTCTTGTCGCCAAAGCCTATGACTTGAAGCTTTGCGAACATCGCTGAAGCCATGCTTTTGGGCTTGTTTTCATTTTCGTCTTTTGCCATGCGATCTCACCTCCCAACGAAGCGCCCGTGCGGGATGAGCTTACGTACCTTTCCCGAAGGGCAAGAAGCTTGCCATCCATCAGATGGAAAGGTCGATATGCTCAGACTGGCACAGCGAAGTGGGAGTGAGGAGCAGGCAAAGACAGATGCAAAGCCACAGCCCAAAACTGCTGGCGATGTGAGCGAGCTATGCTGGCTGGCTTTGGCGGATTTTATATTCAAGTTTACCATAATTAACAAACCCATTGCATTGTTTCGCAAGCAAGTCATCAAGCAAAATATGATGCAAAGCTATCTTGTCCTTTGTAATGCTGAAAACAGGGTCTATGTTGCTGTTGTCAAGGCACATAAAAGTCCCTGCCAAATCGCCGGATAGTGTAATGATGCTGTGGCTTTGGTCTGCTGGCTTCTCAAACTCCAAAGGCTCGTTATGGAATTCTCTCGTTTCAGATTTTATGTCAGCCTTTCCAATTTCGTCAAGCTTGGCCCACAAAACAGAGCCCTTATCTAAAGTCTGATAGCCTGCCTGCTTGTTCCAGACTACGAGCTTGTTGTTGTACATCCCCAATGGTGTGCCTGAAACAGGACCGCAATATTCACTGCAAACCTTCGCGTCTACAAAGCAAATATATTTCTGGCCAGCTCCATCACATTCCTGCGCATATTCAAAGACTGCACCATTAAATCCAGGTATCAGATTGTGCAATATGGACCTGAAACCAAAAAAGCTGACTCCTGTAAGCATCAAAGCACCAAATGTAAATGCACCAAAATACATCATCTCGCCTGGACTGCCAACCTTCACGAGCAGTTTTTCAGCCATAAAATAATAAGGTCTCGGGCTGGGCCACATTAGAGGTATTCCTGAAACGTTCATCCCATCTGCAACTATGTGTGACACTACGCCGATGACTATTGCAAGCCAATAAGACCAGTGCACAAGAAACAAAGGGGTGGAGCTGGCGGCTACTACAACAACGAATGCAAGACTGTGCGTAATTGTCCTGTGCCCATATTTCCTACTGATATAAGTTGAAATGGGGAAGAAAATAATGCCAAGCACAGATTTCGGATGGTCTATATCTGGGAGCAGGCTGGCAATAGCGGCAACCGCAAGGACAGCAACAGTAGGGGCAAGCCCCAATGTACTGCTGATGATTCCGAAAAGCATAATGCCAAAAGCAATGTGTGTATATGACATCATTTCCCATTACCGCCTCTCCGCTTCCTGAAGAAAACCGCGAATGTCCAGAGCATTGTTGTAAACAGCGAGAGAAGCAGAGTCACAAACTGCAAGATAAACAAATCCCTATGCTCGCTCTTCCTCTGCTCCTCAACGACTCCGGTTTGGTTGGCTGTTATGTTTTCTAAAACAGCAGGCAGAATTTCAACTCCGATGTATCGTATGTCTGGCTCTGCTGATTTCTCATAGCTGTAAAGCCTCACAGGAATGTAATAGTAGCCTGGCTCTGCAGTAATTTTGATGGGAAAGCTGGCAGGGCATTGCTTCCTTGTGGCACCGATGACCTTGAACGGAACTTCCTTGTAGAAAAATTTAGTGTCTTCTTTTACATTAAGGGCTGGCAGGCTTCCTGTCTGTTTTAGGCTGTCCTCTGTGCTGTTCGCGCTTGTAATTTTATTATCTGCAGACCATTCATACGCTGATTCTGTCTTCTCTGTTTTGGTTTGCTCTGTCTGAGACTGACTGCTAGTTTCGGATATTCCTTTCTGCGTCTCAACAGGGAGATTTTCATATCTCAAAATTTCTATTTCATTACAGCTAAACTGGCCTAGGTGTATCTCTGCCATAGCCCCCTGCGTAAATGACAACTCGTCAGCGATGTATGACGCGGGTGATACCGCCTGAAGCAGCGACAGAGATACTATGATAACCAAAATTAATCGTAAAACCATGTTCGTTTGTTGAAATAATTCCTTATTGTATGCCTCGTGATTCTGCGCTTTTGGATCACTTTCAAATCAGTTGGCAGGAATTTGCCAGCCATCTGAATTTTCTGCCTTGCCCGCCTGATTGTTTCCGGGCTTGTCAGCCTGCCTGTCCTGTCAGCAGGCAGAAATACGGGAAATCTGTCCAGATAATACCAAAAATACAGGATAAGCGGCCTGTCGTCATTTCTAAGTTCGGGATATCTTGCCAGCAGAAACCTCACTGCTGACTTTACTGTTCTGAATGTTCTTTTTGCTGTCATAGTGGCTCTCCTCCAAAAACGATTTTGCGAGCATGGTCGAGAAATCCCTGTCCTCTTTGCGTAACGTTATAGAAATCCATCCGCTTGGCCGTGTTCCTTGCCAGGTCTCTTGGTAACTTTCTTGCCACCTGCGCCCTTTTGACTGCCAGTAGTTGTTTTATGCGCTCATCGCTGATGCTTTCGCATATTTTGACAATGAGACCGCAGTTTTCCAGATAGCAAATTCCGGTGAGAATAGTCTGCTTGTTGAAGCACAGCCTGCCAGCCAGTTCAGAAGCGTAACAAGGCTCTTCTGCCAAAGCCAGAAGAATCATTGAAAGGTTTGGCTTCTTGTAGAGGTTGTAACGGATTTGTGCATCTGTTGGTGTAAGCACAGAGGCGTTCTGCTCCATCAGGCCGACCCCCTACATCTACTACAACAATAACTGCTAGAATGCCTGCAGACAGAGCTAGGCTCATCTTTTGTAAAACTATTACTACAACGTCTAGAGGTAGTAGTACAAAACTGTCTATTTACTATACATTTTTTATTTGTATAATTGCTATTGTAATTGTTGTTGTGGTGTAAAACTCTCTTTTTTGTGACCATCAACTACAACTAATATAACAACATCACAAAAACCAAATCTGCACGGGATTTCCTCAAGGTAAACCTTTTATGCGATTCGGGCTTCAAAATACAATATGCTAGACATTAAAACCGTAGAAGGTTGGCTTTGGGAAGCTGCTTGCAAGATTAGAGGAGATGTTGACGCTCCAAAATACAAAGATTACATACTTCCATTAATTTTTTTAAAACGACTATCTGATGTTTTTGATGACGAGATTAAAAAGCTTGCAGAAGAGTACTCAGATGAAAAGACCGCAAAGCAATTGGTAGAAGAGGATCACAGTTTAGTTTGGTTTTATTTGCCTGAAAAAGCAAGATGGCCTTACATAATAAAACAAAGCACGAAATTAGGTGAAGTCCTCACAGATGCGGTTCGTGCCGTTGCACGAGAAAACCCAAAACTTCAAGGTGTTATTGATTTAGTAGATTTCAATGCTACTGCTTCAGGACAGAGAATAGTCAGCGATGAAAAACTTAAGTTGTTAATAGATACGCTTGACAAGCATAGACTTGGTCTTAAGGACGTTGAGCCGGATATTCTTGGAAGAGCGTATGAATATCTGTTAAGAAAATTTGCGGAAGGTTCTGGTCAAAGTGCGGGGGAGTTCTACACCCCGGGAGAAGTCGCAATTTTAATGTCGCTAATTGTAGAGCCAGAAAAAGGTGAAGAAGTTTACGATCCTTGCCTTGGTTCCGGTGGCTTATTGATAAAATGCTACTTACGATTTAAAGAAAAATATGGAGATAGTACAAAAGTTAAACCACTAAAGTTTTACGGGCAAGAAGTTCTGCACACCACTTATGCTATGGCTAAAATGAATTCCTTCATCCACAGAATGGAAGCGGATATAGCCTTAGGCGATACTATGAACAGGCCTGCATTCTTAACTTCGCAAGGTTCGCTAAAGAAATTTGATATTGTTATTGCAAATCCAATGTGGAATCAGGATTTTCCGCAAAGCACATTTGAAAATGACACTTACGCTAGATTTAGCTTTGGCTATCCAACTTCAAGCAGTGCGGATTGGGGTTGGGTACAGCACATGTTTGCGTCTTTAAACAATAAAGGAAGAATGGCTGTTGTTCTTGATACCGGAGCAGTTTCAAGAGGCTCTGGAAATGAAGGCTCAAGTCGTGAGCGAGATATAAGAAAAGCCTTTGTCGAACAAGATTTGGTTGAAGCAGTTCTGTTGCTACCTGAAAACTTATTTTATAACACAACTTCTGCAGGAATTATTTTGGTAATTAACAAGAACAAGAAAAATAAAGGTAAAGTTTTACTTATCAATGCCTCTAAGCTATTTGAAAAAGGAAGACCTAAAAACTTCTTACCTGAAAGTTCAATAAAACAAATTGCAGAATTCTATCAGAAGTTCAAAGAGGAAAAGGGTATTAGCAAAATTATGGGTAAAGAAGAAATTGTAAAAAATGATTATAACCTGAATCCGTCAAGGTATGTTTCTCAAAACGGAGAGGACAAAACTTTGCCTTTGGACGAGACTGTCGTTCTACTAAAGCAAGCAGAGGAAGAGCAATTTACAAGCGGCACCAACCTAAAAAATATTCTTGGGCAAATGGGGTTTGAGTGAAATGGATCAAATAAGCTTGTCCTTAATGGGCGGATTAGTTGGTGCAATAATTGGTTCGATTTCAACGATAGGTTTTACAATTTGGAGAGATAACCAAATAAAAAAATTGTCTTTGGCAAGAGATAAACTGGAGAAAGTTTACGCTCCACTTGTTGCATTAAAGAAGAAAATTGATTTAGTTAATCAAAGCAAGGGTGGTTTCTTGCGGCCTTCAAATCCTACGGAAATTGAAATGGTTGAGAAAATAATCTTTCATTATTACCATTTAGTTGATGACGATTTGAAAGACGGTTTGGTTTTACTACACCCCGAACTGAATAAACATCCTGTTAATATGGTTAAAACAATTCAACTGAAAGTTGAGGAGAATATCATCAAACATTATGAAGAAAATAAAAAGATATTGGGGTTGTAATAATGGCTAAAAAAAGACGGCGTTCACCTTATGAAAACATAATAAAAGGTAGGCTATTCGAATTCGTGATATCTAGACTTCTAGAAAAGGCCGGATTTAATCTAAACGTGGAATCTGATCAGCTAGTCAAGTCTAAGAAAAAAAGACTGCGTGGCAGAGGTTCTACATATGACCCTGACTTTCTAGGCGAATTTCCTATTTCGATTCCATTTTCATACCCTGTTTTATTAGTTGGCGAGGCAAAATATTATAAAAAAATCCTAAGAACAGATGACGTAAGACATTTTTTAGGTGCTTTTCTGGATATATCCCAATTTGCGAGAATTGACACAAAATCAAAGGCATTTAAATATTCACAAATATTTTTTAACAAAAGATACAACTATATCCCCGTCATATTTTCTAGGAGCGGATTTCAAAGAAATGCTCAAGCATTAATGTGGACTCACGGAATTTATTTTGTATCGTATGAAAATTCTCCCATTTTTAAAGAAATTTGTACAAAAATAGATGCGCTCTTAAATAAAATAAATTATAAAAAGGTTCAGAAAGAGGACTTACAGAAATTAATATCTTTAGAGAGTTTTAAAGAATTAAAGGACTCAGCAAGAAAAGAGAACTATGCTGTTGCCATAAACAAATTAATAGATTTACTCGCTCCGGTAAAATCTTATTTTGGCATTCTCGATAATCTTTGGCCAATTCATTTCTTATCTAAAAATAAAAGGGAAATAAAACCATCTTTGAAAATAAAGTCATGTTCTTATGTGACGAAAGAAAATCAAATCGTTGTAAAAAGAACTACGCACAAAAATTCTACAAAACTAGGATTTTTTGTTTTACCAAAATATTTTTTAAAAGAATATAAGCGATTTACTAAGGGCAAGTCTATTTTGAATAATTTGGTGTTATATATTCCAAAAGATGATAAGATTTTCCCATATTATATAAATTTACAAAAGTCAACCCCATGAAAACTAAACTCCAAATCAAAAGTAAAGAAGAATACAAAGAGACAGAATTAGGCCTGCTACCAAAAGATTGGAGAGTTGTTAGATTGGGAGCGATTATTAACTACAATTTAGGCAGGACCCCTGCAAGAAAGGAAAAGAGATTCTGGGTAAATGGTACGGTTCCTTGGGTCAGTATAGCAGATATGCGCGAGCATAAAATAATCAATAATACAAAAGAAAAAATTTCAGAAGAAGCGCTAAAAAAGTTACTTAAAAATAAACTATCACCAAAAGGAACTTTACTAATGAGTTTTAAACTTACTATTGGACGAACCGCTTTTTTAGGAATTGATGCGGCTCATAATGAAGCAATAATTTCTATTTATCCTAAAGATGATTTAGATAAAACTTTTTTATTTTACTATTTACCGACAGTTAATTATTCTAAATATATGGACCGCGCAGTTAAAGGAAATACATTAAATAAATCCAAAATCGAAAAAATTCTCGTGCCACTCCCTGCCCTTCCAGAACAGCGCAAAATAGCTTATGTTCTTTCAACATCTCAAGAAGCAAAAGAAAAAACTGAATGGACAATTAATTCTCTCAGGGAACTGAAGAAAGCGATGATGAAGCACCTTTTTACTTATGGGGCTGTCAGCTTCGAGGATAGAGATAAGGTCAAGTTGAAAGAGACTGATATCGGCAAAGTACCAAAAGAATGGGAAGTAAAAAAAGTTAGTGAATTATTTGAAGTTAGTAAGAAACCTAGAGATTTGAAAATTTCTGAAAAAGACAAAGTAGTATTTATTGCGATGGAAAATATCTCTGATTCCGATAAGAAAGCTACTTATGAAATTAAAGAATATTCAAAGATTCCAAGTGGAGTTTTTGTTTTGAAGGGCGATTTGATTGTTTCTAAAATTACCCCTTGTTTTGAAAACGGGAAACAAGCAATAATTGATAATATTCCAAAAGATTATGCGATTGCAACAACGGAAGTTATTCCACTACACCCCAAAAATAATCAAGTTATGTCTTTTCATCTTTATTCTTACTTGAAAATTTCAGATGTTAGAGATAAACTTATTTCTAAAATGGAAGGAACAACTGGGAGAAAAAGACTTTCAAAAAATGTTTTAAATAATTTTTTAATCCCGCTTCCGTCTTTGGCGGAGCAACAACAAATCGCCTCAATTTTATCTGGAATTGATAGACGCATAGATGCGGAAGAGAAAAGAAAAGACGCTCTTGAACAATTATTTAAATCGCTCTTGCGTGATTTAATGAGTGCGAAGATAAGGGTTAAGGATTTGAGGGTGGATGTGAAAAATGGCTAAGCTCGGAACCGAACGCAGTGCTGTGCAAAATCCACTTATCCGGTATGCTTGTGAAATTGGTTGGGAGTATGTAAGCCCTGAGGAAGCTCTGCGATTTAGAGGCGGAAAGACTGGCTTGATTTTTCATGAAGTTTTTGCTAATCAGATGCTTAAGCTTAATTCTGAATTTATTGATAATTTAATGATTGGGGAGCTAATTAAGAAATTAGAAAAACTCCAGACAACTAAAGAAGGCAACCTGCAAGCTTGGGAATATCTTAAAGGAATCAAAACTGTTCATGTTCCAAGGGAAAAGCGGGAAAGAAATGTTTGTCTAATTGATAAGAGCATAAAGAGAAACATCTTTCAAGTAACAGACGAGTTTGAGTTTACTAACGGCACACATACTAATAGATTTGACGTCGTATTTTTGATTAATGGTATTCCGGTATTCTTTGTCGAAACCAAGGCTGCCCACAAAATTGGTGGAATGGCTGAAGCATTAGACCAGGTAAGACGATACCATACAGAAACGCCTGAGCCGATGACTTTGATACAAATTTACACTCTAACACACATAGTCCAATTTTACTATGCATCTACTTGGAGCTTTTCTATGAAATCTTTGTTTAATTGGAAAGTTGAAAGCGGTGCAAAGGACTATGAAGCTTTAGTTAAAAATTTCTTTGACAGAGAAATAGCAATCAAAACAGTTTTAGATTATATATTATTTACGAGAAAAGATGATGAACTTCAGAAAGTTGTTTTAAGGCCGCACCAAATGCGGGCTATTTCTAAGATAATCGAACGAGTTGAGAGCAAAAAGAAGCGAGGGTTGATTTGGCACACCCAAGGAAGCGGTAAAACATACACTATGATAGTAGCCGCTCAAAAAATACTTGAAAATCCTTTATTCGAAAATCCAACAGTTATTCTTCTAGTGGATAGGAACGAATTAGAAACACAGCTATTTGGGAATCTAAGTTCGGTGGGTTTTGAAAATGTTCAAATAGCTCAAACAAAAAAACATCTCCAAGAACTTCTACGAAATAATGCTCGCGGTCTAATTGTTTCAATGATTCACAAATTTGAGGATATGCCTGCAAATATTAATGCAAGCAAAAACATCTTTGTTTTAGTTGATGAGGCTCATAGAACAACTAGTGGAGATTTAGGAAACTATTTGATGGGTGCATTGCCCAACGCCACTTATATTGGATTTACCGGAACACCAATAGATAAGACTGCGTATGGAAAAGGGACTTTTGTAACGTTTGGCAAAGATGATGCTCCGCACGGCTACTTAGACAAATATGGAATTGCGGAATCAATAGAAGATGGAACAACAGTCAAGCTCCATTACACCTTGGCTTCTAACGAATTACTTCCCGATAAAGAAACGCTGGAAAAGGAATTTTTGAACTTGAAAGAGGCTGAAGGTGTTAGTGACATAGAAGCACTAAACAAGATTCTGGAGAAAGCTGTCAACTTAAGGAATATGCTAAAGAATAAGCAAAGAATGAAAAAAGTTGCAAAATACGTAGTAGAACATTACAAAAATTATGTTGAGCCTATGGGCTACAAAGCTTTCTTAGTTGCGGTTGACAGAGAAGCTTGTGCCTTATACAAAGAAGAATTAGACAAACTGCTCCCAAAAGAATATTCTGAAGTAGTTTACAGCCCCGCCCATAATGACCCACCACAATTAACAAAATATTATCTTTCAGAAGAAAAGGAAAAGATGATAAGAAAGGCTTTCATTAAGCCAGATAAACAGCCAAAAATATTAATTGTTACAGAAAAACTTCTTACTGGCTTTGATGCTCCAATTCTCTATTGTATGTATTTAGACAAACCCATGCGAGACCATGTGCTTTTGCAGGCAATAGCGAGAGTTAATCGGCCTTACGAAGATGAGAAGGGGAGAAAAAAGCCCTGTGGTTTTGTACTCGATTTTGTGGGTATCTTCGATAAATTGGAGAAAGCGCTGGCTTTCGACTCTCATGACATCGCTAATATCGTTAAAGATATTGGTGTCCTTAAAGATCGCTTTAAGGGTTTAATAGGAAAAGCGGAAAAAGACTATTTAATTTTACTCAAATCTAAGAAAGGTGACAAAGCCGTAGAATCAATATTAGAACATTTCAGAAATGAGGAGAGAAGGAAAAACTTCTACGAATTTTATAACGAACTTTCTGATATTTATGAAATTTTATCTCCTGATGCTTTCTTGAGGCCCTACATACAAGATTACGACACTCTTACAAGAATGTGTAGAATTTTGAAAGAGGCATACGAACCGAGTTTGATAATAGATAGAGAATTTGCAAGAAAAACAGCACAACTGGTTCAAAAGCATACTAAATCAGGACAGATAAAGTCTACGTTAGATATATACGAAATTGATGAAAGGACATTAAAGAAGCTTGAAAAGAGTTCTGCGTCAGATACTGAAAAAGTCTTTAATTTGTTAAAAAGTATCGCAAAAACTGTGACGCTAGAGTCCAGCAAAAGTCCTTATCTTATTTCAATTGGTCAAAGAGCGGGGGTTGTAGCGGAATTATTCAAACAAAGGCAAACAGATACTAGAGAAACCTTGGAAGATTTGAGGCTGCTCATTGAAGATATCAATGCTGCAAGGAAAGAGCAATTAGAAAAAAAGATGTCTTCGGATGTATTTTCAATTTATTGGGTTTTGAGGACAGAAGGTCTGCCTCAGGCCGAAGCTATCGCTAGCAATATGTCTGGTGCTTTTGAAAAATATCCTTATTGGCGAACAAATGAGGAGCAAGAAAGGAAAGTTAAACAAGAACTATATAGATTATTCATAAAAAACAAACTCAGCACCAAAAAGGCTATCGAAATCGGAACAAAAATCATAAACATTCTAAAAGAGTCTGAAAGATGATAATGACTGATAATTTCAAAAGGGATGTACTAAATTGGGCTGAAGAGCTAAACGCAAAGCCTAAAGAGATACACATAAGGGGGATGAAAAATAAATGGGCGAGCTGTTCTAGCAAAGGTAGACTTACATTTTCTTTTGCACTCTTAGACGAGCCTAAAAAAATTAGAACTGAAGCAATAGTTCATGAGCTTCTTCATTTGAAATATCCAAACCACGGGAAGATGTTCAAATCGTTGCTTGTTGCATATCTAAACAAATAATTACTCGAAATAACCCTTCCCTTTCGGTGCTTCGTTCATTGTTGCAAGCTTCTGGTATACCGGCTCGTAGATTTTCATAATCTCGAACAGGCCTTCTGTCCTGTTGTCTTTTAGTGTCTGTTCCAGCACCAAGGCATGGCCCCAATAAAGCCACTTTCCGTTTATTTCCTCAACAAGAAAAACTCTTGTAGGCGGTCTGTTGTATAGGCGTTCTTCAGTATTCCAAAACTGAAATGCCTTCTTTTCCACTTTTGCAAGGGTTTCTTCCGGGTGCGCTAAATGCTCTTCAAGCACGAGCTCCTTTGGAAATCCTCTTTCCTTCGATATTTTCAACGTATCATTTATTTCAATTTTGCTTCCCATTTGGCATATCCTCCAGCAGATTCGCTGGGAAAAAATCACATTTGTGCTCTTTCAGTATCTGAAACGCCCACATCTTCTTTATCATGTTCTTGTAGCGTTCCTTCAAATCACTGATAATTTCGTGGTAATGCTCTATATTCTTTGAGTGCAGTTCCAGAGTCATATTGTAATTACCCACGCCCTTGATTATGTAAAAAACCCAGGGCAATGATTGGATATATTTCAAAAACTCCGCTTCATCCTTGTCATTTGCGTATCTTAATTTGAAGAAAAGATAATGCCAATTATAGCCGAGTTTTGAAATATCCATTAGTGTTGTAAAGGAGACTATGTAGCCCATTTCCAGCATCGTTTTTATCCGATACGACACAGTTTTCGGGTCGAGCTTTGTCTTTCTTGCAATATCGATAATCCTTGCTCTCGCATCATTTGATATGCAACGGAGGATTTTCATATCATTCTGGTCGAGGCGCATCCTATCCGTTTTCCTGCCAAGATATGATGTTTTGTAGTCCAATTTCAAATCCTGGAAAAGAAATTTGTAAGGATATGTGTGGGCTTCAACAACAGTGAATGTTGCATGGTCCATCAGCCTGTCGCCGCAGATGTGGAATATGTTTGTAAGTATTTTGTGAAAGGCTCTTGCGTCCTTTGCCAAGACGCAGACTATGTAATCCCACTTGCCAAGGCCTTCAACTATCCATGTTGTTGACTTCTCTGCATACAGCTTGCTCCTGAGTTTTGCGTCTTTTTCCTTTGACTTGCTGTCAAGCTCAAGGTAAATGTTATAGAAAGTGTAGCCGAACATTTCAGGGTCAACAACAGTTATGAATTTTGACACAATCCCGTCTTTCACGAGCCTTTTGATCCTGTAATTGATGGTCTGCTTTGACATCCTTGTGAGCTTCCCAATCTTGGCATCGGTCAGCCTGCAGTCCTTGTTCAAAAGGTACAGTATCTGCCTATCCTTATTGTCCAAATCCAACACCATTACGGGTTTTCATTATACGAAAGTCTTTTAGGCGTTTCTCCTTTCGACAAAAATTAAGGTTAGGAAATTTTATCTACTCCATACACCTACTAACCTTGCAGGACATATGGCCAGTATGCAAGGAGGTAGGGAGTAGTGGAAAATCCTGAAAGACAAGTCCTGCCGATTCAGCACAGTGCTGGGATGGAAATCCCGGGTACAGCTAAAACGGGTTACCTACTATTTTTCTTTGAACAGGAATGTTGTCAGAGGGCTTAATATTTCAAAAGGCGATGTTCTTTTCTCTTATCTTGGCGAGGATGCGGAAGGCAGGCCCATAGTAATAACCTTCCTTGACAAGAAAGATTTGCACAAAAAGCAGGAGAAAAAGTTATAGTTTTATGTTTCTGCAATATTTTGATGGCTGATGAGAAAAAGGCTGTAAAAATTGTCTATACAAATTACAAAAACGAAACAGCTGAAAGAATAATCATTCCGCTAGAGCTTTGGTTTGGCTCAACAGAATATCACAAGGAAGAGCAATGGCTGTTGAAAGCTTTTGACTTGGAAAAGAAAGCTGAAAGGAATTTTGCTGTTAAGGATATCAAGAGCTGGATGCCATAGCTTCCCTTTTTTTGTACCAGTCTTTTCCAAGTTGGCTAGCCCTAACAAGGGAATTAAGCTTCTTTGGATTGTCCGACGCCAATTTTCCCCAGTAATTAATCTTATTGGATAATATATCAACAAAGTCATCTAATTTTTGTTGCAGTTGAATTTCTGCCCGTCGTGCTATTTCAACGAATATAAGAGAATTATATTGCAAATGATGTTCTTCAAAAGATGTTAACGGACAATTTTTCAGATAAAAATCCAAGGAATAATCGCTTCTACCTGTTCTCACTCCGAACATTACTTCAGACATAAACTTATTCTTATCTCTAACCATCGCAATTGGCCCATGGCAAAGACCAAGGCAGAATTTGGCATAACCCTCTTTTTCGCGAACTATTATGGAGTCGGGATTCGCAAG
>Ga0315279_10004913_pt1 | contig 17706 bp, 16 predicted proteins | sample YL17G06_20_MG_FD_203694 | JGI IMG/M metagenome (GOLD analysis project Ga0315279, IMG submission 203694) | Sediment microbial communities from Yellowstone Lake, YNP, Wyoming, USA - YL17G06_20 | ecosystem: Environmental > Aquatic > Freshwater > Lake > Sediment | place: USA: Wyoming | collected... | reverse complement strand
CAGCAACAAGCAAAGACTCGGCTGAAAACTCCTTCAAGCTCGAATCCTCACGATTCCTCGCCACAACAGTTTTGACACCGTTGCTCTCCCTGACCTCGATTGCTTCATGATTCGTGAAAATCTCCATTTTTTTCCCCATCTCTAGCTTGAGCAATTCTGAAACTTCAGGTTCCTCGTCGGGCAAGAGTCTAAGGCTTCTTTGAACGATGGTGACTCTGGTTCCGATGCTTGAGAAGAAGTGGCCAAACTCTGCGGCGATATATCCGCCGCCAATAATGATCATGTTTTTAGGCAGCGTTTCCAGCTGCAAGGCGGTGTCACTTGTTAGGTAGTCTACGTTTTCTAATCCTTTTACTGGGGGAACGTCTGGTCTTGCGCCGGAGACGATGAATATTTTGTCTGCTTTTATGGTGTTGTTTCCGACCTGTATCGTGTAGTCTGAGGCGAATTCGCCAACTTCTTTGAACCACTTGATGTTTGGATCGTGCTCTATCGCTCTGGCTTGTCGCCCAACATCGTCTGCAACAAGTTCGTGCATGTTATTCATTATCTTCTTGAAATCAATCGAGTTCACGCTTGCGTTTATGCCGGTTTTTTCCGCTTCTTGGATAGCGGCTACGACGTCGGCTGGGTAGATCAGCATCTTAGAAGGCACGCACCCGCGGTTCAGGCAAGTTCCACCAAGAGGACCAGACTCGACCAGAGCCACCTTCAAGCCGCTAGCAACAGCGTTCGCAGCCACGATCATCCCAGAACCCGAACCGATCACAAGAACGTCAAACTTTTCCATGAAACCAACTCGAACAACAATATGAAAACTGCCTAGTCAAATAAACCTTATCAAATACGTCAAGTGAAGTCTATTTTGCTTGAGTGGGCGTGTTTTCTTTGATGTTTTCTACGTGTTTGATGTCTGTGAAGAACCATGCGCCGAGCAGAACTATTGTTCCTGCAATTGCGGATGCGAGGAATAGGTTGGCTGTTCCTGTGTAGGCTGCTACGATTCCTGAGAGCATCATTCCCAGCGGAGAAGCGGCCATGGACAGTGACATGAGTACGGAGCCAACTCTTCCCTGCATTTGGGCTGGTACGATTGTTTGTAGGATGGTGCGGAGTAGTATGTTTGCTGGGGCGACGGCGAAGCTCATGAAGAAGAGGCAGGCTGCCATGAACCAGAACCAGCCATATGGTGTGAAAGCGGTCAGAGCATAACCCAAGAAACACAGCAGTATGAAAAGCATCGTCGTGAGCATTTTTCTCCTGAAACCCTTCTTCAGAATCATCAACAACCCACCTGCAAACATTCCCACTTGCATAACAGCCGAAACCAGAGCGAAATCGGTTCCCAAACCCTGATGATCAACGACGACAAAGAAGGAAAGCAACGTCGAAATAGGCATGAGCAAGAAGTTCAAGGCAGTAGCCAAGAAAATCGTTGGCACGAGCCCTCTTGCGTTTCTTACGAAGGACAAGCCTTCAGAAAAATCATGTTTGAACGACGATTTCTCATGCTCTCCTCTGACCTTAGGTATCTTTATGAAGAGAAGAGGAATCAACGCCACTATAAAAGTAACTGGGTCAATCCACAACGCCTGATCAGCAGTCCCAAACAACAGCAGAATTCCTGCGACAGCCGGACCGATGAACGTCACGAGCCCGTTGAAGAGAAAGGTCAGCCCATTCATTCTGCTCAGCTTATCGCGGGGAACCATCAAAGGAACGATAGCCTCGGTTGCAGGCATATGAAAAGCCTGGCAACAACCTCGGAAAACAAGAATCAACAGCACGTATTCTACCGAAGCAGTTCCTAGCCAGAACAGAAGAATGAGCACAACTGTGGATGAAGCCTGCAAGAAATCCACAACACCAATCACCAGCTTACGGCTCCACCTATCCACAACCACACCTGCGAAAGGAGCCAAAATCACCATAGGAGCAAAATTCGCAACCGAAGCCAACCCCAACAACCAAGTACTCTTGTAAACATCAGTTAACCATAAAATTACAACAAACGACACGACAGTCGAACCCAACAAGGAAAACTGCTGACCAGCAAAGAAATACAAATAACTCCTAAATGATGAACGATCAGCTTGGGTCTCCAAAGCCCTCCCTCTCCAGATAGCTAACCAAGATACTGAGACAGGTTTTTATCGTTATCGTCAAATCATCCAACAAGACCAATAATGACTAACCCACAGAACACCATGTTGAACCTATATATCCTTAAGATACAAGTCAAATTCCAATGTTGATTTTAGTATAAGACAATCGCCCTAATCCTTGCCTGCCCTGATTTTGCCTATGGGGTGTTGTTCAAGTCGTAAATAAATAGGTTGGACACTTGGGTAAGAGTTAAACCATACGAATGCAATAACAATGAGTGTCAGAGTGAGAGGTGGAGAAAGACGGGTTGGTTTGTCCACTGGGATCCCAGTTTCGACCTGGCTAGAGGCGGAATAGAGCTAAGCTTCAGGATCCGTGATGACATGAATCAGCTCCTTGTGAGAACGGAAGCAACAATGTTAGCCGACAGGATTATCGACAGGGTAGAAACCCTTTCACTAAGCCCGAGATACCACATAGTGGGAACTCGAGGGTTTGGAAAATCAACTCTTCTGAATTACTTCGCTTTTCGCCTATTTTCCGAATTGCCATCGAAAGGAGTTCTACCCGTCTATTCAAGTCTGTCTGGCACAGCCGTGGATGAAAAGGACCTTGAGTTCGTTTTCTTCAAGAGCTTGCTAGAAGCCCTTTTTGACGTTCCATCAGACCTCCAAAGGTTTCAATTGGAAAAGGAGATGCTGCCCGCCTCCGACCAGCTGGTCAGAGCCAAACTTGATTACAGAAAACAGTTGCAGGATTTCAGACAAGTCTCGCTGGCATACGTTTCCAATGCTCTTGAGAACCAATTAGATCATCTTAAGAAGAGCTTCCGCAAGGTTGCGTTCCTGATCGATGGTTTGGACAAACAGAAAACTGACATAGTCTTGAAGTTTTTAAGAAATACGCAGGAGCACATAAACAATCTGGTCACAAAACATAACCTCATGTTCATAGATTCTGCCGACCCAGATTGGAGAGAAACGTTGGGTACTAAAGAATTCAGTGGTGTACGCGGTGTTCCAATCAATCTTCGTGGTTGGACACCCGACGAAGTCCAGGCTCTAGTCAAAAACCGGCTACAAGGCGTTGGGGTTTTTCAAATGCCTTTCGATCGGAAGGCCCTTGAAGTCTTAGTAGAAGATTTCCAAGGTAATCCACGGGAGATTCTCCAGTATTGCACGACTCTACTGCATTTTGCGGCGACCGAGCATATTGGAACAATAGGCTCAGGACTGGCTAGGAAAGTCATTTGGAAAGACACCTCAAAAGAGAAGTTCTGCAGTTTCGTAATTAGTGATCCCGATGCAGGGTATGCATTCGAGAAACTACAGAGCATTTACAGCGATAGACAAATGATGAACATACTGTTGGCAACATACAATCAAAGAGCACAACGGCTCTCAATGAATTTAGACTATGAGGAGAGATCTTCTGTCGGCATTACCTTGGCCGATAGTGATTACAGGAAGTTCCTGGACATCCTGTTGACGAGAGGTTGTATTAGGATAACCAAAGCACGGAATTATGTAGAGCTTGACGATGATCTGAGAAAACTCTTTGCCTTTGTCATTGATATGAATGAGTCTCTGATTGCACTGCCTGTTGTGCTCAGTACACTTGAACCTAAGGTTGAAAACGTCGTCAAGATTCCTAAAGGGGAGATTGCTGTCAAGGAGGAAATTCAAAAGATTTTCGAACAACACCCAAACGAATGGCTGAGCTACAAGCAATGCAAAGAAATGCTGCTTGATAATCCCAGAACCAAGGACAAACTAGAAGAGCATTTCAAAGACGAATATGATAAGAAGATAACGCACACTATTCCTCTCATCATTCATGAGCTACTAAGGAATGGGAAATTGATGCAAGATGACGAATCATCTAGCTTCAGATGGAAATCACATCTTATAGATAGTGGAACCGCAGATTTCTTCAAGTCGAAGTCGATCTTAGACCTAATTGAATCATCGAAACAAGCTGCTGTAGAAGGCCAAATGACCAAATTGTCCTCCATGTGCGAGAAGCTTGTCCAGGATTCATTTGCCAGACTCAACGAGCTTCTAGAGAATAGAATCAACACAAATAACGTAGTTGAAGCAAGCAACTTTCTCCAGAGCATGAATGTTGAAGTTGCGAGGCCGGTATCACTCAATCTTTTCTTTCAGACTTTGAAAGAACCAATATGCAATATCGATGAAGCGAACGTTTGTCTTCAAACAGCGATCCTTTACGCAAGGAGAATCTTCACGAAGATCAATCAATTGCGTCGCTACGAGCCAATGAACCAAGAAATAGTAGATCGACTTCGGAAATATAGAACTGGAATTTCAAAAGAAAGAGAACGTGAATACTTCAGAACGTCTCTATTGCCAATACTCACGGAAAACTACGGCAAACTTCTTGACTGCATGACTGCAATAAAAACAGGCGATGGGATTCTAGAAAGGATCCCTCCTGAACTGAATGATCTCCTGAACAAGAAGCAGTTTCTACAGGCACAGGTTTACAGATGTCCTACATGCAAAAAACGAACAGCTGTCTCAGCAACATCAAAAGAGAGTATTGGGATGAACTATTGTGTAGAAGATAGGGTGCCATATGTCGATGTGGGGCCAGCTTTCATACTTAGTGAAGAAGCCTATAGGAGTTGGAATGTCTGGATGGAAGAATACGCAAAGAGCATCTTTGAGAGTCTCCCATGCAAACATGTGGAAACAGGAATCATGGTGAAACCTTTGGGGGTGGAAGGCATTGCCACCTCTGAGGAAGTGGACTTGGTTGTTGTTTTCAACGGCAGATCGATAGCTGTAGAATGCATGGAATACGTTTCTGTCAATAGAGAGCGAAATGATATTGCTGATATTATTTATAAGATGCAAAGCGTCGGTCTGTTTCATCATATCATATTATTGTACAAGCACGCTCAGGACACACACGCTTTCAGTGCAGAAATAAAGAAAAATGAAAGAATGATAACCCCAGTTACGGTAATGAACCCGAAGAACTTGAAATCTACGTTTCTTCAAGTTCTGGAGTCGATTGAAAAAGCCGAAAGTCAAGAGGATGCACAGAATGCTTAAAGTGAGTCTTCCAACGACCGCCCTAGCTCCCAGTTCGCATTGAATAGAAATACTACTCTCGTTCATTCGTTCACTCTGTTCCCTTGGCAATCTGACCTTCGAACTCTTCTCGCACGCCTGCATGCTGGACAAACCCCATTTCTCTTCACAGTTTCATTGTGTCTCTGAATTTGCACTAGCGGAGTTCGGCTTGAGCGTCCAAGCATCTCAGCAATCTTGCTAGCCTACATGTATGGGTACATTCAAAACCGCGAAATAGACCCACAGAGACTTCCAGTCGAGACAAGGAAAAATCTGAAACTAATTAATTCAAAATTCGATTTGTGGAATCAATCTCTTAGAAGACTGAAAGAACCTGTTGATTTTGACCTGAGCTATGATATTCCATCTGAATTGCGAAAAACGGTTCTTGGACAGATTAGCAGACTGAGGTTAGGTACTGTAGATACTAACGAGATTTCCCTCTGGACAATCACTCAAATAGAACAGAGACTGTCCACAACAGGCATAGAAAAGACTCAAGCAGAGCTCAGTAAAGCACTTGGCATCAGCATTCCTCGAAGAGAATGCTTCCAAACTGATCTAGAATGGGATACTTGCATCAAATTGCGTCTCTTCCAATTGCCGGCAAACCCATATCAGGGGGAATTTGAAGGCGAAACTGATTTACCTATGGCAACCAGTAACCCAGATGTTATTGTAAGAAACAGTCTTAAGGTTTTGGTTGAATGTAAAAGTGCTAGTGAGTGGGGTAAAGTAGTCGTACTCGACAAAAGAGTTGGAGGCGAGCTCCATATGTACCAGGACTACGCAGAGGAGGTCAATGCGAATTCCGCTGTTTTCGTTTGTGACGTTGAGAAATTCGATGAGAACAGATTTATACCAAGCTTCGAGAAGAGAGGCGACAGACTTGACAGGATAGTCTTGGTCATATGGGGCTTTCTTGACAAAATACAAAGAGACCAGATCCTTCTTAGGGAGTTCGTGAAAGTCATCGAGGAACCCAAACTGTATAATCCAAGAAGAAGAATCTTTTTCTAGCTCCCAAGAACTGGCTTCTCACCGAGTTTCGGTCTTGAAGAGTATTTTGCGAATCGTCTTCTTTTCGTTACGCCGCAAGAGCTTCTTTGATCAGTCTCTCCATTTCTGCTAGCTTCTCTTCAGTTTTCTGTACGCGTTTCTTGAGATCAATGTTCTCACTCACGAGACCGTTGACCATGACCTGCAGCTGTTTGTTCTGTTCAGCGAGTTCGTCCTTCAGCTTGGTTCTCAGCTCTTCAAGGTTCTCTCTCGGATTGATGCTCAAGAGCTTCTCTCTTTCAGAGTACATTTGCTTCAAGCTTTCATATTGGACTCCTTTGTAGGCTTCAGCCATCTCCCAAATCTCTATCCAAGCCAAGAAGAACACGCTACAGAACCGAAAAGGAAAAAAGGGAGTTGCGGAAGATATCTCATTGAAGTGTGGGTTCAAGGTAGACGTCCGCCAGTACGGGTGACAGCAAGGTTTTTGAGTCTTGGATCGTGCAAATAGTTAGGCAAGAAACAGAATGGATATGGCTCTTGTGACGAACGAATCTGGGGATCTACGCATTGAAGGCAGGTTCTTGCGAATTCTGAGGGACGGGGCGATAGCTTTTGGCTTGGGACTCGCCCTAGCCCTTCTTGCTGTTCTTCCAGATGACTGGATAAGCCAACAGCAGAAATTCTGGGCGGTCCTAGTCTTAGTAGTTGTTTCCCTAATTGCGATATCCTTGAGGGCTTTCTATGGGGACCTCCGACAGTATTTAAGAATCAAGCATGAAATAAGTGAATTCTACGAGTATTCGCCAAGAACCTTAAAGTTGCTAAAGTATGAGAGGACCTATCAACTTGATCCGAACGGGAATGCTGACGTTGTTTATTCTTTTGAGCTAAAGAACATAAGCGATAGAAACATTCCAAAAATAGCAATGCCAATATCAGTTGATATTTATCCGAATGGCGACATAGTTCCTTTCAAGGTAACAGGAGCAAAGATAGGGACCCATGAAATATTGCAGTTTGAAAAAAGATGCTATGAGAAGAGAGGTATCCTTCATCTATCAGACGAACTGAAAAAGCAGCAAGGACTTATTATAGTTCCATTTTCAGACGTAAACGGACTGGAGCCGAATAAATCTCGAGAAGTAGAAATCAAAGTTAGACTTGCTGGGGCCTTCAAGAAGATGGAGAGTGGAGAGTACACCACCTTCAACATATATCATCCTATGGAATCATTTCGTTTGGTAATCAATCCACCTTCTGGGTACCAGATCATGCTGAATCCTTCCGATCAATTTCCAAGAAGCATCGAAATCTGGGATAGAGCTTCAGAGATTATAGACCACCGTGAAATGGCAACTGTGCCCTCACCAGAAATCAAGGGAAATTGTATTGAATGGATCGTTAAAAAACCAAAAATCCAATATGGTTACAAAGTCAATTACAAGACGCTGAAAGAGAACGATCAGCCACCACACTAAGCAACTCTTGTGTAGTTGTGCTTATCCTCCGCCTTCATCGCCGTCCATATTCTCACAATCACTCAAGTGAGTAAATGGGGAAATGTGTATTTAAAACTTGTTATCCACTACGAAATAGTAGTTGTTAGTTTTTGCCACAATAAACATCCCAATAGTTGCTTAGTAATCTAACAACCGCCTTATTGTTGCATATGAAGTATCCAGTTGATGTTTCTTTGTCCGCCATGCTATAGGGGAACATCATGATTACGCAGATGCGGTCGTCGACAATGCTGCCGCGGAAGGGTAGGCGTCCTTGCGTATAATAAACCTTTGCCTTGTTATGAATAAGAAACTCAGCCAGTTCTTGAATTGTCGCCCGATGACTTTGTGAGAGCAATGAAGGTGATGATGGTGCAGTCATCAGAATCTGAACATCTAATCCATCTTTCAACTTGCTCAGAAGAACATCCTTAGCCTCACGGAACCAAGAGAAAACGTACGTACTCACGCGGATTGTTTTCTTGGCTTCGGAAAACAAAGTAAGTGTTTGCGACAGCGCATCTTCAGCTTTGCCTGTCCAAATTTCCCCCGACAGTTGAGCTACCATCTTCTGATCGGATAGTTTCACCTTGTCAACCGCTTGGGCTAGTTCTATTAGCTCTTCCTGCAAGTCTCTTTTCCTGTTTTCAAGAACATGTAGCACCTTCCTTTTGTCAATCGCGTAGATCGTATCCTTGTGTATCTTCGGATGCTTCTCAACAAATTCTTCAGTCTGCAGGTCTGCCAAAAAATCATAGACCTTGTTTTTGTGAAGGCCTATCCTTGCTGATATTTGGCCAGCGGTACTTGGCCCATGAGTAATCAAATCCCACAAAATCCCTTCTTTCCATCGGCCAGATGTTACTAGTTTGTTTGTCATTCTTTGCACACCGTATTCCATCTAGGAGAGTTGTGTTTGGTGAATCGTTGTGGTTGCTATTATAAATGATTGCTTGTTGAGTCAATGTATCCTGCACTTGCCGATGCCGAGATGTGGTTCTACATCTGCAGATATATATGCAAAGCAACCTTCATTTGACACAAAGATTCAGTCTAGGGATTTCGTATGAACGCTCTACTTTATCCAAGATGAGACAAAGCTCAATTGCCGCTAGCTTGCTTGTTCCAAGGTTTGTCTAATCAGCTTTTCTAATTCGGAAAGCTTCTGCTCTGTTCTTCCTATTCTCCGTTTTAGATCGAGGTTTTCAGACACAAGACTGTTAGCCATAGTCTGAAGCTGCTTGTTCTGCTCTTGAATTTCCCCTTTCAGTTTTCCTCTCAGTTCTTCAAGATTCTCTCTCGGATTGATGCTCAAGAGTTTCTCTCTTTCAGAGTACATTTTCTTCAAGCTTTCATATTGGACTCCTTTGTAGGCTTCGGCCATCTCTCCGATTTCGTGCCCGAGCCAGAAGTCCACAATCGTGTCAGGCACCCCGCTGTTGATCATGAGTGAACCGAAGCTTTCTCTCAAAGCGTGCGGACCCAACGGATTGAACCCGTTGCCATTGTTTTGCTTGTCAACCAAGCCGCTGTTCACAGCAACTTCTCTAAACATGTTCTGAACAAGATTGGTCTCCAGCGGTTGCTTTCCCCGCTCTTTGAGGAATAATGCAGTGTCGTTTCTAAACTGGACTGTTCGTGCCTTCATGTCACTGATGTAAGCCTTCAAAGCTTCAATTGCATCCTTCCCGAGAAACGTGTAGTACTCAACGCCAGTCTTGGGTCTGTGAAGCTCAAGCTTCAGAGGAATCTCGCCTTCTGCCAATCCTCCAGCAACTTCGCCATGCCTCAAGCTACACAACGTGCTCACATCCATACCGCTCTGAAACAGCGTCAAAATTATCGCTCTGTCCCTGGGAGTGCGAGCATGGTCAACCAGAACCTTGACTTGTTCTGCTCCAACCTTCATCCTCTTGTTTGTCACTCTTGGCCGCGGCAGCTTGTGCCTCCCCCTCATTCGAACCGTCACATCATACGTCGCATAGAAGCTTCTGATTGCTCCGACGGAAGCGTGAGCAAGCTTGTCGCTCACACCCATCTTGACTATGCGGTAGTCTCCTGCTCCTCTGCTCTTCACTGGATATTCAGTCTTAAGCCAGTTGTAAAACTTCACCAGCCTCGACATGACAACGTCCTGCCTTTCTCTGGGATCTTTCTTGGCGTCAGCCAACGCCTCATCAATCAAAGCCGAAGCAGTCATGCCAGTAAACTTAGCATAAGCCTTGAACGCCGACTTGTACCAGTACACCGTGCCCTTTCTCTTGATCGTGCTCAACCAGCGTTTCAACGCCGGGTCTTCCCAGTTAACGTCAACGTCAACCATTTGCGGGAACCTCGCTATGGGAAATAACCAAGCGGCAAGTCTTATACTAAACTATCTGATTGCAGCTTAAGCATACGTATATATACGAACGCAAAAGAACCCCGAAAATATGAACTCGAAATCCAGAAAGAAGAGGTTGAGAAACTAAACCGAAATCGTGAACAAACAAGCTCTTTAGGCTTTGAATGTGACATTCCAATAGCCATTAACGTTTACGTCATAGCCAATAGTTATTCCGTGTATTTGACTGTCTTTTTCAATTTCATTGATTGCTATTTTTCTTGCCTTAACTATTGTGTCGAAAATGCTGTTTAGTTCTGCCTCATTTTTGGCTACAGCGTTTATAACAATCCTTACGTTCTTATGCCACAAAACAAACTGAATATTTGGATTCTTCTTGTTTTTAATTGCACTAACAACTTTATCCTTTGCTTTCTGATACAAATCTGAACCTATAGATTCAAAAAACCCATCCGCTATCTTGCTTAAGGGAAAGAAGATGAATGTCACGATTGCAGCAGTAACAAGAACCGTCGTTGCGTCAATCAAATCTTGACCGTAACGCATACGTGATACTGGAACAATTTTGCCGAAAGCATCCGTAATCTCTGCAACCTCATCTGAGCTGAAGTTATTTGAGAACGCTATTCCTAATTTTTCATCTCGTCTGTCTGACAAGTTATCCCCTCATTCCTAATCAATAGAACTAATTTCCATCATGGTTTATAAGTTTGGCTTGTGCCGCTACAGCTTGTGACCCCTATTTGAAATCGGAGAAAGTTTCCGAGAATATATATAGGGGGTTAAATTTCTTCCGCGCACAACAGATACATGTCTATCCGTATCGTGTGCGTATCTACCGTAGTTCCTTAATTCGGTAGCACGTTGAAGAAAGATTGAAGAATTATGATTGGCTATTTTGTTGCTTCTTTGTAGCGTTCGCCGATTTCATTCCAGTTGACGATGTTCCAGAAGGCTTCCACGAACTTTGCCCTCTCATTCTTGTAGTCCAAGTAGTAAGCGTGCTCCCACAGGTCCAGAACCATCAAGATCCGGAACATCGGAAACACGTTCATGTTATGTTTTTCTATCTGCATTACTATCGGTCTCTTGGTTCTACGACAGAAGGTCAACGCAGCCCATCCTGAGCCCTCCACGCTGACTGCAGCATGCGTGAACTCTTTCCTGAACCTGTCAAAGCTTCCGAACTCCTTGTCAATCGCCTCGCCAAAAGCTCCTGTGGGCTTTCCACCCCCGCCCTTGCTTGGCGGTGCCAAGTTCTCCCAGAACAAACCGTGCAGCACATGACCGCCGATGTGGAAGGACAACTCCTTCAACGTTGCTTTCATGTCCAAGTCTGTTCCTTCTTTCCTTGCCTTGTCCAGTTTTTCGAGAATTGCGTTCGCGCCGTTGACGTAGGCTTGGTGATGCTTCTGATAGTGAATCTTCAGCTGCTCCTCAGAAATGTACGGCTTCAAGTCCGCGAAATCATAAGCCAGCTTCGGCATAGCATAAAACTTGTTCTGTTCCATACTCTTTCACCGTTCAACTATTTGACCCATGACCATTTTTATAGTTTATCATTTCATCGACTCCATAACCCCGCTTATGTCAACGTCCTGAATCGGCATCTTCGTCAACGGCACCCCTTTCAGGTGCGGAAGGTTGTCGCGATACGTGGGCCTATCCTCCTTGTAGAATATGCCTATCGGTATTCGGTCACCCCACTCGAAACTCTTCTCAAGAGCCTTTTGTCTGTCAGTGATATCGTGTCCAGCCTCTTCGAGCTTGTAGACCCTGTTGCGGAACCACTCGTAAGTGTTCAGGTAGTTGAAAGTCACGCAAGGCTGAAAAACGTCAATGTAGTTGAAGCCCCTGTGCTTGATGGCTTCCACGATCAGACCTGTAAGATGCTTCGGGTCACCCGCAAAACCACGAGCCACAAAAGTCCCACTACTAATCAACGCGTGCGCGATAGGGTTCAAGGGCGGAACCACTGAACCAAACGGTGTAGACTTGCTCCTGAACCCAACCTGACTCGTAGCCGTCGTCTGTCCAGTCGTCAAACCCAAGGTCATGTTGTTATGAACAATCAACGTTACATCTATGTTTCTTCTAACCGCATGGCAGAAGTGATCCCAACCCTCATCGTAACAGTCAGCATCGCCGCTGAAACCAACCACAGTCAAGTCAGGATTAGCCAGCTTTATTCCAGTCGCGACGGGCAGAACCCTCCCATGAATTCCATGGAAGGTGTTCACGTTCACGTAATCGCTTATCTTGCCATGACAACCAATCCCAGACACCAAGACAACCTGCTCCCTTTCCAGTCCCAGCTCGACAAACGCGCTCTTGACAGCCGAAAGAATGCCAAAGTTTCCGCATCCCGGACACCAAGTGTTCTTGTGCGGAGTATTCAGATCAGCTAAAGCTACCATTCTTAGAGCACCTCCTTAATCCTAGCAGCCAGATCACCAGGGTTGAACGGTCTTCCATCATACTTCAGAATCTTGTGATCCGCCTTCCTGAGCAACCTTTCCCGAATCAAACCTGAAAGCTGGGAAGTCTTATTGTTCTCCACCACAATCGTTTTCTTCGCTCTGTTCAAAACCTGTTCGACTCTAGCCTTTGGGAATGGGTGCAAGTACAGTATCTGCAAAAAGTTTACCGCCACGCCCTCAGCCGTGAGAAGCTTGATGGCTTCTCTTATCGGACCCTTAGTCGAACCCCAAGAAACTACCGTAGCCTGCGCATCCTCTGAACCATAGAACTTGGTCGTTTCGACGTTTCTCTCCTCAAACTCCTTGCTTATCGTGTCGAGCTTTCTCATCCTCTTGTCCATCATCGTCGACGTCACGATTGGATCCTCGCTAGTATAACCGTCGTCGGTGTGCTCATCCGAGTTAGCGTGGACAATCGCTCCCTTCGTCAAAGGAACAGCTCTCGGAGACACCCCAGTCTCAGTGACCTCATACCTTCGATACTCTTCACCGCCTTCATACCGTCCAGATATAAACGATCCACGCTCAACCTTCACTCGATCTCCATCAAAAGGCTCAACCGAAACTTCACTTTCCAAAACGAACTTGTCCGTCAGGATGATAACTGGAAGCTGGTACTTCTCAGCCCAGTTGAAAGCCCGCATAGTCTCATAGAAACACTCTTCCACATCTCCAGGAGCCACGACAATTCTCGGAAACTCATCCTGCCCGGCGTGAACAACGAATCTCAAGTCTCCCTGAGCCGAATAAGTCGGCAACCCCGTGCTTGGACCAGGCCTCTGTCCAACCATGACCACAACCGGAGTCTCAGTCATCCCAGCCATTCCCAAGCCTTCACTCATAAGACAGAAACCCCCGCCAGAAGTCGCCGTCATTGCTCTGACTCCAGCGAAAGCCGCGCCTGCAACCATATTGATCGCTGCCACCTCACCTTCAGGCTGCATAGCAATCATGCTGAAGTCTCTCTCATTCGAAGTCATGAAGTGGAGGATTCCAGTTGTAGGAGTCATCGGGTAACCTGAATAAAACTTGCATCCGGCCTTCACAGCGCCCAGCCCAACAGCCTCATTTCCACTCAAAAAAATCCGATGCTTACCAGCATTGTCAGTCTTCCTCAACTGATACTCAAAATCATCATCAAACTTTCGCCTAACATAATCATACCCTACGTGAGCAGCCTTAATGTTCGATTTCGCCGTTTCTGCTTTGAACGTGTCTCTCATGACTTCTTCCAAAAGCCCCAAGTCGTAATCCGTTATCGCAACCGCTGCTCCCAAGGCCACAGTGTTTCGCATTATGAGGCTGTGAGGCTCTTTCAACTCGTCTACAACGATCTTCCTCAAGGGAATCGGGTAAAGCTTCAAGTCGGGTCTGCCAAGCATCTCAGAAGTCAGCGCAACGTCATCTGTGTCGCAGATGATTCCTCCATTCGGAACCAGCTCACTCTTGTGAAGCGTGACGGTTTCAGCGTTCAAGGCTATGAGCAAATTGATGTTGTCAGCCTGAGAGTACATTTCCTTCTCGGACATCCTGACCACATAGAAGTTGTGTCCTCCACGTATGAGTGATTGATAGTCGTTCGTGCCGAAGATGTGAAGACCGCCTCTCATTCCTGCTTTAGCGAACAGAAAGCCTGAGCGACTTATCCCTGCCCCCGCTTCTCCTCCAATCAAGAAAGAAAAATCATTGACTTTCATGCAAATCGCCTATTCAAGAATCAGTGTTCCAATTATAAAAAATGTTCTTTCAAAACAGGTCTGAGCCAAGCAACATGAAACAGCAAATTTTAATATTCACTTCTTTCCAACTACTGACAGGTGAAAAGCGTTTGCCGATTGACCCGGATTTTCAGAAAAACCGAAAAGTCGTAGACAAGCATAATGACCATGACGTGTGGGGACCCGTTGAGCCTCCAAAGAAGCTCGGAATACATGGAACCAAGGTAGCCGTTGACTGGGACGTATGCACTGGTGACGGCGTCTGCATCGACGTGTGCCCTGTGGCCCTCTTCGAATGGGCTGATGCGAAAGGACATCCGATTTCCGAGAAGAAGTCTGACCCTGCTAGGGAAAGCGAGTGCATACAGTGTCTTGCTTGCGAGACTTCATGTCCAACTCAAGCCATAAAGATCGCAACCTGACAGAATAAAGCATGAAACAAGTGAGACCCACAGATCGCTTCTCTCGTTTCATGCGTGATTTTGGAAAACTCTTTTATCCTCCCTTTTCTGCACTCCTAACAAGAGGCGACGTTATGAAAGCCAAACCAGACAGAACCCTAGACTGTTTAGGCTTATACTGTCCCGAACCCGTTTTCAAAACACGAATGGAGCTCGACGAACTCAAAGTAGGCGAAACCCTCGAAGTCCTAGCAGACGATCCAGCAGCAGGCCCAGACATAGAAAGCCTCGTTAAACACCTAGGACAAGAAGTCCTCAACGTAAGCAAAGAAGGAAACGTGGTTCGGGTACTAATCAAGAAAGTAAAATAGAAAATAATGGAGATGATTAGAATGAGTGCAAAGAAGAAAATCTTGTATGTGCAGACAAGCGGAGTTGACAACCCAGAACGAGCGTATGCACCTTTCATCTTGGCAAGCACCGCGGCAATGATGAACATAGAAGCAACGGTGTACTTCGTCATCAAAGGCATAACCCTCGTCAAGAAAGGCGAAGCCGAAAAAATCAAACTCGGCAGTTTTCCATCGCTCAAGGAAGTAATGAACCAAGCCTTGAAAGCCGGAGTAAAATTCGCTGTTTGCGAGCAGAGCTGCAATCTGCTGGGAATACCGCGCGGTGACTTTGTACCAGACGCCAAAGTAGTTGGTGCAGCCACGCTCAACGATCTAGCTCTCGAAGCAGACGCAACCCTATGTTTCTGAGCGAACCAACGATGTCAACACCTGTAAAACGCATCTACATGGATCATGCGGCAGGCAGACCTGTCGATCCTCGCGTAGTAGAGGCCATGTTGCCCTACATGAAGTCATCTTATGGCAATCCATCATCTCTGCATACGTTCGGTCAAGAAGCAAAACATGCATTGGAAGAAGCAAGAACCAGAATAGCAGAATTGATCAACGCGGAAAAGAAGGAGACGATAATCTTCACTTCTGGCGCAACAGAAAGCAACAACATGGCTATAAAAGGTGTCGCCTACCGCAACAAAGACCGAGGAACACGAATCATAACCTCAAGCATCGAGCACATGTCCGTAGTCAACACCTGCAAATTCCTAACCACAAAAGGCTTCGAATCCATCTTTCTCCCAGTCGACAAGTACGGCTTCCTGAACCTTGAAAGCTTGGAGACAAAGTTAACTGACAAGACAGTGCTTGTGACCATAGTCTACGCAAACGGCGAAATAGGAACAATCCAACCCATAAGAGAAATCAGCAAGATAGTGCACAGCCAAAACGCCTACCTGCATGTGGACGCTACAGCTGCATGTGGACAGGTTCCGATAGACGTCAAGAATGAGGGCATAGATTTGCTCACAATCTCTTCAAACGACATGTACGGTCCAAAAGGTGTCGGCGCACTCTACATAAAAGAAGGCATACGCTTGGAACCACTGCTTCACGGTGGCGGACAGGAACGAGGCTTAAGGTCTGGAACAGAGAATGTGCCGGGCATAGTGGGGTTTGGAAAGGCTGCGGAAATAGCCGAGAAAGAAATGCCAACCGAAAGCGCACGGTTGACGAAGATCAGAGACAGGTTTATCGGCGGTCTACTAAAGCCGATTCCATACTCGTTCTTGAATGGACATCCAACGAAGCGATTGCCAGACAACGTTTCTGTCAGGTACAGTTTCATAGAAGGCGAATCAATGCTGTTAAGCTTGGACATGACGGGAGTCTTCGCATCCTCAGGCTCAGCTTGCACCGCGAAGACCCTGGAACCTTCGCATGTGCTGTTGGCTACAGGGCTGAAGCATGAAGAAGCACATGGTTCATTAATGTTTACGTTGGGCAGACAGACCACAGAAGAAGACGTTGATTATGCAGCAAGCCTGATGCCTAGCATAGTAAAAAGGTTAAGAGCAATTTCACCTCTAACACCAAAGGAGTTGAGTAAGTGATGTATACAGAGAAAGTGATGGAACACTTCAAAAACCCAAGAAACATGGGCGAAATCCCAGACGCTGACGGCGTGGGCACAGTCGGAAACCCAGTCTGTGGAGATTTGATGACAATCTACATTAAAGTCAAGGATAACCGTCTTGAAGACATCAAATTCAAAACCTTCGGATGCGGTTCAGCCATAGCCACAAGCAGCATGATAACAGAACTGGCCAAGGGAAAAACCTTGGAAGAAGGCATGAAAATCAGCCGCGCAAACGTGGCCGATTCGCTGGGCGGATTGCCGCCAATCAAGATGCACTGCTCAAACCTCGCTGCAGACGCACTGCACGCCGCGATAGAAGACTACTACAAGAGGCAGAAGGAGGCGAGAAAGTGAAGACAGAATTCGTCAGATGCGAAATGTGCAAAGCAGAAATCCCTTCAGAATCATGCAAGCTTGCAGCCTACAGCGCAAAATTTGATGGCAAAGAATACCTCTTCTGCTGCATAAAATGCGCTCAAAAATACAAAGAGAAGAAAAGGAAAACAAAATAACCAGACGAGCAGACTATGAGAAACATGGGTGATCATGAATGACTTGTTGGAAATGGTTCAACAGCATGCTGAAAGAAGCAGGCGTAGACTCACCTCACTGACAAAAATAGGGAAAAGGTTGACCATGTAATCCATGAGTACATAGGTGAACAATCCAGCTATGGGCGTTGCTCTGCAGACTGGCGAAAGGCTCGCAAGGAAATTCAGGACAACGAAGAAATGAAGAAAGAGTTAATCAACAAGCTGCAAGCCTTGCTGTAGCTATTCTTCCATTTTCACTTCCATCTTTAACCTTTCTTTTTTCATCCTTGCATCTTCCATTCCAAAGGTTGGCATTTTGGACAAATATAAGATGAAGTGCTCCCAGTTTTGATCTTCTCTATTGGCGTATTGCACTCTGGGCATGGTTTTCCAGTCTTGTAACCCACCAGAAAGTGTTCTCCGGTGAACTTGCCTCTTTGTCCGTAGAAATCTATTTCATAGGCTAAGCCTTTCAATCGGATGCTGTGATTCAACACTTCTTTTATCGCTTTGAATAGGGCACTCTTCTCCGTCTC
>Ga0315279_10004912_pt1 | contig 17707 bp, 16 predicted proteins | sample YL17G06_20_MG_FD_203694 | JGI IMG/M metagenome (GOLD analysis project Ga0315279, IMG submission 203694) | Sediment microbial communities from Yellowstone Lake, YNP, Wyoming, USA - YL17G06_20 | ecosystem: Environmental > Aquatic > Freshwater > Lake > Sediment | place: USA: Wyoming | collected... | reverse complement strand
TTCTACAGATCGCTCACGGATCTCATGAAACAGGACATCGGCGAGGTGCGCAGTTGTATCTCGATTGGGCCGTGTCACCTCGAGCCCCATCACCCCGACCTGTTTTGGTACGGCGTGCATCCGACGGAGGCGCTGTTCACGGTGATGGGCGCGGGGTGCGAAACGGTGGCACGGACGGCGACGACCGACACGGACGTGGTTACGGGCACATGGAAAGACGGGCGTGTCGGGGTTTTGTACGGCATCCGAACGAGCGGCACGCCGCATAAAGTGATCGTGTTCGGAAGCAAGGCCGTCGCCGAACAGGAGAGCAGCGGCGACTACGTCCCGCTGGTTGCTGAGATCATGAAGTTTTTCCGGAGGGGCGCGGCCCCTGTTTCCCCCGAAGAGACCATTGATATCTTCGCGTTCATGGAGGCCGCCGATGAAAGCAAGCGACTGGGCGGCGCCCCGGTCAAGATCAGCGACGTGATCGCAAAGGCAAAGTAAGCCCAGATCAGATTCACGGGAACCCCTTGATCTCCACGGGAAATATGCTATACTGGGTCGAGTACTGGAGGGTGTGCGCTGAATCCGGGTGGGGACAGCGCCCTGGGTGTCATACAGACAAAATAAAGAATAAGGAGAGGAATAATGAGAACGAAAGGCTTTACACTCATCGAACTGCTTGTAGTGATTGCCATCATCGGAATACTGGCGGCTATTCTGCTCCCGGCGCTGGCGCGGGCACGGGAAGCCGCCCGGCGGTCCAGTTGCGCAAACAACCTCAAACAACTTGGCCTGGTTTACAAGATGTATGCGAATGAGAGCAAGGGGCAGAAGTACCCGTATCTCTGCCAGTTCCACCAGAAAGGGATAGGCCTGGACTGTACCTCTACCCCGGGTCCCAATGCGAGCTTCCCGGTGACTGGGGACGCCGCAACGTATTATGCAGCGTTCGTGCCCTCGATCTACCCCGAGTATCTGTCGGACGCGAACATCTATATCTGCCCGTCGGATTCGAGCCCGCCTCCCGTCAAGAACCCGACAACAGGCGAGCCTTGGATTCAACTTCCCTGCACCTCGTTCGGTGCGGGCCAGTCGGCTGCGGATGAGAGCTACTTCTACCTCGGCTGGGTTATGGATCGGCTGGACACGGAAGACTTTTCATACGAGGGCCAAATGGTGCCAGGACAAGTATTCGCGCTGTTGGGCGCCATTACCAATGATACCACGGCAGAATGGTGCGACAACGACGTGACCGTTAGCATCTTGGGTTTCGGGAATGCCGGCGGAAACATCCTTTACCGGCTTCGCGAGGGTATCGAGCGCTTTCTGATCACCGATATCAACAATCCGGCGGCCACGGCCCAAGCGCAGAGCGAGATAGCCATCAGCGCGGATCTGACCGCTACGGACCCAACGCTGTTCAACCACATCCCGGGCGGCAGCAATATCCTGTACCTGGACGGGCATGTCGAGTTCGAGAGATACCCCGGCAAGGGCTTTGTGTCCAAGCCGTTTGCCACAGCGGTAGGCATAGCGGGTTGATCCCGATATCGGCCGGGCCCCCAGCGCTGGCGGGAGGGTGCAACCGGGCTGAGCGGTTCTTCATCACGGACATCAACAACCCTGGGGCGTCGGCTAAGGCCCAGAGTGAGATGGGCGTGTTTTTCGATGAGTTCAGCACGGATATCCCCGAGTTCAATCACAGCCCGGGCGGCGCCCCGGTCAAGATCAGCGACGTGATCGAAAAGCCCAAGTAAGCCCAACAAGGATTTGCGGGGAACGTGATCCGCGTCGAGAATATGCTAAACTAAGCGGAGTTTAACTCGTTCCCAAGTCCAACTTGGGAACGAGAGGAAAGTATGCTATACTCGCTTGGGTGCTGGAGGGTGTACTTCGGGGTTCGTTTGGCACGTCGGCCTCGGTCTCATACAAGTCAAAAACAAATAAGGAGAAGTGCAATGAAAACAAAAGGCTTTACACTCATCGAACTGCTCGTAGTGATTGCTATCATCGGAATACTGGCGGCTATTCTGCTCCCGGCGCTGGCGCGCGCCCGCGAGTCAGCGCGCCGGGCAAGCTGCGCGAACAACCTCAAGCAGTTTGGCCTCGTGTTCAAGATGTATGCCAACGAATCCAAGGGTCAGAAATACCCGCCAAACAAGTATACGAGCGGACAGTATTGTGAAAACCCAGGCGGGTTCGACTTTTACTATCAGGCAAACCTGGTTTACCCGGAGTACTTGTCGGACGTGAACCTCTGCATGTGTCCTTCAGACGTGAATCTTGAGAGTGACATCGCTGCAGGCAAGTGGCACTGTAATGACGACCCGACCGGGCCCGTCTGCCCGTGCAAGTGGAACTCACGCTCGTACAACTACACCGGCCTTCTCTTGACTTCGGATCTTCTGATGGCGCCCGGGGCGGATCCCAATGATCCCAACCCAGGCTACGGCCTTCTCAGCGGGGCCATGATGTTGATCGTAGCAGACTTAGGCGTCACTATGCCTACCATTGCGGGACAGGCGGCCAAAGTCGACAAGGATTTCGTGTTGGCCGACTACATCCCTGGAACGCCTGGGGTGCTCTATCGGCTTCGTGAAGGAATCGAACGGTTCTTCATCACCGACATCAACAACCCGGCGGCATCCGCTAAGGCCCAAAGCGAGATAGGTTTTTTCTGGGACGAACTGAGTACGGACATTCACGAATTCAACCATATCCCCGGCGGCGCCAATGTGCTGTACATGGACGGCCACGTCGAGTTCATCAAATACCCCGGCACATGGCCGGTGACGCGGATCGTCGCTTGGATCACGGGGCAGTGACGCAGCCAAGGAAGTGCACTTGGCGCACATAGAATGCCGCTGGCTCCGCGGAGGGGAAATGCTCCGTGCCCCGTACTTGCCGGCTCGAGCGAGCTTTTCGTAACCGAGCTGCGGCAAGAAAAAGAACCGTGGCCTGGCGAGCGTCTTGAACCACTGCTCAGGCCATTCTTGACGGCAATGTGGCACGGCCGCCTTCGGCTGGGTAACGGGCGAAAACACCCGATCTTATGCCTTGCATAACAACCGAGGTCGGGGGTGCCACATTTTTTCAGCGGTACAGCCACCACTCGATCAAGGGCGTTTGATGCTGTGGACCCTTCTGATATATCCTTGAGCGTGGTTCCTGTAGAGGGAACAGGAAGGGGTCCAGGAAACGCACGTCTGAAGAAAGACATTGTGGAACTAATAGACTTTGTAAAAGGGTATTTTGCCTCACCCAAGCATGTCGGGGCGTTGACGCCAAGTTCCCGCGGATTGGCCGAACGTATCACGGATGCCGCGTGTGTCGGCGAGGCGGATGCGGTGATCGAGTTTGGCCCGGGCACGGGCGCATTTACGGAGGTCATCTCGAGGAGAATTCGGTCCGGCGCAAAGTTCTTTGCCATGGAGATCAACGAGGAATTCGTGCATGCCTGCCAGGAGCGGTGTCCGGGCGTCAAGATCTTCCACGATTCCGCGGCAAACGCGCGGCGATACATGGATGAGATGGGCCTCGAATACTGTGATTGCATCGTGTCGGGACTTCCGTTCGCCAATTTTGAGAACGATCTTCAGGACAATCTTCTGGACACCGCGTACGGCTTGCTCAGACCGGGTGGGATTTTCGTTACGTTCACCTACTTCTTCAGTCCATACATGCCGCGGGGACGCAGGTTCCGCAGGAGACTCGAGGGGCGATTCAGCAAGGTGGAGAAGACGGGCATCGTGTGGAGCAACGTCCCGCCCGCGTTCGCGTATCGGGCAATAAAATAGTCTGTGTCAATGTGGGACAGACTTCAGTCTGCCAATCGCTGGAAAGGGAAGTTATGAGATCGGTATTGATGGTTTGGGGCGGCTGGGACGGTCACGAACCGAAACAGTGTGTTGATGTGTTTGCGCCAATCCTCGAGGCCGAAGGGTTCAAGGTCGAGATATCCAATACGCTGGACTCCTACCTCGATGAGGCAAAGATGAAGTCACTTAACCTCATCGTCCCGTGCTGGACCATGGGAACGATCTCGAACGAACAAGAGAAGGGACTGCTTGACGCCGTGCACAGCGGGGTCGGCATTGCGGGCTGGCACGGCGGTATGTGCGATGCCTTCCGCAACAATACCTCTTACCAGTGGATGACGGGCGGACAATGGGTGGCCCACCCGGGCGGCTGCGTCGAGTACGAGGTCAACATCGTCAACCGCGATGATCCCATCACAAAGGGCATTCGAGACTTCAAGATGAAGTCGGAGCAGTATTATCTCCACGTGGACCCGTCGAACGAGGTCCTCGCCACAACGACCTTCAGCGGCATCGATGCGCCCTGGACCGCGGGTTGCGTCATGCCCGTCGTCTGGAAGCGCCGTTGGGGACAGGGCCGCGTGTTCTACTCGTCCTTGGGCCACGTGGCAAAGGATTTCGACGTGCCCGAATGCCGCGAGATCGTCCGCCGCGGTATGCTCTGGGCTGCACGATAGGCGTTCACCGCCCGCACATCGACACAGAACAGTCAATCTGTCGTGCCCGTGCCCGTGCTCGTAATTGTATCGGACAATTGCGTTCCGATGTGCAACTTAGGAACGAGAAAAGGGAATCTGCAATGAATTATAAGCGGGTCGGAATCGGAATCATCGGCTGCGGCAACATCAGCGATATCTACTTCCAGAATTGCAGGGCCTTCGAGATCCTCGAGGTCCGCGCATGCGCCGACCTCATCCTTGATCGCGCAAAGGAAAAGGCCCAGAAGCACGGAATTCCCAAAGCGTGCTCCGTAAAACAGATCCTTGCCGACAAGACTATCGAGATCGTCGTGAACCTGACGATCCCAAAAGCGCACGGCGAAGTTGCCTTGGCGGCAGTGGAAGCGGGGAAGAGTGTGTACAACGAGAAGCCTCTTGCCGTGACACGCGAAGACGGCAAGAAGATGCTCGAGATCGCGCGCAGGAAGAAGCTTCTCGTCGGCGGCGCGCCCGACACCTTTATGGGCGCCGGCATCCAGACATGCAGAAAGCTGATCGACGACGGTTGGATTGGTGAGCCCGTCGCCGCGACGGCCTTCATGCTCTGCCATGGCCATGAAAGCTGGCACCCTGACCCCGAGTTCTTCTACAAAATCGGCGGCGGCCCGATGTTCGACATGGGGCCGTACTACCTGACCGCGTTAGTGTCGCTGTTGGGTCCCGTGAAGCGCGTGTGCGGCACAGCCCGAGTGACGTTCCCGGAACGGACGATCACAAGCCAGCCCAAATCCGGAACCGTCATCAAGGTCGACACCCCGACGCACATCGCCGGTGTCATGGACTTTGCAGACGGCGCCGTGGGAACCATCGTCACCAGTTTCGACGTCTGGTCGCACCATATGCCGTGCATCGAGATTTACGGAACAACAGGTTCAATGCAGGTCCCCGATCCAAACGGATTCGGAGGAACCATCCGCATCCATCGCGCCGGTGCGCAGAGTTGGAGCGAGATGCCGCACACCCATGGGTACGGGGACAACGCCCGTGGCGTCGGCGTGGCCGACATGGCCATCGCCCTCCGCACGGGCCGTCGCCACCGCGCCAACGAAGCCCTGACCTACCACGTCCTAGACCTCATGCACGCCTTCCACGACGCCTCAGCCACCGGCAAGTACGTGACCATGTCCAGCACATGCGAGCGTCCCGCACCAATGCCAATGAACCTCCCCCCAAACATACTGGACGATTAAGGATTCACACGTCCGCAATGATTTCGGACCCAGAGTTGTAGTGAAGTTGAAAGGTTGGGTGCAGCGAAGCGGAACCCCCGTTCCATGACTAGGGTGCAAGCTGGTGGGTTCCGCTTCGCTTCACCCACCCTACGGACTTCGCTTCACCCACCCTACGGACTATCGTTTGCCCTTTTGCCGGAGGCTGAGCATCAAACGGACTTCCCCCTTGCCGATGCCGAGTTCCTGGGCAATTTCGGACGCGCTCATGCCCGCATCATGATATTCGTATACGCGCGCGCGAACAGAGGCTGCGCGGACCCGGCCATTGCCGCCGGAATCCGCGGTGAGCGTTTCGCTCGACATGGACGGTTCGCGCTGCGGTTCGGCGCGTCCGCCCTCGGGGGACATGCTCAGCAAGGCCCGGAAAGCCTGCCGGGTGACTTCGGGATCGCCTGGCGCTTCAGGCGGCGTCTCGGGCACTTCGAACGGCTCGGCCTCCTCGCCGACGAAATCGAATCCGACCCAGAGGTCAGACAGGTTGCTCGATGCCTCCGCATCCTTCGGCTCCACGACGATTCTCAGGGGCGTCAGCTCCTGCGATCTTTCGGACTTGGATTGCGCGGGTTGTTCTAGGTTCTCCAGCGTTCGCGCGGCGGGCGCTGCCACGCGAAGGCCGAGATCGTCGCGCATTCGGCGGACTTCCGCATGAACCGCGTCCAATTCGCGCCCGATCCCCTCGAGCTTTCCGGCGACTTCATGGTGCGCCTCACACAGCTTGTTGTGCTCTTCCACGACCTTGCTGATGACCTGACGGATGAGACGCACCTTCTTGTCGACGCTTTCGTTGAACTCTCGCGCAAGGGCCTTCTGTTCATGCACCACATTGCGCATGGTCTGAAACAGGATGGCCATCTCGGTAAGATTCGCGGCGGTGACGTTCTGGGAGGCTCTCTTGGATCCGGATACCCGCCCATACAACCAAACGAGCAGCATGAAGACTACGGCGAGAGACAAGAAGCCAGCAAGGAGGAAATAGTCACTCAGATACGCGAAATGCAGCATTCTCTCACTATCCCTTGGGGCGCTGCCCTACCCGGAATGTGGAATGCATAGTCTCCAGTGCCGCATCCCGCATTCCCCTAAACGGTTATGTCCAATTGGTGCGGCTCGATATCTACCGGAGGTTTGGGTTTTTCTTCCAGTTTGGTCTCCGCCTCAGGCTTGCGTCTTCTCCGGCCCATGTAAGGATTCTTGCGCCGCATTTCGGGCTCGACTTCTTCACTCTTTGCGTGGGTCTGCTGGACCTGTGTTTCAAGCCCGACCCTTTGTTGTTGGACATCGGCGGCCACGCGTTGCTGCGCCGCGAGCGACGCGCGATCCGCCACCTGTTGGAGCCGGTCCACCGCGATCAGGCGGCCCAACTCGGTTTGCAGGTCGATGGGCTGAGGCATCACACACCTCCTCGCATGACCTTGCGAAGCTGCTTCATTGCCGCACTGTGGATCTGACAGATCCTGGATTCAGTAACGTCCAGTACGGCGCCGATTTCTTTCAACGTCAATTCTTCGTAGTAATATAAGTTTAACACTTTTTGTTGCTGATCGGGTAGCTGTAGAATGGCCGTTACGATCTGTTCCTGCCGTTCCTTTTGTTCGGCGACCTGCCCCGGGCTCGGCACTGCGGCACTGCTCGTCACATCGATCTTGCGCGATTCTGCGTTCTCTTCCGTTGGCAGGTAGTCGTCCAGAGAAAGGACGTGCGCGGTCTGAAGCTGGCCGATGGCCTCCTCGACCTGTTCCGCCTCGAGGTGAAGCTCCTGCGCAATGTCCTCCGCTGAAGGTTCGAGGCCTTTCTCGTGGCGGAGCTTCTCCCTGGCCGAGCCGACGCGGCGCGCCAGCGAACGTAGAGAACGCGGCGCCCAATCAAGCGAACGGATCTGGTCGATGATGGCGCCTCGGATGCGGATCGAGGCATAGGTTGTGAACTTGATGGCCTGAAGATGGTCAAACTTCTCGAGTGCATCAATCAGCCCCAGAATACCCCACCCAACGAGATCGTTCATCTCGATATTGGGAGGAACATGAATGGCCATGCGGCCTGCGATGTACTTCACGATGCGCAGGTGGCGCAGGATCAACTCCTCCCGCGCGGCCTCATCCCTATGTCCCTTATATCGTCCCCAGAGTTCCTTTTCGTCGATCTCTTTCAATGCATACTCTCAATTCGCTCTTTCTTGCTGACGATCTCGGTGATCCGCAATCCGAATCGTTCGTCCACGACTACAACGTCTCCCCGCGCGATCAGCTTGTCGTTCACGAGAAGCTCGACGGGGTCGTCTATGAGGTGCCCCACGGAAATGATCGAGCCGGGCCCCAGCGCCAGGATGTCGCCAATGGGCATTTCCACGCGGCCCAGCCGCGCCGTCGCCACAAGACGGATGTCCAGAACCATATCCATGTTTGCCGGGGACGTTCTTGCGGGCGCTTCGGCTCGGGGAGTCTCCGGCGGCGCGGCGGGACCGCCGAAAGCGCCCAGGATCTGGGTTACCTCTTCCTCGCTGAGTTGTGACTGGGCTGCGGGGGCCTGAGCAGACGGCGCGGATTCGGGGGCGGCGCTCATCAACGCCTGCATTCCATCGGACAGCAACAGAACGGCCTCACTGTCGATGTCAGGCGATGCGGCGAATGCGAAAGATACGGCCGTAATCTCCTCCCCGAGGAACCCGGCCAAACGCGGGGCATCCTCCGGCGCGAAAACGGCGACTTCCACGCCTTCAGGTTGCTCAGGGCTCCGTCCGAATTTCTCCACGAGAGTCGTCACGCCGGCCTCTAGACACGGTTCAGCAATCTCTCGCAACGTGTTTAGGTCGTTGTCGTCCAGAGTCGCCTTCTTGATGGGCGCCTCTCCGAGGACCATCGAGGCGAACCGCGAGGCATCTCCCACCGCGAAGAGAAATGCCACGGCACCTCCGGATCTGACGCGGGCATGCATTGCCAGGGGACAACGCGTCACATGCGCGGTAAGCTCATCGTCGGTGAGCGTCCGGACCTCCCGCACCTTATAAGAGAAGGAAGCCGAAAGCATTGAGTTCAGAACGTCAAGAGCGCCCTTGAGAAAACCTTCCGCAAGAATTGTCGCCTCATTGCTGTTCATTCGTCGTTCGTCCCTATGTCAGATCTCAAATCTCACATTTCGGATGTGTGGCGGCAAGCATACCCAATCCGCAATCCGCAGTCCACGCGGATCCGGTCATCAGTCTCGAACAAGGCCCACAATCTGCACCGCACTCTGCTCGCCCTTCCTCCCGGGCTGAGCCACGTAACGCGGGATACCCCCGACGGCCAAGGTAATGGGTTCCTGCGGGCTCGTGTCCAGTTGCACAATGTCCCCGACGTCCAGTCTGGCAATCTCACTCAAGGGGAAGACCGCCTGGCCGAGAATGGCGTCAACAGGCACTGTCGCCTTCATCGTGACGCGCGATATGGTTGTCCGCGTCGCCATGGCCACTTCCAGCGGCATCTTGCGCGTGTAGTGCGCCTGCTGTGAAATCTGATCGAGCACGGGTCCGAGCACCATCAGCGGAATGCACATGTTCATGGCGCCGACCATCTCGCCGATGTGGACCTCGTAACCCACAAGAACGACCATTTCGCTGCCCGCCACGATTTGGACTATCAAAGGGTCGCTTTCGATGTTGAGAATGCTGCACTGGAACTCGACCAACTGATCCCAAGAACGCCTTAGGCTGTCAAGGATCATCATCACAATGCGATTGATAATGCGCGTCTCGATCTCGGTGAGCTCGCGCGGTTCCGAAAGGGCTCTTCCGCGTCCGCCGAGGAGCCTGTCGATTATGGGGAAGACCATGCTGGGACTTATCTCGATAACGGCGTTGCCATCCAAAGGCGCCATGCTGATCACGGCGAGTGCCGTGGGCCGTGCAACCGAGAGGATGAACTCGTCGTAAGTGAGTTGGTCGATGGAAACCAGATCGACTCGAACAACCGTCCGGAGAAACGGCGGGAAGATGATGCTGACTTCCCGCGATAGGGCCTCAAAGAGGCTCTGCAGACCTTTCAGTTGCTCCTTCGAGACACGCTCGGGGCGCCGAAAGTCGTAGGTCGTGAGGCGTGCCCCTTCGATGCCCCGCTCGGGGGCCTGACCGGCGCCTGCCTCGCCCTCTGCCACTGCACTGAGAAGGAGGTCGACTTCGTCTTGGCTGAGAATGTCCGCCATATCGGGTTTCGGTTTTCGGGTTTCGGGCTTCGGGTTAGCCGTGAAGGCTTGCGGCAACCCGATACCCTATATCCGAAATCTGTTGCGGCTTTGCCGCCTTTGGCCACGTTTGCGAGCTTGAGCCAGTATAGCATGCCACCTGCGGGCGCACAAGAACCAGCGCCGTTTCAGCGCTACCGGGCGCGGGTCCTTGCAGGGTGTCGGTAAGACTACTTCATGCGCAGCAGGCGGTTCAGCGAGCGCCTGGAGGCAAGCCCGGCGGGGGAATCGAGGATCGAGAGGATGTCGAGCCGGCCATTGACCTTCGCTTGAAAGGTCTTGATATCGTCCGTGGCGTCGATCCAGATCCGCTTCAGGGCCCAACGGTCCGAATCCGCCCTATTGACTCCGTACCGGTTTGAGAGGCCGCACGCGTACCCGCCCTCGCGCACGAGACGGACACTGGTCGAATCGTAGTCATACGCTGAACCGAAGGGATAGGCGAACGCGTCGATCGGGCGTCCGATTCGTTCGTGAAGAAGTCGCGAACTCTCGATGATCTCCGCGCGTTGCTCAGCCTCGGAAAGCCGCGAAAGCCGCCGGTGCGTCATTGAATGACAGCCAACGTCGAGTCCCGACGCAAGCCATTGCTCGATGTCTTGCCAGGTCATCAGGGCATTCGCCGGACCTGCTTCGTCATGGTCCAATGTGCCGCCGACACGACTAACGACCACGAACACTGTGGCGGGAAGACCTAGCGCGGATAATACCGGCGCCGCGTTAAGGAGGTTATCGCGATACCCGTCGTCGAAAGTGATGACTACTGGGGATTGGAGATTGGGGATTGGGGATGGGGGATTGGGGAGTGGGGATTGGAGATTGGGGATTGGGGATTGGGGAGTGGGGATTGGAGATTGGAAATTGGAGATCGGGGATTGGGGCAGGAAGATCTCCGGCCTGACCGACTTGTCCGACGGGTCTGACGGGTCTGGCGTGCCTGTAATCAGTGGTTCACCGCCTTTCAGATACCCGAGTACTGCGGAGAGCGGGATCACTTCGGCGTTGCGCGCGAGCCACTCCATTTGTTTGCGAAAGCATTCCGGCGAGACGTTCATCTCGTGGTTGCGGCTGCCGACGCTGTGGTAGGTGAGGATGCGCACTCCGGGCCGGCGCGTGAGCGGCCCGAAGACCATTGCGCATCCCTTGACGATGCGCTTAATGGCGTGCTTTATTGGGAGTCCCTTCGACAAGACCCGTTTCTTTCGCGGTTAGCATTCCCCAAGAATAGCCGCACGCATATGAACAGTAAGCGCCAAAGCGGATAAACTTGCCTTCGATGACAGCCTTCAGCAATCGAAAAGGGAAGCGCACGACACGAAACACGAAGCGCGTGCGCGGCTGAAACGCCGAGGCATCAAGCTCCTCGTGTGTTTCGTATACCGCGCCAGGCTGAAATTTCCGCGCGTATGCGGAGCCGAAACCGTTGCGGAAGAAGGTTCGCAACAACGGACGCCAACCATCCGGCAGCGGATGGTTAATCCGCGCGTGGGGCGCGAGAACGACGCGGTAACCGGCAGCGCGGAGCCGGACACGCAGATCGGGGTCCAGTCCGCGGGGCAAATCCTCACGCTCGCCGCCCACTTGCTCGAACACGCGCTTCGGGATCGCGCAGCACCCATGACAAGCGAGGTCGCTGTCCGTGATGCGGTCGACGACGGGCATGCTCAAACGAGGGAACTGTGCGGCGGCGCGCTCCTGGAAGACCGAAGCGTCCGGTGGCACAACGATGCTGGCGCCGGCCATGCCGATGGTGTTGTCCGAGTCGATAGCGGCAACAAGACGCTCGAACACGCTCTCATCGGCCAGGCAACTGTCGTCATCCAGGACGATGAGAATGTCGCCGCGCGCGGATCGCGCCCCCTGGTTGATGGCTTTTCCCTGGGGAACGACGCCCTTGACCATCTGGATCTCGTAGTCTCGAAACGACTGACGCCCGATGCTCGCCAGCAACCTTGGCACGGCCCCACCTCGGCGCCCATCCAAGGTTGGAATGACCACGGAGACACGAGGAGCGTCATTTGGCTTGACGGGGCTATGCATCGTTGCCCGAATTCGATCCCGTGTTGGCGGCCCAAGCGGCTTCAGGAAGTCTTGGGCCGCATGCACGGTCAAGGTAACACGGGGTCATTATGCAGTCAAGGCCCATTGACGCGATCCTCCATATCCCGCGGATACGGATACCCACGAGCGGGACGTGCCGCCTCGATCACTAATTGCCCGCCGCTCCGGATTATGCGAATCCCCCCGAGAACGTCCGTCCGCCACACGTGAATGCCTCGGTCGAGGTACCGCTGGAGCACAACGTCATCCAGCGGCTCACGTCCCCGTGTGCCGCCCGTGGATACAATGCACTGCGCGGGGGACACGGCCTCCAGGAAAGCCCCCGAACTCGAAGTCTTCGACCCATGATGAGGCGCTTTCAAGATGTTTGAATGGCAACCGAGACGGCTGACTTCCCCCTCCGCTTCAGTCTCGATGTCTCCGGGAAGAAGAATGGATGCTCCTTCCCACTGCACCCGCAGCACAAGGGACTGGTTGTTGATGCTCTCGCTCTCCGGCCAGGTTATGGGCGGATGCAGGACTTCAACGTCGGTGTTGCCGAGATCGAACTGGTCTCCCGCGTAGAGGCGGCGTATGGGAATGCCCCTCTCGGCACACAACTGCATGAACGAGTTTTCAGAGGGCCGGCTCCAGTCTGTTCCGCTCAAGAGCACTTCGCCGACGTCAAAGTGCCTTAAGACGTACTCGAGGCCGCCTATGTGATCGCTGTCGCCGTGACTCGCCGCCACGTAGTCCAAACGACGGACATGGTTCGACCAAAGGAACGGAGCTACTATCCGCTTGCCCACGTCCAGCCGGCCACGCCGGTCGCCGCCGTCAACAAGCAGCGTCTTGCCCTCGGATGACCGCACAAACGTGGCATCGCCGTGTCCCACGTCCAGGAACGCAACCACGGGCTGCGGGCGATACGGTCGCCAGAGAAACACGGCCAATGCAAGCATCGCACAAACGCCGGCCACCCAGAACCGCCGGCGTGAGGCGCGCATCGCCCGCAGCGTCATCGCCGCAGCGCACCAATAACATGCCATGGCGGGGATCGTCGGGCTTGTCAAGACAAAATGGCTATACGGGGGCAGCGTTACCTTATCGACGACAATCTGGATCAAACCCACGACGGGCTCGATGGCGTGCCCGAAAAGCAACGCAAGACTCGCCGAGACCGCCGCCGCCAGCGATGTCAACAGACATAGCCACAAGACCACCGTTGACAACGGGACGACGATGAGGTTTGCGATCACCGCAACAAGTGGAAAAACGTGGAAAGTGTTGATCGCAAGGGGCGTGGGCAGAATCTGGACCGCCAGCGACACGGCAAAGCCACCTCCAACAACGCCAGCGGCCCATTCAGGGGAGATCAACACGAAAGAGGTGGCATCCCTTCGGCGAAGAATGTCCCCATGCGGCACAAAAAAGTATCGCACGATGGAGCTGATCGCGTCGCGTCCCTTCAGGGATACGGAACGGATTACTGAGTTGACGGCCTCGCCATAGAGCAGGATCGAGGCCACGCTCAAGAAGGACAGTTGAAACCCTATGTCAAACAATGCGTCCGGGGTCCAACCCAGAAGAAACAACGCCGAAAGGCTCAGCGCCGTCGGCGCGTCCGGTTCGCGGTCGAAGAGCTCGGCGGCCACGTACATGCCCACCATCACGGCGGCGCGCAGAGCGGTCAATCGCACGCCGGACAGAAGCGCGAACAGGGCCACGACCGATAGAGTCAGGGCCGCCCGCCATCGTGGATGACGCACGAATATCCGAAGCAAGAATGACGCCGTAACGTAAACCATCGCCATATGTATTCCGGAGATGGACAGGATGTGGGCCGTTCCCGAATCCACATAGCGCTGGTATTCGTCCTCATCGATCGTCGTGCGGTGACCGAGCCACACGGCGAAGACAAACGGCCGCGCCGATTCCGGAACTGCCGCGGTGAGCCGTTCGGTCAGTATTTCCCGAAGTCGTGACGACCAATAAGCCGGAGACCACCACGCTCCTCGTGCAACGATTTCGACCGCGTCAGGGCCGTGTGCCGTCATGCGGCTGTGTATACCTTGCCGGCGAAGCCAATCCTCGTATCCTTGCACGCCGAAGTTGACGCTGCTGATAGATACCGCCAACGGTCCCCTGACGCGTATGCGATCCCCTGCAAAGACCCGCGCGCCGTTCCGTTCGTTCCACCGAACCGTCAGACCGCCACGCAGGTCCCTTTCCTCGTTCCGCACGAATGCACGGTCGGCATCAAACATGAAATCGCAAAGCTGCGCGTCCGAGGCCTCGAGCCCGGATAGTCGTACCTTGCCTTCGACGACCCAGTTCGATATCTCCGGATGCGAAGCCGCATAACGGCTCAACGGATCTCCCGGCGGGCCCTGGTGGCGCGCATTCCACCACAGCGCGCCTGCGCCGAATGCAATCAGCAATACGCTAAGCGCCCGCCCAAGGATCAGCGAGGATTGGACCCATGCCAGGCATGCTCCCACTGCAAACAGAAGGAGAGGAAATGCCAGACCGGAGGAAACCCCATTCGCCGCCGCGAACATCCCGGCAAGGAAGGCTGCGGCGAACCATACAAGCGGACGATTCAAGCCGGACTCTCCCTAAGACCGTAGGCTGTAAGCTGAAGGCTGTAGGCCGAAGGCTGTGTAGTGTCAGGAAAGCGTCCGGGCATCTCAAGGACTTCCCGGAGACTACCTGAGGGCTTCGAGAATCATATCGGCCGTCATCGGACCGGATGATACATTTGCAGTATCGGCCTGGACAGCGCTGTAACGCCTATGAATGCCATCGGCGAGGGATGGGGCGGCATTGAAGCAGACCAGACGGCGGGGCGCAATGAGCGCGGCGGCGGTTTCAAGGTCGCCGATGCTGCGGATGCATGGAATGTAATATTGTTGGGCCCAGGCCTCGTCGTCATCGGCATCAAATCGATTCCCGTCAACAACCGTCTTCCCGACCTTGTCGTCTATTGCGCTCGCCAATAGGCACCACAGACCGCCCTCCTCGAGCCCAACCACGTCTATCTTTCCTGAGAGATCGCGACGCGACCTCAGATAAGATGTCGAGGTCAGAACGTCCTGCACCCTATATCCCGTGTCGGTGGGCTGGAACGTGTCCATGAAATCGCCGACCTGTTTGCGCTCCGTGCGTTTCCACGGCCCCTGATGCTCTCCGATAAGGAAGGTATCGATTGCCATCACGGCCTTGCCTTGCGCCATCAATCCCGCGACCAGCGGCCCGGGAACGCCCTTTTGAATGTCAGCCAACGCGGCCTTGCCTTTTCCGTGAACGACCAAGACCGTGTCCTGCACTTCCGGGCCGTACGAGCGATACAGCAGGGCAGGCACCGCGCCGCCGACACAACGACGATGCAGCACCCAGCGCTCAACTACATAGCCCTTGTCTTTCCGCTCTTCGTAGCCAACCCGCTCAGGGTCGAGATCGTTGTATGCGGGAATGGACGTGCCGAGAGTTACTGCCAGGACGTCACCATACTCCTTGCGAAACGCCGCGGCATCCTCTTTCTTCTTAGGCAGAACGGCTTGCCATTTCTCGCGCGTGGATTTGATCGTTTGAGCAATGATCTCCTCCTTCTTGGGGAGTCCTTCCGGGAGTGTTTTGTCCGGAAACACGCGAAGATCTTCTTGCTTCTCCACTGTGAAAGGCGGCTCGGAGTAGTGCGCCCAGCGCTCGCCGTCGCCCAACAACCACTTTCCAAGGAATCTGTAGACGGCCTCGCGGCTCGACTTGTTGTAGTTGTGCGGCGCGTCGATCTGGATGGTTTCGAGTTCATCCTGGGCGCCAAAGAGCGCATAGATGCTCTTAATCGCCGGGTACTCGACGCGCGGAGTTTCCCGCGTCCAGTCTCCCGTTGCCGAGACCATCAGGAGCGGACGCGGCGCCATGAGCGCGCCGATCTCCATGTTGGAATTGTCCATGCGAATGAGCGGCGCGTTTTCGCAGAGACATCCACCCTGCATGCTGTGCGAAATCATGTTGACCGGCGCGGAAACTTTCACGCGAGAGTCCACTGAGGTCAACGCAAACGTCTGGGTGCCGCCGCCCGAGGCGCCCGTGCATCCAATGCGCTCCGGGTCAACATCCGGCAGGCTCTGAAGGAAATCCACCGCCCGGATACTCGACCAAAGCTGCATCGCAAACGGGCTGATCCCCCAAAGCTTCTCGCGCGGACCTCCGAAACGATGCTCAAACTGCATGCTGTCGTTGTACCCAATCATGTCGTAGCTGAATGCCACCATTCCCATTCGGGCCTGGGTGATGCATCGTCCGGGAACGGAGCCGAGCACCTCATCAGCCAATCGCCCCTCTTTCCAATGCCCATGCGGATTGGCCACGCCCGGAAATGGCCCCTTCCCAACGGGCCTGTAAAGATTCCCGGTTACAAGGAAGCCGGGGCGCGCCTCGATGCGGGCCTTTTCCACCGTATAGTCGTCGTGAGCGATGCGGCCCGTTATCTCGGCCATTAACGGCGTGCGCTCCGGCAGCGGAAACAGGCCGCAGCCGATCAGCATTCTCTTACGCAGCCGTGCCGCGCAAGCCTCCCACTCCTGCCGGGAACTGAACTCCGGCATCGTGAACACCGTGTCGGTATGCTTCGCCGTTTCGGCCCGGCGGTCGTGCACGGAGTCCGGTGTATCGAGGACCCGCATGTCGCCCATCACATGCGCGGGGTCGAACGCTTCGTCGGTGCTTAGCGCTATGGCCGCGATGTTCTCGGCAAGTCGAGCTTCCGCCTTTCCGGCCTTCAGCTCAGCGTCCCCTGCCTTCACCCAGACGTACCGATGCTTCTTTTTCTCCTCAGTCGCTTTCGGGCTAAGCTCCTTCCCGGCGAGCGTCACCGTAACCGCCGCGTCGTCGGGAACCCACACCCAGACGTGGTACGTACCTGGCTGCGCAATCTCAATGCCCGAAGGATCAATTTCGTAAGCGTACTGCCAAACCATTTCCGGCCCTTTCGCCGCAACTAGACCCAAAATCATCGCACAGAAAACCATGTCGTCTCTCCTTCACAAGGCGAGAGGCACACGCCGCCGGACCTGTCCGACTTGTCCGACCCTACGGCCTCGAAACTGATTCCAAAGTTTCCACCGTGATGTTGCTGTTCGTATAGATGCAGATTCCCGCCGCGATCCGAAGCGCCTCCACCACGATGTTCTGCGCATCCAAGTCCGAATGCGCCACAAGCGACCGCGCCGCCGCCAGCGCGTACGGACCGCCCGAACCAATCGCCAGGACCCCGTCATCGGGCTCGATAATCTCGCCGCTGCCCGCGATCAGGAGCGAGTTCTCCGAATCGCACACCGCCAACAGGGCTTCCAGTTGCCGGAGATACTTGTCCGTGCGCCATTCCTTGCCCAATTCCACGGCCGCACGGACCAGATTGTTATTGAACTGACTCAACTTCCCTTCAAACCGCTCGAACAACGCAAAGGCATCCGATACCGCTCCGGCAAAACCCGCCAGCACGCGGCCCTCCGCAAGACGACGTATCTTGCTCGCCTTGTCCTTCATGATCGTCGTGCCGATGGTCACCTGGCCGTCGCCGCCCAGCGCGACCATGCCGCCCTTGCGAACGGCCAGCACCGTTGTGCCGTGAAACGTCTCCATGGCTCTTTCCTCCCCGAAGGTTGTACCAGAAGTGAAATGCAGGAACAAC
>Ga0315279_10004911_pt1 | contig 17709 bp, 15 predicted proteins | sample YL17G06_20_MG_FD_203694 | JGI IMG/M metagenome (GOLD analysis project Ga0315279, IMG submission 203694) | Sediment microbial communities from Yellowstone Lake, YNP, Wyoming, USA - YL17G06_20 | ecosystem: Environmental > Aquatic > Freshwater > Lake > Sediment | place: USA: Wyoming | collected... | reverse complement strand
GGAGGATGTCATCGCCAGCGAGATAATCCCGGAGCGCAGGGAGTTCATCTCCCGAACAGCCGGCATAGAAGTGACTGAGGACAACGTGCGAGTAGTGAAGTCAGCACTAGTCGTAGTTCTTGCTGTGAAGCCGCAGCACATCGGACCGGTTCTCGACGAGCTCAAGCCACACCTAACGGCCGACCATCTCCTCATCTCGATAGCGGCCGGGATAAGGACACACCAGATCGAGTCCAGGCTGAACTGGGGCGTCAGGGTGATAAGGGTCATGCCGAACCAGCCATGCCTTGTCGGGGCAACGGCAGCGGGATATGCCCTCGGAAGGTTCGCGAAGGAAGAGGACAAGAAGACCGTGCAGAAGATACTGGAGTCTGTCGGAGTCGCTTTTTGCCTAGAGGAGAAACTGTTGGACGCGGTCACGGGGCTCAGCGGAAGCGGCCCGGCGTTCGTGTACGTCGTGATCGAGGCGCTCGCGGACGGCGGCGTCATGGCGGGCTTGCCGCGCGAGGTATCAGTAGTCCTAGCTGCGCAGACAGTACTTGGGTCTGCGAAGACGGTGCTTGAGACGAAGAAGCATCCGGGCGAGCTGAAGGATATGGTCGCTTCTCCAGCCGGCACGACAATCGAAGGGCTGAAGGTACTTGAGAAGGCAGGAGTGCGCGGGGCCTTCATCGAGGCCGTGGAAGAGGCATCGAAGAAGTCCGCCCAGCTGGGTGAGAAAGGTTAGATCGCCGGCCAACGCTCCACACTGAGTCCTTAGACTCTGACGAAATGAATTCCAGATGGTATAGGATTAACCTATTTGAGAAAAAGAGAAAGGGAGAGTCGGGGAAAAATAGTATTGGGTTTTTCCGGACTTGTCCTGATGAAGGTCCCAAATCCGTCCTCACTCAGGGACTGTGCGGACCGGGAGACTCGTACAGGTAATCGTGGCAGTTGACCTCAGTGCAGGTATCACAACTGCCGTCGCGGTCCCTGTCCATGTCTCTGTCCTGTGCTTTGGTCATGTCCATGGTCTGGTCACAGTCCCTGGAAAGCTCACCTGTACCGTCGGTTTGGTCGATTCCATTCGTCGTCGCAGGCATCGCCGAGACACCAACCACCAATATGGAGACCAGTGCCAGGGATGCCAACGCCACAACCGATAGTGTCTTTGTTTTCAGCGGCATTTTACATTCCTTAGGAACGGCTTACAATCCAACCTTACATCTCCTTTTTGGTTCAAGCATCGAACCTCATGGTACATGTTTCGAACCGAACGCTAGACTGCCTTTTGTATGCACTTTCGTTTCCGGATCTCCTTACGGTTCTTGTATCCAGTTGTCACCCGTGTCGGAAGCACAAGTTGATGCAGGCACGATGGGCGCAACAATAGACAAAATAGGCAAACGCTTGTGGCCAGGTATCTCCGAGATACGGCAGAGAGGAGGGAAGCATTGGGATGATCGCAGGGCTCCTTTCACTCTAGTAAGATACGTCTCCGCAGGAGAATCTACAAGCATCAAAGGAATTGACTGCACGTCCCTGAACATCAAAGCAAAGGAGAACTGAGAACGATCACTTCTTCCTCGTCATCAAGCCAACTATCGCTCTTGGCACGCTTCTGAACACACCGTGGCTATCCCACTCCAGATCGCGCTTCTCGCACATCGTCGACTCCATGAGGAAATCCCCTCTTTCCTTGAGAGCGACCAGTTCCCTTTTCCCCTCTTCGAGATCGGACAACGACATAATCCTGTCTATCTCTCTCATGATGCTACGGGCCATCTCCGTCCTCTTCCGCCTGGACGCGAGATTCCTTTGGTCGATCTGACCTACCTCGAACCTCACCTGGTTGAAGCGGTCTGCCGCGTCGTACGAAACGTCAACGATCTCGTCCCGCTTCATCCATGCGGTCTCGTAGGAGAGGACGTACTTCCAGCTCGGGTTCAGGAGTCTCGATCGGTGCTCTTCGAGTGTCCTCGCGAAAAGCTTGTACCCGAACTCGCCGGGGTTCTCGAAGACCCTGCTCCCCGGATCGATGAACGGTGCCAGGGGAGAGGTGTACACAGACAGACGAAGATCGTTATCTACAAGCGAATACAAGGACCTTGCATAGTCAGCGCTCGCAAGCGCCGACTCTCTTGTCTGATTTGGAAGACCTATCATGAAAAACATGTCGAAGCGTTGGCAATCGTTGTCCAACGCATGCTGCACCGTCCTCTGCATCGATTCGGTGTCGAAGCCGCGTCCGAGCGCCCTCCTTACCGACTCCTCGTGAGAGTCCGGTGAGAACTGCATCGAGTATCGCTCGAGGGACCGCGAAGCCGAACGATAGAAGTCTTCCTCCGCCGGGCTGAATATCTCGAGGACGACGTGGTTCTTAATTTTGAGACGTTTCGTTTCCTTGAAGAACCTCTCCGCATAATCCTTTCCTCCCTGCCTCAGATCCCCCACAACGAATGTCGGGGCATCCAGATAGGACTGTATGTTACCAATGTCCTCAGCCAACTTCTCCGGGCTCCTGAACGCCGGCCTGTCCCGGGAGACGAAACCGCGCAGCGCAGAGCATGAGCCCCCGCAAACGGCGCAGTTCATCGCGCATCCCCTGACGGAGAAGACCGCGGTCAGTGGGTACCTGTCCCAGTCCTTGAACGGCTTGAACCCCTCGAGGTCCCTGTGCCGGATGACCGAGCGGATCATCCATCCGTAGTCGATGTCCAGATAATCGAGATCCGGGGGAATGAAAGTGAGAGGATTCACCCTAGTCCTCTCCCTATCCCTCCAAGTCAGATTCGGAACCTGAGACAGGTCCCCTGCCGACTCGATCGCGCTCATCAGCTTCGACAGCGGCACCTCGGTGGAATCACCTCTCAGCACGAGATCGACCTGGGGATACGACATCAGCTCCTCGTGGAAGTATGAGGATGAGAGGCCGCCCATCAGGACCTTGGAATCGGGATGCATCGACTTCAGAAGTCGCGCGACCTTTAGCGATCCTTGGGCGTGAGGTAACCAGTGGAGATCGATCCCGAATACATCGGCGTCCAATCTTCGTAGCAGCTCCTCAGCGTCCAGACTCCTGTTGTTGAGCATCATGCTTGCCAAGTTCACGATGCGAACCCTGAATCCGTCATGATGAAGCTGGGTCGCCATCGTCGTGAACCCGAACGGGTACATCTCGAAGACGGGGGTAGAGGGGACGAGGTCGCTGACCGGTCCGTAGAATATGGATTCTCGCCGAAAGTCGTAGACGCTTGGTGGATGGATGAGAATGAGGTCCTCTTTCGACAGGTCGAAACCTCCGACGACAAAGTGGAGAGCGCCGGCGATACTTAAACGCTCACTTGCCGAACCTTCTCTGCCTTAGCTGGTAGGACCTGATCGCCCTAAGGAAGTCGATCTTCCTGAAGCCAGGCCAGTAGACATCGGTGAAGTAGAGCTCAGCATATGCCAGCTGCCATAGCAGGAAGTTCGAGACCCTCTCTTCGCCTGACGTCCTGAGTACGAGGTCCGGGTCCGGGAAGTCCGCAGTGTAGAGGAAGTTTGAGAAGACTTTCTCATCGATCTCCTCGACGTCCAGTTCCCCTGTCTTCACCTTCTTTGCAACCCGCTTTATCGCCTGGATTATCTCCTGACGGCTGCCATAAGCGATTGCGATGTTGTAGAAGTATTGATCATATGCGGCCGTTTTCGCGGTCGCGTACTCGATGGCCTTCTTCACGTTTTCCGGCAATAGCTCCATCTGACCCAGCACGCTGAGCCTTATCTTGTGCTTGTGGATCCTCTCGTCGTCCCCGAGCTTGTAGAAGTTGTCCTCGAAGATCTTCATCAGCGAGCTCACTTCATCAGGGTCCCTCTCAAGGTTCTCGGTCGAGAAGGCATAGACTGTCAGGATCTTGATGCCGAGCTCGAGGCACCACTCCATCATCTCTTCGAGCTTGTCCTTTCCCTTCAGATGCCCATCCGTCGGCTGCAGTCCGAATTCCTTCGCGAACCTCCTGTTGCCGTCCATGATGATGGCTATGTGTGACGGGATCTTGTTCTCTCTGACTTCCTTCAGCAACCTCTTCTCGTATGTCTGGTACGCGGTGTTGGAAATGACCCGGGAGATCTCGTTTCTGATTGGGGGCGCCCCCTGGACGAACTCAAGGTCCCATCATATCATTATTGGATATCTACTTTTCGAAGTCTTCAGGCAGCGACGCCGAACGGATTCCGAGGTCGAAACAGCCTATGCCAGCGACCGCCCCAATCGTGCCCCTTTCGCCAGTTATCTCAACGAGGCGAACGCCGCTCCGTTCCGCGACCTCTCTCGCTCGGTCCACCGTCAGTATGGTCTTCTTCGCCTGCAGACCGTAATCCACCAAATCCTGAGGGATCCTCAGTCCCTGGAATACCGCCAAGGTCGTATTCTTCGAGAGTGTGTTCTCCTTCACATACTTGACAACATAGTCGATGAGCTTCTGGAGGTCTCTCTCCTCGACGGCGAAGGATATGCCGACCGAGACGCAGTTCGTTGTCTTCTCGGGAACGTTCGGATTAAGCTGGATGATCTTGTGCTCCAGGAAATGACCGAACGGACTTCCCCGCGCCGCCTTGAGCATCATGACCCAGGATGCTCCCTTCTCCTTCGTGTCCGTGTCGTCGACAGCGAATACGACCCGGACCATCTTCAGGGTCGTGATCGTGACCTCGATCGCGTGCGATCCGCCTATCTTGAAATCATCCGGGTATTCGGCCTCGAGCGTACCAGGGCCTTGAGGAAGGCAGACACCGATGCCGACGCTAGCGCCTGCAAGTCCGACCCACGTCGTCTTGACCCTATCGCCTTCGACCCGGAACGCTTTCAGTCCCTGACCTCCGAGGTCCTTGGACGCGGGTCCAAACCTGACCTCCCTCTCCCCGATGATCGTGTCCATGATGAGAGTCGTCCCCTCGATTCTCACGTCCGTGATGGCACCACCAGCGCGTTTCCTGTTCACAGCATCCCATTCCACTGGTCCTTTTGCGATACAATTTTCGATGATCTGGGCCACGCCATTGGATTCATCAACGAGCGTGACAACACCCTTACAAAACAACTTCCCAAATCTCTCTGTAAGCTCATCAGGACTGAGAATCTTAGACATCTCAAACGACCCTCCAAATCCCGGGCGGGATAGATAGCATGCTCTTGCTGCATCTTATCACTTTCGTGGAATGCGCCCAGAGAATCTAGAGGGGAGATCCGCGACCTCAAGCATCATGGGAGACCCACTAGTCTTCTCCCGATAGACCAAGAACTTGCCCTTCATGCAGATGACTTCGCCGAAGTGCGCCCCTGAGGTCCGGACCAAACGTGGGGGAGATTTCGGCACCTCCTTCACGGGGTAGCCATCGAGGATCTCGATCTCGTCCCTCACGTCAATCCTCAGCCTCTTCAGTCTCTCCACAAGATTCCTGTGCGACCGTTTGATCTCGTCCACAGAGGCGGGCGTCGCCAGCCACTTCGATATCTTCACGGAGCTCACAGACTGCTTCAGGCCCAGGTCCCGCGAGATCCGTTTCTCCAGATCCCTCGCCTTCATCCTGTTCTCGCAGTCTACGAGGGGTGCGATGGCATCCGCGCCTTGTTCTATCCCCCTGGTCCTGAGCCTGAACTCGCTCGTCATGCCTATCTTGGCTGCATCCCCTGTGAACGCGGCGTATACGACATGCGCCCTCCTGCAGAAATCGCAGTCGCATCTCTCTCCCTTGCACCGAGGCTCGAATATGCACTCTTGAACCGGTATCCAGGATGATGCGCACGCACGGCACTGAAAGAAGTGCCTCACGATAGCGTTGTTCGGGCAAGGATGATAGCCGTCATGGTCGAAGCGCCCTATGCATCTCCTGCTCTCCGACACGAACACATCGAGGCTCGAAAGGTCGAATTCGGTCAGTCTACCCTCCGCCGTGACATACACTTCCAGGTGCGGGACGAAGTCGTCCCAGTAGAACGATACGACATGATCGGATTTCACCGCCAGATTGGATTCAATGAGAAGACGGTCCGCCCTAACGAACATCGATTCGTAGTCTCAGACAGACATATTCAAACTATCGGCATCCTTCCTGAAATTGCACAAACGATCGGATCGCCTACCCGTGGTCCAGAACATCAGTCCGTCTCAGTTCCAGAGCTCGATGGGGCGCTTTCTTCCCCCTCGGCGCTCACGTCCTCCAGGGGGGCTCGCCTAAGATAATCTGGTGGCACCTCTCGTACAAGATACACGATCTTGCCTGCCTTCTGGATCTCCAGTCGGTCCTCGATCGCCTTCTTCGCATCAACGACCAGTATGACCGGCGCATTGGTCCTTACGGAACCTGCCGAGAAAGCGTCTTTGTACGTCTTTGACAGGTGGACCAACTTTCGGTCGGAGGGCTTCAGTCCGGTCTCGAGTATGATGTCCGTCTCCTCCGGCGTGGTGGGATAGAACAGCTTTTCCGGTATGTTATCCGTAGGGAGCTTTAGGTCCAGGTCAAGCGTGTGCCCGTATGTCGCCCTGATCAGGTCGTTGCTGACCTGATACCGTCCCTTCGGATCCGTCTCGATGATCGCGATGATGTGATGGGGGCGAATCCAGTGGTACCGCCTCTGATGCGCCTTCAGCGCGCCGATGAAGTCCCTGAGACTGACAAAGCCCTGACCGTCCATCTCTAGCCCGAACTTCTCAGGGAAGTGTCTGAGCGTGCCTGCCATGGTCCTTCCAATCTGCTCAAGTTCCTGGTCATTCATCAGGAACTTGCCCTTCTCCTCGCAGATCGGGCAGGTTTCCCCCCGAAAATATCCATGCTCCTTGCATTCCCGCAACATTTCAGAATGATTAATCGGGTTCCTTTCTTTAAGGCTTTCCATTGAGCACTCACCCTGTCTGCTTTACGTTCAATCTATGAATGACTGGCAACCGGACAGTCGCGAAGGAGCGATGGATGATCGGGCACAGGACTACCTTTTATCCTAGCATTTTCTCCGCGGAAAGGACGGTGTTCTTCATCAGCATAACGATGGTCATCGGTCCGACGCCTCCTGGCACAGGGGTTATCGCCGACGCCTTCTCCTTCACGGCTTCGAAGTCCACGTCCCCTACCAGTCTATAGCCCCTCTTAGCCGATGCATCGTCCACACGGTTGACACCCACATCGATGACGACGGCGCCCTCCTTGACCATGTCGGCCTTGATGAACAGTGGAACGCCCATCGCGGCGATGATTATGTCCCCCTGCCGCGTCACGGATGGGAGATCCTTCGTTCTGGAATGGCATACTGTAACGGTCGCGTTGGCACCCTTCTTCTTCTGCATAAGAATGGCGGCAACTGGCTTGCCGACAATGTTACTCCTTCCGACGACGACAACATGCTTTCCTTCGGGGCTGTTGCCGCTCCGAACCAGGAGTTCTTGTACGCCATGAGGCGTGCACGGCAGAAATCCTGGGTCTCCGATCAACATCCTGCCGACATTCACGGGATGGAATCCGTCCACGTCCTTCTCTGTACTGATCCTGTTCAGGACATTCGTCTCGTTGATGTGGTCCGGCAGCGGAAGCTGCACGAGGATGCCGTGAATCTTCTGGTTCGCGTTCAGGTCATCAATTAGCTTCAGGAGCGCCTCTTCATTGAATTCGGCTGGCAGCCTTTTCGTTTCGGAGTACAGTCCCAGCTCCTCGCAGGCCTTCTCCTTCATCCTCACATAGACCTGGGACGCAGAATCCTCCCCGACCAAGACAACCGCCAATCCCGGCGTGACGCCTTTCGATTTCAACTCTGCTATCTTCTTCTTCAATTCCTCGCGTATCTCATCCGCAATCGCGGTGCCATCGATAATCAGGGCCGGCATCCTACCACCTTGTTTGAGGGAGTAAACGTATGACTTCACTTAATCCTTTTCAGCAAGAGAAACGAGTCGGTAAGAGCATTTCCAGAACGCCCAAATCCCTGGTCCTCGTTTCCAAGCAATTACTATAATACAACAATAGTGTATTCCTCGAAAAAGCCGGGAGGAAACTTACTTTGAAGAGCGACATCGAGATAGCTCAAAAGGCAGACATTCGACCGATCGTGGACGTCGCCGCGAAGTTGGGATTGACCGCGAATGACCTGGAGTTCCACGGCAAGTTCATAGCCAAGATCCCTCTGGACGTCTTGAAGAAATTCGCCGACAGGCCCCAAGGGAAATACATCGACGTGACAGCGATCACGCCAACGCCGCTCGGCGAGGGCAAGACGACCACGACCATAGGCCTCGTTCAGGCGCTGGGTACGGATTTGAAGAAGAGCGTTGCTGCATGCATCAGACAGCCGAGCATGGGGCCGACGTTCAACATCAAGGGCGGCGCCGCAGGCGGAGGTTACAGCCAGATTATACCCATGGAGAGCTTCAACCTGCACCTGACTGGAGATATACACGCTATCTCCGTTGCTCACAACTTGGTGGCGGCTGCGATCGATAGCCGCTTGTACCACGAGAGCCTCCAGACCGACGAGCAGCTGAAGAAGAAGGGATTGACGAGAATAGACATCGACCCGAGCACGATCACTTGGAACCGAGTCGTCGACGTCTGTGACCGTAGTTTGAGAGAGATCCAAATAGGATTCAACGACGCGAAGAAGGAGGACGGAACGCCGAGCCCGATCTTCCCCAGGAAGACGGGATACGACATCAGCGTCGCTAGCGAGCTGATGGCGATTCTCGCCCTCACTACGGACCTCAAAGACATGCGCCAGAGGATTGGGCGCGTGGTGGTCGGACTGGATAAGAAGGGCAAGCCTGTCTCGCTCGAGCAGCTCAGGGTGGCAGGTGCGGTAACGGTTCTGATGAAGGATACAATCATGCCAAACCTGATGCAGACTCTGGAGGGGCAGCCAGCGTTCGTGCACGCAGGCCCGTTCGCGAACATCGCGCACGGCAACAGCAGCATCATTGCGGACCAGATCGCCCTAAGATGCGCTGACTATGTCGTCACGGAGAGCGGCTTCGGCGCGGACATAGGGATGGAGAAGTTCTTCGATATCAAGTGCAGGTACAGTGGTCTGATCCCGAACGCGGTCGTGCTGGTCGCGACCGTAAGGGCGCTAAAGATGCACGGAGGAGGACCAAAGGTCAAGCCGGGAGTTCCGCTCGACAAGGCCTATACGAACGAGAACCTCGACCTGCTGGAGAAGGGGCTGGGCAACCTCAGAGTGCACATAGAGAACGCGAGACGCTTCGGCATCCCTGTCATCGTTGCTGTAAACGCCTTCGAGACCGACACGGACGCCGAGCTCGAGATGATCCGCAACTACGCAATCGAGTCTGGGGCGGAGGACGCCGTCAAATGCACACACTGGGCCGAAGGAGGCAGGGGGGCGAAGCAGCTGGCGAAGCTTGTCGTCGAGGCTTGCAGCAGGCCCTCGATGTTCAAGTTCCTATACCCGCTCGACTGGCCAATCAAGAAGAAGATCGAGTGCATCGCCACGGAGATATACGGTGCGGAGGGCGTGACCTATACCGACACCGCTGAGAAGCAGATCAAGTCCTATGAGGACGCCGGTTTCGGTAACCTGCCGATCTGCATGGCGAAGACCCACCTGAGCCTGAGCCACGACCCCGACCTGAAGGGAGTTCCGAAGGGCTTCACAATCCCGATACGAGAAGTGAGGGCAAGCGTCGGGGCAGGTTTCATCTATCCCCTGCTCGGGAAGATGAGCACAATGCCTGGCCTCGCATCACACCCGGGATACATGGATCTCGACCTCGACGAGAAGGGCAACGTCAAAGGGCTCTTCTAGAACGGTCGGGAGCGCGGAGCGGACGGGCCCGACGAGATTCTCCGGATCCTTCCCAAAACCCTTTCCACCATTCTCACATCTCTTGCCCTATTGGCTAAGCTGGGACAATTCAATTCCAAGCATCGAGTCATCGGGGTCGCCCCCGGGAAAGGGTACGTCCCTTCCGGGCTTAGTCCCCGATGTGCTCCTCGATGTACTCCTCAATCGTCATGAACTCGACGCCGCGATCGATCGCTCCCTGGATTATCGTCCGGATCCAGTTCATGTTCTCAGCGACCTTCTTCTCGGGCAACAGGCCGTCCTTGTAGTTCTCGACCATATGCCAGCTGTGGGTCGCAAGTACGAGCAGGCCAGCGCTGAACTTGGAGACCATGTACTCGTAGTCCCTCACGTTCCTTTCCCGCTCGTGAAGGGGCCAGAGATACGATACTATCTTCCTGCCCTCCTTGTCGGAGCCAGAGGAGATCGGCGCCTCTACCAACGGACCGAAAACCCTATACGGATAAACCTCTCCTCTGTCCTGCCTCCGTACTATTGAAGAGTCATAGAGATAACCTTCCTCGGCAAGAGTCCGAAGCACGGTGTCGTCCACGTGAAGATAAGGAGCACGAAAGCCTACCGGTCTGCGCTTCAGAAGGCTCTTCAACGCGGTCGAGCTTCCGCCGGCAACCTCCTTGATCTGCAGTGAAGAGAGCTTAACCCCCGTGTCGGCGCCGGTCAGGTCTTCGTGGACTATCCCGTGGGCGGCGATCTCGTGCGAACGAAGAAGGCTTCTCAAATCCACAGTCTTCGATATCTCCTTCGCCGTCTCGGCCTCGATGAAAAAAGTACCATGGATGCCGAGGTCGTCAAGGATTGAGACGATCATCTTGAGACCCTTCGCCGCGGACCTGAATCTGGGAGAGGTTTTCCCGCCCTTCTCTCTCGAGACTCCGCCAATCCTGCCCTTTTCCGCTAGGTTGACGTCCCTGTCAACATCCACGGTCATCGCGGCGCAGCGCATCTTATGCAAATGGGAGTGATAATAAATAACAATTGTCGCACGCCGATGGGGAGGTTGCCAAGAAGGCCGCGATCGTTCTCGTGTCCGATTTCCGAAGCCCGGTCCTGGACAGTCCAGCAATTCTCACAACCTATTTATAATCAGGATTGAGTTCTTCAATGCCATGCGCTCCGCCTCGCACTTCCAGGGCACTCAATGCTCCGCGTCGAAGTCAATATCACGACCCAGAGGGAGGTGTTAGTCTGACCCACGTCCTGGTGATTGGGGGAGGGACGGCAGGCATCGCTGCAGCGCTCAACCTCGCTGACCGCAGGATCTTCTCGACGATAGTGGAGAAGAAACCGGGAATCGGAGGAGGGGCGTCCGAGCTCTGCTGCAAGGGCGTTGTAGATTGCGTCAGGTGCGACGTCTGCCTGTCGAAGGACAAGATCGATAATCTGGTCCAATCAGATTTCATAAGGGTTCTCACGAACACGGAACTCGTCCGTGTGAGCGGAGAACCAGGCGCATTCAGGGTGACTTTGAGGAGGAGTGTCCAGCAAGTCAGAGAAGACGCTTGCGTCGCATGCGGCGCCTGCGCCGAGGTCTGCCCGGTCGAGGGAAGTGCCATAAGGCCTTCCTCCGGGGGTGCGCCAAGGACGTACTACATCGACGTGGAGAAATGCATCAGGCTCAAGGGAGGAAAATGTGGGAAATGTGTCGATGTTTGCCCAACCGCCGCAATAGACTTCTTCGCAAGAGCTTCGAAGAAACGGCTGGTCGTTGAAGCGATAATCGTTGCGAACGGATACGAGCCGTTCGACCCGTCGAAGGAGCCGCGATATAGATACGGTCTGTGCAGGGATGTAGTGTCCTCCGTTGAGCTGGAGAGATCCATAGGCCGGACCGGGAAGATCGTCGTTCCTTCGAGCGGGAAGACTCCGAAGCGGATCGCCATTATCCAGTGCGTCGGCTCGAGAGATGACAGGTTCGGCGCTAGCTATTGCTCGAAGGTCTGCTGCAAATACGCGTTGAAGATCGGACAGCTCCTGAAACTGCAAGACCCAGAAGCGGAGATATCCTTCTTCTTCATGGACTGGCGGCCTTACGACCTTATGGACGACGAGTTGACGGACTGGGCGACCAGAGAGAAGAACGTCACACTGATCAGATCCAGACCGGCGGAGGTCCTTGATTGCGAATCAGGAAAACCTACCCTGAGATTTGCAGGCGCCGACGACGAGAAGGTCATCGAGAAGGACTTCGACCTCGTGATTCTCTCCGTTGGCATACTTCCGCCAAGAGACGCATCGGATATAGCGAGGTCGCTGAGACTGAGCGTCTCTGAACAGGGATTTCTGGTAGAGCACGCCCCCGGCGTGTTCCCGGCAGGATGCTGCGCGGGTCCTAAGGACATCGAGGAGAGTGTGAAAGACGGCGTGGCTGCCGCTGGCAGGGTTGCATCCTTCTTGGAGGGATTGCACTGAGCCCGGACGTCCGTTTTCGAAAGGGGGACGAACTCATTACTCTCCTGAGCAGCACTAGACCAGCGCGTCCTCGAAGAAAACTGCCCCCGAGCGTTGCCGAAGACAAAGGGGATCGAATCGGGATATTCATCTGCAGGTGCGGGGGAGCAATCAGCAGGATGGTTGATGTGGACTTGGTGGCAGCGCACGCTTCCTCCCTCGAGTCGGTCGCGTTCGTCGGAGCAATGGATTTTCCTTGTTCGACGAAAGGGCTTGCGGAGATCCAAGAAGCGATTAGAGGGAACGGTCTAGGTAGGTTCGTGGTGGCCGGTTGCTCTCCGAAAACGCACGAGAGAACGTTCAGGAGGGTCGCGGCTGAAGCGGGACTGAACCAGTTCATGTTCGAAATTGCGAACATCAAGGAGCAATGTGCGTTCGTCCACGCCCAACCCGAGGCGACGCAGAAGGCCAAGGTGCTCGTCGAAGCTGCAACATCGAAATGCAGGCTGCTGATCCCGGCGCCATACGAGCAGGTTCCTGTCTCGTCGGACCGGGTGCTTGTGGTCGGGGGCGGTCTCAGCGCCGTTGTTGCAGCATCGCACGTCTCCGACCAAGGATTCGATGTCGTTCTTGTCAATTCTAATGCGGTGCTGGTCGAGGACGTCGTGACGGCAATCGGTCAGGAAGCGTCGGCGGAACATATCCAGAGGATCATAAAGGTACTGAGATCGAGACCCTCCGTTAAGATTCGTTCTCGGGCCGAGGTCGTCGATTTCCAGGGACATCCAGGGGACTTCCGCGCGCTGATCGAAACACCGGATGGGGGGGAGGACGTCAGATGCGGAGCGGCGATTCTCGCGCTCGATGCGGTAGCGTTCGCTCCGAGCCTGAAGAACGAGGACGAGCGGATCATCACCCAGAGAGAGTTCCAGAGACTCCTGAGCTCGCATGTGACTTATCCACGAAAGGTCGTCATGATAATCCCGAAGGAGACGTCCGAAGGGACATGCGGGAGGAGCTGTCACATCGACGCGATTGTCAACTCTCTGAGGTTGAAGGAACTGTTGCCCTCGGCTGACATCACGATCATCGGCAACGAGGTAAGGACATATGGCATGTGCGAGCTCGATTACAGAAGGGCGCAGGAATGCGGGATCAGGTTCGTGCGTTGCGAGGGCGAACCCGTAATCCAGCATGAGGGAGGACTGAGAGTCCTGGTCACGGATGCATACTCGGATGCCACCCTGAGCCTGGCTGCAGAGCTCATCGTCCTGAGCGATCTATTGATGCCTCAAAACACGAGGAGGCTGGCAAAGATCTTCAAGGTCCCGGTCGATGCGAATGGGTTCTTGGCTGGGTCTTATGTCAGGCTGAAGCCGACTTCGACGCTTAGGGAGGGTGTCTTCCTTTGCGGAAGCGCGGCCGGCCCAAGGCTTCTGTCGGAAGAGATACTAGGGGCATCGACCTCCGCGTCCGAAGCTGTCTCTCTTCTTTCATCGTCATTCATAGAGGTCGGAGGAACGGTTGCGGAAGTCGATCCTGAGAAGTGCTCTGTCTGCCTCTCCTGCATTAGAAGCTGCCCGTACACGGCGCCGTTCATCAATGAGGACGGAAAGGCGGAGATCGACATCCAGACCTGTCAGGGCTGCGGCATCTGCGTCGGGATCTGTCCTAGCAAGGCGATAGAGATATACGGTTTCACGGATGCCCAGATAGAATCACAGTCATCGGCAAGCATAAGAGGTGGCGGGAGATGACCGGTCGCATGAGAATCGTCGGCTACTGCTGCAGTTATGGTGGATACTCTTCGGCGGATCTCGCGGGTGTCTTGCGCATCGGTTACTCTCCAGACGTCATGATCATAAGAATTCCATGCGCGGGGAGGATCGACGTCATCCATATTCTTAAGACGTTCAGAGACGGCGCCGACGCTGTATTCGTCGCCGGATGCCTCGAAAAGAACTGCAACTTCGAGTATGGCAACATCGAAGCCAGGAAGAGGGTCGAGCATGCGAAACGGCTTCTCGGCGAGATCGGTATCGAGAAGGAGAGGGTGGAGATGTTCAACGTCGCCTCGAACCAGGGATGGAGATTCCCTGAGATCGTTCGCGAAATGGTCTCGCGCGTCGAGGGCCTGGGACCGAATCCGTTGAGGAAGGTGGTCAAGTGATCATCGCGGACCAGAAACCCATGAGAGAGATCTGCAAGAACGTCGAGGGGCATCGTAAGATTCTCGTCGCAGGGTGCAGGTCTTGTGCAGCGATATGCCTCGCGGGAGGGGAGAAGGAGGTGGGAATCCTCGCCGAATCCCTGCGTCTGTATTCGGACCTGAACGGCAGGGACTGGGAGGTCTCAGAGACCACAGTGGAGAGGCAATGCGAGAAGGAGTGGGTCAGGGAGATGCGCCCGAACGTGGAAGGGAGGGACGTCGTCATCTCGATCGCTTGTGGAGTTGGAGCGCAGGTGATGCAGGACCTCTATCCCGACACAAGGATAGTGCCGGGCCTGAACACGTCCAACATGGGGGCCCCGGAGGAGCAGGGGATCTTCCTGGAGAAGTGCGGCGGATGCGGGGATTGCGTCCTTCACCTGACGGGTGGGATTTGCCCCATCGCCAGGTGCGCAAAGAGCCTCATGAACGGGCCGTGCGGGGGCTCGCAGAACGGCAAGTGCGAAGTGAATCCAGATACCCCTTGCGCTTGGGACCAGATACATCAGAGCCTCAAGAGGCTCGGGCGGCTCGACCTGATGGAGCAGGTGATTCCTCCGAAGAACTGGATACCGAGCAGGAGCGGCGGGCCAAGGAAGATCGTGCGCCCTGAGGCCGTCCTCACCCCCGAGGAGAAGATAGCGAAGGAGGGGATCGACTGAGGGCTGGCAGCAACCTCGAGAAGGTGTTTGCAGCGGAGAGATTCGCGGTAACGGCCGAGATAAGCCCTCCGAAGTCCCCCAACCCGGAGATCGTGCGACAACACACCAGGATGCTCAAGGACTACGCAGACGCATTCAACTTCACAGACAACCAGACCGCGATCGTACATATGTCGAGCATCGCATCTGCGGTCTGCTGTATCCAAGAGGGTGCAGAACCAATCTTGCAGATGACCTGCAGGGATCGGAACAGAATCGCTCTGCAGTCGGACCTGCTTGGCGCAGCGGCGCTGGGAGTGAAGAACGTTCTCTGCCTCAGCGGCGATCATCAAACCTTCGGGAACCAGAGGGAGTCGAAGAACGTTTACGACATCGACCCGATACAGGAGCTGCAGATATTCAGGATGATGCGGGACGAGAAGAAGGTCTGGGGCGGGGACGAGCTGGAAGAGGCCCCGAAGGTTTTCCTCGGAGCGGTTGAGAATCCGTTCGCTGACCCGTTCGAGTTCAGGGTAACCAGACTGGCTAAGAAGGTCGCCGCCGGTGCTGAGTTCATACAGACCCAGGCGATATTCGATATGGATCGGTTCGAGCGGTGGATGAATGACGTCAGGGATAGGGGACTGGACGAGAGAGTCCATGTTCTAGGTGGAGTCGTTCCTCTGAGGTCCCTCGGCGCAGCGAAATATATGAAGACCAAGGTTCCGGGAATGATCATTCCAGACGACATCATGGAACGGATGAGAAAGGCCACAGATCCCAAGTCAGAGGGGATGAAGATTTGCCTGGAGAAGATCGAGCATCTGAGGACGATCAAAGGAGTCCATGGGGTCCATATCATGGCAATAAACTGGGAAGAGAAGATCCCGGAGATAGTGCAGAGAGCTGGCCTCTATCCGAGGCCGATTTTCTGACCCTTTTCTTCCTACGGATTTCTCAGGCTCTCAAGAAGTCATCGCAATATAGCTTCTCGTTGAGCAGGACCTGGCCCGCCTTCATGATCTCCATTAGCTTCTCATCCTCTGGATCGCATATCGCCGCTGTAAGTCCCGCGCCCATGAGCATTGCGAGATAGGTCCCGTTCAACAAGCTCCTCTCCTTCGTCTGATTGGAGACGTTGCTCAGCCCCACGACCGTTCGCGGTGGCGGATCGTTCAGAGTCTGGAATAGCTGCAGGGCCTGGATGACCTTCTTCGGCTGATCCTGGGCCACTCCGACCGGCAGTATGAGCGGATCAAGGTACAGACGGTCCGGCATGATGTCGTACTCCATGGCCGTGGTCATCATCAGCATCGCCATCTCGGCGCGAGATTGGGCGTCATTCGGTACACCCCGCTCGTCCATCGCAAGGCAAATGATCTCTGTACCGTACTCCTTGCAGAGGGGGAAGAACCGCTCCATCCTCTTGCACTCGGCTGTAGTGGAGTTCATCACGACCCTGTTCTTGCAGGCCTTAAGCCCCGCCTCCATGGTCTTTGCGCCTGGCGTGTCCAGGCTCAAGGGAAGGTCGGTGACATCCTGAACGGTACGGACCAACCATTCCATCACTGCGGGGGCGTCCTCCCTCCCAGGACCGGTGTTGATGTCCAGCATCTCCGCCCCGCATTCGACCTGCTTCAATGCGAGGTCCTGGATAGACTTCGAATCCTGCTTGTCGATCGCCTTCGCGACAGATGCGAAGAGACCGTTGATCCTCTCGCTGATGATGATCATAGACCGACCGGGATGACAGACAGAGGTCGGCAAATAAAAGTCTTTGGATTTTCGCCCCAGCGGGCGTGTCCTAGTGCTGCAGTAAACGAGGGGGTAATTATGGGGTTTGAACCTCCTCTGCAATCATATTTATGTCTAAATGTGACATATACGCCCGGCATACTGCTTCTTGTATGCCTTACTTTAGCTGGGAGGAATCGGGTTGGTCAGGATAGAACGGGCATTAATCAGTGTTTCCAACAAGACCGGTGTCGTTGAATTCGCATCGGGATTGAAGCAGATGAGTGTCGAGCTGATCTCGACGGGCGGAACGGCATCGATGCTGAAGAAGAACAACGTAGACGCGACCGAGATCTCACAGGTGACTGGGTTCCCTGAGATGCTGGACGGAAGGGTCAAGACCCTCCATCCCCTGATCCACGCGGGCATACTCGCCCGACGGGACATCCCGGAGCACATGAAGACACTCTCGGACAGGGGCATAAAGAAGATCGACATGGTCGTCGTCAACCTGTATCCCTTCAAGGAGACCGTGCTCAAATCGAGTTCCGCCATCGAGGACATCATCGAGAACATAGACATCGGCGGCCCGAGCATGATAAGGGCCGCGGCGAAGAACTACCAGTCCGTTGCGGTCGTCACGAACCCCGCCCGATACGGCCCGATACTCGACGAGATGCGCGCCTCAGCCGGTAACATAAGTGCCGAGACGCTCAAGGGTCTGATGTTGGAAGCGTTCAGGAACACCGCGTTCTACGACTCAATGATCGCCTCGCACCTCGGCAAGACGTTCGGATCGGACCTGTTCCCGCCGACTTTGTCTCTCGGATTCGAGAAGGACATGGATCTTCGTTATGGGGAGAACCCGAACCAGTCGGCGGCGTTCTACACCGACCCGTTTGCGACTG
>Ga0315279_10004910_pt1 | contig 17709 bp, 22 predicted proteins | sample YL17G06_20_MG_FD_203694 | JGI IMG/M metagenome (GOLD analysis project Ga0315279, IMG submission 203694) | Sediment microbial communities from Yellowstone Lake, YNP, Wyoming, USA - YL17G06_20 | ecosystem: Environmental > Aquatic > Freshwater > Lake > Sediment | place: USA: Wyoming | collected... | reverse complement strand
GGATGGCGCATCTGAACTCGCTTCGGTCACCCGAAGAGGTGTACGTTCCAACATCAACCTTGACTGAATTCGATCTTGTGCTGCGCAACCGTGGGTACGACGAGACGGAAGTCAGAGAAACTTGGGCGGCCCTAGCACCACTGATAGGTGACAAGATTACAGCCGTCACTCCGTCAGCCCACCTCAGCGCAGCCGAGATGAGATCGAGAGGATTGAGTTACTTTGACTCTCTGATAGCTGCGCTCGCGAAGCAAATCGGAGCCATCGTGGTGACGAGAGATTCTCAGATCGCTCGACATGTGAGGACTGAATGGTAGCGTGCGATCTCATTCTCGAGCAGGCGTGTGGCCTGCTCGGCGGGAGGTCAGGCGTAGCCAGCCACTCACAACTCAGGCTAGAGGAGTCAAAACAAGTTCGCAGGCGCCGACATTTTCATCTCGACACTTTGAGCTCCACCCTCTGTAGCGGAACTCGACACATCCAAAAAATCGAACCCCATGTGCTCAGCGAAATCCTCCAGCTCGCCTTCTGGATGCGCAAGACAGGCTACAGAAACTCTACAACGCAAACCTGCGTCCGGGCGCTGAAAGGGCTCGCAAGAAAAACAAACCTGCTGGACCCGGAGTCCGTTAAATCCTACCTAGCTGAGCGTTCTTTGATCTGGACTCAGCAAGTCCTGCATGATTGGCACTGTGCCTGCCGAAGTCCCTACCGCTTCCTTCGTCTCATGGACATTACGGAGAGCATGATGAAGGTGAACGCTAGAGCCGCAAAGGTAGCTGGTGCGGCTGCAAACTCGGGAACAGCAGCGGCTACTGCACCACCAAGCAGAAAATTAGTGTTCTCGATCTCAGGCATGGATATGTTCTGAGAGTACAAGTACGCTCCCTACATTGAAGGCGCCAACGCGAGCAACACGCTCACACCCACCATAATCGTCTACGAAGTCTACAAGAGACTCAAGAAGGAAAAGGGACAACAAGTGGCTCTGGAAGCCTATGCTCAGATGACCCGAACAAGCATCCTTCCCCTAGACGAGGGGGGAGCACTGAGCGCGGCCGACATCGGCCTCAAGAAAGACCTGGTCGTGGCAGATGCAATTATCTACTCGGCAGCGAAGGCTCACAACGCCGAGCTCATAACAAGCGACCAACACCTGAAGGACCTAGAGAGCGTTACCTTCATCGAATGAGCGGACCGACGGTGCTTGAACCTTCAACGCAGCGCTTTCTGCCAAGTACATGCACAGACCGCTCTAACGAGTTAAACAAGAGATGCACTATTCCGAGGCCCTGACATCTCTTTTGGTTCCATCCAGAATCACCCTCAGTTGAACACTTATAAGTTATAATTTGTAGCTTATAGTTGAGGCTTCGTTCGGTGACGAGTACCAAGACTATTGCGGTAAGCGAAACGGTATGGGAGCGGTTGAAGGATATGATGAAGAGAGAACGTGCGAGGAACCTGAATGAGGTCGTGGCAAAATTGCTGGAAGAAGCCAGCGGTGTCCCGTCGTCGAGATTCGGTGTGCACAAGAGACTCAAGGTCAGACTTAGCCAGCGGGAACATGAGGAGATTACGAGAGACGCTCACTGAGGTTACGTGACCTTCGCTTGTCAACCGAGACATGTGTGATCGATTCCTTCGCATGGTTTGAGTACTTCTTGGGCTCGGCGTCTGGGGCGAGAGCGAGGCCTTTCATCGAGAGTTCCAAGGGTATGACACCGACCATCGTAATTGCGGAACTATCCGAGAAGTACCGAAGAGAAGACCTAGCTTTCGCCGAAAACCTAGATTTCATAATTGGCAAGACACGTGTGGTTTCCCTTGATACCGAGATTGCCCAGAAAGCAGGAGCGTTGAGTCATGAGAGAAAACGGAAGGTCCAACGCTGGGGCTTGGCAGATTCGATTGTCCTCGCCACCGCCAGAGAGTACAAGGCCAAGATAGTAACCGGTGACGAACACTTCCGCGATCTTGCAGATGAAGCCATAATGATCAAATGAACTCTAAGCCACACTCGCCCAGACAATGATTGTCGGGAATTTCCTGCCTTGTCTACAGATCTAATCGATGTGGGAATTTTGGATTCTGGGCGCAGCGTTCTGGACGCCGTAGGAAATACTCCTTCGGCCTTGTGTTGGGACTCGTCAAAGAAACCCCGGTTTAAATCTCGGGGGCGCTCAATTGAGCGTAGACTGTGAATAGATGAGCAAGGGTATGGGCCAATCTGGATTCGATAACGATCTCCAGTCAGTCAAGGTTGGTTTGATTCATTGTCTTAGCGGCACGATGGCCATTAGTGAGCGGTCACTTCTCGAGGCCGAACTCTTGGCGATTGATGAAATAAACAAGACCGGAGGCATCCTCGGGTGCCAAATCGAACCCGTCACTATGGATGGTGCTTCCGCTCCAGAATTGGCAGGCTATGAACACCACGGAAGAGCTTGATGACTGGATACCTGACGAATTCGAGAATGAGGGGCGATTCGTACCAGAGTACCTGCGCCTTTCACCAGAGTACCTGCGCTTGGGTGACACATCCCCTATCCCGATCCTACATCATTACTTCATTGAAGTAGTGATTCATTCATGGAGCTCTTGGGTGATTCAAAACTGACTAGTAAGTTTCAGGCAACCGTCCCAAAACGGGTCAGGAACATTCTCAAACTGGATACTGGTGATCGATTAGTATTCGCCAGCGACGGTGGCCAAATCGTCGTGAAGAAGGGAAGGATCAAGGTAGAAGCATAATGGCGGTTCATGGCTTGACTGAACGCAGACTGATGGCGGAGAGAGTGGAGAGGTCCGGGATGCGTTTCAGAGATCCGGATCTCCGCAGGCATGCTGACGGTCACTACGTCTGGCTAGAATCTGCCGGAACTCCTCTCCTTAAGAGAAATGACTCTAAACTGAGGCGGAGGTATTGGTACAAGAAAAATTGGTAACTCTCACCCGGTTAGTATGGCTGAGCGTTATCGTAGCCATAGGCATTAGTGTGATCGCGATCCTTGGCTGGGCGATGAATTGGTTCATCGTTACTGAAATGAGTTCTCAATTCCTTCCGATGTCCCCGAGTACCGCTTGGATGATTCTTCTGTTGTGTGCATCATGCCTCGCCTATTATGCCAAGCCGTCGAGCCTTCGCCGCCGAATGTTCGCCGGAGCCTGCGCGCTCGTAGTTCTAGTGTTCTGTCTCATGGTACTCATCGAGTTTCTGACCGGAATACCGCTCGATATTGAGCAGCTGTTTTTGCACACTGCCTCTAGGTTCGGTTCGTTGGTGATTGGCAGGATGTCTCCAATCACCGCCGCAGGCCTTGTCCTGGCCAGTGCGTCTCTCGTGATCTCCTCTTCGGCCAGAGGTGACCGAAGAAGACAATTGGCTGCCATTCTTGGTCTTCTTGCCGCTTCGATTGGCTTCATGGTTATTCTCGGCTATTTGTTCGATGAGCCGCTGTTGTATGGAAGTTCGATCATACCTGTGGCACTCACGACCGCTATTGCTCTTGATTTCCTAGGCATTGGTCTTTGCGTTTTGGCAGGCCGGACATGTTGGCCAATACGTATTGTGATTGCTCCGTCCGTGAACGCCCAGCTACTGCGAGGGTTCCTTCCAGTTACGATCGCTATTGTCTTGTTCCTCGGCTGGTTTTTCGGTGTTGGCGTTCTATGGATTGGTAACACTGCGTTGACGGGCTCATTTGCACTATTCTTCGCGGTGATAACTGTCATCACTATCGCATCAAGAACAGCTCGAAGAGTCGGAAAGGAAATTGACCAAACACATGATGCACTGCGGGAGAGCGAGGAGAAATTCAGAAGAATCGCAGAGAATACCATCGATAACATATTTGAGCTCGATCTTGATGGGACGATTCGGTACAACTCTCCTGCGTCGGAGAGGATCTTCGGTTACAAGCCCGAGGAGGTGACAGGGAGATCTGCCGAGTTTCTCTTTTCTGACTCGGAGCTGCCTAAACTGTACGATTCCTTAGCTTTGATAGCGAACGGCAAGAATGTTGAGCGCCTCGAAACTGAAATGCTGAGGAAGGATGGATCTCGGATCTCAGTAGAGATAAACGGCTCTCCGATACTGAGAGAGGGAAGAATCGTCGGGGCACTGGGAATTCTGAGAGACATCACCGCACGCAAACAGGCGGAGGAGGCGCTGAGGGAGAGTGAGCAACGTTTTCGGAGAATCACTGAGAACATGCTGGACATGGTTGCCCAGACGGACCTTCAGGGAATCTGCGAGTACGCTAGTCCATCATTCAAAACTGTTCTGGGATATGACCCGAAATATGTACTAGGCCGGTCTCTTTTTGAGCTCGTCCACCCCAATGATCTCGATAACGCGCTAGAAATCGTTCTAAAGGCTCTTGCTACTAGCTCGACCGCAACGTTTGATTACCGTTACAAGCATGCGGATGGCCACTATGTCTGGCTTGAGTCTGTCGGTAATCCTCTCTTTGATGAGACGGGCCAGATGATTGGGACCGTCCTCGCCACACGCGACATCACCGAACGCAAGCGGACAGAGTCGGCGCTCCGGGAACGGATGAAAGAGCTCAACTGTCTTTACGGTATCGCCCAATCAATTGAACGGTCCGGCAGCAACCTTGACGCTATCATGGGTGAAGTCGTCTCAACAATTCCTCCAGGGTACACGTATTCGGATATTGCGTGTGCTAGAATAGTCCTTGGCAACCAGATGTTTGATTCGGCTGGGTTCAAGGAGAGTAGATGGAGCCAGTCAGCCGACATCAGAGTGCTGGGGAACATTGCCGGGACAGTGGAAGTCTACTACTTGGAAGAGAAGCCTAGATCCTTCGAAGGACCATTCCTCAAGGAGGAAAGAGGTCTCATCGATGCTATCGCCGAGAGGCTGGGCAAAGTCGTCGAACGCAAGAGAGCACAGGATGCGCTGCAGGAGAGTGAGGAGAGATATCGGGACCTTTTCGAAAACTCAACTGACCTGATACAGTCTGTGAACAATGACGGCAGGTTTGAGTACGTGAATGGAAAATGGTTGGAAGCGCTGGGATACACTCGAGAAGAGACTAAGCAACTGACCTTGATGGATATTCTGCGTAAAGATCAGGTTCCGCATTGCAATGAGCTTTTCGAAAGAGTCCGCAATGGCGAAGCTCTTGATCACGTGGAGACCGTATTCGTGTCCAAGGATGGAAGAGAGATCATTGTGGAGGGCAACGTCAACGGCCAATTCAAGAACGGTCAGTTCGTTGCGACCAGAGCAATATTCAGAGATATCACCGAACGCAAGAAAGCGGATGACGCGTTGCGCGAGTCCGAGAATCGCTACAGGACTCTGTTCGATAGCACCAATGACGCCATCTTCATCCACGACATGGGTGGCAAGTTCCTAGAGGTCAACCAGGTAGCGTGCGAACATCTTGGCTATAGCCGGGAGGAACTTCTGCAGATGACTCCCACGGACATCAACTCTAAGGAATACGCCGCCACCCTCCCGCAGCGGATTGAGGAATTGCGCAAACTTGGTCACAGCTTCTCTGAGATAGCTCAAGTAAGGCGAGATGGCACAATCATACAGACTGAGCTAAGCAGTCGAATTGTCGACTATAAAGGAAAGGCCGCGGTGCTCAGCATCGCCCGTGACATCACAGAACGCAAACAGGTGGAACGACTGAAGGACCAATTTGTTTCGACGGTAAGTCACGAATTACGCACGCCACTGACGGCCATCCGAGCTTCAATAGGCCTTCTGGCGAGTGGTGCAAGTGGCACACTGCCTGAGAAAGGTCAGCGCATGCTCGAGATCGCCGTAACCAACACCGACAGGCTAGTACGGCTCATAAACGACATCCTCGACAGCGAAAGATTAGCCTCCGGCAAAACCCCGATGGAAAAGAAACAATGCAGTGCCGCTCAACTTGTTACGCAGGCCGCGGATGTGATGAAACCAATGGCTGAGAAGGCAGGCATCTCCTTGTCCGTCGAAAGCCAAGACGCTGCATTGTGGGCTGATCCAGACCGAATCGCCCAGGCACTCACGAATCTCATAAGCAACGCCATCAAATTCTCACCCAAAGGCGGAACGATATGGGTTACTGCTGAACGCAAAGAGAACCAAATGCTTTTCAAAGTCCAAGACGAAGGGCGAGGAATTCCCCCCGACAAGCTCGGATTGCTCTTTGAACGTTTCCAGCAACTCGATGCCTCCGATGCAAGAGAGAAGGGCGGAACGGGACTTGGCCTATCGATCTCCAGAAGCATTGTTGAACAGCACAACGGCAGGATCTGGATCGAGAGCACAGTCGGCAAAGGAAGCACTTTCTTCTTCACACTCCCACTACCTCAAGAAACAGAAGTCCCGGTTCAACCTGAAGCAATGACTGAAGCACAAAGCGCACGTAGGGTCCTGATCATAGAAGATGACCCTGACCTAGCCAACATACTAGCGACAATGTTGCGGCGGCACGACATTCAACCTTACCTCGCACTAACAGGCGAAAATGGCATAACGCTCAGCAAACAAATACTCCCCGACATAATTGTACTGGACTTGGGTCTCCCAGACATGGATGGCTCAGCTGTGGTTCAAGTTCTGCGCGAAGACAATACCCTCCGGTTAGTCCCCTTGGTCGTGTACACTGTGAGAGAACTCGACAAGCAGCAACGGGAGAACCTGAGGCTGGGCGAAACACTCTTCTTCACGAAGAGCCGCATTCCACCAGACCAGTTCGAAGAGAAAGTCGTCCAGTTCATGAAGCGTATTATCGAAAACAGAGGTAAAACCAATGTCAGCTAAGAGAATCCTGATAATAGATGATGAACCGGACATTCGAGAAGTCGCTCAGATGAGCCTCGAGACGGTTTCAGGGTGGCAGGTTCTTAGCGCCGAATCCGGCGACGAAGGCATTACAAAAGCTAAGCAAGAGAAACCTGACGCAATTCTCCTAGACGCAATGATGCCGAGTATGGACGGCCCCGCCACATTCCAGAAACTGCAGGCCGACCCATCGATTAAGCAAATCCCCGTGATCATGTTCACAGCGAAAGTGCAAGCGGCCGACAGAAAGAGATTTGCAGACTTGGGTGTAAAGGACGTCATCGAAAAGCCATTCGATCCCATGAAACTGGGAAGCCAAATCGCAGCAATACTGGGTTGGAGTGTGTGACGAAAAAGGTCCTTGTTGACCAAAATGTGTCAGAGCATCTCTGAACTATCATCGTGAGCAGTAGGTCCGCGAGTCAACTGAGAACGCAGGTTAGTAACCAGCTCGGAAAGACGCAAGAGCTGCCCGGGAGCAATGGTGTCTCCAGGCTGAAGAAGTGCCTCTATCTCACTTGCTATCTTTGAGCCTTCTGGAAGGCCGATAGAGCCCAGAACACCTGCGAGCTTGTGTGCTGCTGATTCTGCCTTGCCTCGGAGCTCATCATCCAAGGCGGTTGATGAGGCGGCTGTACGTGCCTCTTCGATCACGCTCAGGCGTTCAAGACAGAGCGGCTTGTAACGTTCCCAGAGCTTCAAGATCCTCTGCGTTAGTTCGCATTCCCTGCCTTTCGACGGAGTAGAGCTTTCCATCTACAATCAGCTGATTCACAGCTACTGGGACTTCTTCAGCTTCTGTAACCTCGTCTTAATCCACTCTGCAACCTCATCCTCGCTCATCGCTTCAGCCGTGTACTGTTCTCTCAGTTTCTCTTCGACAGTCTTCAGCAGTTGATTCTGGTCGATCGGTTTCAACAAGTAAGCGTCAGCGCCAAAGTTCAGAGAATCCATTGCGTTCTTCAAAGTACCGTAAGCTGTGATCATGACCTTCATCGTTCTGGGTGCGATGCTGTGCATCTTCTTCAAGAGTTCTGTGCCTTCCATATCAGGGAGTTTGATGTCCAGCAAGGCGAGGTTGAAGGTTCTGGCCTTCGATTTCTCCATGGCTTCTTTCGCCGTCTCGGCTGTTTCAACCACGTAGCCCTTGGACTCCAAGACATCTCTAAGAGTTTCTCGGATGATCACATCATCGTCTACGATCAGAATGGCTCTCTGCTCCACGCTAGGAACGCCCCAGACACCAAAGGTCAGTGCCTCTTTTCTTGCTTTCCATCCGCAATGCCGACTAGGGGACGCACACTCGCATCGGACTTCACGTCATAGGTACAGCAACAGCATTCTTCAGATCTTCTGAAGCGAGTTAATGACTTCGTCGAGCGGAGCAGTTGCAAGACATGAGACTGAGTCACCACCGCCATAGAACACGTACAGAACACCATCTTGGATCATCGCCGCCTCAGGGAACACGACGCGACGGACGAACCCGCTCATTTCGTAGAACTCCTTTGGTTCGAGGATTGGATTCTTCGATTTCGCGATGATTCTCGCCGGCTTTTCAAGATCTGCTAGGGCCGCTCCTGCTCTGTAGACGAGACTGTTATCGACGCCGTGATAGATGATCAACCATCCGTCAGGGGTCTTGATTGGTGGGGGGCCTGCGCCCAGTTTCTTCTCTTCCCACCATTCTGTTGGTTTCATCAAAGCATGTACGTTGGGATCAGAAAGATGCTGTAGACTATACTGCGTCCAATACTCAATTCGGAGCTGAGGATCGGACATTCTTTCGAATTTGGAGTGATCAATGAAGGCGACTTGCATTGAGGGCTCGATCCTATGGAGCAGAACGATCTTCCCATCGATCACTTCAGGGAATAGTACGGCGTCTTTGTCATCCAGATCGGGGCCTATGACACCGATCTTCTTGAATGTCTTGAGATCACTGCTTGACGCCAGGGCGATCCTCGGGCCTCTCCTAGAATATGCCGTGTACGTCATGTAGTAGGTATCGTCGATCTTGGTTACCCTTGGATCCTCGCATCCATGCTCTTCCCACTCGTACTCTGGTGCCATGATGGGCTGGTCCGGCCTCTCAATCATTCGCAGGTCTGAGCTTATCGTGCAGTATCCAATCGATGACGTGTTTTGTGCGCTGAACGCTCTGTAGAATATGTGGAAGATCCCATTCTCGAGGACTCCTCCAGGGTTCAAGGTTCCCTTCTCTTCCCAGCCTAGTCCCGGTCGCGGAGTTATCAGTGGGTTCAATGGGTGCCGCTCAAGCGTTATGTGCTTGATTTCGTCGCGGTGGATCTGCTTTGCACCTTCGAATGCTCGGATTCCGAGGTCTTTCAGCGTGTTGTAGTGCCCTACCTCGTCATTCCTGAGTGATTCGATGATTGTCTTTAGAACCGATGTTTTCTGTATCCAAACATTTTCGAGGATTCTGTTCGCCCTGTCGATGGCATCCTTCTCGGCATTGACGTGGCGCTGTAGGTGCTCGACGAGTTCCTTTTTGTCCGGCGGAAGCCAATCCTGTCCTTCCAGCACCTCAATGACTGCTTGACATATCTCGATGTGCTTTCTGGAATCGAGACGCAGAGTATGCAGCAGGTGCATTACGGGGCTGCTCTTGATGTCCCGCACTGTCTCCTCATATAACCCGACTTTCTCGCCTTCCGACGCAATGTGCTTGCGCAGAAGGCCAATGACTTCCTTCTTTTCCCTGTCTTCTCCGATCTCGAGTCGTGAAGCCATAGGTCCCACAGTGCACTACGTCATCAAGGAGCTAGTTCTAAGGTTAGTTGTCCACTGTTCTCCATTAGGTCGCACGGGTGCTGGAGACCTCCTCCAGGCTGTAAACATCTTCTGCGTCAAGGGCAGACTGATTCCGTATCAAGATCGAGCGCATTCTCGGGTCGGGTAAGAGTCGTGTCGTGTTTTGCGTAAACCCGTTGGCGTCTTGAAGATTTGATTGCAGAACCGTTAGAGCGAGACTATCTTGTGCGATGCTCAGGCACTCATCAGGATGCCGTTCAGCGATAGAGCTCTTTCCAGTTGCGGGGGAGACTTCGATTCTCTCGCGGCTTCGAGCTGATGTTTGACCTCAGTCAACAGCGCCAAAGCGCTGAACGGTTTCATAAAGTGCGCGTCAGCTCCAGCCGCCTTCGTCAAGGCCCTATCCACTTCGCGGCCAAGAACAGTGGCCATCACGACCGGGATGTGCTTCGTCTCCGATTGCGATTTCAAGATCTTGCAGACCTCTAGCCCACTCTTCCCTGGCATCATCAAATCCAATATGATCAAATCGGGCAGCTCATTGTCCGCCTTCGTGAGTGCCTCCTCTCCATTAGATGCTGTGATCACACTGTACCCTTCCTCTTCCAGAATTGTCCGCATCAAGTCTCGAAGAATGAATTCATCATCCACAACCAAGACCTTGTCCAACCCGCTATCTCACTCCTTTCCCTCTGTCCTCATGACACGACATGGTGACCCCTGCAATTCTATCCATTGACACCTAGCCTGACAAAGTATAGTGACAGCATGCTATTGTCGAGTGAAGACATGACAGTAAGCGTGAATCGTCATGACTATTGCCGATGTTGCTCGCGACGAAGGCAAAAGTCGCCTTTACAATAGCAAGGTCTTGTCTGGAAGAGAGCCAAAACAACGCTTGGCGGGTCTCTCTTTGAGGTTCCCGGCCTCGAGGTCTCTACAGATTCTGAAGGTACTTCTTAACAATGGATACCAGAAGACCGTCTACACTCTGCCCATCGGGCAAGCCGAGTTAGGCAAGGAGTTGCAGCTAACTCGCCAGGCACTTAGCCTTCATTTGAAGAAGCTTCGAGAATTCGGTCTCATCCAAGTCGGGCGTGGCTTCATAAACGTGACCGACGAAGGCCTGGAAGCAGTCGGATATCGAAGAGAACCAGTCATTGTGAATGTCAGGATCTTGCCTCAGAAAAGGTCCGAGGCAATTCAGAAGATCAACGAGCTACCTGCCACTGAGATTTTCAGAGTTACCGGAGACGTGGATGTCGTACTGATAGTCGAACAAGAGAGACTCGATCATATCCTTGAGGCTTTATCCCACATCGACGGCGTACTCGAGACAAAATCGCTTGTCTCGATTGCATGCCGTAGGGGCGGGGCGCCGCTCGGAGAGAGGCGTGAATGAACTTGCAAGTCGCTACGACAGTCACTAAGCGCTGGCTAGTTGAGAAGCTGAGGAACTACTGCAACGAAGATCTGAGTTTTCTAGACAACCCCAAAGTGAACGAACAGAACCTCATATTCGCCCTGCAGGCACGTAGAATCAACGTGAAAGAAGGCTTCTTTGCCGAACTCGCCAACGAGCTGGGCGTTCCATTCATTCAGGACGGTGACCTGGAAGAGAATTCTGAACTGGCAGCAACTCTCCCCTACAAAGTGTTGCTCGAGAATCTGGCTTTGCCGCTGGACCTGTCAGACGGGAGAATAGAGATCGCTACCGCGAATCCTCTCAACAAAGGATTTCTCACGATGCTCGAGGAACTGCTTCATGCGAAAGTGGAACTGTGCGTCACTTCCATTGACGCTATTGAGCACGCTGCTGGGAAAGGATACCGCGAAATCCACAAGCAGAGGGCGCTACGTGATCTTCGTTATCGTAATCCAGACGAATCTGCTTACCGCGTCCTCTACCCATGGCAGAAGCGGCTCATTGTCGGACTTTCGGTCTTTCTAGCCGTGCTATTCGTCGTGAACTATCCGATTTCATTCGTCGTGGTATTCGCTACCATAAACGTGATCTACTTTCTTGTCAGTCCCATCAAGTTCTATATCTCGTTTAGAGGATTCAGAGGTTCCAGAAGATCTGTGCACGTCTCCGATAAGGATCTGAAGGAACTGGACGATGGGAGTCTCCCAATCTACACGATTCTGATTCCTATCTTTCATGAGGCAAAGATCCTATCACACATAATCGAGAACGTGTACAAGATCGATTACCCACACGAGAAGCTGGACGTTAAGATCCTGATGGAGGAGAAAGACAGTGAGACAATCAACGAAGCGAAAAGACTCGGCCTATTCGGCAATCCAAGAACCGTGATTGCGCCAATTACCGCAGTCAAGCCCTCGAGGACGAAACCGAGCCTCATGAACAGACTGGAGCCTCGCATGAGGATCATAGATGGAGATGCGAATACGGTAGGGACGCTCGAAAGCGTCAAGGCAACCGGCGGAGGAAACTCTGGGGTAGTTCTGACAGTGAAATGCAACGGCGGCGAGATGATGGAGATCCCTGAGAGCTTTGTTGATTCAGCCGATGATGTTGTTCTGCTGAATGGCAAGCTCGACGAACTCATGACACAATACTTAGACTCGCTCAAACTGTTCGACGCGGTCGTCGTCCCTGACGCCGAGATCAAAACGAAGCCGAGGGCCTGCAATTATGGACTGCAAAGGGCGAAGGGGAAGTATTGCGTGATATACGACGCTGAGGATGACCCCGACCCTGATCAATTGAAGAAAGCAGTCGTAGCGTTCTCCCGCACCGGAGAGGACGTTGTCTGCCTCCAGTCCAGATTGAATTTCTATAATTCGAAAGAAAATCTGCTCACAAGGTGGTTCTCCTTGGAATACTCATTCTGGTATGACTACTACCTGGACGGGCTCGACCACGTGGAGGCCCCCCTCCCTCTGGGTGGCACTAGCAACCACTTCAGGACCAAGCAGCTACGCGAGATCGGTGGCTGGGACCCATACAATGTCACTGAGGATGCCGACCTGGGCGTTAGGATTTCCAGAAAGAGAATGAAGACAGCTATGCTCAACTCGTACACCTACGAAGAGGCGAACAACAAACTCGGGAACTGGATCCGGCAAAGGTCCAGATGGAACAAGGGACATGTCCAAACCTACCTGGTTCACATGAGGCACCCTCGGAAACTGCTCAGGGAGATGGGTTGGAAACAGTTCTTCTACTTCCAACTGACATTCGGCGGAAACATATTCCTCCCACTTGTCAACCCGTTGCTGTGGGCAGTTACGGCACTGACGCTGCTGAATCCCGGCATGTTCGACTTCCTATTCTTCTACCCATTAGTGTACCTCTGCATTTTCAACTTGATCATTGGGAACGGCGTCTTCATCCTCTTACACATGGGTCCATACGTCATGAAGAAGAATTACACATCTATTCCTTTGGCATTCATCATTCCACTCTATTGGGTGCTGATAAGCATCGGAGACTGGAGAGGCGTAATACAACTGGTCACAAAACCGTTCTACTGGGAGAAAACGCAACACGGCCTGTCGCACCTGCATGGCAAGATCCAAGCATGAAGCGAGAACGCTAGGATCGACCAATGGTTGCGACGCCTCGGAAGAAACGTGAGAGCTGAGAATCCCCTCTCAACTCTCAGAGTGTTGTCCTTGCGCGTTCTGTCGTAGCAACCCCTCTGGGGTGTAGTAGGAAGGCCTCAGCAGTTTCTTATGCCGGTCTCGCTTACCTAGTTGTAAGGTGACCTGGGTTATGTCGGAAAGGGAGTATGATGTTCGGGTAGAGGGGAACCTTGAGATAATCAAGGGGTTGCTTGAGCAAGGGTACGATTACGTCTGCGACTTCCAGGATGGCCCCATTGTTCTCAAAATGTTCAGGAGGAACGTTGGCGTTCGTGAGAAGGCCCTTCATGGTGAGGGCGCAGTTCCGAGTAAGATGAAGTCGAGACGGTAATCGAGCCACCAAGGCAGCCCCCCCAAAGAGACACATGATCCCAAGATAGGCATGCAGGACCCATCGGAAGGAAGGCACAGGAAACCAGGTTGTAATACACTGTGTATTACGCCCTAGTTTTGAATGAGTTGACCGCTAACTGGGCCTTGGAGGACCTGACGTGAGGGAAGGCCCCCAGTTGTGTCTCAACCTAGCATTATGCCCTATCCCTACGCGAGCCAACAGAGCGCGAATGAAGTTCATGTCCACAGCTCGATGCTTAAGAAGCCACGTACGGGCTATCCCACTCAACTATGCGGAATGTCCTTGACTTCTGCAACACTGTGTTGACCTCGGTAACATTATTAGATCGTTGAAGGAAGAACCCGTTCAAGACGTACCAGTTGGCATCACAGCATGAAGTATAGAACGATCATCGAGCAGGACGAAGACGGGAACTACACAGCGCAATGCCCTGCATTGCCCGGATGCATTTCCGAAGGGAAGACCAGGGAAGAAGTGTTGACCAATATCAAGGATGCCATCGGAGGCTACTTGGCAAGCTTGAAGAAACATAACGAACCGATTCCGCCGTCCATAGAAGAAGAGACGGTTGAAGTAAGTGCCTAAGCTGCCCGCGGTCTCTGGCATCGATGTAGTCAAGGCGCTAGCGAAGATTGGCTATGACGTTGACCATCAGACAGGCAGCCACATGATTCTGAGGCAGAGAGAAGCTCCACATAGGAGACTTTCAGTGCCGAGACACAGCGAATTAGCGAAGGGTACTCTACGTGCCATAATCAGACAAGCTGGATTGTCTGTAGAAGAGTTTCTGGGACTTCTGTAGAATCGCTATCAACTCTTCTTGCATGATTGTCAGCCTATTCGTCGAACCTGTAGAAATTCCTCACTCTTTCTCATGTGCTCGCAAGCAGCGCCTGCGGGAATTGGTCGGTTTCCGTTATCCACACATTAAGCCTCGATACCCCCCCATGAGATCACCTCCTCTCATGGTTCTTGGGTGCTTTCGTCACGGCGCCCTTCCTCGGCGCTCGCGTTGAGCAGAGAAAGCAGCGAAGTCCGGACACGCAGACAGTGAGTCTTAGGAAGCGGCTCTTTCCTATGTGGTATATTGCTCAGTTATTGCTTACTATTGCGCCCCAAATGGCGGCATGCGTAGGGTCATTAGGGACGCTGCAGGGAGTAAGCACGATCCTCCGCCAGCTGGCGATGGCGTTCTCCGTAAGGGATTTCTTGCGTTAGCCAAGTTCGTTGGGTTCGATTATCCACAAGAGGTTAAATGTGGCTGTTTTGGGGCTCCGTGTGATTAGACGCACACACAAATACATGCAATCACATTCTGGGGCGCCTGGTATCGTGGAAGCGATCAGTGGTCGGCTTGTCTCTCGACGCCTTTCTGAGTGGGGTTGTCGCAGGATATGGTATCGCAATTCCAGTAGGTCCGATCGCCATTCTGATTCTGGAATTAGGTCTCCGTCGCGGATTCCGGATCGCCTTCAGCGCGGGGGCTGGTGCAGCGTCAGCAGATCTGATCTACGCAACGGTCGCTGCCGTCGCCGGCACATTTCTGGCCTCGGTTCTCACGCCGTACGCATCTATCCTGCGCGTTGGAAGCGCATTGGGATTGATCGCCATAGGGGCATGGTTGCTGTATCATGGGAGAAAGGTATCGGACCGCGCCAACAGATCTCGGTTTGGTGCCGCGAATTGTCCGCAAACCTACGGAATGATTCTCGGATTGACCATTCTCAACCCTGTTACCGTGACCTATTTCACGACTTTGATCTTGGGGATGGGAGCCGACTCTTCTCAATCTCCAGTGAACGCAGTCCTATTCATCTCCGGTGCGTTCCTAGCATCTTTGTCTTGGCAGAGTCTCATAGCAGCAATCGGCGGTATAGCACACAAACGTCTTCCCGTGAAGGTGCAAGCAGCCACATTCGCGATCGGCAATTTCGTGATAATCGCATTGGGAGTCGCGATACTGCTGGGGCTCCATATCTAGAATGAAAAGACAGCTCTTGGGCAGTGTTGTTGTCATTAGCGTGTGCATGGCCAAACGGCGTCAGTGTTCCGATTTGAACCGTGAGTACTAGTATTCTCGTGGCTGTGTAGGCTATTATGCGCAACAAGCGAGTGTCAAGATTGCGATGCGCGCACCAACGAGTGGCAGAAGAGACCGCGTCTCGCTTGCGAGGAGTCGCCTGTTTCTAGGATCGGATCCGCTGCTCCTTTGTCGCGGTCACTTGCGGTGTGCATAGTCTCTTTCGAGGGCTGCCACGTATTTGTCCCACATCTCACTAGTCTGCTTCGCATCTTCCCTTTTGGTCGGGGCGTTACGGATTTTGTACTTCCCCCTAAACGTCATGCCCAGTTTCGTCTTGCTGGAGCCGAGTCTCGTCAGCCGGTAGTCGCCGATTTCATCATCTTCCTCTCCAACGTGATCCAAATGCCATCCATTCGGCGGCCGGAGTGTGACGGTACTGACACCGTATCTGAACCTACCTGAGGATCTGTAAGCGGAGACGTAGATCACTCCCTGTTTCGTCTTCTGTAGGATGATTCTTCTGGTCTTCGACCCCGTGATCTTGTTATCGTCTTCCCTGAAGTCAGTACACCAGTCATAGACGAACTTCAGAGGAGCGTTGATGATCTTCAGAACATGAATGGTGTGGCTTGTAGTCAAGGGACTAGTCCTTCTCGATACACTGCGCGCCCAGCCATTTCTCTGTTTGGGCAAGTGGTCCGAGGCGATCAGATAGACTAGAGGTGCAACAGCCGTACAAGTGACCTCACACCTCTGTGTGTCCGGTCTAGAGTGAAATCCCGAAATCCAAGTGGACAGGTGACATCATGATGGTAGTTCTAGAAACGGGTTCGCTCTAACACGCAGCATATGTCTGTGGAAGACTGCTCGGCTGATGTGAGCTCCTGAGATCTTCTATTGTGCCATCTCGCCGCCGCTGATGAAATAGACCTCACCTGTGACAAACGACGCTTGGTCGCTGGCAAGATATACTGCTAGAGGTCCGATTTCCTCTGGTCGCCCAACGCGACGCATTGGAATCCGGCCCACGATCTTAGGCCCCATCACAGGATCATCCAATGCCGCAGCATTCATGTCCGTTCGAAAATAGCCCGGTGCAATTGCGTTGGCGCGAACGTTGTGACGCGCGTTCTCCAGAGCAAGCACACGAGTCAGTGCAATGACGCCTCCCTTGCTCGCAGCGTACGCGCCTAACCCCGGTGGACCCTTGACCCCTGCGACCGAGGCCATATTGATGATGCTGCCGCTTTTCTGCTCGACCATTAAGCGCGCGACATCACGACAGCTGTAAAATGTTCCGGTTAGATTCGTGTCAATAATCAGCTTCCACACGTCATCATCTGTGTCTACGACGCGCGATATCCACCCCACTCCTGCGCTGTTTACCAGAATGTCAATACGTCCAAACTCTTTCTGCGCTGCCTCTACCATTCGTGCAACAGAGGCGCTATCAGTCACATCGACGTCAATTGCGAGCCCCCGACGGTTTCTGGCCCGGATCTCCTTCACAACTTCCTCAAGTTGCACGCGAGTGCGGCTAGCAACGGCTATATCCGCACCCGCTTGGGCAAATGCAAGGGCAATGGCGCGACCCAAACCGCGTCCGCCTCCCGTAACGAGTGCGATCTTGTTGCTCAACTGTGACATTGAGTGTCTTCCCGACCTTGACTGGTAGAGCTGGCAATACTTCTCTGTTTCCTAGCCACGGCCCGACGAGATACGGATCGTTGTGAATGTGAGTACCCCAGATTGAATCGAGCTAGAACTGTGTGACTTCCGTCGCGTCGATTGGGGAAGTGCACATTGACGTGAGCATGTTCGTGCCGTCATGGAAGAAAGCAGAAGATGTTCCGGGACAGGGATCTAATACTCCGAGTATCCTTCGGGTCGCGCCTTCGTCAGAGTGACCAGCTCATAGTCTCTCTTTCCGAGCTCCATCTTCTCAGCATGTTCAAGTTGGATTTCTGCGAGATGGAGCATCTTTCCGGTCTTAGGGTCTTTGGAGTCATGCGCCACCGCAAACTTGTCTTCACCGCGTTCTACCTTGCTGACAACAGATTCAGGATTAGGTTCTGCCCTGTTGACCGCGTCAAGGCATGCTTGGTCTACGGCGACTGGGTCGCGTGATCC
>Ga0315279_10004909_pt1 | contig 17714 bp, 13 predicted proteins | sample YL17G06_20_MG_FD_203694 | JGI IMG/M metagenome (GOLD analysis project Ga0315279, IMG submission 203694) | Sediment microbial communities from Yellowstone Lake, YNP, Wyoming, USA - YL17G06_20 | ecosystem: Environmental > Aquatic > Freshwater > Lake > Sediment | place: USA: Wyoming | collected... | reverse complement strand
GATACCAAATATCTGAGACAAGCGCCTGCAATTAGCAATTAACATTATCTATCTGAGACAGCAGCGAATAATCGGTGCTGGGCTTCTTGTAGTCCAAGAGGAGTTCGTTGCCGTTCACGTTTCTAAAACGAAAACTCCGCATATACATAGATGGTTTGAACACTGACCGAAGCTTGTAGAGTTACGGACGTATGACGACCGTTTTGAAGCTATCTGGCGTGTTTTTCTTATCCAGTTGGACTAGAACCTTAATGGGTTCGGGTCTAATGGCGGGCCCGAGGGGATTTGAACCCCCGTTCTCCGGCTCCGAAGGCCGGCGCCTTGATCCAGACTGGGCTACGGGCCCAAAAGAGAATTAGTTTGGAAGCGATTAAAAGCGTTCCGAAAACCCTATGATGATTTGCGCGTGGCTGTCCCTATGTTGTTACCATATTATGGATAGGCATGTTAGGGCGCCTTCGCCTTTTCTGAATTCCGAGATTTCCAGCTCTTCAACTGGGAAACCTTCTTTTTCTATGAGTCCCTTAGTTCTTGGATAACCTTTCGCCATCAGAATCGTTCCATTCACAGCGACGCAGTCTGCAGCGTATTCCTCTCCCCTCGGAACTACGATTTTCCTCAAGCCTTTCAGAATGTCTGCGTCAAAGTTTCCTTCAGAGAGTATGACATAGTCGCTTCCGAGATAAGTGCAAGCTGACTTCAGGTGGAGAACATTGTGAGTCTTCACTGGAATCACATTCAAATTGCTGTCTTTCAAAATTCTCTTAATCTGATCTATGGCTTTCAGATTGGTTCGTGCTGAAAGCCCTATGAAAACTCTGTCTTCGATTTTAAGAACGTCTCCACCATCAATCGTTGCTGAAGCTCTAATGTAGCATAGTTGTTTGAGCTTTTCCAGGACCTTGGCCACCCCAACCACTTCACGCTCTCTTGATTCCACACTCATGCTGCAGATTACCGCCTTTTCCCCAAATATTACGGCCGTGTCTTCCACAAAACAGCTGTCTGGAAGCGCATTGTCACCTTCCACCCAAACGAGTTTGAGCCCAAACCTCTGCAAGGTTTTGCAGTATTCGGTATGTTGAACCTTTGCAAGCTGAACATCTATTTCCTCAACATTCGTTCTTACACAGTGATCGTATGAATCAGGAACTGGCCTCACAAGAGCATATTTACCTGAAACTGAATTCATGGATTTCACACATTCTTATTGAACCGACTCGCGCGTGCGGCTGCCTTCAAGCTATGGACCAAGTTATAATTTATAAACTTCGTATGTGAGAATGGCACTGCAAAAGCGATATAGGAATCCTTGATTCTTAGAAAACCCGTAGGTCTCTCCGAAAATCCTTAAAAATGGTTTAATAGTCTATTGTTAGTTGATGTTGCCGAGGGCTGGTAGCTCAGCTTGGCTGGAGCGTTCGGCTGATAACCGGAAGGTCGAGGGTTCGAATCCCTCCCGGCCCACTTTTCGATTCTATCGGTTTACTATCAGAGCTTTCTGACGTCTGCAGTTATTCTGCTTCGCCCCAGTGACCGCCCATAATGCCTAAATCGGCTGAATCCACTACGCCGTCATCGTTGATGTCTGATTCTGGAATGTAGTTAGGGCCTGCTCTATAAGCGCCCCAAGCCCAACCGAGCCAACCTAGATCTGTTGAATCAACAACTCGGTCTCCATTAATATCGCCAGGAATGCCAACCTTGACATATCCATCTGTAAACAGGTTGTTAGTCGTGTCGGTTTCGTTTTCCACTGGCCAAGCATACGCGCTTATGGTGTAGTTGCCAAATGCGAAATCACTTGTATTCCACGTAAACGTGAAAGACGTAGAGCCGTCGCTGACAAGAGTGATATCGCTGAACATGATGATCTGTGTCGTGTTGCCGTAGATAGTGACGTTGAAGGTTTCCGTGGTGTCGCCCAGGTTCGACAATGTAACGTTTATTGTTAGAGTGTAGCCCTGCCCTGCAACATTCTTGGAAACCGTAACGTTTGTCACCTCTATGTCATGTCCGCCTATTACGGTCTTGGTGGCGTTTGCCGACGCACCTGCGCCATCATCGTCCGTGACAGTCAAGGTAACGACATAGGTGCCTTTGACTGCATAAGCGTGGCTAACGGTGACACCGGTTGCGTTCTTGCCGTCTCCGAAAGTCCAAAGATAGCTCACTATTGTGCCGTCTAGGTCGTAGCTTTCGGAGGCGTTGAATTCGATTGCCTCGCCTTTGAACACGATCGTTGCTGATTCGGTAAACAAGGCTACGGGGGGTCTATTTAGCACAGTTATGGTTGAGGTGTTTGTGGTTGTCGCTTCATCGTCATCAGTGACCGCTAGCGTGACCGTGTAGATTCCATCATCAACATATGAATGGTCAACGACTATGTCTGTTAAATTGGTGCCGTCTCCAAAGTCCCAGAAATAGCTGATAATCCAGCCGTCAAGGTCGAAGCTGGATGAGGCATCGAAAGTGATAGGTTCGCCAGTGAGAACGGTCTCGGCTGATTCGTTGAAGTTGGCTATTGGTGGTCTGTTCAAAACGGTGATGTTTTCGCTACTCGTCCCTGTAGCATCGTCATCGTCCGTAACGGTCAGAGCCACCGTGTAGACGCCATCATCTGCATAAGCGTGACCTACGTCGATTGCGGTTGAATTCGTTCCATCCCCAAAATCCCAGAGATAGCTTACTATGATACCATCTGGGTCGTAACTGGCAGAAGCGTTGAACTGAATGACGTCAAAAGTGTAGGCGATTTCCGCCGATTCGGTGAAACTTGCCACTGGCGGCCTATTCAATACAGTCTTTTTAGACGTGGTTGAATCTGTGGCGCCTTCGTCATCCATAACGGTCAGAGCCACCGTGTAGACGCCATCATCTGCATAAGCGTGGCTCACGTTGATTCCCGTTGCCTTTGTGCCATCGCCAAAGTCCCAGGAGAAATCGATAATCGTGCCGTCTGGGTCATAACTTCCTGAAGCATCAAAGTCGATGTTTTCATTCGTAAGCACGGTGGTTGCCGATTCAGTGAAGTTGGCCGTTGGTGGTCTGTTCAAACCCTTAATTATTACGAAGGTTGTGCGTGCGTTGATCGAGATGGAGTAGTTGTAGTTGATTTTGCTTGCTTCCGAAAGCGTTTGGGGGAAAGAGCCGAAGCTTTCCCATGCGCAGCTGAATGATTGATTTATGCTTGTGGCGTTGTCACGGCGAAAGCTGAATTGTGTCCCCGTAGTGTTGACTCCGAAAGATAGGTAGTATTCCTGTCCAGCTAAGATTTCTGGCTGAGAGGTAAAACTCGCTCCAAGAAGCCAACCGTTTCCATTTGTTCCTGATACAAGTTGATAGTTCTGTGTGCTGTTGCTCAGTAAGCAGCCAGAACTGTTGTATAATGCGACACGCCAGTTAAGCATTGGATAGCTGGTATTGCCGCAAATCTCTAAGGCTGTAACGTTCGCACTTGTTGTTGCAGTGAACTTTGTTCCCCAGAAATACCCAACATCGTAAGGCTCAGTATAGTTACCATTTATGGTCGCTGAAGGAAAAGTGCCGCAGATGTCCAACCAAGCTTCAAGGCCTACTTGTTCGTAGCGCATGAGCGAGTCTCGGATTGGGTAGTTTATCATCATCTGGGTTTTATGTCCTGAAAATGCGGTTTCTGTAGCGAGAAACTTTGTGGAGTTGTTTGGGAATCGTACATATTTTGTAGCGTGGAATGCTGATTGGTTTCCACTTGTCCAAAAAGAAGGTCTATCATAGTAACCGTGGACACAGAAGGTCGCTTCTGTACTCGTGCCATAAATTCTGGATTCGTTCTGGTCAACAGCATCTGTCACCATCCATGTTCCTGTTTGCCCTAAACTCGCAGAGTACTGAGCTATTCGCAAATACCAATCATAATGTCGGCCATACATTCCAGCGTCACATCGAGTGAAAGGAACAACAACCTTTTCGTTCTCGTCAATAAGAGGCTGTGCTGGTCTGACTCTACTTGCGGCGTCAGCGATTTTTGCGTCCGAGGAATTGCCATAAACGGCCAGACTTGCCGAAGTGCCATTCACGTACTTCCATGTATCGCCTTTGTCTGGGCTATAAAGGAAATAAACGTTGTTTTCTGTCTGTGCTGTCGCATTCCAGAACACCCAAGCCAACATGACTCTTGACGCATTCTTGGCTGTCGCCATATACTGAGAATCAGAACCAACATGCTGAACTATTGTTTTTGGTGGACTGAAACCTATCCACGTAACATTGAGTCGTGCCTTGCTAATCATCGGATGATAGTTTCCCGTTCCACCAAAATAACCCGTAGAATTGAATCCAATTTTCGCATCACAGACTGCTCCTGTGTCATTTATCCATGATGTAACGTTTATGCTGTACCACGAATTCGTGAGAGTAGGCAGTGTTCCAACTTTCGTGTTCCAATCATTGACATAGACTTGTGTATTGTCGCTTGCCATGCTGTTATTGACATACAGTTCCAATAGGACTTTGCACGTCGTATTGAAAGGTGTGCAATTATTTATTGAAGCGTAAAATAATTCGTTTCTGTAGTCAGTTCCAGTAAGATTAAACCAACCTTCTTTACGATATGACACGTCAAGCCTATTCATATATATGTAATTCGCAAAAGAATCATTAAGATAAGGCGAGCCTCCAACCGTTGACCATTCCCTTATTGAATTGTCCATGCCTTCCACATAGGTTGCAGCATTCCATTCTCGTGTGCTATTATATTCTACCATAACTGTGTTGCCTATGCTTGCCCCACCTTCCCGCAAGAAAACAATCAATCTGTCGTCCAAAAACAAGCTATCGGGATAGTCAAAGGCTGGATCGGTTGTTTTGAGGAATGTGGAATTCACGCAATATGAATAAACGCTTGTCCACTCGCTCATAAGCTTTGTTAGGTTTGATGTTGTTTTCACATCATTCAGACTTATCGCATATCTTAATGGTGAGCCATACGCTTGCATGTAGATCAGTCGGAGTTCAGTTCCTATGGGTAGCAAGCTAACTGTAGGAGCCCAGTGGCCATCGCTTTCACTTAACTTCATGTTCGCAACATTGTAAGGAGCTGTCCAAACTCTACCGACCAAGTCGTAAGCGCGGATCTCAAAATGCCAAGGACTGAAAGATGAGTTCTGGTAGGCAACGGCAATAAACTCTTTGCCACCCGTTGACGTAGCATTATAGTAAATGCCATAAAGCCCGTAACCGCTTGAAAACCCAAAATTGCTTTCAGTTACGGCTAAGGGTGCTTTCCACACGTACATAGCTTGAATGTCTGTGTTGTTCCATTGATTGAAGCTGTTATTGACGTAGACACGCCAACCGATCCACAAGTCGCCGGTGCTGTTCAAGGTTAACGTGTAATTTAGGTAGTAGCTTTTAGAGGAATATGGAAAGGCTTGCGTATCGTTCACCCATGAACCCGTATTATTCGTGCTGAAAATGTAGTGACTAAGCGTTCCTGTCGCTGTTGACCAGTTGCTGCGGAAAACGCCTTGTGTGTCAGCGAAATAGCCAGTAACTGATAACGCATTGTGCTGTGGAACCGAAACTGTGTAGATGTATTGACAGTAGATGCTGAACTTGTTTGTGTTGTTCGTTGTATCTGTTAACGAAGATGGAAAGCTGGTAGTGTAGGTAGACGATTGAATGTGACCTTGGTTGCTGTTTCCAGCATCGCAGGCAACGTTAGCCGTTCCAGTCGAATCTGTGTCAAGCCAAACGCAAAGCACGTACTCAGTGTTCGCCTTAACATTGACCGTGGTTGAGAATGTGAAGGTACGCCATGAATAGCTCGTGGTCAGTCCAATCTCAGTAACTTCGTCTGTTTGTCCCAGTAAACTGAAGTTGCTAGCAAAGTATATGGCGCATTTTCCGTTCCACTTGTCAAGAGCTGTTCCTCCGACTCGTTTCAAAGCCACAAAAATGTTCTGTGCCGTGCCGTCAAAGCTGGGAACAAACGAAGACCCATTGCTGCCACAAATGCTGTTCTCCACATTCTGCCCAGAGCCTCCAATAGCTGCGTAGCCAAAACTTCCAAGGTCAGCAAACACCACTGGAACACGGTAACAGCCAAGGAATGACGCAAGACAAAACCAGACCAGAACACACACAAGAAAGAACTTGCGTAGCTTGGTAAGCATGGCTCCTCTCTCCAGATAGAATGTGAAGGCAATCGTGCACTAAAGGTTTTCGCAAGTTTAACCAGACCAGTTCACCCCACTTAGCCGTAGCTGAAAGCCAAAACCCAAGTGCAGTCAAGCCAGTCGCCATCGTTCCAACAAATATCTGAGTTCACGAGGTTGGTCTATGCTGTAATAGCCTTGTGTTAAACCAGCAGAAAAAAGAGGAGTGCGGGAGAAGTAACGGTTAAGTTACTGCTTTTCAATATATTATTAATGTATGTTATTGATATATAGAGAAAGGATACTGTTTGCTTATTGGACATAGATTTTGACTCTAGAACTGAATATCACAAAAACTATTTTTCATGCCGAAAGAGATTTGTATATTGCTTATTAAATGGGTATAATGAAAGAAAAAAAAGGAGGTTAGTGATTTGGCTTATTTTAGTAGTTTCATGCTTTCTTCTGTAGTCATTGCTATTTTGAATTCAGTTGTGTCTTGTGTAGCAATCCATTTTACAATGTCTGGTTCCATTCCGAATTTTTGAAAAGCCTCATAAGTAGGGGCTTCATATACCATAACCAGTAGGTGTTCTGGCATTACAGTCCAGCTTCCGACTATTTTGATTCCGTGTTTCTTTGTCAGTTCCCCAAGTTTCCCCATGAGTTCTAAGTTCATTTTCTTCGCTTTCTCATTGACCAGTGGACAGTTTTCAGGGGAATGCCTTGAAATCTTCAGGATTAAAGGCACAATAGCACTCTCCAAAAGCACTATTATAAAAGTATCAGATATAAAACTTTTCACCCGATAGTTACCAGCCTGTCCCGTCACCCGTAGAGTTACCAGAACCCTATTCGGCATTCAGTTTTAGTCAAAAACAAAATCCAACTGAACTTTCATGTCCAATAAGTTAACAGTATCTAGAGAAAGTAACTTTAATTAATTGATTACCTGTTCTTGCCTTCTGTTACTTTTCCTATTTAGCTCCCTCATATATGGAAAAGCCGTTCTAAACGCTTAACTCTTGAGGTTCTATGGGTTTTTGCGTTCTAAACGTTTAGTCATGTGCCCAAAAAAGAAACGGTCACAGTTGCTTAAAAGGACTGATAGAAGAAACCTCTATTGTCGTTGATAGAGACTTTTGAGCAACGATTCTTCGCTGAACAAGTTACAATTAAGCCGAATGCAATTCTGGTAGTTATCCAAGAGTGACGATTCAATTTCCTTGCATTTCATATTGATTAATGCTTTGAGATATGGTCTATCCTTAACATCAAAATCCTTTGAAAGTTTACCATAATAATAGTTTGCCAATTCCTCAGGTGTAGATGCTCTAAAGGTAGGTAATAGAAAAGCCGACATTGCAAGGATTAATGCTGAAATACTAATGCTGAGACTTGCGAAAGACGGCATTCGCTCCACTAAAAACCCTAATTGGCTATCTGGTTGCGTTTGATTACCCGAAGGTAGCATTTTTGCGTATGTAAGAATCGCATTTGAAACCGTCAAGTTTATCCATATTAGAAGAAAAATCATAACTATGAAAACGCCTATCGAAAAAGCTAATACTGCTATTCTAAGTGGTGTGAATTTTCTTTTGCATTCACAGTCAACTCGTCTAATCAGATTTTCCACCCGCTTTTTCCAGTCTTCCGCACTAGTGGTTACCTTATCTTCATGCTTGGATTCTCTTAGGGTTTTGTTTATGGTTTCCAAGTTTGCAGAAATCTGCTTTAGTGAGTCTACTACGTCTTTATCAACCATTTTTATCTTGTAATGTTTGTCAAGTTGAACAATTTAAAGCCTTTGAGTTTTGCACATATCCGCAATTCGCACAAAAAATAACCATGTCGTCACGCCATAACAAAACAAAATGACAAACTGGAGACACTTATGAATCATTCTTTCTTGCACATTTTCTCATAGCATTCGTCATGTTGAACCCTGCTTTCACTTATTAGTTTTATGATGTTTGCGATAATTACGAAGGATGTGTTCTACTTCGCTTAATGTTCTTGCTTTATTCAGCTTGTCACGATATTTCTCATCTGAATAGACCTCAATAGGAACATTGAAACGATGACCGAAAATGTTGCCATAAGTTGGGGTTTCTGTCTTCTTCCAATCTGAGACGGATACGTTTCGACTTGCAGTTTCGATTTCTCTCTTCTTGGCATTATCAGCTAGCATTTGTTTAGTCTGATAACTCCCTAATGGGGTTCTAGGTGGAGCATTGGAGCAATTGTGACTCTCAAGAAGTCTATGAGCTTCACAGAAGTATTTTTCACAGTAATTGCATTTGAAAGGAAGCTCAATTTCTGCTCCGCAATATTCACATTTTGCCACGTTTATTCCTAGACCTATAATAGTCTCTAGACGATAAGTAGATTATGGTCATACGGTTTTGAGCCATTGTTTTCGACAGTTACGACATAACCAGCAAGAACCGTTAGAAACAATGTGTTTAGAACTGTATTGAGGGCATCTGGGTCTGTTAGCATACTTAGCCTATTGATCTGTTTCACTTGTTTCAGTCGTTTCAGTATTCTCTATGCGCTAAAGAGGAATAAGTAATAAAGGAATAAACGGTATCAAGTACACTACGCACAATAGTAGTTTTAGCGCGCGCTTTCGAACTAGTTCCAAAAAAAGTAATAAGTGAGGATTGCTGAACAGGAGGCGTCCTATGTTTACGCGATGTTGGACTTTCGGGCTTACTTGCAGGAGGATTTCTTTCCTTTCTTTTCTTCTTTCATTTTCTTAGTCGGTTTTTTCTCGCACATGATTAGTTCACCAATCACTCATTTGCGCATGTGCTTAATTAAATTTTTCCAAAATCCGTGAAAGACACTTCATAGCACGCCTTTCTGCGCAATCAATCGCCCAATTCTGGCGCCTAAGTCACTTTCTTGCTCTTTCCACGGAAAGCAATCAACGACATCACCAAGAATTCAGAAAATGCCACAGCAAGAAAAGCTGGCAGAACTCGGTCGCTGTCAATGGTGTACGTTACGAGGGCAACTACAATAGGCATGAAGATGGTGACAATTCCTGGCAGCAGAATTAAGATGTACGTGGATAGCTTTGCATAGAGGTTGCCCATCGCTGAGCCTTCCTTCCAGAACTTGCGGGCCAGGATAGTTAGTTCCAGCATGCTTGCAGCCGCAACTGAAAAAGTGTGGATGGCGCCGAAGGCCAAGATGTAAGCGAAATTCCTTCCGAAACATAATGCTACGCTGAAGAGGACGATCAGTGAGATTACGTACGTGAGCGTTGTCAGCAACGTTTTCGACGAGATTAACGTTCTCTTTGTTAGTGGTAGGCTTCGGGTGTAGGATGACGCTAGGCCTTCTATTGAGAACAGTGTGGGCGGAAGCAGAAGCGTGATTATGGAGACTCCTGTTAGAACTCCGAGGGCTGTGGCTAGTCCTGTGTCGCCTATAGATGAGAAGGACATGGCTAGAGCGGCTGTTTGTATGGCTGGCAGGAGGAAGAGGCTTGCGAAGGACGGTGACCTTGATGCTACTCTGAGGTCTTTCTGAATTATTCCCAGCCAAGCGGCTTGAGGCTTAATGAGCGTATCTTTGACTGTTTCTCTGATGGTGGCGACTGCCCCTTGTGCTCCGATTTTTCTCATGGTGTTCGTTGTCCATCTGAAGCAGTAAGCTGCTATTGCCAAGTATCCCAGTGATGAGGCGATGACAAGGCTTAGGGAAAGGTAGCTGATGCTGGGGGAGAATGTAGCAAATGAAACTAGGAACCCGTAGGAAAAGGGGTAGATTGCTCCTAGGAATTGCAGTTGGGACGAAAACACTTGCGTCAGTGAGGCGAAGGATTGGACTATGTTTATGCCGAAGTTCAGTATAATGTACGTGCCAAAAGACGGGAAGATCCAGACGAGCATGAAAGCTAGGCGCAGGATGATTTTCCATTTTGATCTTCCACCTCCTCCAGCTACTCTTGAATAGAAAAATCTGGACAAGCCGACGGTGAAGGTTAGAGCGAAGATTTCGGTTATGCATATGCCCACAAGACAGATTAGACTGCCTAACAGTGTGCCGCCGACTAGTGCATAGGCTATGAGAAATGAGGCTATTGCGGCGATGAGGGGTATGTCAAATATTCTGATAAAGGTCAAGAAGATAATGCTTGAGATGTCTTTTCTTGACAGTGGTAGTGGGCTTATGGCTTCTGTGATTTTTGAGGACACGAATGAAGTTGAAACTTGAAGTCCCATGATGATTATCAGGAACAAAACGATGGTTAAGAAGGCTGAGACGCCGCCTACGATGGCCAGTTCTTTGGGTGTACTTGACGGGGTTGAGCTGAATGCGTATGGAAGGAATACCGTGAATCCGAAGACGGCTATGAAAATGCTCGTGAGAGCCTTGCTTATCAACGTACTTATTTGGGCGTTTCTGACGAGTTGTTTGATGTCTGTTTTGCGTCTCTGCGGCAAGCCAGCGCCTGCGCGAAGCGAGAAGATGGACTGGAAAGAGACTTCCTTGTAGACTGTCTGTGCTATTCGCCATAGCTCAAGAAACTTCACAGCCTATTTTACTCCTCTTCTAGCGCTTTGATTATCTCCTGCATGCCTGCCTCTTGCTCGGTTACTTTCAGGAATATATCTTCGAGTGAGCCTTCTGCGCTTTTGACGAGCTTGCGCAGGTCGTCAACTGTTCCCTCGCCCACGATTTTTCCATTGTTTATTATGCTCACCCGCGTGCAGAGTTTTTCCGCGACTTCCATGATGTGGGTTGAGAATATGACGGCTCCGCCTCTTTTCGCGTGAAAGGTGACTAGTTCTTTGAGGATTTTTGAGGAGCGGGCGTCCAAGCCGATTAGAGGTTCGTCTAAAATCAGCAGCTTGGGCTCGTGTAGCAGGGCTGCGATGATGGCGACTTTCTGCTTGTTTCCCATGGATAGGGCTGCGATTGGCGTGTCGAAATACTGCCTAAGCTCGAAGGCGGAGACCAGTCTTTCGAGTCTGGGGTTGGTTGCGTTTGCTTCTAGATGTCTTATGGCTGATGTGAATTCCAGGAATTCTCTGGGAGTTAGCGAATCAAGTAATACGACCTCTTCTGGTACGTAGCCGATCTGACTTTTTGCCGCTGCTTCATCCGAGAGTGGCGTGCCGAAAATCTCAACTTTCCCCGCGGCTGGTTCCAAGACTCCTACGAGGACTTTGAGTGTGCTTGTCTTGCCTGCTCCGTTTGGGCCTAGTAAGCCATAGATCTCGCCTGTTTTGACGTTGAAGGACAGATTGTCAACGGCTGTGAATTGGCCGTACTTGACGGCTAGCCCTTCTACGGTTACTGCTGATTGCTGCAACTGTTATCCTCCAGTTGTTGATTGAATCGGTTGCCTTAATATATTTCTAACAAATATCCTGAGTCTCATCGTTTGCGGCTGGTTTGAAGAATGGCTGGCTTGAAAGGCGAGAATCAGATAGAGAAGTTCAGGAAAATCGCTGGCATGCTCGTTTCACAGATATCTTCGTTTGATGGCGTAGCAGGCGTAATTCTTGAAGGTGGATTGACCCGAGGATTCGCGGATAAGTATTCTGACGTTGACATCACAGTTTTCCTAAGCGAAAAGACTGAGAGTCTGAGAAAGAGAATTCAAAAGATGGGCGCAGATGAACAGGAACGTTCTAGTGTTGACGTAGACCTGTCAGTTCATTCTCTGAAAGAGTTCAAGAAGCGGCGTTGGAGCGAGATTGACAGATGGGATTACAGTCATGCAGAGATCGTGTATGATCCAAGAGGAGAGGTCAGAAAGGTTTTCAATCAGAAATTGAGGGTTTCTAGAGGCTTTTGGGTCAGGCGTGTTGCGGTTTCTGCCGAGTACTTGAAATGGTACTGTTGTCCGCCTAGGATGGATGTTGGCACGGTTGCTGAGGCTTGGATTGAAAGAGGCGACTTGGCGTCTGCCCATTATTGCTTAACCTATTCGGTTGACTTGATGCTTAGAATAGTATTTGCTCTGAACAAAGAGTTTTTGCCTCCGCAGAAGTGGAGGATCTTCTACTCTTACTGTTTGAAGTGGCTACCCGGGGATTTTGAGAAGCTTCTGGGAGAAGCTGTGATGATCAAGGAAATGTCGGCAAGTGATTTTAAGCGAAGACTGGATGCTTTAAGAAAGATTTGGCGCGATGTTGTGCCAAAGATTGAGGAAGAAACTGGCATGACTCTCAACATGCTTTCAAAATACTACGTTCAGAGAGTGCTTCGCCAAAACTAGCTTCTTTCACGTTACGTGCGAACGCGATTACGAGCTTTCGACCCAGGTGTAGGAGCATATTGTGCATCTGAAATGCTCTACTGTTCTTTCCTGCCTGACGCCTGCGTGTTCGCCAGAGACACCTAAGAACCAGTGAAAAGCTTTCTTGTTTCCGCATTTCGGGCACTCTCGGGCAATCTTTGCGTAATTATCTTTTTGATTCTCCGACACGTAAACGTAGTCGAAGCTATTTCTTGTCTTCTCTTTCTTTGGCTCAGTTTCAGGTTTGGCATGAACAGCGGTCCCACATCTTGGGCAAAGAAAGCCTTCGCGGGTTCTTGTCATTCGAGAACCACATTTATCGCAAAATTCCATGCCTTTTCACACGATTGCTTCTGGGATTCTGGCTCGATTCCGTCTCCGTTGTCGCCACAATATAGAGAATCCAGTAGTACTCTATATTCTTTTTGCAGGTGCTGCCCTTGACAGACAAAAAGCGTGGCTTACTGGTCCCAGTAGTATGTGCTTTCGCAGAAACAGTCTCCTTTCATCAATGTTTTTGTGCGTTACAGCCTTGTTCTTGAATGATGTCTCTTTGCCATTTATGTGGATTCATGAGATAGACTAGTCTATGCGAAACGTGTTTGCTTCTTTCTCATCTTCTGGCTAAAAGGAAAAACTTAAGAAAAGCAACTGCTGATCTTATTTTATGCCAGAGTTCACTTTTGAGGGAATTGCCAACTGGAAAAGTGGGACAGAGTGCGATTTGACGGTGAAGGGCAAGCACATTGTGACAGTGAGTCCTCCGCCAGAGTTTGGTGGCAAGAAAGGATATTGTGTGCCTGAGGAGATTTTTGCGGCTTCGCTGGCTTCCTGCATGAACACGTTGTTTCTATTGATTGCCAAGAACTCCAAGCTAGAGTTCAAGAATCTTGAAACTAAGGCTACTCTGAAGATGAACGCGGAAGGACTGGAGAAGCTGATTTTCACGCACATACACTTCGACATGAGGATCAAATTGGCTACTGATACGGAGCGGGAACGCAAGAAGGCAAATTCTGTCTACAGAATTGCTGAAAAGATATGCCCGCTGAGGCAGTCGTGGGGAGAAAAGGTTTCAATCAGCTTCGAGCTGACCTTCCTGTAGAAAAAATGCGTGGTTTAAGGCTTGTCTTCGACTGTTTCGCCTATTTTCGCCAGCAGTGAGTCTTGTTATCATCCTTTTTTCATCGCCTCTTTCTTGAGTTCGGGTGATAGTTTCTCGATAGCGTATCTCAGCCCTGTTCGCGGCATTTCTCTTCGATGCTTCAGAACGTAGTTGAAGACTTCTTTTGGGTAGTATTTGCTTGCTTCCTTGAGCATCCATTTTCCTTTCTTATCATATAGACTACATCTGCTACATCTACGATCTCAGGATGATGGGTTATTATTAGCATTTGGGGTATTATCCTGCCGCCTTCTCTGAAGAAGGAGCTCAGAATATTCACCAACTCTTTTCTTCTTTCCTCGTCTAAGTGAGTCGTGGGTTCGTCCATTATTATCGTCTCTACTTTTCCCGACAACACCTGTGCTATGGCCAATCTTAACGCAATAGCCAGAGCGACGCGTTCTCCGCCGCTTATCTGCTCAATCTGTTGTTCACCGCCAGGGCCTATGACTGCAATGTTGTAATCATCGTCGATTTTAATGTCGGAATGGGCGAGATTGAACCTCTCAAAAAGAACCTGCGTAGACCTCGCAAGCAGAGGCCTCGCCCTAGCTCTGATCATCTTTTGAACACCGTCTTTTCCATATGCGATTCTGATCTTGTTCAAGAGCATGATGAAATTGTCAACTATTCGCTTTTCTTGCTCCTTCTTCTGAAGGTCCTCAAGTTTCTTGTCACAATTTGCTGTCTCATCATCAGCGGTTTTCTTCTTCTCCGTCATTCCTACAATTGCTTCTTTCATCAGAGAAATTGCTCGATAACATATGTCAAGAGATCATCAAGATCATTACTCCAGAGAAAAAAGAGGGAACTAGCGGGAGACGTCGCCACTAAATCGCCAATCCAGCCTATACATGCCTGCAGAAAGTACCTGCAGTCTAGACTAGAAAGCGCCGTGACCTTCCAACAGAAGCGAACCAGCTCAACGTATCTTATGTACAGTTGGAAAAAACAGTGCGCACTTTCTCTCAGGTTCCCATAACACGTGCGTATCTCAATCCAGCACGGAAGCTACGCTTCGCTTACACATGTTTGGAAAAGATAATCGCAACTCATAAATCAACTATGAACAAACTAGCACGTATTAGCAGACGCATGTGAGCAAGAATGACTAAGCTAACGTTCTACGGTGGCGTGAATGAGATAGGCGGCAACAAAATACTCCTCGAAGACAAAAACACCAGGATCTTCTTCGATTTTGGCCAGTCCTTCTCGTTCGGCCAAGAATACTATGCAAACTGGCTTATGCCTAGACCGGTGAACGGTCTTGGAGACTACTTCGAATTCAACCTCCTCCCCAGAATAAGCGGCTTGTACGCAAAAGAAAAACTAGCAACAACCAGTCTGCGGTACACTGAACCCGCGTTCGACGCCGTATTCCTCACACATGCCCATCTTGACCACGTAGCCCACATTCAGTTCCTAGACCCAAAAATACCCATATACTTGGGCGTAGGCACGAAACTGTTCCTCGAATGTATGGAAGACACAAGCAACTACTGCAACTACGGCGAACACGAGTGCCAACAGTTCCGAACCGGACAAAAAATCGAAGTCGGCGACATCACCGTCGAACCCGTCCACGTGGACCACTCGATCCCCGCAGCCTACGGCTTCATCATCCACACCAGCAAAGGAGCAATAGCATACACCGGCGACCTCAGAGTCCACGGCCCAAGAAAAGACCTGACCGAAGACTTCATACAAAAAACAACAAAAAACGAGCCTATCGCCTTAATCGTGGAAGGAACAAGAATGGTACAAACCGAAACACGGCAAAACTATTCCGAACCAGAAGTCCAAAAACACGCCACAGAAACAATCGCCTCAACAGACAAAATCGTCTTCGCAAACCGGTACAGCCGAGACATAGACAGGTTCAAAAGCTTCTACAACGCCACCACAAAAAACCATAGAACACTAATCGTCTCACCCAAAACGGCCCACCTGCTCAGCAAACTTCAAAACGACAAACACTTAGACCTCCCCGACCCCAACAAAGACAACAACATCCAAGTCTACTACAAACGCAAAAGAACAGGCAAATACGACGACAAAGATTACTACGAATGGGAACGCAAATACCTAAACAAAAAAATAACAAGCAAAGAAATCCACAAAAACCAAAAAGAACTCGTAATGGACTTGGACTTCTACCAACTCACAGAACTAATCGACATACGACCCGACCGAGGCAGCCACTTCATCCACAGCATGAGCGAGCCGTTTAGCGAAGAAGACATCGAAGACCAAGTAATGCACAGTTGGCTCGAACACTTCGATCTGCATTTCCATCAAATGCATGCCTCAGGGCATATGAACAGACACCAGATAAACGAGTTGCTCAACCACCTAGAACCAGAAAGAATCTTTCCAGTTCATACGGAGCATCAGCACTTGTTCAAAGAGAGCTTTCCCAATACTCAAATGATCGAATGCGCGAAAGACTACAATCTTGAATAAGAAGCCACTGCCATGCCTTTATCCTGTGGACAACGCCATCGTGCCCAGGGATGAACGCAGACCATGAAATCCGCACTATTTCCCAACTTTGTCCGAGTGTTTTTTCTTCTTCTGCTTGTTCTTTTTTTCCAATGAAGACATAAGTGCTATTATCGCCTGTTCGTCCGCTGGTTTGGTCCCAGTGCACAGTGCCAGAAGCATCGGTCTTCACGAGCCGAAAATCCCAGTCGCCAGCGCCAAAAGAGCCTGCAAAGCCTGCTATTGCGCATCCGTCGTCAGTCGAATCTTCCTATGCCAAGTTCAAGAGCGGAGTGATCGTGAGCAGTACAGGAACGATCAGCAGAGCCGTCATGTTCGTCAGTTTCATATAGATGTTAAGTGAGGGGCCAGCTACATCTTTCAACGGGTCACCTACAGTGTCGCCAACAACTGCTGCAGCGTGTGCTGGAGTTCCTTTCATCCAGAATCCCTTAGACTCTATGCTTTTTTTCGTGTTGTCCCACAAGGCTCCGCCGAAGGTGAAAAACGACGCCAGAAGTGCTGCTGTGCATGTTCCCCCCAACAGCAGGCCGCCCAGTGCATGCGGTCCAAGTATGACACCCACAAGAATTGGCGATGCAAGAGTCAGGAAAGTTGGGAAAATCATTTTCTTCAAAGCGTTTTTTGTGCTGATATCAACGCACTTTTCGTAGTCTGGCAGTGCCTTTTTCTCGAGGATGCTCGGGTTCTCTCTAAACTGTCTTCTTACCTCGTCAACCATTTCAAACGCTGCCTTACCAGTTGCCTCCATCGTTAGGGATGAGAACGCAAAGGGCATTGTGGCACCCATCAAAACTCCAATAACAAAGGTCTGACTCAAGACAGACGAGAAAAGCCCTACCTTCTGGGCATAGGTGGCAAAAAGCACAACGGTTGACACGGTTCCAGATGCTGTTGCAAATGCCTTTGCGTAGGCTTTTGTTGTATTGCCCATGGAATCAAGTTTCTGCAACGTTGCGTCTGTTCTCGCTGACATTCCGGTCATCTGAGCTATACCCTGTGCATTGTCGCTGATTGGTCCAAACGCGTCACCTGACATGATTATTCCAATAGCAATGTCAGTTCCAAGGTTTGCAGCGACGACGCCATAAATGCCGTAAACGGGGCCATTTATGATATAGGAGAATAGTATTGAACTGACCATGAACATGAACGGAAAGAATGGACTTTGCAGAGCGTAAGAAATGCCAGTAATGATGTTGATGGCTGCTCCTCGTTCTGATGCTTCTTCCATCCGCCTCACAGGTCTTCCGTTGGCACTGATATAATATTGCACGACAAGTCCTACGGCGGTGCTCGCAAGTATGCCACTCAATACACTGTAGAAGATTCTAACGTCGTTCAGAAGCCACATCGAAGACAGATATGCTCCAACACTACTGATCGCAGCAGCAATGAACAAACCGGCATTGAAAGACATTATTGGTCTGACACCCTTCCAACCTCTAACAACGAAAACCCCGATAATTGTGGCCAAAACTCCTGAAACACCTAAAGCGAGCGGAAACATGAATACGGCTGTCCCCCACACGCTCAGGAAAGTGCTCCCAATTATCATTGCAGTCACATAGTCATCGCTTATCGACTCGAACAGGTCTGAGCCTCTTCCCGCGCAGTCGCCCACATTATCGCCAACTTGATCTGC
>Ga0315279_10004907_pt1 | contig 17724 bp, 22 predicted proteins | sample YL17G06_20_MG_FD_203694 | JGI IMG/M metagenome (GOLD analysis project Ga0315279, IMG submission 203694) | Sediment microbial communities from Yellowstone Lake, YNP, Wyoming, USA - YL17G06_20 | ecosystem: Environmental > Aquatic > Freshwater > Lake > Sediment | place: USA: Wyoming | collected... | reverse complement strand
AAGAGCGCTCTTGCCTTGTTACTTGTTGAGAACCTTCAGTTTCAGTATACCGATGAGCAAAGGTACACCAACAACTAATGATACGACCACGACGATGACGTCTTCGATATAAGAATCGAAAGCTGCCCCAACAAACATTGCGGAGAGAGCCTCAAAACTGCTGAAGAACGCGGCATACAAGCCGCATGGAATTAAGAGGAAAACTCTCACCAGCGAGTCCGTTGCTATGCAAACGAATGAAACCAATGCCAATGCAATCGGTAGTAGGCGTTTTGCTTCAGTCTTGAACAGGTATTTGCTCAGTCTCGCGGCAGGGTAGATGACTGCCAGAGCAAACAGAACATCCATTATTGTCCAGAATGGAAGGGCTCTTCCATATGGGTGGGCAAAGTAAGCCAGTAGCATTGCAGCATACACCAACAGCGCTGGCTTCCATTTGGCTTTGGATAACAGTCCTGCAACTAGAACACTGACGGGCTCAGCTACTATCCCGAACATCCAAAAGAGAGGATCCGGCTTAATGGCTCTGGCTATGGAGCCGCCCAAAAGCGCTGCCAGAAAACCGATCTTTGGACCCAAAATGATTCCCTCCAGAGCCTCCAGATAGATTCCCCAGTTCCTCCATAATCCGAAAGAGACAAGGTACAGCGTAGCATGCAACGCCGCAAAAACAGCGGCTAAACTCAGTTGAAGACTTCTCCGCATCAAACCACAATCATCAATACAGCAAGCTTGATAAAAAACTTCGGCAAGCCCAGCTTTACTTTCCAGAGCATGCGCCTAAGCCCTATTTGAAACCAAAATCGTTTAATACAGAATCCAATGATTCCAAATAGTCTTTGAGAGGAACTTGACATGACAATCACCGAAACCCTAGAGAAACTTTCAAACGTTTACGGCGTGACGGGAAGAGAAGACGAAGTCGCAAGCCTGATGAAGAAACTTCTCAAACCATACGTTGACGAAGTCAAAGAAGACAAACTTGGAAACGTCATTGGAACAAGAAAGGGAGAGAAGAACGCGCCTAAAGTGATGCTCGCCGCTCACATGGACGAGATCGGTTTACTCGTGAAAACGATCACCAAAGAAGGCTTCCTACACTTCGCGAAAATCGGCGGTATAGACGACCGCATACTCCTAGCCCAAAAAGTCCTAGTCTTCACAGAAAAAGGGCCCTTACACGGAATAATAGGATCAAAGCCACCGCACATCCAGAAAGAAGAAGAACGAAAAAGAGTCATCCCGTATGACGAACTATTCATAGACATCGGAGCAACCAGCCAAGAAGAAGCCAAGAAAATGGGCGTAAAAGTCGGAGACACCATCTGCTTTGACGTGAAGTTCGCAAAGATCAAAGAAAACATCGTAATCGGCAAGGCCTTCGACGATAGAATAGGCTGCGTGATAATGATTGAAGCCCTAAGACGCCTGAAAAAGACCGAATGCACAATATACGCAGTAGGCACAGTGCAGGAGGAAGTTGGCTTGCGAGGAGCAGCCACGTCAGCCTTCGGCATATACCCAGACTTCGGCATCGCACTCGACGTCACAATATCTGGAGACACGCCTGAAGTGAAAGAAACTGACGCCCCCATAAAAATGCGGAAAGGCCCATCCCTGACAGTTGCAGACGGTGGGATGATTGTTCCGCCAAAGGTTCTCCGACTGATGACCGACGCGGCTGAGGAAAACAAGATTCCTTACCAACTTGAAGCTGGCCTCGCAGGCTCAACAGATGCAGCACGCATACTACTGACGAGAGATGGAGTACCAAGCGGGGTCATCTCCATTCCAACACGCTATATTCACAGCCCCACTTCACTGCTCAACCTCGAAGATGTAGAGAACGCCGTGAAACTTTTGGTCGCCATCATTCAGAAAATCCCGAAACAGTTCTAAACATCCTTTTTCTTTCCACGGGGCTTCAGGGTATGAGCCAGAAGGAAATACTATGCGAAAAAGCGGTGGAGACTCTTCGTCAAGGTTACAACTGTGCTCAAAGCGTCTTGCTAACGATTTTCAAGCATTGGAACGGCAAAAACAAGCTAATTCCGAGAATTGCAACAGGCTTCGGCGGAGGAATAGGGCGATGTGGCTCTGTCTGCGGAGCTCTGACCGGTGGAGTGATGGCAATCGGAATAAAATGCGGCACAGACGAACCCTCACTTGAAAAGCGGCTGAAGGCCTACGAGCTTTCCAGAAAGCTCTACATGGAATTTGAAAACAAGCATGGGAGCGCTTTCTGCAGAGATCTCATTGGCTACGAGCTTTCAAACCCTAACGGCTTGAAAATGGCCCGATCAGCAAAAGTGTTTGAAGAGAAGTGCCCGACTTTCATAAGAACTGTAATGGAAAACCTGATAGATCTCACTACTGATCCGAGCTGAGACAGCAAGGTTTGCCGTCAGTTTTCTTTCACATAGTACTTTATGAAGATGACTGTAACCAACGCAGACAGCACAAATGGCAAAAACGACATCAACACTTGACTAGATAAGCCCAATGCTGAGATGAAGCTCTGTGCAGCTTCACTCTGCATTATTGATGGTGGTAAGCTGTTCCAGAGTCCATGGGCAAAGATCAATGGGATCAGATTCTTGGTTTTGCTGTAGAAGTAGCCGAAAAGCAAACCGATGAAAAACGTCGTGGCCACGTACATGGCCATATCGAGTGGGCTGAATGGACAAAGATTCCACACGAAATGCCAGACTCCAAAAAGTGCCGCTTGGATGAAGATCGCTCGCTTAGACGAAAAGAACCTCTGGAGATGCGTCTGCATGTAACCTCTGAAAAGTCCCTCCTCGCTGATGCCAACGCAGAAAATCATGAAAGGCATCGACGACACCGAAAGAACGAGGTCAAAGGACTGAATAGGCATTTGATTTGTAAAGGCGTAGACTAAAACGTAGCGGATTGTTGAAGCCAAACCATTCAACAGAGCAAAAAACGCGAAGCCATAGAACAACGATTTTCCTAGGTTCTTGGTTTTGAAGCCGAAGGCCGTAAGATCGGTTTTCTCCAAGAGAAGCATCGTTAGGACAAGAAGATAGATCAATGGCGTTTTTTCGTACGGTTCCCCAAACAGCAGCACAGATGGAATCCGAACCGACATGGCTAACGTGAAGAGCACAAAAACTTGGGAGATCACGGCGTCTTTGTCTCTTCCAAAGAGCCCTTTTGACAGTTCAGTCTTTCGGCGGTAGCTTCTTTGCCACACATAGACTGGGATCAGAAGCATAATTGATAGCGCAATCGGGAAATAGACTATGAGCTCGGTTCCTGCCGGAGAAAAGTATCCGCTTGTCATTATCGCCAGCGCCAACAGGCAGTAGATCACAATCGTCACAGATGCCTTCTCAACCACGCCGCATCAGAGCCTTCAAGACATGTTTACACGACGCAACGATCTGCATTAAACCTTTATGTATCAACAGAGTGATTAAGAAACGTGGGCATTTTCTAGAAAGCTGGCATGGTTCATGAGCGACAAAAAGGGCTTCGAGTTTCTCGAGCACACTGCTGATGCGTACGTTGCCGCTTATGGCAGAGACCTAGCAGAGGCTTTTGAGAATGCCGCATATGCGATGTTTGAGGTCATGACTGACGCGAGAAAGGTGGCTCCATCTATTGAGGACCATGTTGAAGTTGAAGCTTCGGACGAGTATGCTCTTCTCTACAATTGGTTGGAAGCTTTGCTTGTGAAGTTTGACGTTGATGGAATGATGTTTTCCAAGTTCAAGGTTAACGTTGACAAGGCTACAAGGGGTTCCAGTTTGAGAGCACGGATTTGGGGAGAGAGATTTGACTCCACAAGGCACGTGCAAAAGGTAGGCGTGAAGGCTGTAACCTATCATCGAATGGAAATAATCATAAAACCCGAGCATGTTACTTTGAAGTTTATTCTTGACATCTAAGCAGAATCCTCACTCTAGCGAATTAGAAAAGTTATTTAGCGCGCGTGTCTAAACGTGTGTTACCCAACAACTCTTATTCAAATGCGTACGTGTAACAGTGTGAGGAAGATCAATGAAGAAGAAGCAGCAGGTTGCCCTTGCGCTGGCGATAATTATCATCGTCGCAGCCGCGGTAGCCTACGAATTCATCTCTGCAAAGCCCAGCACATGGCACGTAGTTGCCCCACCACTTTCAGGCAGCGGAACCCAAGACACCACAGAATTCACCATGGACGACATGTGGCGCGTGGGATGGGCAATCAACATGCAAAATGACCCACTGTTCATCCTCGAAGTCTACAGGAAAAACGACACCGGCGAGTACTCTTGGGTTACAGACGTCAGCGCAACAGAGGTAAGCGCCGCACAAGGAATCCTGCCCGTGTTCTACACAGGCACCTTCGTCATGCGGGTGACCACTTCAAACGAAACCGAATGGACCCTGCTTATCGAGGAACTCAACCCCACTTAACGCGCGCTGAGCCTTCTCATGCAAAATGATTGAAAGTGTGACTTGAGAACATCGACTCTTCGAGTGGTTTTCGTGTCTGAATCGATTGCTCAATGAAGCTGTTCAAAGTGAATCTGCAAGAGCATGAAGTCTTCACATCCAAGGAATCATATTATTAGGTTTGAAACATTCGCCAAGAAACCCTTAAACCAGCTGCTAGCGATTCTAGCATTGGCTTGAAGATTCTGGTGTGATACGCCGATGAGTGTGACAAAGGTCGAAGACAACATCCACCTGATTGATGCTGAAACCGCAGGAATGAAGAACTTTATTGCCAGCTACGTTTTGAAGGGCGAACGCGTAGCAATGGTTGAGACTGGCCCAGCTTCCTCGGTACCAAACCTGCTTTCTGGTCTAACATATCTGAAAATCAAACCAGACGATGTAGCATACGTTGCTGTTTCACACATACACTTGGACCATGCAGGAGGCGTTGGAACCTTGCTCAAGTATTTGCCGAACGCGAAAGTTGTAGTCCATCCACGGGGCGCGCCTCATCTGGCTCATCCCGAAAAACTGTGGGAACAGTCGAAGCTTGTTCTCGGAAAGATAACTGAACTCTATGGTGAGCCTGAACCTGTGCCCGAGGACAGAATCATAGCAGCAAATGACGGAATGACCCTTGACCTTGGAAATGACACAAGATTAAGAGTCGTAGAGACTCTTGGGCATTCTTCACACCACCAAAGCTACTATGAAACACTCAGCAAGAACATCTTTCCAGGTGACGCCGCAGGCATCTACCTGAACAAGATCGGCGTGATCGTCCCGACTACACCGCCGCCACTTCGACTGGATCTTGCCCTAGAATCCATAAACAAGCTTGCCAACTTGAAGGCTGCTAGCTTGCTCTACAGCCATTTTGGAAAGGCGTCTGACGCAGCAGAAAAGCTGCAGGTTTACCTGCGGCAGCTTAGGCTGTGGGCAACGATCGCGAAAAAGGGAATAGACAGCAAAGAAAGCTTAGAGGCGATAAGCAAGCGAATAGTCGAAAGTGATATCGCTCTTCAGCGTGCCTTGGACTACGTTAAGGCTCATCCTGTTTTGGGCGAGACTGTGCTGGGCAACAGCGTACATGGCATTGTTGACTTTGTCGAGAAGTTCGGCGTTGTTCCGTAACTTTTGAGTCTTGGTGCGGACGCCAAAATCGTTTATATTTTTGTCATGCATCTTGTCTGTAGGTGAACCAGATGGGTGAAGATGAAGGTCGTGCCCCGACCGAAAGAGTTCCACTTGAGAAACTGGATGACTATTCTTGGCGTATTCCGAAGTACAGGTCGGGTATGCGCGTTACCGGTTTGGTTCTTGCGGACAAGAACCTGCTGAGTAAGATGCAGACAGACAGAACTCTTGAACAATGTTCCAACGTCACCCATTTGCCAGGCATTTACAAGTACGCGATAACTTTGCCTGATGGCCACGAAGGCTACGGCTTTCCAATCGGTGGCGTAGCCGCAACCGATTATGATGAAGGTGTGATCAGCCCAGGCGGGGTTGGCTACGACATAAACTGCGGCGTCCGCTTGCTCACGACCAACTTCTCAGAACAGGACGTTAGACCAAAGCTTGTTCAGTTGGCAAACACCATTTTCGAGAATGTTCCATGCGGGTTAGGAAGCCGTAGAAATGACCTCAAAGTCACGCTTGGAGACTTGGAAAGAATAGCTACGGAAGGAGTCAGTTGGGTGATCGATCAGGGACTCGGGTGGCGCGATGACGCAGAGCATTGTGAGGAACTCGGCTGCATGAAGAACGCGAACCCAAACAAGGTTTCAGCAACGGCGAAAAGCAGGGGTTTGCAGCAGGTTGGTACGCTGGGTTCAGGCAACCATTTCTTGGAAATCCAAAAAGTAGACAAAATCCTCGACACTAAAACCGCCAAAACCTTTGGGATTGACCATGAGGGACAAGTCACCGCAATGATTCACTGCGGCTCCCGAGGCTTCGGCCACCAAATCTGCTCCGACTACTTGCGGGTCATGGAAAGAGCTGTCGGAAAATACAAAATAGAACTACCAGACCGCGAGCTTGCATGCGCACCGGGAAAGAGCAAGGAAGCCGAAGACTATTACCAAGCAATGGCGTGCGCGGTCAACTATGCTTTCGCGAACCGCCAAGCCATAATGCACTGGGTAAGACAGAGTTTCAAGCAGGTTTTCAAGGAAGATCCTGAACGGTTCGGGCTCAAACTGGTTTACGATGTAGCCCACAACATTGCCAAGATAGAGACTCATGAAGTCGACGGTGAACAGAAGAAGGTTTGGGTCCACAGAAAGGGAGCAACTAGAGCATTTCCGCCTGGAAACCCTGAGATTCCACGCGATTACAGTTCTGCGGGGCAGCCGGTACTCATTCCTGGAAGCATGGGAACGAGTTCATGGCTTCTGGTGGGCACCGAGAAAGCCATGCAAATCAGTTTTGGGTCAACAGCTCACGGCGCAGGCAGGATGATGAGCAGGACTGCTGCTAAACGTAACTATTGGGGGGCAGACATTAAGAGAGCCTTGGAGCAGCGTGGTATCTATGTTAGAGCTGCGAGTTCGGTGGTTTTGGCTGAGGAAGCTGATCCAGCTTACAAGAACGTGGACGTGGTGGCTGAAGTGAGTGACAGGATTGGCATTGCCACTAAGGTTGCTAGGTTTGTTCCGTTGGCCGTGGTTAAGGGTTGATTAAGCCCCGACGATGAGATGACGGATTATCACAAATCAGTCTCAGCCCGTTAGAGGGATGCTTCGCAAACATAATAAGGACAGACACGGCACCTGACTTAGTGGTTTGAACACTTGAAAGACAAGTGCGGCATCTGCAACAGAGTCCTACGGTATAATTATCTCAGAAAGTGCCAACGCTGCGGCAAGCTCTATTGCAGAGACTGCATGGTACCGGACGTGGCAACAGGTGATCCGACCAGAATGCTGTGTCTCAACTGTGCCAGAAGGACAGTTTCACCCAGAAGCGTTTCCAAGTATGAGGGACTAACACGTTATCTGAAGTTCAGAGGGAGCTTCACTGACACGGTTAAACTCGGTTTCGCCAGGATCGACGGGATCATTGGAGACAACCTGCCTATAGAAGCATACAAGAGCGAGAAATGGTGGGATAACGCGCCTACGCGGTTGCATGCCAAAGCCTGGTTGGAAGCAGGCTGGGAAGTCCAGGAAATGCATTTGAAAGAAGGCTACGTAGTCTTCAAGAAAGTCAGAGACGTCAAAACAGCGAGCACAGGCAGAAAGGCGAGAGTTACTCAACTTGACAAAGCTTTTACACCCGTCCACGTCCGGCCTTTGAAGCCCAAGATTCCGTCTAAGACCAAAGTATCAAAGCTTTATGCGCGAATCAAGAACCTGGAACGGCAGAGAACGTCAATGCCCACGTACCCTGGCAGCTTCAGGCCCAAGCCAAAATACGAGAAGAAACTGTTCAAACCTAATGAGAAGCCACAGTGAATACCAGCGCACCGAAAAGAAATTTTATCTAGCTGACACTAGTAATGTAGTTCCCAAAGTCTGAGCGGTCGTCGTCTAGTCTGGTTTAGGACACAAGCCCTCCAAGCTTGTGATCCCGGGTTCAAATCCCGGCGACCGCACCACAGATTCAGAAATTAGGCTAGTTCCTTTGAGTTTTAGGTCAATGGTCCTTGGGTCAATTGGGTCAATCTGGATAGGGCTAGGCTTGCTGACAAGGCTCTGGACATACTGAGGACTCTGCTTGTGGTATTCAAACTTGAGTTTACCATCAACAGAACCCAAGTAATGCTTGACTCTATAGTAATTCTCACTAAGATGCTGGAGCTGCCCCACATTCCGACAAACCTCACATACTATTTTCATTTCACTTATCTCCACTTAGGATTGACCGACCCCTTGGGTCAATAAGTGAATATAAGGACCATCTAGAAAATTCTCATAATGGTTTTACGCCTTAATCTGCTTTTCAAAAAGGAGAATCAATTGAAAATACACTCTATGAACAGATAGAAGAACTCTGAACTATGACGTGTGCCCATAAGATTCCCAAGGTAAATCGGCATTCTACAGACAATGAGAGGCATAACAAGAAACAAGTTTGTTCAACATGCTCTACTCATTATAAAACGCAATGATTGTAATCCACAATGACTCAGGCTAAGTAATTGTTATGCCAGAAGGAGAAAACTTTCAAGTCAAGGGAAGCCTATTCTTAGCCATGAAGATGCGAAGATAATCTGCTACCCATTGAAGCTACATCGACAGGCATTGAAGTCACGATTTAGGATAGGAGGCTATCCCTAACCATCATCGAATAACTTGTATCCTTTGTCCACATGGAGGTAGACTCTGCTGTTCAGGCACTTCATCTGCTTCTCCAGTACGTCACACGTTTTCAGGAGCCAATCCTTGTGTTTTGCTTTGTATGTCTTGGTTTCTGGGTGCTTTCCTTCCAGATATGATAACACGTTGCCTTGAACACCACTCTTGCTAGGTTTGATGGCTTTCATAGCTTTCAATTTGGATAGGATGTTGCACCAGCTTCTTTTATGGCAAGTGTTGCAGTCCAATACTTTTCTGTTGCAACCTGATGCTTCATTGGTGATTGGTCCAGGGAGTGTCTGCTTTTTTGCTATGAAATCAAGGAGGCTTTCTCTCGTTTCCATAGTGGAATAGCAGCTTACTGGTTTTGACTGTACTCCCTGATTACTTGAAGATATTATAGATATAAGATTAGAGAGATTCAAATCTATTGATTTGTTACCCTTAATGGTTTTCTGTATGTACATCACAAACTCAGTGGTTGAGAGTAGCTTCTTGCCTGATCCTTCCAGCGTCTTCCTATCCTCATAATCAATAACATGGATATCGTTAGTGACTATGACATCAGCATCTCTACTTAGCCAGTCTCTTTCAAACCAGCTGTGGAAAACAGGTTTGAGAGCTAGTTTACACTCAACCCTTATTGTTTTGCCATTAGGGAGATTTATTCTTATGTCGTAGTCTTTTGCTTGGTAGCTTATCCACTCTGAGTAGGAGTTGGAGTTACCAGAGAAATCCACATTGTTTGCTTTCAATAGGCGCTGTATATGCATCTCATACCAGAAACCCTTTTCCAGTCTATTCATGTCTTCAAAGAAATCACCTTTGGGGAAAGACTGCAACAAAACTGATGTTGATGGGCTATCCATTGCCTTCCACCTTTTCAAGGTATATCTTGTTTTTGTGCATGATGACTTTGACTTCTTTGAATTCTGGCTTGTGTTTGGTTCTCCATTTCAATGAGCTTAGAGCAACGTTTGGATTCTTGCTTGGCAGAGAATCAATGTTGACTTCCCAGTTGCTATGACCAGATTTCAGAAACTCTCTAAGACATTCATCATACTGTGGAAGTCTCTCTCTGGACCTAGGCATACTGTTAGGGCTTATTGGTTGCCCATATCTGAATTGCTTTGTTTCCTTACTCATCTAACACACATCCACAACTCTGCAATACTGCAACATACAACATATAGGAGCACAACACAGATTTAAGCATTATGGCTTTTGGAAGAGCCAAGGAAATACTGACCACATACGGCAAGCTCAAGCCAGATACAAGGAAGGAAACAGCTCACACAGAGCAACAGACCACCCTACAAATGCCATAAGGACACAGCTATCTGTAATCTTCAATTTCCCCTCTTTTTTTACGTAGTTCATTTTCATGGTGTGGTATTTATATTTCCAGTATTGGGCTTCAATTTGGTCAAGAATGCCAAATCATGAAGAACATTGTCAACACAGTTTTCAGAGATATGGCGTTCGAGGAGATGAGATTCATGCATGGATGGATGAGCATTCTGGAGAGGAATATTGTTCACAGGCGAAATTGAAATTAACAACCTATTCCTTTGAGCCATCATGGTGAGGCAAGCTGGGATATTGGCAAAGTTTGAAAAAAAAGAACCACTACTTTGTTACTGATATCTTGCCCGTTATCACATTGATTGTCCAGTTTGTTGCTTTCATTGTTATAGGGTACTTTGCATACAACATCCAAGCACAGAATTTTGAGATTCAGAAAACGCTTTACGATTTTGATCCTCAGATAAGTGGCTTCGCCAATGGCATTATTTGGGTGTATCAGTACAAAAATGACGCTGTAGCCTCGATTGAAGTTCTGATAAATGCTCCTCATAGTGGAAACTTCACTCTACAAGTGAACCACTTCTATCTCCAAGAACAATACTTGGATTCTGAAAGAATTGGGGAGAACCATTTAGAGCTCAAGTCCCCAATAAGAGATACAACCTATCCTCAGGGATACAGGTTCAGAGGCGATGTAGCACTATTGGCTCGAATATGCCCGAAGCAAAACCTAACAGAGCTCAGTTTCAATGCTGGAGTTTTGGAATTTGAAATAGTTTATTGGGACATTCCGAGAGAAACCCTGCACACCAAACTCTTCAATGGAACTGTCTGGTTTGAATCTGCACAGCCATAAAATCACGAGGGATAAGTAAAAGATGAGAATTGGACAGGAGGGTACCAAAATCAGCATTCGTGTAGTGAATCCTGACAGAGTAATAGATGAAACAATAAGAAGTGGAGACTGGTTTGCAGGTTTCTCAAATAGTGTTACATAAGCTCGCGCTATGACGGGAGCATTTTGACTGAAGGAGAGAAATAGATGTATCGTATGCCACAGATTCCCAATAGTCACAAACGAGGGCGAAAGGGAGAACATGCAGTAGAAACCCGATTGTCCGACATTTCCAATATTATGGTTCCCGAACAGGATGTAGGTATTGACTATTTCTGCGAGCTTATTGAGAACAGATCACCATCAGGTAGGTATTTCTGTGTTCAAGTAAAGAGCACAAAAAAGTTTAGCAACCATTGGAGCGGCAGCATCAAAAAGGAAACGCTAGTGTTCTGGCTGAACCAAAGATATCCTGTTTTCCTGATAGTCTATGAGCAGGCAAGCAGGAATTGTTATTGGGCTTCAATAGAGGATATGAGGCAAACTCTGCTTAACAAACTGCAAAGTGCTTCAAGAACAGTCAAGGTGAAGGTTGGCAGGTCTCACTTGCTGGAAGAGAATGGTGACAATATCCAATTCATAAGAAAGATCAAGAAAGATGGTACATTGGTTAATGCATTGCATGGTGTTCCAGAATTCATAAGTGCAGGAGGATATGTCGGCTCCATCCCCGTATTATCGTTGACAGATGCAATGAGAGTAATGATAAGAGACAAAGTTCGCCTTGGCTTGGATTATTTGATATATGACTACATTCTAAAGGATGACCAAAAGAATGCCTACCAATTGTCTCATATGCTAACACAATTCGACCATGGGCATTATGACCACTTTCTAATTCATGCTAGGATTTGTAGGCATCTGAAGAAGTATAGGGAAGCAGAGGAAAACTACAATGTTGCGATCAGTATATGCAAAGATGATCCCAATTGGAACAAGAGAAAAGGACCACAGGATCCATCGATAGAAGACATAATAGCAATGATTGAGGATGAAAAAGCGAAATTCAAAGTGGATCCAGAAATATAACAGGTTTTCTTTGGATGCTGACAGTATGAGTGAGAGGAGGGTCTGCCTTGCCAACAAGGAGAGTTCATCTGAAATTCGATGAATACCTTAGAGAGCATGGCATCATATGCATAAACACTATGACTGATACTGTTCATGATAGAATGGACAGAGACCCCCAAGTTCATGGGCATTGGAACCATAGATATGAGGATTTCTATCATGATCTCGGCGGCATAAGAACTTGGATTAGAAAGTGGTCTCGTCTGGGTTATCAAGAGACTTTGACTGACTATGTGAGGGTAGCTCTAGGACATCTGGTCATGGATGAGATGTGGTCTAAGTATGAATATGAAAGTGAATATGAATTGATAAAATCTGCCTATCGGAGCTATATTCAACGAGGATTTGATAGACGCCTTTTCAGGGAAACATAGGAAGGCAATCTGGTCTCGACTTGAGATTCTACGCACAAAATCAAGGTTGAAAACTCGTTATTCATGAGATGCTTAATCGAATGTTCCTCCACAAGTCATAAGAACTGACACAGAAAGACACAGTGGATGGTGTTGATGGTTGCTTGAAGGAAAGAATGTTAACCTGAGGATAATGGAGAAAGAGGATTTGCCTTGGGTGCTTGCAGAAGGAACAGATTAATAGGTCTATTATTCTAGACATTGACTGACCGTAATGAATAGTAATGGATTATTGTTCGGTTTATTCATTATTGGTTGTGGAGCGATGACTTTTCTTAAGGCTACAGGTAAAGATGACCATGAATTGGTTGGCATACGTTCTGGAGCTTTGGTTGAAGCTAGGGCTGTAAAGTATTTGGGAATAATCGTAATGTCAATGGGTCTATTCGTTTTGATATTGTCACTGTTACTTCCAGCACCTAACTGAGCCAACATCATTTGAAAGACAAAGAAGGAACAAAACAAGTTTCACTCTTTCAAGGATTTCAGGGATTCCATAGAAGTCTCTCATCGTAATTCAGGGATTGTATATACTGAAAGTCTCTTTCTTCTAGAAGATTTCTTCAGAAGACAAATAACCACAAGACAACACTGTAAACAGCAGTGAATCTCATCGTGGAAGGGGAGGTGATACAATGATAATGAGAAGAGAACTAGCTATCGTCCTCTTGACTTTCTGTCTGACATCAATACTATTCATGATAAGACCAGTATCAAGCCCAGAGCTACCGTATAATCCTTGGACAGATCAAGACGATGATGGCTACATAGGTCCCAGAGACCTCAACACTTTGCTGACACAGTTTGGAGCTTCAGGAGAGCCTGTGAACAAGACGGCTTTGCTCTACAACGTGAATGATACATTCACTGAACTTCTGACCAGAATAGACCGTCTGAACAACACCAATATTGAACTTCAATCTAGAGTGGATAATCTAACCGCTTCGCTAATGGAAACCCAAACGAAACTAAACAACCTGAATGCTTCGCTGCTTGAGTCTCAAAACACGATAAACGAACTGAATGCCACAGTTCTTAGCCTTCAATCACAAATAGAGACTCTGAACTATACGTTGACTACAAGAATCGGCACACTAAATTCAACGATTGCTTCTCTGTATGATAGGGTTTCTGTATTGGAAGCAGACTATTCTGTGACTGATTTGGACCTTGCACCTTACGCAATACCTTTTGCTTCGATCAATTCCTCTGCTCTGATTAGCACGACTGAAACCTCTGGATTTGTTGATATGATTGATATGAATCTAACAATCAGTCTGAATAGAACAAGCCACTTGCTGATAATATTCAGCTCTGAGGCATATACTAATGATCCATCAACGCGAATAATAGTAAGGGCTATAGATGGAACAACGCCAGTGCCTCCAGGAGAAGTCATTTTCACTCCAACAATTTCATACGGTCCTGGCAATACACATACACATGGCAACTGTGCGTATTCATATGATTTCTTCGAACCTTCAGTGACTGCTGGAACACACACGATCAAAATACAGTGGAAAGTCAACGTTGTGGGTGCTGTTGGTTTTGCAGATGCTAGGACTCTAACAGTCATTGCATTGCCTGCGTAGCAACTCTTATCTTTTTTCCTTTCTTATTTCCTTGCTTCATAACAAATGCCTATATCAGAATAATAGTCAGTTTCTGCTCTCCGTAATGATTTCAGGGACTCCATAGAAGTTTAGAGTCGAACTTGATCACAGAGAGAAAAGGAGAGTTTTTCGATCTGCTTTCGATATTAGTTGAGTGTTTGTTCTTGGTTGAGTGTCTGCTCCAGTTCTGATATTGCTTTGAGTGTTCTGTCTCTGAGTTCTTTGAATGATGGACTCCAGTAATGTCTTACGAATATTGATGGTGGTATTCTTCCCTGTAAGAGGTCAACCTCTTCTCTAATCAATCCATGCCTAACCATGAAAGTGCCGTAATAGTCTCTTAGCTCATTGATTCTGCATCTGTGTTCTAGTCTTTTGCGAATTGATGGGTAGGTTACTGGTGTACTGTCTGCAATTGCTGATATCAGGTCTTTGCTGACAAAAGAAATGTAGCAATTCTTGGTTTTTCTTAGGAATGTTTCCTTGTATTTGAAATGCTGTAGACACTGCAAATCTGAATCGTAGTATTCGCTGATTCTGTTCTTCTTGGCTAACTCTATTATCTTGTTGAACGATGCTATGGCTTCAGATCTTCTTAAACCAGAGACCAGAGTGAACCTGAGAAAAAGCTTTTCGTTGTCTCTCAGTTTGGGTAAGGTTTGTCTATATCAGTTGAGCAGGTCGCCGCTGTTGTTGTTAAGGATTCTTAGAAAAGATGCAAAAGAGTCAAGCTTGTAGGCTTTGATGCCAAAGTCCTTTAGCTTCTTCTTGAAATCCTGATTCTGACCTAAGAACTTTGACAGAATAATCAGAGATTTGATGACGAGTGTTTTGACATATTCGCTTTTCAAACTGTCCAGAGTGTAAAGATTTCCATTGATCAATTGGTGATATTTCTTTGCATAGCAACAGACCATTCCAGCATATACTTTTGAGTATCTACTGAACACCCAAGTCTTGAAGTTGTTCCAAAATGCTTCCATATTGCCCTCCAAGCTTGTGATCCCGGGTTCAAATCCCGGCGACCGCACCAGAACATTTTTCACTGTTGCCTTCAGGAGACACTTGTGGGAATTGATTCATTAGTTGTTCTAAGTGGTTTTCGAGGGTTTTGCTAAGATTGAAGCCAAGTGACGCGAACAAATGGATGAATACTTGGTTGCGCGACTTGAAGAAAAAAGGGATTATTCCTGCTCAAACGTTCATTGGCTGCAAAATAGCAAACTGATTGCCTTCAGGGTCCAAGGCCAGAGCCCACCAACCTACCCCAGGAACCTCCGTCTTTGAAACAATAACTCTGCCCCCTAAAGCCGTGATCTTCTTTGCATATTCGTCCACAGACCCAACTGAAACGTAGTTAGCCGGCTTATGCTCTGGATGCTGCCTCTTCATAAGTCCTCCATTGACACCCGCTCGTACAGGCATTCCTTTCTTGTCAACGGGCACCGTTTGAATGCTCCAATATTCCATTGGGCCAGCCATTTTCTCAATCTTCCACCCGAAGAGCTTACTGTAGAATTTCTTGAGCTTCTCCACGTCGTCAGCAGGAATCTCGAAGTGCACAATCGTATGATCTACCATTCTCCGCACCTATCGATTGGTAATGTGAAATAGCATAAAAGGATTTGGAACACATCGTGTTACCAGTCTACCTCTCTCCAATCCCCAGTTCTTTCAGGTTTCCTTGTTTTTCCATTCACTCCGCAGCTTTGCAGCCAGCTCGCCACCCTCAAGAATCAGCGCTCCACGAAAACCACACTTTCCGCATTCCCATAAAGACCAAAACTGAGGAAGACCAGAAAACATCTGTTGACCCACATTCTGGACAAAACTTGGCCTCTTCCAAACGCACATCACCCCTAGGTCCTCCTCATCTTGCGTTTTCCCAACAATTTCTTCTTTGGAAGCTTTGGTCTCTGAACACGTTCAGCATCTTTCACTGCCAAGGCAAACACCTAGATGAACTATGTACCCACAGATATTTCCCTTTACGTTTAAATTACGCGCCAAAGCAATTGGTTTCACATCTTGGTCACAATTAGACAGTTCAAAGAGTGTCACGGTGTAGGCCCTTATCTGAGCGATGCTATTGTGATTATCGTAAGAGGTGCCATAAGACTCAGTGTGAAACCACTTGTGAAAGCTGTCATCAGCGCGTCTGACCCGCAATAACGTACTATTACGGGAAGCGTCGTGTCCATGGTTGTGGCGCCGCCTAACGCTATGGGCGCGTACTTGTCAACTCTGACCATCACGGATACGGTGACTATCGTCAGCAATTCTCTCAAGAAATTGACCATGAAGCCTAACGCGCTCCATTCTGGTCCGAACATCTGCCCCATCAATGGACCAGCCAAAGTGTACCATCCGTAACCAGCAGACACAGCGGCTGAAGCATACAAGTCAATGCGCAGTAACAATCCGCCGACGATTCCGCCTACGATGCTTCCCAAGGCAATGGTCATCGGAAGAACCAAGATCTTCAAGCCAGCTTTTCTCATCTTGACTGCAGCTCCTTTATCTGCGCCAAGAGCGAAACCCATGACAAACAGCAGAAAAACAAGGCAGGCATTGAACAAGTAATACGACACGAAACGATTAGGAAAAACGTCACCAAGTTTGTTGTTCGCATAGCCTGCGATTGTTCCACAGGCAAGCGCAGCCAAAATGTACTTTATCATTCCAACTTCACCACTTTCCTAACTACCTTTACGAAAACAAGACTGAAGAAAACGGTTAAAGAAACAATGATGAGAGCGTTCACACCAACTGTTGGCATGGAAGCTAGTAGAGCATTGTCTGAGCCAATGTTGAAACCCATGAGAAAAATCAGCGCAATAACGGCTACAAAAGTGACCCTGCCTAGGTTAACGTGCTTCCTTTCTCGCCACAAATAGCCTAAGCCAATCCCTAAAACTAGTGCAATCACAAAACTGACAACCATCAAGTCAAACATTATTCAGCACCAAGAGCATGTTGACCGGACACTCTGTTCAGAACGAATTTATTCCTTCCTAGAAAGAAGAAGGATAGAAGAAGAACCTTTCCGATCCTAATCCTCAAGCTATGCTTCTTCGAAGAACTCCTCAGCTCTCGGCGGAGTCGGCGGCAAACCTCTGCGCTCACGTATTTGCTTTATGATTTCACCTTGCAACTGTTCAGGAACAATCGCCCATCTGCTAAACTGAGTAGCCCAGAATGCTCTGCCCTGCGTTGATGATCGCAGGTCTTCTGCGAGTCCGAATGATTCGGCCACGGGCATTTCAGCCTTGACAACGATCATTTCTTCATCGTTTACCATGTCCAAGATCTTGCCACGTCTCTTCTGCACTATCGCTATGACATTGCTCACGAACTCGTTTGGAACCTTGCATTCAAAGGATATTAGAGGCTCCAAAAGCTTCGGGTCACTCAGTAGGAAAGCACACCATATCGGTCGCCAAGTCATCGGGAGCACCTGTGCTGGGCCTCTATGGACAGGGTCTTCATGAACAGTCACATCTTCCAAATTGACTTTCAGGCCATATGCAGGATCCTTAGCTAGCACTGACGTGTTCACGGCTTCGCTGAACCCAGACTTAATGTGATCGATGATTTCGTCAACATACTGCCTTCCTTTAATTCTATTCACAAGTATGTTGTTGCCTTCGATGGACACGAAGTTGCGCGCA
>Ga0315279_10004906_pt1 | contig 17726 bp, 24 predicted proteins | sample YL17G06_20_MG_FD_203694 | JGI IMG/M metagenome (GOLD analysis project Ga0315279, IMG submission 203694) | Sediment microbial communities from Yellowstone Lake, YNP, Wyoming, USA - YL17G06_20 | ecosystem: Environmental > Aquatic > Freshwater > Lake > Sediment | place: USA: Wyoming | collected... | reverse complement strand
TGATCTTTCAGGACTTTTGTAGCCCAAATACGAAACTGCGTTGCCCTTTTAGAGTTAACGCGATAACCAATACTTATAATCGCATCCAAATTATAAAACTGCGTTTTGTAAACTTTACCGTCAGCGGCAGTATGTTCCAAAATGGAACTAACTGATTTAGGGATTAATTCACCTGATTTAAAAATATTTTTTAAATGTTTGGTTATCGCTGGTCTTTGTGTACCAAAAAGCAAGGCAATTTTTGACTGAGTCAGCCAAACTGATTCTTTTTCCAAAGCAACCTCAAGCCTAGGCCCGCCTGTTTTGGGCTGGTAAATAATGATCTCGCCTTTATTGAATTGTTTCAAGATATCTTCATTTTATTCTTTTTACAGCCAAAAATCAAGCCAAAAACCTCTGGGGCTTGACTTTTTTTATTTGATATGATAGAATAAAAAATCGGCTATATTATTAGTCTTTTATAAAACAAAGGAGGTAAAAGCATGGAAGGTAATGGAATTTTTGCAGACACGTTTTTGGAAGAGGTTGGGGAACTGGTGACCCAAAAGCGGTTTGACAGCCTGGAACTCGATCCTGTAGAAGAAGGCGAAGAGGTCGTCGGCGAAATGACTGACCTGGAAAAGGCAGTGTTTGCCTTGTTCGAAATCAAGAAAAAGGAAATCGTAGAAACTTGCAAGGCCTGCGACGACACCGCCGAAGACCGCGCCAGCGCCAAGTGCATCAGAGTCACCATGCTCAAAGGGCATTTGGAAATCCTCAAAAAACTCAGCTGGAAGTTGGTCGAAGACCGACTCAATCTGCAGAGGGTCAGCCTGGGTGTCCGGAAAGATTACAAGATTGTCAAAATCCCCGAGGAAAAAGTGTCCGGCCTTCACCTTCCGGGCGGAGTGGGCATTCAGATACTGGGAATGGGTCGGCGCGGTTAATTACTAGCATACTTAAACCTAAATGGGCAGAAGCAATTCTGCCCTCTTTTTTTTAAAACAAAAAACACCCTTATAAAAAAAGTGTTTTTGTCGCCAAGTTTTAAGCGAGCTTTACATTGATGGCGCGCGGACCTCTGTCAGAATCTTCTGTGTCAAAGGTTACAGCATCACCTTCTTTCAGGTCGCTGTAGCTAACGCCTTGTAAAGCAGATGAATGAAAGAAAAGGTCTTTCTCTGGACTATCATCAGCAGTGATGAAACCAAAGCCCTTGTCTGTCAGTCTTTTGATTTTGCCTGTCATAAAAAGTTTAAAAAAAATGAATTAATCTGCAAAATTTAGCCTTTTTTGCAGAAATTCGACTTATTTCTACTTAATAAAGGTTAATTTACATATTTATATGATAGCATGTTTGCGAATCTAAGTCAATGCTCGGCTAAAAAAATCACCCCGCGTAGCGGGATGATTTTTGGGGATGAACACTTTTTCCTAATTATTTTATTGATTAGGAGGCTGGGGTAAATTAGTTGGCGGTGTAGGATTAGCTGGCTGCTGCGGCCTAATCTGGATTGTCTGGGCTGTGATACTGCCATCAGCATTGGTTGTGCCAGTGACCATCAGATTTTCACCAGTAGTCAAATCAGCGATTGCTCCAGTAGCAGATTTTGTAATCTGGGTAGAATCAGAAAAGAAAATAATTTTTGAGCCGCCATCAGACAATTTAAGAGTTACGCTTTTATCATCTTGGGCAATGATTGCGCCATTGACAAAATTGCTGCCATTGCCTGGCCGGCCATTGCGATTAAGACCTTGGCCGCCAAAAGCTTGCCTGCGCTGCTCTTGCGCGGCATTGGCTTGGTTTTTTTCAAATTGCATACCGCCATAAAATGCGCCAGCGCCGATTAGAATCGCAATGACAATAAAAACAATAATTGTTTGATTTTTTTTTCCGCCAGAGGCGGATCCGCCTTTGGCGGACATAGACTCATTCAACATAAAATTGAAATATTTAATATTTAAGTATTATTAACTTATTTATTCATAACGCAATGCTTCAATTGGGTTCAAACTGCTCGCTCGGCGCGCTGGGTAATAACCAAAAATAATGCCAATGGCAGCAGAAACGCCAAAACCTAAAATAATGGAAAACAAGGAAATTTTAGTGGCAATGCCTCCAAAATGCGAAACCCCATACGAGGCTAGCCAGCCAAAAAATATTCCTACAATGCCGCCAATTAAAGTTAAAGTAATGGCTTCGCTTAAAAACTGAAAATTAATATCTCCTTTTTTAGCGCCAATGGCTTTACGCAAACCAATTTCCTTGGTTCTTTCAGTCACAGTGGTGAGCATCATATTCATAATGCCAATACCGCCCACAATTAAAGAAATGCCAGCAATTGAACCCAGCAATAAAGTAAGGGTGTCGGTTATAGAAGAAGCACTGGCAATAATATCAGCCTGATTCATGGTGCTAAAATCTGCCAATTGGGGATTAGTAATATTATGGCGCTGCAAAAGTAAATCGGTAATTTGCTGCTGCATGGTGGCCATGGCGCTTTGATCCGCGGCCTGCACGCTAATGGTCGTGACATAATCATTGCCAGCTAAAAACTGCTGGGCAGTAGTTAAAGGCACAAAAATTATATCATCCTGATTATTAAAACCGCTGCCGCCTTTAGCTTGGGTCACGCCAATAATTTTAAAATCAATTTTTTTAATGCGGATTGACTGGCCGACTGGATCTGTGTTTTCTCCAAAAAGATCATCGCGGACTGTCGGCCCTAGGACTGCCACCCTGGCTAAACTTTTGACATTTTGGTCAGAGATAAAAGTGCCGCTACTAATTGCCACATTGCGGACCGCTGGATAAGCAGCTGTGGTGCCCACAACTGAAGTATTAGTGTTGGTGCCTTTGGCCGTGACTTGATAACGGCTGGAAAGTTCTGGGGCCACAGCCGCAGCCAAAGTAATTTCCTGGCTAATGGCATCAGCATCCGCCTGTTTTAATGATTGAGCCGAACCTCGGCCTTGGCTGACTTGAACCCCAGGCCCGCGCTGCTGGCCAGGCGTGACTAAAACCAAATTAGAACCCAAGGCCTGAATATTCGACTCAATTGACCCTTGCGCACCCTGGCCAATGGAAACCATGGCAATGACAGAACCAATGCCAATCACAATTCCAAGTATGGTCAAGCCAGAACGGGCCTTATTAGAGATTAAAGCTAAATATGTTTCGCTAAATAAATCAGAGGTTTTCATAATTGGCTAGGATTAATAATTCGCTTATGACCATTTTTAGTATCAGCCACGATTTCACCATCGCGAATCCGGATAATGCGGTCAGCATGTTCTGCCACGTTAAGTTCATGAGTGATAAGGATAATGGTATGATTTTTCATTTTATTTAATTTTTGAAAAGTGTCCAGCACAATTTCACCAGTTTTAGTATCCAAGTTGCCAGTTGGCTCATCAGCCAAAATTAATGACGGATTATTAACCAAGGCACGGGCAATAGCCACGCGCTGCATTTGGCCGCCAGAGAGCTGATTGGAAAGGTGATAAAAATGCGATTCTTCCAGCCCAACATCTTTTAAAACAATTTTAGCTCGGTTCTCCCTCTCTTTTTTCAGCACATTAGCATAAACCAAAGGCAACATCACATTGCGCAAAACAGTGGCTCGCGGCAGTAAATTAAATGACTGAAAAACAAAACCAATTTTATTTTTTCTAATGTCAGCCAATTCATCGTCAGAAAGAGTGGAAACATCCTTGCCATCAAATAGATATTGGCCGCTACTTGGCGTGTCTAAAGCGCCGAGAATATGCATCAAGGTTGATTTACCTGAACCAGAAGGGCCCATGATAGCCACAAATTCTCCGTCTTTGATTGTAAATGACAAACCCTTTAAAACCAAAGTTTCAGTTGCACCGCTTAGATATTTTTTAGTTATATTTTTACATTCAATCATATTAATTTCCTCTAAATCCTCCGCCGCCAATCCCAGGGATTCTTAGAGCAGAATTTTGTGACTGCGTACTTGAACTCGTGGCCTTAGCCGTAATGGTTTGGGTAATAATCTGATCGCCTTCTTTAAGACCGTCAGTTACTTCGGTCTGGGAATCATTAGCTAGACCAATCTGAATTGGCACTTGGCGTAAAGGATTTTTTAAAGTAATTCCGCTTTTATCGTCTAGAGCGCTGGCTGGGATTACTTCATCAGGCATTTCTACATAGCTGGTTGTGCCCAAAGATTTTATGGCAGAATTTGGCAAAAGAAGAACATCTGGTTTGGAATTGGTAATGATAGCAGCAGCAACGCTCATCCCTGGCTTGACTCTGTCGTCTTGGGTGTCAAAAATAATTTTCACATTATAAGTCACGACTCCTTGCGATACTGTGCCCAAAGTATCTATTTCTGCCACTTCGCCAGTAAGGCTTAAATCAGATACAGCGTCAAAAGTCAGAGTCGCTTTCTGGCCGACTTTGATCTTGGCCACATCAACTTCGTTTAAAGCAATTTCTGCGGTCTGCTGTTTGGTAATGAGCGTGGCTAAAGTTGCGCCTGAAGAAATTGAATCACCCTTTTTGACGTCAAGGACTGCAATAACCCCGTCAAAGGGAGCACGGCTGGTATAATCAGCCAGTTTTTCACTGGCATCCCAAAGCGCATTTTGCCTTTGCTGGACAGTGAGTTCCTGGGATTTAAGATCCAGAGGATCTGTGCCTGCATTCAGTTCATTAAGTGACTCTGTTTTTTCCGCAATAGAGCGATCAGAGCTCACAATAGTATTTTTATCGGTTTGAATAGAATTTTTGATAGATAAAAGATTAAGTAAATGAGTATTTGTTTTGCTAGTATAGGTATTAAGAGTTGATAATTGAGTGTCAGCATAGCTGGCTGGCCTTTGATTGTGGCGGGCTAAGGCATCTTCGTAAAATTGAATATAATTGTTAATGCTTTTTATGGCTTCAGCCATATCCTTGGTCGTATTATAAGTTTGCTCAATCATTGCTTCTATCACATTTCTTTCTGAAAGCCGGCTGGTTGATTTATAATCACTAAAATTCTGATCATAGTCAGCCCGCGCTTTTTGGTAAGCCTTTAAAGTAATATCCTTATATTCATAAATTTTGGCTTCATCAAAAGGCACAGCATTGGCATAATAATCTAAATTCCATTGCGCGCTGCCGCCTAATTCAGTGCCAAAAAGAATATCATTTAAGCCAGTAATAATATTGGGCAAATCAAGAAAAGCATTGGCTACTGTATTAAAACCATCATCATAGGCTTTTTGTAAATCATCTTCGGCTTTTTGCCTGGCTTCCTGGGCTGAAGCCAAAGCATTTTCAGCTTGTAAAATTGAGAGCTCGTCAGCTGGCTTTTTTAATTTTTCCAAAGCCAGCTTAGCGCTAGTTAAATTAGCTTGAGCATCTCGGACTGTTTTGAGCGCGTCTTTGGCATTAAGTTGAACTAAAATATCATTGGTCTTTACTGCCTGACCAGCTGTAACCAAAACATTGTAGGCATCACCCGAGGCTTTGGCTTTAATATCAACTTGGTTAGAGGCTAAAATCTGGCCAGTGCCAGAAACCGAAGTTATTAAAGTCCCTTTTTCAACATTAGCTACCACATAATGAACAGCAGCAGCAGTATTTGTTAGGGCTTTAAAAATAAAATAACCCCCAATTGCCAAGACGACAATTATTAGACCGACAACTATTTTATGTTTAATTAAAAAGTTGTAAATTTTCTGGAGCATAGAAAGAAAATTAAAAATCAAAAATAAAAAAATTAAAAATTTGGTTTAAAAAGGTTTTTCTCCTAACGGCGGGGGTAAAACTGGTGGTGCGGGCAAAAGACGGATAAGCTTGGCTGAAATCTGCCCGCTTTCATTTGGTTCGCCAATGACCACAATATTATCATCAACTTTTAAATCAGTGGCTTTAATTGTGTCTCTCATGCTTTTAATGACCGTGCTTTCATTTAGCAAAATAGCTTTTTCAGTGCTTTGCCTGTCTTTGATAGTTATAACATTACCTTCAATTTTTATAATCTGGCCAAAGGTGCCATTAGCTTCCATAAAATTACGGTCATCGAACCCGCCCCAAAAGCCGCCTTTGGGACCGCCGAAATTGCGGTGATAATTATCGCTCCAGCGGCAGGAAAAATCAGCTTTTTTAATGCCCACCATCATGCCGGCTTTAAAAATAAGCAGCAAAATTATTAGGCTGACAACGCCCAATAAAATACCCTTAAATAATTTTGATTGAAAAAAATTATTAAAATCCATAAATTTAAAATTAATTATGTATTAATTGTTTAGAAATAAAAATATTTTTAAGATCTTTAACTAATAATTTAAGCAGTTCTAAAATAGCCAAAACAGTCGCTAAAAGTAAGATTAAACTCACCACAGGCAAGGTTTCCAATAAGGAAAGGGCATAATTTTGCCAATAGGCCAGGACAATTTCTGCGTCAGAAAAAAGCAAGGAAAAATATTGGGTAAAGCCAGATTCAGCAAAGCCAGCCATAACTCCCTTTAAAGCTGGGATAAAAAGAATTATGGCGCCAATTAAGCCAGCAGAAAAAATAGCCAGGCGGCGTTTAAGCGTTAAAAGCCTTTTTTCTTGATTAATGCGCTCCATGATTTTAGCCAAAAGGCCAGCTGGCGGTTCAGGCGCATTATAATATGTAAAGAGTTTTTCCCAATCTTTAGTCATAATTTTATTTTTTAGTCATTATTAATTAATACGAAAAAAGAATGCTTTTTGGTGCCCCGCACCGTGTCATCCTGAGTGAAGCGAAGGATCTCTTTGAAATGGCAGTACAAAGAGATCCCTCACTTTGTTCGGGATGACAGACACGGTGCGGGGCAGGCATTTTAAGGTTTTGAAACAAAAAATCGCTTCTTTACGAGGCGATTTTTTTATTGGCTAAGTATTTCTTTGAGGACGATTAAAGCTCGGCGATGGCGGCTTTTAACAGTATCTATCGGCTCATTCAAGGTTTCTGCGATTTCCTGAAAAGTGAACTGGTTATTATAGTGTAAATGCAGGACTTGGCGATATTTTTCTGACAATTTATCAATTGCCGCAGTCAGTTTTTCTGCCAAATTTTGCTGGTCAAAAATTTCCGTGGGCAAGGGATTTTGGTCAATCAGTGTATTCGCTAATGGATTTTCGCCTTCATCAGTTTCAAAAGCTGAAAAAGGAATGTTTTTTTTCTGGCGCAAAAAGTCAATGGCCGTGTTTTTGGCAATCTGGAAAATCCAGGTTTTAAAACTTTTATTTTGATCAAATTTTTTTAAATTGCGCCAGACCTTAACAAAAACTTCCTGGGTAATGTCTTCTGCCTCATTAAGCAAGTTTGTGTATTTGTAAACAAAGCCATAAATTGGCTTTAAATAGCGACCAATTAAAATTTCCAAAGATTTTTCATCTTTATGCTTTAAATAATCATGGACTAATTGTTCGTCAGAGAGATTATTCATAGTGGGTGGCTAGAGGGAATTGTCCCGCACCATGCAAGGTGCGGGATCACTTCGTGAAACCCTTTCTTGGGCGAGTAAAGGGAATTGAACCCTTATCACTGGTGCCACAGACCAGTGCTCTAACCATTGAGCTATACCCGCCATAATTATTTTTGCACTTTTAAAATTTTTTGATCAATTATAAATTTTTTCCCTTTTATGTTCTGCGACAAATAATTGATGATTTCGTCTCTGTGGGCTTTATATTCTTCTGGATACATGTCAAAAGATATCTTTAGCGTTTCAAATAAATCATTATAATTTTTAAAATTTATTGTTGAAGGTACCGTATATTCAATAAACTCTTTTCCTTTAATAATTTCTAATAATTCATCGTATGTAAATTTATATTCATCTTTAATTATATTTGCAAAGGCTAATTTTAGTGACCCATAATCAGCTGTTTTTCCATTGACTACAAAAAAGATAATGCCTCTTTCATTCAGATGTTCAAACATTTTAGCTATTGCAGCTTGCTTATCATTAAAATAATAAATAACATGGGAGGCAATAATAATATCAAATTTTTGGTCTAGTTTGACATCTTCCCAGTCAGTATTTATCAAGTCTACGCCCTTTGGCATTTTCGCCTCAACCAACCTTTTTTCAATAATTGTATATTTTTTAAATAAACCACTCAAACTTTTCGCAAAATAGGGAGATATTCCTAAGCCTATTTCAAGGCCAGAGGAAAAATCTTTTCCTACCAATAGATCTTTAATTTTATTTGTTAGAATATCTTTTTCGTCTGTGTTTTTTAAAAAAATTTTATACCATTCTTCAATAAAGTCTACTTTTTTTAGTGGCATATTTAAATACATTAATCCAAAACTTTTAACTCGCCTGCGCCCCGCAAGGATATGTGTATGGGTGTGAGTAATGAGTAATTTGGATGGGAAAATTTTAAAAAATTTTTTTTCCAAAACCTCAATACTCATTACTAATTACTCAATACTAAAATTTTGCTGCGCAAAATTTTATGACCCCGCTAGGAATCGGACCTAGATCTAAAGCTTAGAAGGCTTTCGTTCTATCCATTGAACTACGGGGCCAAAATTAAAATTTTTATATCCATTGCCACGAAGTGGTCCGCCTTTGGCGGAAACTACGGGGCCTTAATTTTTGGCTGTCGCGGCACTTGTCCCGCACCCGAAGCAAAGCAAGTGGTGCGGGATCCAGTTGAGCTACGGGACCTTGGATAATTTACAATGATCAATGATCAATTTTCAATTTTGGAAAATTTTTTTAATTAACAAATACCAAATTACCTAATAAACCAATATACCAATAAACACCTAAATATTTTAGCAAAAAATGAGCTTTTTGTCAATTTACTCGTGCCTCCTCTTTCTCCCATGAAAACTTTTATAAACCTCTCTCAATTGTTTGTCAGTAATATGAGTATAAATTTGGGTGGTTGTAATGCTAGAATGGCCGAGCATAGCTTGGACAGAGCGGATATCTGCCCCGTTTTGCAGTAAGTCAGTAGCAAAGGAATGGCGCAAAACATGAGGCGTGATTTTTTTGGTAATGCCCGCGATTTTGGCATATTTTTCCACGATTCTTTGCACACTGCGCGGAGTTAAACCCTTGTCATCTTTCTTTTTACTGCGTTTTAAACTGGCTTTGTCATGGTTGGTAAATAAATAGGCTGACATGTCTTTTCTGGCCTCCAAATATTTTTTCAGCCAGTGTTTGGCTTGGTTGGAAAGAAAAACTACGCGCAGTTTTGAACCTTTGCCGCGCACAGTGAATTCATCTTTGTTTAAATTAATATCATTTTTTTTTAAATTAGCTAATTCAGACACACGTAGGCCAGTAGAAAATAAAGTTTCTAAAATAGCTTTGTCGCGGAATTTTATAATTTCTGGCTGTTCAATTTTAAACGGCGCTTCTAAAAAATTTTCCAAATCAGTACCTTCCATAAATTCAATCTGGCGGTCCGGCATTTTGGCCAGTTCAATTTTTTCCGGCGCCAAAGTTTTAATATCACGTTTGGCCAGATACTTTAAAAATGTGCGCAAAGCAATTAAATGGTAATTTTGTGTATTTTTTTTCAATGGTTGCCCTGCTTGATCTTTTAGACGGTTTAACCATAAACGGTAATTGCGCACTAAGTCCTGCTCAATCTGGTTTGGCTCTTTAATTTTTGCCCAGCTAAAAAAGCGTTTGAGATAAAAATGGTAATTCTCAACTGTTTTGGCAGAACGACCTTTTTCGATCTCAAGATGCTCAAGGAATTCTTTTGTGAGTTGTTGGAGTTTGGTTGGCATATTGTGTTGATGAACCACTAAAGTTATTCCTGCCTTCGCTAAAGCTACAGCAGGCAGGCACAAAAAGTGTTAAAACTAATTTCGTGTATTTAGTGATAGTAGTTTAGTGGTTCGGCATTCTTATATAATCATTTTACGACACAAATAAACTTTTTACAAATAAAAAAGCTCTGATATAAGAGAGCCGTTTTATTTAATCTAAATTATTTTTTAACGTGAATGCCAAATTCTAATAATACCTTTTCAATTTCTGTTTTATCCGTTTCCCTGTCATCATAATAAACAAATATTTTATCTTGGGACTTGCCTTCCATACCAATGAAGATTATGGTCGCTGGAAATTTGCCTTGACCATAATTTTCTTCCAAATACCAATGTGAATCATTGTGATAATCTTTTAATATACCCGGGTCAATACTTTCCACAAAAAAGTAAAGTTTTTTCCCATGTTTAATATTGCCTAGCCATTCTTTGATAACTTTAAAAAATGACATGGTTTTATCTTTAGCTATTTAATGTATTTAATGATAGGGAGAAAAATTATTCTAGTCAAATTTTACAAATAAAAAACCCGCCATTGAAATAATGACAGGCTTTATTTTTTGCAAGGCTATTTAACTTTTTTTAGTCAGCCCTGTGATTTTTGGAATCGCTGTAAAAATTTTTTTTGTCTTTTTTGAACCACATTTCGGGCACATGGGGTTCTTTTGGCTATTCAGCTCAACAACCTCAATGAATTTGTGACCACATTTTGTACATTCATAATCAAAGATTGGCATTTGTCCCTCCTTTAATTTAGAATCTCTTCCTTTTTAGGTTCAGATGTCTTCAAGATTATTTGATTGACCATGGCCTTTTCATCCTGGCCATTTGGGTGATGTAAAGTCGCTGGAATTTGTTTTATTTCCAGAGCCGGTGTTTGACAGCCAGGACAAGCCGCTTCTGAAGCTTGACCTGATAAATGGTTGGGAGCTGACATAAGTTTGGTAAAACTTTTTGAATCGCACTGGGGGCATTTTAAGTTAAATTCATCATTTTCATTAGTAATTAATTCTTCAAATTCTTTGCCGCATTCGTTGCAGCGATATTCATAAATCGGCATTTTGCCCTCCTTTCTTGTTTAAAGGACAATAATATTTGACCTTAGCAGAAAATATATTTTTTGTCAATTATTTAATATTTTGCCAAAGATACTTAATCAATTCTTTTTGGGAATCAGCAATATTCTGGTCTTCAATGATCACGCCAGCCAAGGATTTAAAAGAAATCATGGCGACTTTATTGCCAGAAACCAATTGATCAATTGAGACTTTAAAATCTGCTGGTAAAAATTTAACTTTGGTAATCCCTTTTCTGTAAATTTCTTCCTTAACTGATTTTTTAGCCAAAGGCGTGGGTTTAATTAAATCATAAAGCACGCCGCCAGCATTTCTAATAATATTAAAAAATTCTTCATTTTCCTTTTCAGTAAAAACAGTCAAAAAATCATCAAAAGAAAAAATCGTATAAACTTTTTTTGAAGTATTTAACATTTCTTCATAAATATTTTTCAATCCTTCCTTGCCTTCAAAAAACCTGACTTTGGGTTGGCTGGGTTTGGCATAGAATAAAGCTTCTAAATCTGGCAGAATTTTACTAATGTTCTGCTTTTTCTTTTCTAAAAGATTAAGAATGTTTTTAGGCGGAATTGCTTGATAAAAAACTCTTTTGCCACTGGGTACTTTTAAAACAAAACCCTTTTTTATTAATTCTTCAATTAAATAATAAGCAGTCGGCCTTTTTACTTTGGCGCGCTTGGCAATGTCTGAAATAGAAGCTGGCCCAATTTCCAAAACAGCCAGAAAGGTTTTGGCTTCACTTGGTTTTAAATCCAGATTTTGTAATTGGTCTAAAATTTCCATATTTTTTACTTGATTCCTTCGAGACTAAAGTCTCGAAGCGAGATGGGAGGCACTTTCGCTTGAATAATTCCCATTGCCTCGCTCGAACACTTTAGTGTTCGAGGGCGGCTTTGATACTAAAGTATCAAAACGAGAGAGTGGAATATCTCGCTCTGACACCTCCCTCTCCTCGCAAGCACACTTTAGTGTGCGTTTAACCCTCCCAATTTAAATTTGAAACTTTACTTATCAACTCAATCGCTCCTTGCTCACTATATTTTTCCGCAACATCCTTAAAACTGCAAAATTTATAATTGACCAATTCATCAAAATTCTTAACCAATTTATGTTTTAAGGGATTTCCTATAATATAACCAATAATTTTATAATATGATTTTTCGGATTTTATCATTCTATCGTGATATTTATCCCATAGGCTGTAATTTAAATCTAAATTTAATTCTTTAGATATATTCCCGTTGATTAATTGCATTATTTTGCCTAAATCCTTGCCTAATTTCAAATAGGTTAAGAAATGATAATGATTATTTAAAATAGAATAAATAAATTCTTCTAAATTAAATTCCTTTCTTATCTTTATAAAGCTATCTAGAATAATTTGTTTTACGGGATCAGATCTAAAATATTCCTTTTTGTCCAGGGTGCGACAGGTAATAAAATAATATTTTTCATCTAGATAAATGTGCATGATTTTTTAACTTAGTTACTTCGAGACTAAAGTCTCGAAGCGAGGTGGGAGCACTTTTGCCTGGATAATTCCCATTACCTCGCTCGAACACTTTAGTGTTCGACTAACCCCATCTTATCACTCTTCCCAAAAAATGTCAAGAATTTTATCAACTTTTTAACTAGCAAAATGACAATTTGTGCGTATTTTAGCAAAAATAGTATTTATTTTCGTCATATTAATTGACATAATTTAGGATTTTAATTATAGTAAAGGATCGAAATGTTCTTTGAAAGGAGAAGAAAAATGGAAAAGAAAGAAAAATTCAATCAGAAAGAATGGTTATTATTAGCAGTGCTAATGCCTATCTTGACATATTTCGCCTTCGGGAGTTTAAAGTATGCTCTTGTTGCAATCAGCTTTGAACTAGCTGGATTTCTTGGTAGCTACTTAGCAGAAAATATTTCTAAAGGAGGAGAAAAATGAATGAATTAGAATTAGACAAGAGAGAAAAAGATTATAAGATTAGAAGGCAACATGAAATCAGGATTGGTATCTTTTTTTTAATATCTGGGGTGGTATATTTCATTTTTCTACTAATAATACTGCAACCATGGAAACCGTCATTTGCTTGCAATATCTTGGGTGGGCTTGCAATGCTTTTTTTATGTTTAGGTCTTATGTTCCTATTCAATCCAATCAATAATATCCCCGAGGAAATTAAATTGTGGAGACAATTACTCAAAACTAATGAGTTTGAGGAAGTAATTATAATTTGGCAGAAAATTTGGGATGATATGTCTCAAAAAATTAGGCATGAAACACTTGAAAAAGGATTGCAATTAGCTAAAACACCTCAAGAAATAGCTTTTATCTACAAAATTTCTCCAACCAGTAGCGAAGTTGAAACAAAAGCATTAGAAACATTGCTTATCAAAATAAAGGAGAAGAAAAATGAAATTAGAAATTAAAATTCTAGTTATTTGGTACTGCACGAGTGCGATTGGGTTGCCGCTCTTATGTATTTTTGACAAGGTAAGTTTAAATTTTAGTTTATTTTATTTCGGACTTGAGTTGTGGACACTTTTCATACTGGCGACAATAGGCGATGATGAAAAGTTAGGTCTCAAGAAAGAAATTAAAAGTAACTTGGTAAAAATTCTAATAAGCATGGCCTTGATTCTTGAAGGAGGAACATTCACCTTTCTGTTAACCGAGTGTTCCTGGGTCCGTGAAACGGATTGGGGCTTATTCGCTGTTGCAATTTCAATAAGTGCGGCTGAAGTGCTCTATATCAGCAGAAGAATTTTTTCGTTTCCATAGTAATGAAAAAAGCCCTAAACCGCGTAGGATTCGAGGCAAGGAGGAGAAAAATGAAACATCCGTCAATTATATTTTTAATAGCTTTGGTGGTTTTTTCTTTGTTGGCTGATCTGCCATTTATATTTTTCCCGAAATTAACTGAAAATCAAATAGTTGTAAATTTAACTAATCCGCTGGCTTTGCCATTCGTCTTAGCAATAATTCTATACATGGCTATAATAACAGCGAAAATAAAAAACGAATAAAGGAAGAGAAAAATGAAAATTTGGAAAAAAACCTTTAAAGCTAAAATTAACCGTTGGATCAAACTCATTGTCTTTGTTGTTTTGTGCTTAACTTTACTTTTCTGTATGTTTTTTACCCTTACCCTAGGCATGGAAGTCAAAGATATTCCCTTAGGAATAGGATTTTCATGTGAAGTTGCATTAATCATAGGAGGGGGGTTAATAATGTTAAAATTTTTTTTCAGAAGTCCACAAAAAAGTTTAAAATCAATCAGCTCAAACAAGGGAGGAGAAAAAATGAAATTCCCTAATTGGTTTGGACATTCAATGGGTTTTGATGATGCAGGAATTGTGGTAAAGGAATGCCGCAAAATCAATAATTGTGTCCCGCCAGAACCGCCTGAAGTAAAAGAAAATCATTGTCTTGTATTAGTAACTGAAGGGGCGGAAAACAAATTAATTGGTTTAGCTTTTTGTGGACCAAAAGCGTTTGAAGCATATCACGGCGCAGTCTTATCAATCTTTGAAGGTAATGTCTGGCTTTATGAGGCTTCAAAAGAATTTTTGGAACAACATGGTCAAAAGAGTAAATTTTGATCATGCAAAATGGTTGAATAAAATAAGAGGTTGAATAAATCAACCTCTTTTTAAATTTCACTTTCTGCCAATAATGGCAATCTGCCGGCCTTCTTTGTCTTTGTCTTTTGGCAAAGCGCGAAAGTGCGAGAAAAATAAGTGCTCATCTTCATAGGTGCAGTGTTTGTCAATTTCAATATTTCTTTCTTGAACTTGAGCCATGAGCAATTGGCCTTTGATGGCGCTGGCAATGTTATAGCTTTGACCATCAATTTTATAATGTTTAGCGCAAATATTAGGGCCAATAAAGCAGCGCAAATCTCGCGTATCAACTCTACCCCATTTTTTCAGGCAAAAAACAGTTTTAGCCACAATCAAATCTTTGGTGCCAACTGCGCCAGCATGGACTAAGGCATAATAACCAGTAATTGGATCAAAAAGCATAACTGGCGCGCAATCAGCTGGCAAAATGGCCAAAAAAGTTTTTTCTGCTTTACTGATACAGGCATCAAAGCCGTGTTTGGCGCCGATTTTAAAAACTTCTTTAACTTCTGGGCTTTTTTCATGCAAAACGATCCTGCCCTTTTTCTCGCCTGGCTGGACTAGGGCAATATTGGAAGTATTGTTAGTTGGCAATTTCAATAAGCTGATTTCTGCCAAATTTAAGTCAAATCTGGCCAAAAATCTTTGCAGGTTTTCTTCAGCCTCGCCTTTCTGATCACGATCATAAGACATATTGCCATACTTTTTGGTAGAAACACCGTGAATTATGGATTGGGGTTTTAAAAGTTCACTTTGAATAATCATTTTTCCCTCCTATGTTTTTGTTGAATGCTAATTAAATATAATAACAGATTTTTAGAAAAAGTAAAGGGAGAGCCACGTTTGGCTCTCCCGAAAATAAAGCGCAGAACTCCCAAGGCCGTGCAGAAGATAGCCGTCCAGACCGTACCAGCCGCTACACGGGGTCAGCTTGCCCAGGATGGTATTTCACTTCGGAATTTTTCAATTCCGCAGGAAAATCGGCAAGATAGATCCCTAACGACCCACGCCCGATTTCCCTTTGCGACTCCACCCTAACTAGCGCCAGGGTTTCAGCGTCTCCCACCTATTCTACACTAAGGTTTGCCCCTTGATAGAGCCAGCTCGAGGGAATCGAACCCTCCCTGCTAAGGCAAACGGCGGATTTTCCACCTCCTGAAGTAGAAGGTGAAAGTTCCACACGTGGCCTTTTTGTGCAGTGAACCACACTGTTTCTGCGCCATGATTCTATTTAAGCACTAGCTTGTAAATTAGTCAAGAGCTTGACGTAATTGATACGAATTTACTAATTCATACTAATGATACTAATATTTTACTGCTCCATTCGTATAATTAGTAATTTATTAGTACATTAGTATCCCTATTTTGCCTTGACATAATTCGTTTACATTGATACTATATTATTAATTAACAAAATAAAACGTTATTCTTGGTTAACTTTGGCAAGAGTTAACTCGGATAAGCGCACAAGAAAGCCAAACAACTATGCCACTTTCCAAAGGACAAAAAGACCGGATTATTAAAAAATTCCGCATCCATGCCACAGACACTGGTTCAGCTGAAGTGCAGATTGCGATTTTGACTGAAGAAATCAAACAACTAACCACCCACATGAAACAGCACAAGCATGATTATTCTTCCCGTTTAGGCTTGATCAAAAAAGTGCAGGAAAGAAAAAAACTGCTTAACCACTTAAAAAGAGAGAATCTAGAAAGTTACGAAAAATTAACCAAAGCTTTGAAATTAAAAACAACTACTACCTAAATATCCCCCGTTTAAGGGGGTTTTGATTTTATAATGATTGATGAACCACGAAAATAAACCACTAAAACACACGAAAATTTCGTGTTGTTTCGTGAATAAATTTCGTGGTTGAGTCCCATGATAAAGCACAAAGACCAAAGAGTTGGCATTTTCGTGGACGTGCAAAATATGTACCACTCTGCCAAAAATTTATACAAGGCCAATGTTAATTTTCAGGAAATTTTAAAAACAGCAGTGGCTGGCCGCAAATTAATTCGAGCCGTGGCTTATGGCATTATAACCATTGCTGGCGAAGAAAAAAAATTCTTGGAAATTTTAGGCAAGCAGGGCTTTGAAGTAAAAACCAAAGAACTGCAGATTTTTCCTGGCGGCGCCAAAAAAGGTGATTGGGATGTGGGTTTGGCAGTTGATGCCATTAAAATGGCTGATAAATTAGATGTGGTTGTTTTAGTTACTGGCGACGGAGATTTTATTCCCTTAATTCATTATTTAAGGGAGAATAAAGGCTGTTTAGTGGAATTAATTTCTTTTGCCAAAAGCACATCAGGCAAATTGCTAGAAGTGGTTGATGATTATGTTGATCTGGGCGAAAATCCTGGTAAATATCTTTTGAAATCAAGTTTGAAGAGAAGAAGATAGGATTTAAATGTCTAATTTTTAATGACTAATGGCTAATCAATTTCTAAAGGAAAAATTATGCCAGATGCTGAAAAAATAAAACCACCAACAATAGAATCATTAGCTGCTGTAAAAAAATGGCAAACTTCTAAATTAAGAGAAGGACAAAGGAAAGGACATTTTGATCAAGATCTGCAATCTAATATAATTGATACAGAAAAGAAAATACGTCTAGAGCAGATTCGAGAAAAAGCAAAAAAAATTGATGTAACTTATGATTTAAATCGCTGGTTTGGGGATAGAATGAGACAGAATGATCCAGGGCTTTTGGAAATCCAAAAAGAGGGATTTATCTCCATGGCTGCGGAATGGTTAAAGTCTACCAATCCGGAACAAATGAAATTCGGGACTGCTACAAAAGAGCAACGTATAGAAGAGGCACAAAAGTATGCAAAATTAGCTGAAATGCCACTTGAAGAGATAGCTAAAAAATATAATTTAAAAATTCCAGAATAAAATAAGAAATTTTTTTTAATTTTAATTAATAAATAAGGTTGGTCGATAAACATACTGTTGCTTGTTTATTCAACAAGTTCAGGAGTTTGTCGGTCAGCTACCCGCCTTCGCTAAAGCTACGGCGGGTTGCAGATCGAAAAATTAATAATTTAAGTGCTGATCCTCAAACAATCTGGGCTAGGTTAATAAACCAGTTCAGCAGCTTGTGGGTCAGCAAAAAGGAAAACTTTTATGGAAAGTTTACGTTTTGAGAAAGAAATCGCTGGCCGCAAACTCATAATTGAGACAGGTAAATTAGCTTTGCAAGCTAATGGCAGCGTAACTGTGTCCTATGGCGACACAGTTGTTTTAGCTACGGCAGTAATTT
>Ga0315279_10004905_pt1 | contig 17726 bp, 12 predicted proteins | sample YL17G06_20_MG_FD_203694 | JGI IMG/M metagenome (GOLD analysis project Ga0315279, IMG submission 203694) | Sediment microbial communities from Yellowstone Lake, YNP, Wyoming, USA - YL17G06_20 | ecosystem: Environmental > Aquatic > Freshwater > Lake > Sediment | place: USA: Wyoming | collected... | reverse complement strand
TCTTTCTGGTCGCATGCCTGTTCTATGTCTGCTACTTCCTCTCGGGCCTTCTGGCCCGGCCCGACTGGGGCCAGGTGCTGCATCACACCGTCACCCCCACCATCTCGCTGCGCCCCGCGTTCATAACCATGATGATCGGCGTCGTAGGCACTACCATCGCGCCCTGGATGCAGTTCTATCTGCAGTCCGCCGTCGTGGACAAGGGCGTATCCGCGCGCGACTATAGGTACTGCCGCATCGACGTCATCACGGGATGCATCGTTGCCGTCATCGTCGCCTTCTTCATCCTGCTTACGACCGGCGCCACGCTCTTTCTGCGCGGCATACCGATTCACTCGGCGGAGGACGCTGCGCTTGCCCTGAAGCCCCTTGCCGGCGCCTATTGCTCCCAACTCTTCGCCTTCGGCCTGCTCAATGCCAGCATCTTCGCCGCATCCATCCTCCCCCTCGCCACCGCCTACTCCGTGTGTGAGGGCATCGGCTGGGAGCGCGGCCTCAACCACAGCTTCCGCGACGCCCCTCAGTTCTACGGCCTCTACACCGGCCTCATCGCCGTCGGCGCGGGCCTGGTGCTCTTCCCCCGCGCTCCGCTGCTCCTCATTATGTACCTCTCCCAGGTGGCCAACGGCATCCTCCTGCCGTTCGTTCTCATCTTCATGCTCGTGCTCATCAATGACTCCGCTCTGATGGGCGACTATCGCAACTCGCGCACCTTCAACTTCATCGCCTGGGCGACGACGATCATCGTCATCATGCTTACGCTCGCCTTGGTCGTCACCACGTTCGTGCATTGAGGTGCGGGCTCGACGCCGCGGCAAACCCATGAGCCGGCGCTGTCCATGACACGCTTCGATCGAGTGGCCGCCCTATTGCGGCGCCTCGACGGCGTCTTCGCCTGTCCCGTGTGCGAAGCACCGCTGGCCGTGGGAGCGGACGACGGCTGCTTGCTCTGCGGCTGCCGCCACTCGTTCGACCTCGCCATTTACGGCTACGTGAACCTCTTGCTGTCCACCCAGCGGAAGTCGCGCTTGCCGGGCTACACGGCGGACGTCCTGCGCGCGCGCCGCGCGGTCCTGGATCAGGGCTTCTTCGCGCCAATGATCCGCAAGGTCGCCGCGCGCGTTATCCAGCGCTTGCAAGCCCGCCCGAGCGGCGATCCAGCGCTGATCCTGGACGCGGGCTGTGGCGAGGGGTACGTCACCTCCGCGGTCGCTGCCCGCCTGCGCGAGAAGCTGGGCCGCGCAGTTGACGCCGTGGGCCTGGACATCTCCAAGGAGGGCATCCGTATCGCTGCCCGGCATGATCACAGCGTCGCGTGGTGTGTCGCCAACATCGCCCGGCGCTTGCCCTTCGTCACCGGAAAGTTCGATGCGCTGACCAACGTCCTGTCACCAGCGAACCCGCCGGAGTTCCACCGAGTGCTGCGACCCGACGGCACGCTGGTGAAGGTCGTGCCGATGGACAACCACCTAGTGGAGCTACGCGAAGCGCTTTATGAGCGGCGCGAGGAGGGTGGACGGACGACGGAGAAATCGGTCGCGGAACTGGCACCATGGTTCGATGTGACCGGCGCGGAACGGCTAAACTACGCGGTACTACTGCATGAGGAAGCGCGCCGCGACGTCGTGAAGATGAGCCCGCTATTCTGGAAGGCCAAAAAGGACCGGCTGGCGAGCCTGCAGCAGACGGGCATCGACCGCGTGAGGGTTGACCTGTTGGTGATCACCGCCACCGCGCGTTAGCCCAGGACAGCGGCCCGTGTCTCAGCGCGGCGTGAAGTCTTGCGGCCGCGGGCCCAAGCCAAAGTGGTGCAGGATCGCCTGGCGGATGCGCTGGGCGGCCGTGCCGTCGCCGTAGGGGTTCACGGCGCGGGCCATGCGCTGGTAGGCGCGCTCGTCGCACAGCAGAGTCGTGGCGGCGGCGACGATTTGCCGCGCATCAGTGCCCACCAGGCGCGCCACGCCCGCGGCCACGCCCTCGGGCCGCTCCGTGGTCCGGCGCAGCACCAACACCGGTTTGCCCAGCGCCGGTGCTTCCTCCTGCAAGCCTCCGGAATCGGTCAGCACCAGGTGAGCCCGCTTCATGAGCGAAACGAACTGAAAATAGGGCGGCGCCTGGATCAGCACCACGCGCTTCTCCCCGGCGAGCTCGGCGCGCGCCACCTCCGTGACCTGCGGATTGGGGTGCAGGGCGTACACCGCCACGACGTCCTCGAAACGGCGCACCAGATCGCGCAGCGCGCGGCAGATATGGTGCAGGGGCGGTCCCCAGTTCTCCCGCCGATGCGCGGTCACCAGAAGCAGCCGCCGGTGGTGGCGGCCGAGCACGCGCGCGACCTTCGTCGGCAGGGGGTGGTTTTGTGCCGCCACGGAGAGCAAGGCGTCGATGACCGTGTTGCCGGTGACGTAGATGGAGCGCCGGTGCACGCCCTCGGCAAGCAGGGTGGTGCGGGCGGTCTCGGTGGGCGCGAAGTGGAGGTCCGCCATCGGCGTCACCAGGCGCCGACAGACCTCCTCGGGGAAGGGGTTGTATTTGTCGCCCGTGCGCAGCCCCGCTTCCACGTGGCCGACCGCGGATTTGTGGTAATACGCCGCGAGCGCCCCGACGAACGCGGTAGCGGCATCGCCCTGCACGAGCACCAGGTGCGGCCGCGCCTGCGCCAGCACGGGCTCCAGGCGGGTCAACACCCGCGCCGTGACGCGCGTCAGGCTCTGGCGCGACGTCATCACATTGAGATCATAGTCGGGCTCGATGCCGAACGCCGCGAGCACCTGGTCCGCGAGGCGCCGGTGTTGGCCGCTGGCGATGACCCGCACCTCGAAGCGCTGGGGGAATCGCTTCAGCTCGTGGATGACTGGCGCAAGCTTGATCGCTTCGGGCCGCGTCCCCATGATCACCGCTATTCGTTTTCGCTCGGTGGTCACGGTCACCGCGAATCACCCGGGCCACGAGATAGCCACCGCGAGGGCCGAGCACGCGGCGGTGACGGCATAGATGATGAGCACGGCTTGACGCTGCGACAGCCCCCGCTCGAGCAGGCGGTGGTGCAGATGGCTGCGATCGGCGCGGGCTATCGAATGGCCCATGCGGTAGCGGCGTATCATCGCCCACAGGGTGTCGAGGATAGGCACCGCAAGCGCCACCACCGGAGTCAGCAGCACCACCGAAGCCGCGATCTTGAAGGTGCCGAGTACCGCGATCGCCGCCGCCGCGTATCCCAGGAAGTGGCTTCCCAGGTCGCCCATGAATATGCGCGCGGGGTTGAAGTTGTATGGGAGAAACCCCGCGGCGGATCCCGCAAGCGCAGCCGACATCGCCGCCGCGCCCACCTGTCCCCGGTCCAGCGCCACCGCGGCCAGCCCCACCGACGCGATGCCCACGACCCCCGCCGCGAGCCCGTCGAGGCCGTCGATGAAATTGATCGCGTTGACGATGGCTACCACCCACACTACCGTAAGCAGTCCGCCCAGCCAGCCGGGCACGGGGTACCCGGCGAGACCGGAGATGCTGACGCCGAAGGGCAGCAGCAGGGCCGCGCACAGCGCTTGACCCACCAGCTTCGGCCACGCCCGCATCTCGAAGCGGTCGTCCACCGCGCCCACGACGGAGACCGCCGACGCGCCCAGCAGCACCGCGCCCAGATGGCGCAGCGGCACGTCGCCCAGCATGCCGTTACGGCGCCCCAGCCAGAAGACGGTCCCGATGCCGATGGCGAAGCCCAACAGCATCGCCAGCCCCCCCCAGGTCGGCATCGGCGCCACATGCACCCGCCGGCCGTGCGGATGATCCACGGCCCCGGCGCGCCGCGCCACAACGATTGCGCCCGGCGTCGTCAGCGCGGCAACCCCGGCCGCGATCAAGAAGGACATTACAAGCAGAAACGGCTCCAGCCCATGCATCTCCGACCTACGTATCCCGTCCGCTTTCCGCGGCTGCGATCTTGGCGAGCCTGCGCACGTGGCGCTCTTCGCCGCTGAAGGGCGCGGCGAGCCACAGGCGCAGCAGCTCCTTGGCGAGTTCGACGCCGATGACGCGAGCGCCGAGGCACAGCAGGTTGCTGTCGTTGTGAGAGCGCGAGACGCGCGCCGAGTAGCACTCGTGGCACACGCAGGCCCTGATGCCGCGGATCTTGTTGGCGGCGATCTGGGTGCCGATGCCGGTGCCGCAGATGAGGACGCCGCGCTCGCAGCGCCCGTCCGCCACCGCGCGCGCGACGGCGAAGGCGATGTCGGGGTAGTCGGCCGGCGCCGGCGTATGGACGCCGGCGTCGGTGACGCTATGGCCCAGAGCGACGAGCTGGTGCTTGAGCACTTCCTTCAATTCGTAGCCGGCATGGTCACAGCCTATGGCGACATTCATTGCCGCGTCCTCTCTCGTCCGGGCCGGTCTCGCCCGCAAGCCTCCTGCGCCGCCGCCACACCCGGTCCCTGAAGAAGCAAGGCGCGCCGGTGCCGGCCGGCCCGCCATACTGCTCGAAGATGAATTGCGCCCGCCGTCCGGCGAGCTGCGCGCTGGACATCCGCGCTTGTGGCGCACGCGCATGAGCGCCGCGATCACCGGCAGCGATCGGCAGCCGCCACGGCGCCCGAAGATCAGGCGCTCTGCTCTCCGGTCGACGGCGGGGTCAACGGTATGGTGAAGGTGAAAGTGGATCCCTGGTCCACCCTACTGTCGACCCGGATGCGGCCGTGGTGCGCTTCGACGAGATGCTTCACCAGGTAAAGGCCGATGCCGGTACCGCCCGCGCGTCTGGAGTCTCCGCTTTCGACCCGGTGAAACCGCGCGAAGATCTTGTCGAGGTGTTCCTCGGGGATCCCGACGCCCTCGTCCTTGACGCTGACTTCGATGTTGCCGTCGGTGCCGCGCGCCGACACCCATACGTGGCCGCCGTCGGGGCTGTACTTGATGGCGTTGTTGATGAGGTTGGTCAGGATCTGGTCAACCTTGTCCTCGTCGGCGACCACCATCGGCAGGTCCTCGGACGCCTCGAGCACCAGGCTGTGGCGCGTAGTATACGACTGCTGGCTGGTAACGACCCGGGCCATGAGGTTGCGCAGGTCGATGGGCTTGAGGTGGAGCTCCAGGGCGCGCCCCGCCTCGATGCGGGAGACGTTAAGCAGGTCATTGATGAGGCGCACCAGACGATCGCACTCCTGGTCTATGATCTGGTAGAACTCGACCTGGGTATCGCGGTCGTAATAGCCCTCGGTATCGTCGAGCAGCGTGCGGATGAATCCCTTGATGGAGGTCAGCGGCGTGCGCAGTTCGTGGGATACGCTGGCGACGAATTCCGTCTTCATGCGCTCCACGTTGCGCAGCTCGGTGATATCGTTGAAGGTCGCGACCACGCCGGTGACCATCGTGTCTTCGTTGCGCAGCAGCGCCGTCTGCACCTGGAACACGCGCTCGGCGGGAGTCAAGAGGTTGACCTCCTCGACCTTCTCCTCGGCGTCGTCCAAAGACGCGGTCACCAATGAGTGGACCTTATCATTGCGCACGACGCTGGCGAGAGCCTGGCCGTCGTCGTCCTCGCGCGCGCCGAAGATGCGGCGCGCGGCGGAGTTCATGAGCAGGATCTGGCCGCTGGTGCCGACGACGAGCACGCCGGAGAGCATGCTCTGGAAGGTGGACTCCAACTGCTGCTTGGCGGTGGCAACGGCGATGTAGACTTGGGCGTTGGAGATAACCGACGCCGCGCTGCGCGCCAGCACAGTCAGCAGGCGCACGTCCTCCTCATCGAAGCCGCCCCCGCCGCGCTTGTTGAAGACGACGAGAACGCCGATGGTCTGGCGATCCACGATCTCCTGGTTCTCATCCTTGTATTCGACCGCCAGGGGAACGCTGAGGCTGTTGCGCACCTTGAGCAGCGCGACGTTCTCCTTAAGCGTGCGGGAATCCGCCAGCAGGTCATCGCAGATGATAGGCGCGTTGCCGCGAAAAGTCTCGCCGGTAATGCCCTGGGTGGCGCGAACGCGGAAGGTCCTGGCTTCCTCGTCGGTCAGCCCAAACGCCGGCGCTTGCGCCTGGAGCTCGCCCGATTCCTTGTCGTAGAGCATGATGACGCACTTGTCGGCCTGCAGGATCATCGCGACTTTCTTGACGAAGAGCCGCAGCGTATTCTGCAGTTCGCTCGCGGTGGTGATGGGCGGGGGCGCCTCGGTCGCCATCGACGTCGCGCTTAGCTGTTCCTCCAATGCGCGCTTGTTGCGCTCCAGCTCCACCAGTCTCGCGCGCAGGCGTTCGATCTCCGCCTGCAGATCGCGCACCTGCACGTAGGCTTGGTCGGCCAATGTTCTACCCCTCGACAACGGACAAATGAATTCGCTCGACGCCTACCATTGTAGAGCAAGGGACGCGCAGGCGTCAAGCATCGTGCCTTGCGCCATCTCGCCGGCATCCGCACCTCGCGCCGATCCGTGATGCCCTGAAGGCGGCTCCGGCGCTCCCCTCCTCGTCCGTCCGCGCCGAGGCCGTCTTTGCCCTCGGCCGCTCTCAGCTTGGGTACGGCGACTGGCGCACTTCCCAGATCACCCAGCGCGGGCGCCCGCCATCAGTGTCGATAAGTCGCATCAGGTAGCTGACGTACACCTCGGTGCGCTGGTCGTACGGATCGTAGAAAACATGCTTGCCCTTCAGTCGCGCCCAATAGCGCGTTGACACGTAGCGCGCCGAGCTCAAGTCGAAGCTGACGGTGCGAATGCTGGCGAAAGCGTCGAGGGTGAGCTGGACAAACTCATCGCGGGAGAGCCCATGCGTGTACTCGTCGCGGAAGTAGCTGGCGATGGTATGATCGGGGTCGAGATGCCGGTCGAGGAGCTCGATGCGCTCATAGCGCCACGCCTGCTCGATGTCGCGCCTGGCGTCCATCAGGCCGTCGGAGGGCCAGGTGACGTAGGGGATATAGGACTCGCCGTAAACCCAGTCCACGGGCTCGTTGACGATTACGACGGGTGGAGTAACGTAGTAGTAGAAGTGCGAGGGATATGCGTACGCATAGTAGTACGGCCACACGTACCACGGATCATAGTGGTAGCGGTTCCAGCAGTAGTATGCGTAGTCGTAGGGATAGTACCAGTAGTACAGATGGACGTCGCTCGAGTGGCGGGCCTCCCGCTCGCGGCGAAGCTCCTCGAAGTAGCCGCGGCTCGTCCATCCATACTCCGGAGGCGACTTCGCCCCCTCCAGCACGCCGCTAGGTTGCCAACCTTCGCCGGGCTGCCGCGGCAGGTAGCTGCCCCCAGGGGCGGTCGGACGGCTCGGCGCAGGGGTAATGACGGGGCTCGGACGGGGCCGCTCGCCAGCCGGGTTGAAGAAGCCGCCATTGCCACCCGGCTTGTTCTGCGGCGCCGACGCGGTAGGCGGCGGGGCCGGCTGGGCCGGAGACGACGGCGGCTTGCTCTTCACGTCCTTGAAGAACCCGCTGCCGCTGTCATCCTGCTTGGCGCTCGAGCTGTCCTTGGCGGGTGCCGCCGGCGCGCTGCTGCTGCCCTGCTTATCCTTCACCTGGTCGAAGAATCCCGCCTGGGCGCAGTCAACAGGCGCGGGCACCACCGGCACAACCCCTAGCATCCAGGCCAGAACCAATACGGCGGCGAGCCAACCCATCGCGCGCATTAGCCTGCTGTGCCTCATGGCAGCCTCCTCTCCGACTCGTTCCTCTTCCAACTATTTAGACGACATTCGACCACGAAAAGGTCACATCGCCGCCCCAGTCCCACTGTAAGTATTCCCCTCGCGCCCGCCTGTTAGTCCTGCCAGTCGGGCCACCGCAGCCGACACCAAGTACCGATGGGCACACGGTTGTTTGCATTCCAACATACCCGGGCCGCGGCGTCCAATCTCATGAGGCCGTAAAGCGCACGCGCACGACATCTCCGTCCTGCACGACGCAGTCCCTGCCCTCCAGGCGAAGCAGACCATGACTATGAAGCGCCTCCCATGACCCCGCCCGGTCCAGTTCGTCGAAGCTGGCCACCTCCGCGCGCACGAAGCCGCGTTCCATGTCGCTGTGAATGCGGCCGGCTGCCTCGGCGATGGGAGTGCCAGCGGGCACCGACCACGCGCGCGCCTCCTTGCCCACCGCCGTGAAGAAGGTGACCAGGTCCAGCACGCGGTAGCTCGCCGCTATGACTCGGTCGAGCGCGTCGGCTGCCACGTCCATTTCGCTGGCGAACTGCGAGCGCTCCTCCGGCGGCAGTTCCGCCAGCTCCGCCTGCACCTTGCCGCTCAACTCCAGGGCCTGCGAACCGCGCTCCGCGGCATAGGCGCGCAGCGCGCCACTGCAGGCGCGCGACTCGTCGGGGTTCTCACCGATGTTTGCCAGGTACACCTCCGGCCGCGTGGTGAGCAGGTGCAGCTCGTCCATCACCCGCCGCTCGCTCTCGGTGGCTTCAAACCGGGCGGCGGGCACTCCTCGGCCCAGGCTTTCCGCGAGTCGCTCGAGCAACGCTACCTGCTCGCGCGCTTCGGCGGCGCCGCTCTTAGCGTCCGTGAGGGCCTTTTCCCGGCGTCGTTCCGCCGTAGCCAGGTCGGCTAGCGCCAGCTCGATGTCAACGATCTCGGCGTCGCGGCGGGGATCAACCTCGCCCTCGACGTGCGCAACCTGTGGATCGGCGAAGCAGCGCACGACGTGGAGGATAGCGTCAACCTCGCGCATGTGCGCGAGGAACTGGTTGCCGAGCCCCTCCCCCTTGCTCGCGCCCCGCACCAGTCCCGCGATGTCCACGAACACCGCCGTCACGGGCACCGCGCTTGCCTGACCGAAAACCTCCGCGACCCGGACCAGACGCGGATCCGGCACCGGCACTACCGCCCGATTGGGTTCAACCGTGCAGAAGGCGTAGTTCGAGACCTTAGCCCGCCCGCTGCACAAGGCGTTGAAGATGGTGGATTTCCCGACGTTCGGGAGCCCCACGATGCCGATCTCGATCACCCGTCCACCGCCGTGCTCGTGCTGTGCGGCGAAACTGCTTCGCACAGCAGCAAGGATAGCTTCGACGATGGGCGGGCCTCCCCTGCCCGCCCAGGCACGGGCCGGCGCCGGAGCGGGCTACCGTGCCTGGCTGAGCGTCCGTTCCGCTTCCGACAGCAGCGACCTGAGGTCACACGTTCGGTTCGCGCCCGTGAACGAAACGCGTCCGTCGCAAGCGGCCTGCGATAGCTCCGCCAAGGGCTGCAGCGCCAGCGCCAGACGCACTAGGGCTTCGCGCTTTTCCCGCTGAGCGCCAAGGTCGCGAGCCTGCCGGCCGAGATTCGACAGTCGTTCCGCCTGTTCGAGGAGCACGTGTTCCTCGCTCCCCTCCTTGTCGCCGGCGCCGACCTGCGGGGTTTCCACCCAGCGCGCCTTGAGCTCGCGCACCGCGCGGCGCAGTCCGCGACCTTCATCCATGAGGCGCTTGAGCATGAGGGCTTTGCGGAGACCGGCGAAGTCGTAGATCCGTCGGGGGGAAGCGGGGCTGTTACCGCCGTTGCGACAGGGGATGATGCCCTTGTCCGTCCAGTAACAGAGCTGACGACGGCTGATGCCACACAACTCGGCCGCCTTGCCTGCCGTCAGGTGAAGGCGTCCGAGGACCTCCGCGGGTTGAACCCGCGGACTGAGGGTTACGTTTGCGTCGAGCGACCCTTGCATTTGCGCATGCCTCCTGATGCCGATATCAGGACGGCACGCGCCAGGTCCGGCGAACGCCACCGACTACCAGGAGCCCGTCCAAACGCGCAACAATACTACCATATCGCCTGCCCCGCGGGCAGGCTGCAGCAAGGGGCTGATGTCGGCCGCAGCCGACAAAGGGTCAATCCCCTGACGGAGTTGGGAGGAAGCCCGGAGCTAGGCTCGGATGGGGTATGTGCCATGGCGCAGCGTGGCTTCGATCATCGCCTTGTAGTTGGCCAGGGGTACGTATTCGGTAACGCTGTTACTCGAGCTGACGCAGTACCCACCGCCGGGCGCCAATGCGCGGATGCGCTCGCGCACCTCTCGCTCTACTTCCTCGGGCGTTCCTCGTGTCAGCGTGTAGCCGAGGTCGATGTTGCCGATGACGCACAGGCGACCGGCGTAGCGGCGCTTGACCTCGACGATGTCCATCGCTTTGGGCTCGATGGGATGCAGGGCGTTGAAGCCGATGTCCACCAGGTCGCCCATCACCTCCCACAGATTGCCGTCCGAGTGGAAGATGAACAGCAGATTCCTTGCGCGGCAGATCTGAGCCAGCTCGCGGTAGAACGGGAACACGGCCTCGCGCAGGAAATGCGGCGACACGAGCAGCCCGCCGCAGTGAGCGAGATCATCGCTCAGCCAGATGCATTCGACCCCTTCGCGCTCCACCGCGCGCGCACAGGTGTCCACGTAGAGGCGGCCGGCGTGCTGCACCACCGCGCGCACCAGGTCGGGGGCGTCCGCCAAACAAAAGGCGAAGTGCTCCATGCCCATCAGCGTCCATGCGCGCTCGAAGATGCCGCCGCCCCGCACCGCCGTGACCGCCTTCATGGTTGGAGGCAGCAGGGACGCGGCCACGTCGAGCGCCCGCATGTCGGCTTCTTCCGCCCGCGGCCAGGCGAACGCCTCGAAGTCCTCCCACGTGCTGATTGCCCCCCCGGCGAGCTGCACCCACGCGCGTTCGGTGGCCGCCTCATATGCGCCATAGCGATGCTTGTGCGCGGTCTTGACCTCGGGGTAGTCGAGCCGGGCAGTGATGCGCACATAGTCATAGCCCGCGCGGGTCGCGAACTCGATGTCGTCGCGCAGGTACCCCGCTGGATCGGTCGCCGGATCTGCCAGCGCCCGGCCCAGAAACGCCGCCTTTACGGCGTCCTCCACCTTCAGCTCCGCCAATGGCACGCGGTCCGGCTCGCGGCACAACACCGCGGTGCGGAAGCGTTCGAAGTCAGGCTGCGCCCTTATCACTGTGCCATCCCCTGGCCCAGCGCGGCGGCGGCCGAGCGGGGCCACTCCGGATCCTTCAGCAGCCGCGACCCGACGGCGACGAGGTCGGCTTTGCCGTCCTCGATGACCTGGTTGGCAAGGGCGGGGTCATCGAGTTTCCCGACGGCGATGACCGGTATCGTGACCGCTCGCTTGATCTCCTGCGCCAGCGGCACCAGGTAGCCGGGCTCGCACTCTCCGGCCGCCAGGCTGGCGGACACATGTATGAGACGCGCGCCGGCCTGCTGCAAGGCGCGGGCGATGCGGCAGCTTTCCTCCAAAGTTAGTCCGCCGGGCTGCTCCTCGATTGCGCTGATGCGGACGCAGATGGAGCATTCGGCACCCGCGGCCTCGCGCATCGCGCTGATGCATTCCAGCGCGAACCGCAAGCGCCCCTCGGAGCCACGCCCGTATTGATCGCCGCGGTGGTTCGTCGCCGGCGAAAGGAACTGCGTGACCAGGTAACCATGCGCGCCGTGCAGCTCGACGGCATCGAACCCCGCCGCCTTGGCGCGGCGCGCCGCTGCGCCGAACGCCCGAACCAGCTCCCCGATTTCGGCGACGGTGAGGTCTCGCTTCACCCCGGCGAAAGCGTCCGCGGAGGGCGCGACAGGAGCACCGCCAATGGTTCTGGGATCGGCAACACCCCCGGCATGGTGGATTTGGATCGCGGCCGCGGCGCCGTGCCCCTTGATGGCGCGCGCGAGTCGCGACAGCGGCTCAATATGCTCGTCTCGGGAAATCCCGTGCTGGTTTGGGGACAGCTTGCCGTCCTCGCGCACGTAAGCCGCCTCCACGATGATGAGGCCTACCCCGCCCCGCGCGCGCTGGACGTAGTGCTCGATGACCTCCGCAGTCACCACGCCGCCCGGCCCCGCATGATCCATATTCATCGGCGGCATAACCACCCGATTCCTGAGCCGCAGAGGGGTTCCAGGGATCTCGAAGGGGTCGAAGAGCCTGGCCACTGTAGCCTCCTTAGTGATCTACCAGTCGCAGGGGGTTTACGGCACGGGTATCATGCGGCGCCAACGTGGGGCGACCCCCGCCCGTCCGCCAGGTATTCGTCGATGGTCTTGTACGTGTAGCGCTCGCCCTCCTGTCGCGCTGACAAGGCGGTGAGCAGGGCCTGCGCGGTATCGAGAGAGGTGAGACACGGGATGCTGTGCTCGACGGTGGCGCGGCGGATGCGGATGCCTTCGCGGCCGGGCTTGCGGTCCTTGGACATGGTGTTGATGAGCAGATCGACCGCGCCGCTGGTGATGAGGTCTATGATATTGGGGCTGCCCTCGCTGATCTTGCCCACGCGCTGCGCGGGTATGCCCTGGGATTCGAGATACGCGGCAGTGCCGCGCGTGGCGTGAATGGTGAACCCGAGCCGGCTGAATCCGCGCGCCAGCTCGGCGGCTTCCGGCTTGTCGCGATCGGCGACGGTGAGCACCATGGTGCCGCGGTGCGGCACCGCGACGCCCGAGGCCACCATCGCCTTGTGCAGGGCGCGCGCGAAGTTCTCATCCACGCCCATGATCTCGCCCGTGGACTTCATCTCGGGCCCGAGGTTCACGTCCACGCGCGTGAGCTTGGCGAAGGAGAAGACCGGGGCTTTGACGCCGTAATGCTTCGGCGGCGGGTAAAGGCCGGGCGCGTACCCCAGGTCGCCGAGCGACCTGCCCAGCATGACCTTGGTTGCGACATTGACCATGGGAATGCCGGTGAGCTTCGACAGATACGGCACCGTGCGGCTGGCGCGCGGGTTGACCTCGAGCACGTACACTTGGTCGCCCTCGAGCACGAACTGGATGTTCATGAGCCCCTTAACGTGCAGCGCGCCCGCCAGGCGCGTCGAGTAATCGACGATGGTTCTCTGCGCGGCCTCGGACAGCGTCACCGGCGGGCACACCGCCATGCTGTCGCCGGAGTGGATGCCGGCGCGCTCGATGTGCTCCATGATCCCCGGGATCAGGCACTGCCGCCCGTCGGCGATGACATCCACCTCCGCCTCCTTGCCGAGGATGTACTTGTCAACCAGGATAGGATGGTGGGGCGAGACGTCGGTAGCCATGCGCATGTACGACAGCAGCTCCTCGTCGGAGAAGACGATCTCCATCGCGCGTCCGCCCAGCACGTAGGACGGCCGCACCAGCACCGGGTAGCCGATCTCGGCGGCCACGCGCCGCGCCGCCTCGATCGAGCTCACCGCGCGACCGGGCGGCTTGGGGATGTCGAGGTGGCGCAGCAGGTGTTCGAAGCGGTCGCGATTCTCGGCCAGGTCTATGTCATCGAAGGCGGTGCCCAAGAGGGGCACGCCGCTGCGGTGGAAGATGTCGGCGAGGTTGATGGCGGTCTGCCCGCCGAACTGCACGACCACCGCCGCGGGCTGCTCCTGGCGGATGATGTTGAGGGTGTCCTCCTCGGTCAGCGGCTCGAAGTAGAGCTTATCGGAGGTGTCGAAGTCGGTGCTCACCGTCTCGGGATTGTTGTTGATGATGATGGATTGATACCCTTCCTCGGCGAGGGCCCACACCGAGTGAACGCTGCAGTAGTCGAACTCGATGCCCTGGCCGATGCGGATGGGGCCGGAGCCGATAACGATGATGCGCCGCGGGTGGGTGATGCCGGTCTCCGTCTCGCGCTCATAGGTCGAGTAGTAGTAGGGGGTCGCGGCCTCGAACTCGGCCGCGCAGGTGTCCACCATCTTGTAAGCAGGGTTGAGGGCGAGGGCGCGGCGTCGCTCGCGCAAAGCGGGCTCCCCGTCGCCGATCAGCTCGGCGATGAAGTGATCCGAGAACCCCATGCGCTTGGCGGCGCACAGCAAGTCGCCGGTGAGGCCGTCGCGGCCCGCGTCGGCAATCATCTCCTCCATGCCCACCAGGTTGCGCAGCTTGTGCAGGAACCACGAATCGATGGACGATAGCTCGTGGACGTCGGCGACAGACATGCCGCGGCGGAAGGCCTCGCACACGGCGAAGATGCGCTCGTCAGTGGGGTGGCGCACGATCTCTTCGAGCTGGGTGTCGCTCCATAGGTTGATGCCGCGCAGGCGGGTGCCGAAGACGCCGATCTCCAGCGAGCGCAGGGCCTTGTTGAGGGCGGCCTCGAAGGTGCGGTCGATCGCCATGACCTCGCCGGTGGCCTTCATCTGGGTGCCGACGGTGCGGTCGCCGGTGGCGAACTTGTCGAACGGCCAGCGGGGCACCTTCACCACCACGTAGTCGATGGCCGGCTCAAAGCAAGCGGTGGTCTTGCGGGTGATGGCGTTGGCGATCTCGTCCAGGCGCAGCCCGACCGCGATCTTGGTGGCGACGCGCGCGATGGGGTAGCCGGTGGCCTTGGACGCGAGGGCGCTGGAGCGGCTGACGCGCGGATTGACCTCGATCACGTAGTACTCGAAGCTGTGCGGGCTGAGCGCAAACTGGACGTTGCATCCGCCCTCGATGCCGAGCGCGCGAATGATCTTGATGGAGGCGGTGCGCAGCATCTGGTACTCGGGATCGGTCAGGGTGAGCGCGGGCGCGACGACGATGGAATCGCCCGTGTGCACCCCCATCGGATCGAGGTTCTCCATGCTGCAGACGATGATGCAGTTGTCGGCGCCGTCGCGCATGACCTCGAACTCGATCTCCTTCCACCCCAGGACGCAGCGCTCGATCAAGAGCTGGCCGATCATGCTCATGCGCAGGCCGCGGCTGGTTATCTCGGCCAACTCGCGCGGATTGTGAGCGATGCCGCCGCCGGTGCCGCCGAGAGTATAAGCCGGGCGGACGATGACGGGGAATCCGATCTCCCGCGCGAAATCCCGCGCCTGCTCCAGCGACGTGACGATGCGGCTGTCCGGCACCGGCTCGCCGATCGCCAGCATGGTCGCCTTGAAGTGTTTGCGATCCTCGGCGCGCTCAATCGCCTCCAGCGGCGTTCCCAGCAGGCGTACGCCGTAGCGCCGGGTGATGCCCTGCTTGGCCAGTTGCGCGGCCAGGTTCAGCCCCGTCTGGCCCCCCAGGGTCGGGATCAGCCCCTGGGGGCGCTCGCGCTCGATGATGGCCGCCAGCGCCTCCACCGTCAGGGGCTCGATGTAGACCCGGTCGGCGGTGTTGGTGTCGGTCATGATGGTGGCGGGGTTGCTGTTGACCAGCACCACCTCCAGCCCCTCCTCGCGCGCGGCCCTGCACGCCTGGGTGCCGGCGTAGTCGAACTCCGCCGCCTGGCCGATCACGATCGGGCCGGAGCCGATCACCATCACCTTCTTAAGCTCGGGATCCTTGGGCATAGGTTGTCCGTGTGAACCGGATGCTATCCGCAGATTACGCAGATTTCACAGATCTGAGAACCAGATCCAACCTATCTCAATCTGCGTAATCTGTGCCATCTGCGGATCACCTCTCCTTCCGCGCGCGCACGCCGCGGATGAAGTCGTCGAAAACATGCTGCGCGTCCTGGGGGCCGGCCGAGGCCTCGGGGTGGTATTGGACGGAGGTGATCATCAGGTCCGGATGTGTCAACCCCTCAACCGTCCCGTCGTTCAGGTTCACGTGCGATACGACGGCGCCGGTGCCGGCCAGACTGTCGTCGTCGATGGCGTAGCCGTGGTTCTGAACGGTGATGTAGGTGCGCCCCCCTTCGCCAAGGCTATTGGGGGCAAGCCCGCCGTCGAGCACTTCCTTGACCGGGTGGTTGGCCCCGCGATGGCCGAACTTGAGCTTGTAGGTGCGTCCACCCAGCGCCAGTCCCAGCAACTGGTGCCCCAGGCAAATGCCGAGGATGGGAAGCTTGCCGATGACCGCACGCAGCGCGTCCACGGCGTAGTCCAGCCGCGCCGGGTCGCCGGGGCCCGGTGACAGCACCAGCGCATCCGGCTGCAGCCCCACTATCGTCGGCGCGGTCACCGTACACGGCAGCACCATCACCTCGCATTCCAGGTCGTACAGGAACTGCGGGATGCTGCGCTTGACCCCGTAGTCCACCAACGCCACGCGCAGGCGCTCCTCCAGCGGCATACACGCCTGCGCCGCGCCGTGGCGCACCCCGGGCGTCCATTGATAAGGGCTGGCGGTGGTGACCTCCTGTACGAGATCGAGTTCGCCGTAGCGAGGGGTCTGGCGCAGGCGGTCAACCGCCTCGTCCGGGGTCTCCTCGGTGGAGATGGTGCCCATCATGACGCCGTGTTCGCGCAAGCGCCGCGTCAAGGCGCGGGTGTCAACCCCGGCGATCGCCACCACGCGATGGGCGGATAGGAAATCACGGAGCTTCTCCTCGGAACGCCAGTTGCTGGGCTCGTCGCAGATGTCGCGTACGACGAAACCCTCCACCTGGGGGCGATGTGACTGCATGTCGCCCGCGTTGGCGCCGTAATTGCCGATGATGGGAAAGGTGAGCGCCAGTATCTGGCCGCGGTAGCTCGGATCCGTCAGCATCTCCTGGTAGCCGGTCATCCCGGTGCTGAAGACGACCTCCCCCACCGCGCGCCCGGGCGCCCCGATGCTCACGCCCTCAAACACCGCCCCGTCCGCGAGCGCCAGTATCGCCCTCACATTACCTGCCCCGCTGCGAAATAACGCACCTCGCCGTCCCTCACGACCGCGTGCCCGCCCACGAACAGCCCCACCGCGCGCCCGCGCACCCGCCGGCCGGCAAACGGGCAATTGCGCGCCTGCGACTTGAACCCGCGCGGGTCGATAACCCACTCCCGATCCGGGTCAATGAGCGTGACGTCCGCTGGCGCCCGCACCATTAGCCTGCCCCCCGGCAGCCCGAGTATCCGCGCCGGGTTGCACGTTAGCTTGGCGAGCAGATCGATCAGCGTCACGCGGCCGGAGTGCACGAACTCTGTGAGCATCACCGCCAGGGCCGTCTCGAGGCCGATGACGCCGAAGGGAGCCTGGTCCCACTGCTGAGCCTTTTCCAGCGCGGCGTGGGGGGCATGGTCGCTGGCGATCACGTCGATCACGCCCGCAATCAGCGCTCCCGCGATCGCCTTAACGTCCCGCGGCGACCGCAGCGGCGGATTGACCTTGAAGCTGGTGTCGCCGTCGGGAATATCGTCGGTGCTGAGCAGGCAGTGGTGCGGCGTCGCCTCGGCGGTAACGGGCAGGCCCTGTGCCTTCGCTTGCGCCAGCGCGGCGACGGACTGCTCCATGCTGAGGTGCGAGAAATGGAGCCGGGGCGAGAGGCCCTCCATGAGCCCGAGGTCGCGCCGCACCAGATCGGCCTCGGCGGCGTAGGGCTGCAGCCACGGCTTGACCGCGCGCGACGCGGGCGATTCCTCACAATGGGTTGTCACCGGCAGACGGGCCTGCTCCGCCCGACGCAGCCCCTCGCGCATGACATCGTCGTTCAGCACCGGCTCGCCGTCATCGCTGAGGGCGATTGCGCCCGCGGCCGCCAGATCCCGCGCCTGGGACAGGTGCTCGCCCTTCTGACCCACGGTCAGGCACGCCTTGGGGTGAACCCTCACCAGCGCCGAGCGGCCGGCGCGCGCGAGCGCATCCACCACCCGCTCCGGCGCATCCACCGGCGGGTTAGTGTTCGGCTCCGCGCATACGGCGGAGAAGCCGCCCGCCGCCGCAGCCGCAGTGCCGGAGGCGATGGTCTCCTTGTGCTCGAACCCCGGCTCGCGCAGGTGAACGTGCATGTCTATGAGGCCGGGGCAGACGATCAGGCCTTGGGCCGCGATAACCTCCGCCCCGGCGGCTGCGCGCGTCTGCGGCACTTGTCCGACGGCGGCGATCTCACCATCGGCGATGAGGAGGTCACCGGGAGCGTCGAGGCCGGTCGCCGGGTCCACTAATCTGCCGCCGCGGATGAGGTA
>Ga0315279_10004904_pt1 | contig 17729 bp, 12 predicted proteins | sample YL17G06_20_MG_FD_203694 | JGI IMG/M metagenome (GOLD analysis project Ga0315279, IMG submission 203694) | Sediment microbial communities from Yellowstone Lake, YNP, Wyoming, USA - YL17G06_20 | ecosystem: Environmental > Aquatic > Freshwater > Lake > Sediment | place: USA: Wyoming | collected... | reverse complement strand
TAGAAATACCAGAATCAAACCAAGGATTCATTGTGTCTTCGACTCTTTTCGCACTTCCTTGGCATTTCTCGCACTCTATTTCAATTTTGTCAACAACATGTCTGTGCAAATCAATTTCTTTCGGAAGCTTTGTTTTGCTTCTTTCTTTCAATTCTTTCTGGCTTCCTATTACTTCTTCTGCTCCACATTTTTCGCAAACCCACACTGGCAAAGGAATTCCCCAGTATCTCTGTTGGGAAATATTCCAGTCTATTGCATTCTCAAGCCAATTATGAAATCTTTCTTTTGCAAATTCTGGCATCCATTTCACTTTTTTATTTTCATTGATCATTTTTTCTTTTATTGTATCGATTTTGAAAAACCACTGTTTGCTAACTCTGAAAATAAGAGGAGTTTTGCATCTCCAGCACAATGGATAAGTGTGCTGAGCCCAACTGAAATTAAGCAGTAAATTCTTTTTCTCAAGTTTTTCCACAACAATTTTGTCAGCATCTTTTACAAAAATTCCTTTGAATTCTCCACCATCTTCTGTATATTTTCCTTCGTCGTTAAGGGGGGAAACAATTGGAAGATTGTAGTGAAGCCCCATGAAATGATCTTCTGCACCATGCCCTGGAGCTGTATGCACTAATCCTGTTCCTTCTTCCATTGTAACAAATTCTTTAAACTCTCCTTTTGCCTTCTCTCCTTTCGAATGTTTGTAAGCTTTTCCTTTCATAACAGGAAGTGATAAAATAATTTTGTGCGCATTCATCTCTTTTTCCAATTTTCTTTGCACTGGAACATCCAACGCAGGCTTATATTTCATTCCTTCAAGCTTTTTTCCAAGAATTTTTTCTTTGATTTCATAATCTACTTTCAGCAAATCTTTGAAAACTGACTCAACTCTTTTTTCTGCAACAATCAAAATATCATTTCCTACTTTCACTTTTACATAATATTCATTAGGATGAACAGCAATCGCAGTATTGCTAACAAGAGTCCAAGGAGTTGTTGTCCAAATAACAAAATACTCGTTAGGCTTTCCGACAACTGGGAATTTTACAAAAATAGAAGGATCTTTTACGTCAGCATAGCTATCAGTTACTTCATAACCAGAAACAGCTGTCTCGCAGTGCGGACACCAGTGAATTGGCTTCTCTCCTCTAACAAGCATTCCTTTTTCCCACAAAGTTTTTACAGTCCACCAACCAGATTCAATGTAATAATTTTTGAAAGTGATGTAAGGCTCACAGTACCCTCTCCATGCACCCATTTTTCTGTAAAGCTCAAGCCATTCTTTTTCATTTCCCTGCGCAAGGTTTCTTGCCTCTTCCATGAATTTCTCTATTCCCATTTTCAGAATGTCTTTTTTTGATTTCAGCCCAAGATTTCTCTCAACCATATTCTCGATTGCAAGTCCGTGCGTGTCAAAACCTGGTTGCCACCAAGAAGAAAAACCCTGCATTTGCTTGAACTTAGACCAAACATCTTTCATAGTAGTGGTTTTTGCATTTCCTACATGCGGAACTTGATTAACATACGGCGGTCCATCCAAAAGGTAAAATTTCTTTTTCTTTTTGTCAAAATTGACAATTTTCTGGGGAATTTTTTCGCTTTCCCAGAAATTTCTCCACTTAGTTTCCAGTTCGCGTGGATTATACTGACTTCGCAATTCTTTGATACTCATAAAAACACCTTCGATTTAGCAGTAAATAAAAGTTTAGAATTAAGATACAATCCGAAAATCACTTTTCACTGTATTCACTTAGTAATATGGTAGCCAAGATTTAAAAAACCATTCCTGTATCAAGATATTTAAATAGTGAAAGCTACTGGTTTTAACAGAAGTTAAAAAAGATGAAGGTGAATAGCGAATGACTGGTATTTCAGATGAGGAATATCCAAAGTTAATCGATAAATCAGCACGCACGCTTGATATTGGATGCGCTACAGGTTTTTTTATAAAAGATCTTCCTAATGCTGTCGGCATAGATGTTGATAAAAATTATTTAAGACAGGCTAAAAAATTAATAGGCCAAAGGGCTCTCTATGGCGATTCTTCTAAAATCCCATTTGCAAATAACAGTTTTGATATAATAAATTTGAGATATGTGGTGGAACATTTAGAAGACGTGAAAAGCACTTTCAAAGAAATAGCAAGGGTTTCTAAGCCCAACAGCAAAGTCATCATAATGACAACAAATATCTTGAATCCTCTTGTTCTTGTAAAATATGTTTTATTTGAAAAAATTGCAAAGGTGGAGAAACCATTCACAACATATCATAATGCGAATACTTTAAGTAAATTGGACAGAATCATGAAAGTCTTCGGATTCAGAAGAGTTCGTACGCTCTTTTGGACAGACAAAAAAGATATTAGCAAGCAGAATAGTCTTGCGCTAAAAATGATGGACTTTGCGCTCAACTGTTCAAGGCTTATCTTTCATGGAATATTCAATACAACGTTTTTGGCAATATACATACGAAATCAGAAAGGCAAAATACATCAAGAGATTTAAATACCAAAAACTACTGCATTTAACAGAAAGTGACAAAAATGAAGGGCGAATGTTTCCACAAAAAGTGATTCACTAGCTTTGTTTACTGATATTTCTAAAGATGATTTTAAAATCAAAAAACAAAATAAAAGTATGAAGTTCCAGGCTCCTAAAGGTACAAGAGATTTGTTTCCTGAAGACGCAGAAAAATTGCAAAAAATAATAGAAATAATCAGGTCTATTTTTGAAAAGTATGGATTCAGAGAATTGATTACTCCTTCATTTGAAAGTTTTGAACTTTTGTCGAAAAAAAGTGGAGAAGCAATTAGAAATGAAATTTATTACTTCAAAGACAAGTCAGAGAGAGAACTAGGACTGAGATTCGAACTTACTGCTTCGTTTGCAAGAATTCTTGCTTCAAATCCAAACTTATCCAAGCCATTCAAAAGGTTTGAAATTGGAAAAGTTTGGAGATATGACAACCCTCAAGCGATGAGATGGAGAGAGTTCTGGCAGGCTGACATAGATATAGCTGGAAGTGCTTCGCCATTGGCAGATGTTGAATGCTTGGCCACTGTTTGCGAATGTTTGGAAAAATTGGGATTCAAGGATTTTTTCATACGACTGAACAATAGAAAACTGCTCCAGAGTGTTTTTAAAAATTTTGTTGAAGCAAATGCTGTCGCAGATGTTTTCAGAACAATAGATAAGCTGGACAAAATTGGAGAAGAAGGAGTCAGCAATGAATTGAAAAAGAAAGGTATTAATCCAAAAAAAGTATTGGAATTTATAAAAATTTCCGGGACCAATCAGGAAATTATTAACAAATTAAAAAATTTTGAATGTGAAGGTTTGGATGAAATAATACAAGCTTTGGATTATGCAAAAGGATTTGGAATTGACAAAAAAATTAAGTTAGATCTTTCACTTGTAAGAGGATTGGAATATTATACTGGACTGGTTTATGAGGTGTTCTTGGGGGCTGACTTAAGCTGCGGCGGTGGAGGGAGGTATGATAAACTTGTAGAATCTTTGGGAGGAAATCCAACTCCTATGACAGGAATTAGTCTAGGATTAGAAAGAATTCTCGAACTAATGAAAAATAAGAAAATGTTTGAGGAAGACAATAAAACCAAAGTTTTTGTTGCGAATGTGAATGAAAAAGTAAAAAACGAAGCGATAAAAATTGCACAAGAATTGAGAAAAGAAGGAATTAATTGCCAAACTGATTTGATGAGCAGAAGTCTTAGCAAACAGTTGGAGTATGCTGACAATATGGAGATTCCTTATGTTTTGATAGTTGGAGAAAAAGAAGTTAAAAGCAAGAAGTTTAAGCTGAAGGATATGAAGAAAAAAACTGAGAAGGAAATTCCGATTACCAAAATAAAAGAAAAATTAAGATAAAACTTGACTTACCTTCTTAATAACTTCTTCGAAAATTTCTTCTTGCGGTTTTGTGGCATCAATGACATGCATTCCATACTTCTTCGCTAATTCAAGATATTTCTTTCTCACTTTGTCATTGAATTGAATACTTTTTTCGAACTTACCTGGAGTAAAGTAAAGAACATTCCAATTTCTTTGTAGAGCCATTTCAGCAGGAAGATCCAAAAGAAAAACCAAATCAGGCTTTACAGCAAAATCATTGACATTTTTGACAAATCTTTCGCTGACCCCTTGAGCAGTTTGATAAGCTAGATTTGCATACACATATCTTTCTTGAATAATCACTTTACCTTTTTTTAAATTGTCTCTGATTACTTTGTCTATATGTTCAGCTCGATCTGCAGCAAAAAGCAACGTATCAGTTACTGGCGACAGTTTTTCCATTCGCAATGTTAGCTTCAAAATATTTCCTGTTATATTTGCTGTTGGCTCTTTTGTGACTACTGCGTGAATTCTTTTTTTCTTCAGCCAGTCTCTGAGCATAGCAATTTGTATGCTTTTTCCAGCTCCGTCAAGTCCTTCAAAAACGATGAAAACTCCCTTCTTCATATCGCCCACTAAATATTTTTTTAAATCTTGAATGGATATATGTAACTAAAATTCGCTTCTGCGCTTCAGTCTGAATGATTTATTTCAAATGGCACCAGATGAAACATCCTCTATTACAAGACCACAGTTATTGCAGAGCATTCCTTCAGCTCTACTGAAAGAAATTTTTCCACTACCACACTCTGGACAGTTTTTCATTTGCATCACTACGGTGTCGTCTGAGATCATCGGTTTAGTTCCAAACCTCCCTCAAATTTCTGTTTAACATGTCGTTAGATGTTATAAAAAGCTTTTCGATTTTTCAAAATATACTTCACAGGAAAAAATCTGTTACAATTTTTTGGTGAAAATAAAAAAGATATCTTTATAAGACTAATTTCAATTTTGAAAAAAGTTCAAAAGTTGCATTTATATACACAAAAAACAAAAAAATGAATACTCTGCTTCTGGCTTATAAAATGTAAAAAATTAAAGAAGGTGCTAAAATTGCAAAAAATAGTAGTTGACACGTCTATCATCGTAGATGGAAAACTTTCCGAATTAATTAAGAAAGGTAAACTGAAAGATGCTGAAATAATTGTCCCGCTAGCTGCATTAGATGAGCTTCAAGCGCAAGCATCAAAAGGAAAAGAATCTGGATTCACAGGACTTGAGGAATTGAAAATTCTGAGAAAATTTGCAGAAGAAAAAAATATCAAAGTCAGATTCACAGGAAACAGACCATCTCTTGATGACATAAAGCTTGCGAAGAGCGGAAGAATGGATGCAATCATCAGAGATGTTGCTAAGCAAGAAAATGCTGTGCTGATGACTGCTGATTATGTTCAAGCTTTAGTTGCTGATGCTGAAGGAGTTAAAGTTGAGTATATTCCTGCAGAAATAAAAATTTCTGGTTTTAATTTTGAAAAATATTTTGATGAAACTACTCTTAGCGTTCACTTGAAGGAAGATGTTCCTCCATTGGCAAAAAAAGGAAAACCAGGAAAATTTGAACTTGTTAAGCTTAACAATCAACCGCTTACAGAAGATGAACTTGATGAAATGATTAGAGAAATTTCTGAAGCAACAAGAGTCAGCGAAGAAGGAGTTATTGAAATAAACAGGAGCGGAGCTTTGGTTATCCAACTTGGGAGATACAGAATTGCAATAGCCAGACCGCCATTTTCAAATGGACTGGAAATCACAATTGTCCGTCCGATTGTCAAATTAACTCTAGAAGATTACAAGTTTTCGGAAAAATTGATGAACAGATTGAGAGAAAAGGCAGAAGGAATTCTTATTGCTGGGCCGCCAGGTTCAGGTAAATCAACTCTTGCTGCTTCGTTCGCAGAATTCTACAAAAATCTTGGGAAAATTGTGAAGACTCTTGAATCACCAAAAGATTTGCAAGTCGGACCAGAAATCACGCAGTATGGAGCATTAGAAGGAGATTTTGAAAAAACTGCTGAGATTTTGCTTCTTGTTAGACCAGATTATTCAGTTTTCGATGAAATTAGAAAGACCAGAGATTTTGAAATATTTTCTGATTTAAGATTAGCAGGAGTCGGAATGATTGGTGTTGTTCATGCTTCTGATGCAATCAATGCAATACAAAGATTTATTGGAAGAATAGAACTCGGAATGGTTCCGCATATTCTCGATACAATAATTTTTGTTAAAGATGGGGAAGTAAAAAAAGTTTTGGACGTTTCACTTGTAGTAAGAGTTCCGACTGGAATGACAGAAGCTGATTTAGCTCGTCCAGTTGTAGAAGTTAAAGATTTTGAAACTGGAAAATTAGAATTTGAAATCTATACATTCGGTGAAGAAAACATAGTAATCCCAATTAATGCAACTGTTCAAACTGTTTCCCCGCTAAAAGCTTTGGCAAAAGAAAGAATTTTGCAAGAAATAAGAAAATTTGATCCTGCAGCAGACGTTGAGCTTACTTCTGATACAAATGCAATAGTTAGAGTTGAAAACAGAATAGTTCCAAGAATAATTGGAAGAGATGGAATCACGGTAAATGAATTGCAGAAAAGATTGGGAATACATATTGATATTGAGCCGAAAATCGTTGCGCTTGGAAAGGAAATTAACTACAAAATAGATGAAAGTGGAAACAGCATTTCTTTTGAATTTGAAAAAAGAATGATTGAAGAAACTGCTAGCTTTTATGTTGAAGACAAGTTTTTGTTTTCCGCAACAATAGGCAAAAAAGCCGCAATAAAAGTATCTAAAGATTCTGACATTGGAAGGGAATTGCTGAGAGCAATTGTTGCAAGAAAGAGAATAAAAGTTCTTATTTAAACTGGTAAATTTGTGCAAGACTGCCATCTTCAGGACAAATGAAAACTGTTTTAAAATCAGTGTGATTGCCAAAAATCTGTCTCACTTCAGTCGGAGCCCCATATAATGTCCACAAAACATAAGCCGATCTGTTTTGGAAGTCGGTTTTTATAATGTTATCTAAATCTTTTACCCCTTTTTCATCTGTATAAAAATTACTTTCTCGATGAGTATAATAATAAACGATAGGCGAATTGTCAGTGAACACAATAGAATTCTTATCAGTATTATTCAAGAAATTCATTGCTTGATAAAAACAGTACAATGGCTTTGAATCATTATTTAATCTATTGTAATAAAGTATGTTGAACGTTGAAACCATTGCAATCAATAGGAAAATAGCAAAAATAATATTGCTGTATTTTCCAAATTTTTCCAAACCAAAGGCTGCTATTAAGCAAAAGGCTGGAAATAATGGAAGGAAGAATCTGTTTTCCTTATGTGAAAGCGAAGAAAAAATCAGCAAAAATACAATGAACCAAGATAAAACGAGTAATTTATTCGGTTCGTTTTTATACGATTTTATCATTAAATAAAAGCCAAGTAAAAAAAGAATTACTACTGCTGAAAACATTGCAAAAGAATTTTCTATAAAGAAATACCAGGGTTGAGTTCCTCCCCAATAAGATGCTCCACGCCAGCCATGAATTAGTGGACCTAAAGGTGTGCCGTAAGAAATATAACCGTAAATAAACAGCGGCGATAAAGTTAGCAAAAGAATCAAGAGTGTTATTGCTAAATCCTTGTCTTTCAAAAAATTCAAACTTCGTTTTCTCACCAAAAGGAAGATGAAAAAAGCTGGAAAAATTACGAACGAGGTATATCTGGCCAGTATAGACAGGGCTACAAGAAAACCCGTGAGATATTTGAATTTCGTTTTCTTTTTTTCAAAACCAAGCCAAAAAGCTAAAAAAGAAACAGTTATGAGAGTTGTGGCGAGAATATCTGTCAGAGTTTTGCCGCTGATGCCGACATAAGTTGGTGCGAAAGCTAGGAAAAAAGAAGAATAAATTGCTATTTTCTCGTCAAAGAGATTCGTTGCTAAAATGTACAAAAAAACAACTCCAAGCGCACCAAAAAAAGGAATAATAAGATTAACAAAAAACTGGTTAGAATTTGAGATTACATCTATCAAAGCTATAATGTATGGTAACAAAGGTGCTCTGAAACCTGCTTTATCCCACCAATCAAATACTCTGTCGCCCCATCCATGATCAAAGGAATAATCTAAAGGGTTTTTTTGTAAATCGTATCCAAGATTTGCATATACAGCTTCATCCCACCATTTTATTGGAAAATAATAACTTGACAATGAATTGACAGAAAAGGATATGAGAAATAGCAAAACGACAAATTTTCTATTTAACTTCATCACATAATTTTGTATTTTCTGGCTGCTTAAACTTTTTATTGAAAAAATGCCAATCTAAATTAGTGATTCTTATTGACAGGGATTTAGCTGAATTTGCAGTCAATTTAGCAACAAAAAACGGAGCTAGCTATGCTGAAGCTAGGTTAGTAAAAACTGGCGAAGAAGGATATATCCTGAAGAATGGGACGCCAGAAACTGTTGTTTTTTCTGAAGGAGAAGGTCTTGGAATAAGGGTTCTAGCCAAAGGCGGAATGTCTTTTCTTGCGTTGAATAAATTGAGCAAAGATGAAATCAAAACCGCAATAATGAAAACAATAAAAATGGCGAAAGTATCTGCGAAAACCTTGAAAGAACCAATAGAGCTTTCAGAAGAAAAAACTGTGAAAGCAAGCTGGGAAGTAAAACCGAAAATAAATCTAAGCGACATAAGTGCAAAGGAAAAAATGGATTATCTTTTTGAAATTGAAAAAAGCTTGAAATCAATAAAAAATAAACTTGTGTCAAGAGTTTTCCAGCTAGAAACTTCTGAAGAAGAAAAATATTATGTTAATTCTGAGGGAACTAGAATTGATTCAAAAATTCCAAGAGTCATGATGTACTACAGCCTTGTGGCAATAGATGGAAATGATTCTGAAATGAGATACTTTCCTATTGGAGAAAGCGGAGGATGGGAAGTTATTGAAAGATGGAATCTGATCAAAAAAATAAATGAAGAATCAAAAGTTTTGCTCAAAATAATCAAAGAAGGAAAAAGAGTGCCGAAAGAAGTGCAAGATATAGTTTTATCTCCTGAATTAGTTGGGATTGCTATGCACGAATCTGTCGGGCATCCAGGAGAAGCTGACAGACCGTTAGGAAGGGAAGCAGCACAAGCAGGAGAAACTTATGCAACTAGAGATTGGATGGGAAGAAGAATAGGAAGTGATTTTGTAAATGTTGTCGATGATCCTTTGGTGAAAAATAGTTATGGATTTTACGAATATGATGATGAAGGAGTGAAAGCTCAAAGAAGAGTTTTGATTCAAAACGGAATTTTGAATGGATATTTGCATAATAGAGAGACGGCAAAAATTTTTGGAATAAAAAGCAATGCTGCAGCTCGAGCTTCTGGTTTTGACCGAGAGCCACTAATAAGAATGAGTACAACTTTCTTCCTTCCAAGCAATCAGACTTTCGCAGAATTAATTGAGGAAATCAAAAAAGGAATTTTCATAAAAAGCTACACTGAATGGAACATTGATGACAAGAGATGGAATGAAAAGTATGTTGGAAGCGAGGCGTATAGAATTGAAAATGGAGAACTGAAGGAACTTGTGAGAAGGCCTGTGCTTGAGCTTACCACACAAAAATTTTTCAGTTCGGTTGACGGAGTTGGAAACAAAGTTGAATTTATTTCTGGAAGCTGCGGCAAAGGAGATCCAATGTCTGCAATTCCAGTTTGGATGGGTGGACCTCACATACGGTTGAGAAAAATAAATATTGGAAGTGCTTGAATGGAAATAGGAAAATACATTGTTGAAAAAGCTCTAAAACTCGGAGCAGATGATGTAGTCTGCAATATAAAAGATGATTTAGAAAAGCAAGTAAAATTTGTTAACAATCAAGTTGCAGTTTTCACTACTTGGAACACTACTAACGCCTCAGTCTTTCTTTCTTACAAAAAAAGATTGGTTGGAAGTTCCTTAGATACTCCAGAAAATATGGAGACTATGACTCCACTTCATGGCCTGAGTTTAAAAAAAGAAAATGTTGATAAATTTTTGGAAAAACTAATTAAGACTGCAAAAATTCTTGAACCGAAAAAAGATTATTTCGGAATTGCTGATGGAAGATTCAAATACAAAAAAATTCCTGACTCTTATGACAAAAAAATCGAAAAAGGTGGAAAGGAAATTGATTTCGTACAAGATGCCATTGATGCTGCAATAAAAGAAGGTGCGAAACGAACAGCAGGAGTTCTTTACACAGATGTTTGGAAAAACAAAATATTTTCTTCGAATGGAATCGAAGCTGAAGACAAAGGAACAAGCATCAATCTTTCTATACGCAGTTTTGCAGAAGAAAAAGATGCAAGCGGACACACTGTTAGTGTTGCTAGAACTTTGAAAAAATTTGAACCTGAAAAAGCTGGAAAAGAATCAGGAATGCATGCAAAACAGTCGCTAAATCCTTCTGATGGTTATTCAGGAAAATATACTGCAATCCTTCATCCAATGGTTATCGCAAATATTCTTTATTACATGTCGTATGCATTTTCTGCATTTGAAGTTGACTCTGGAATGAGCTTCTTGATAGGAAAGCAAAATAAAAAAATTGCAAATAATATTGTAAATCTGAAAGATGATGGAAGGTTAGCAAACGGATTTGGTTCAAGAAGTTTTGACGATGAGGGAAGGCCAACTCAAGCTACTGATTTAATAAAGAATGGTGTTTTCAAGAATTTCTTGCACAATACTTCCACTGCCAAAAAGTTCAAAACAAAACCAACTGGAAACGCAGGACTCATTTACCCGCAACCTTGGAACATAGTTTTGGAAAAGGGAGATAGAACTGTTGATGAAATGGTTTCCGAAGTGAAAGATGGAGTCTACATTACAAATGTTTGGTATACTCGTTTTGCTAATTACAGAACTGGAGATTTTTCTACTATTCCTCGCGATGCAATGTTTGAAATAAAAAATGGAAGAATTACTAGACCAATCAAAGGATTGAGAATAACTGACAACATGCAGAGAATTCTGGAAAACATAATTGCGATTTCAAAAAATCCTCAGCAGATAGAATGGTGGGAAATTACTTCTCCAATTATTACTGGTCATGTTCTTGTGAAAGATCTTAATTTGACAAAATCAGCTAAATAAATCAAACTCCAATATTTCTTTAGGCCCTGGTAGCTCAGCTTGGATAGAGCAGCTCCGTCCTAAATTTGAACAAAGGAGAAGGTCGTGGGTTCGAATCCCTCCCAGGGCATCTTTATGTCGTTAGCACTGAAATTGCTGTTCCTTCCAAATAAGCAGCAAATACAACCAGTATCACAATGAAAATAAAAATATACAAAGAAGTTTTTGAAAATATCAATTCTTTACCAACTTTGATTGCCTCTTTCATTTTGTTTTTCAGAATTAATTGCCTGATGATTTTTATGTAAGATAAAGCTAAAGATGAGGCAAGTATAAGAGCTAGAATCTCACTTATTCCATTTGGAAAAATAGCTACAAAAATCTGCATTAATTTTTGAAAACCTTCGCTTAGATAGACATAAGTCAAGAGTATTGATATTAAAAAGGAATTTATGAAAAGTGCGCCTATTGGAATCATATACAAGCTGAATAAAGTAACTTTTGGATTATGCTTTTCAAATGCTGCAAATCTGTTAGAAGTGAAACGCCTTCGTCTGCTAATTACAATTAGCAATAACACAAACCCAACAATTGCAAAAATCAACGCCATCAAATTGTTTGCTATAAACCATAGAATGTAATTTTTTTGCAACAGTGCTGCTCCGAACAAAATTCTTTTAAACCAAGTTTGCAAAATTGCTTGGTAAAGACTTTTATCAATATAAAACAGAGCAAACCCGAAAATCACACCAGAAAGAAAGCCATAGAAAAGATAAGCAAGTGTCGAAGGGATAAATTCTAAGACATAATTCAGCTTGAATTTTTTCATTGAATAGATTTGCTTTTTTAATTATTTTAATTAAATAGATAATATGAAAGTAATCCTTTACATAGCTTTGAATAAGTAACTTTTTCTTGATACTTTTTCAACAGAATATTATGAAAGTCATACTCTACATGACAATAACTCCCAACGGATTAATTGCTAAAGAAAATGATGATACTAGTTATCTTTCAAAAGCTGTTTTCGCAAGGTATGATAAATTGTGTAAAAAAATAGGGAATTTGATTATTGGAAGAAGAACTTATGATGTTAGTGTCGCAGAGAACGCATTTCCCTATCCGGGTCTTAATGTAGTTTTGACTAATAAACATATAAAAAATAAATGGGGTAGTCAAGTAATTTTTACTAACAACTCACCCAAAGAAGTTTTGAAACTTCTTAAAGAAAGAAGATTTAAAACTGCTCTTGTAGGTGGTGGCGGAAAGCTTAACTCAAGTTTTATGAAAGAAAGACTTGTTGATGAAATATATCTTGAAGTCACCCCCACGATATTTGGAAAAGGAATCAAACTTTTTGCAGATGAGGATTTTGAAGCAAAACTAAAACTAATTGGAATGAAAAAGATTTCTCCAAACGAGATTCAGCTTCACTACAAAGTAAAAAAGTAATTTTCTCCCTTCAGTTCAAAAGGCGTAATCATTATTAATCATCCCGCCCTTCAGTCTTCATCAGTTTAGAGGTGTTTAACCTCTAATTCTACTACTAATCTTAAATAATTAACATTATTCATAAAGTGCTTAACGTATATTAGAAGAATTATTCCTGTGGAGGTTTGGACTCATAAGGCATTTTGAGCAAATTATTTGTATCGTCTCTAAAAAGCGGAACCTTTCTCCCACGGAATCTCATTTCAAGCACCTCATATATACGAAAGCCCGACACCATGCAATAAATAAATTCTGCGCCCTCCTTAGTAGGAACTCGAATTTCAATATTATCATCCACTTGTTCCAACAATCTTCCTAATTCAGGAGTATATTCATGTTTTCTAAACCGCTTTGCGCCAGAAAGTTTAACATAAATATGGCTATAAAGAGTAAATCCAAGATTCTTTAACCTTTCTCTTGGCACAGACATACTGAAATGAATACAATTAAATTATTTAAACTTGTGCGGGAGGTGGGATTTGAACCCATGAAGGAAATCTAAACTTTAATTGTCATCAGTTTAGAGATATCAAAATACAAATAATTCTTTAATTTTATAATCCCATATATAGATTTAAAGGATAGTAATGAAATTAAAAGCTGGCCTTTTATTGCTAGTATCTCTATTTGTATTTCTGACAGGCTACCTTGCATTCCCGATTTTTTCCATAATAACAAGTTCTACCGCAGGAACCTTTACTATTTTGAATGAAACAGCATACTTGAATTGGACTAATGATTATACTTTTGGCGTGATAGTTAATTCCACAGTTGACAACAATATAATTACCATTTTGAATAGTAGTTCTCGTTTGGCTTCAAATTATTCGCAATCAAATATAATTACCTCATGCACTTTTGGCTACTACAATCTTTATGTCATAAATTCAAGCGGAGATTATGCAAGCACAACAGATGTTTTGAATACAGCAGACACAGCAACAATGACCCTTGCTGATTTCAATTCTTACAGCGCTGGCGGAACTGCAGGCCGTGCTTGTGTTCCTGGAAGATATTCGACTACTGCTTTCCTGTTTAAAAATTATACAAACTCAAGTGAAAATGCAAATATTAGCGTAATAATTGATATTCCGATATCTGTGAACAACACTCTCAACGCAGCTACTCATACTGGCAGTTTTGCAGGAAGATTGCCAAGAAATGCAACTTACTATCATTCATACTTTTTCAATACTTCAGCTATTCCAAACGCAACTTCGGTAACTTTGAATATTTCCGGCTGGGATTCAACACAAAATGCAGATCTCTGGCTGCTGAGTAGCGGAAATCTTTTAGCCAAATCAATAAGTCAGGATTTGACGGATTCTTTAAGCTATAACTATGCTCCTAATGCTCAAATGTTGGAAGCAAGAATTTATGGAAATTCAACTTCAATCATTCCCTATACAGGGTATGTTACTTACTCAACTTTGAATGTGACTAGTTCAGATTATAGTCAACAAATTTCTACAATCGACTTTGGAACGCTGAATGCGAGTGGAACTAATTCTGTAGATGCAAATCTGAAGAATGAAGGAAATGCTAGCTTATCTGGAATTGCTTTAAGTTCAAACGCATACAGAACTGCAAGATTTAGTGGAAGTGGAATAAAAAGTTTTATGTTTCTTGTTGCAGATTCTTCAATTGATTCTTCGATTCATGTTAGCCTAAATTGGACTGGAGGTTCGAATTACACACTGAATCTTTACAATCCTTCAGGCACTTTGGTAACAACTTCTTCCAATTATTATACTAATGCAAATATTTCTTCTGTAGATCAAGAGCTGTTCAATGACACTAGCTCAATTGCCCAAGGCTATTGGAATGTTACAGTTATAAGCAATTCTGGAAGTGATCAATACAATGCCATAGTTTTTGTTTACCAAGCACAAACATGGATTTCATCAAATGTTACTTCAATCACAATACCCGCTTTTGTTTCAAATACAACTCAATTGAACATAACTATTCCTAATAAGACAATTGATGGAAATTACGAAGGGAAAATATTTTTCACAGATGCAAATAATGGAAGAGTAATTATTCCATATACTACAAATGTGACAGTTCCAACCTTGGTTGTGCAAAATGCAACTATGAGTCCGACAGTTTTGAATCCATTTATCTCAGATATTTATAGAATTGACGAGAATGTCAACTCAAGTATAACAAGAACTTTCAGTTTTAATCTAACAAACATTGGAACTTATGATTTGATTGTTAATATTACAAATTCTTCTGGAATTTTGACTTGCGTTTCAAGTTCCTGCAGAAGCACTACAGCAAGCTTTCAAGTAAATGCAACTGACATCATACCAAGCCGTTCATGGCAATTAATAAATGCCAGCGTGACTTTCAGCAACACACACTATCCTGGAAACTATGATGGCTGGATCTTTATCAATGCGACAAATTCAACTAATGCATTAAGTTCCCATCCTTATTCAACTTACAATCTATCAGTCAGACTAAATCTCACCAGTCTTTTGTACGTCCAAATTCCGAACATTCTTTCAAACAATGGCGATAGCATTGTGAGAAATACTAGTATAGGAGAAAATGTTTCTGCAGTGATAAATGTTTCTTATATAAATGCTTCGCTGACTGGTTTTGGAACTCCGATTACAACTCTACCGCTAAGCAACTTCACAGCTATATGGCTTCAAGAAAAAAATGTGACAACTACTGTAGGAAAAATTACAAATTCCTCTTCGGGAACTCTTACTTTATCAGGTGGGACAGATCCGCTTTTCTTTACTGATAACCTTTATCATGTCAACTTCACTATTCCTGCAAATAAGCCTGGTGGACAATATGCAGTTCATGTTTTAACAAACTATTTCAGAACTATAGATTCAGTTTCTTTCAGCGGCGAAGGGATTAACTCATCTACCTTGATTATAAACAATACTGGACTTTTCATGAGTTCAAACACTAGCGGACTTTGCAGTTTTGATACAACATGTTCAGCATCCACTTCAGTTAATCCCAATGGAACTCTTACTGTTTACGCAAAAGTTGCAAACTATGGCCCTCTTACAGCAACAGGCGCTACAATAAATATTACAACGACATGCAACGGTTATACTATTTCATCAGGAAGTAGTTCTGGGTGCGACAGTGCAAGTTATTCTAGTCCAACATGGACACTGACTGTTCCTGCATATAACACAAGCTGTGTTGTGTCATGGGTTTTAACTGCTGGCGTTTCTCCTGCTGGAGCACCTAGCTGCGCACCTGCATATCTGATAGGTGGGGTTAAAACTTGGTTTGATCCTAACGGAATAAATCTCACTGTCACTGTAAATAATGTAACAGGGACTACTACTAATCCAGGCACTAGCCCGAATCTTCCAGGAAGCAGCGCAGCAGTTTATGTTTCAATTACATCATATCCTTCAATAATAACTATTGTTCAAGGCTCGACAAATTCAACAACAGTTACTGTAAAAAATGTAAACACCTCGACAACACAAGACATAGGATTATCAATAACAAATCTTACTTCTTCTTTATATTCAATTTCCCCAACAATCAGAACAGGTATTGTTCCTCTCAATTCAACAAACTTCACTATTAGTTTTACTATTCCAAATGACACACTTGTTGCTGATTATAATGCAAAATTTGTTGCTTCAAGCAATTATGGAAACGACACAAAAAGCTTCATAGTAAGAATCATGCCATCGAATAATACTAAGATTATAATCAATGATACATATCAACTGTACAAACTGAACTACACAAATCTCTACGCAGAAGTTAACAAATCAAAAGCAAGCGGAATGAACACAACTCTAGTTGAAGCAGATCTTGTCAAGATAAAAACTTACTTAGGCCTGGTTGAATCAAACATAACTGCTGGGGATTATTTCTCGGCTCAACAAACTCTGAATCAAGTCAAAAACTTGTTGGAGCAAGCATACACCGATTACCAAAACATTACTGGAAATTTGGTCTCTAGTACATTCTTGAATCTTTTCCACGGGAATACATTTTACATAATGCTAATCGTAGGGGCTATTGCTATTACAATTATTGCTTACTTATTCTGGCCGACAAAAGAAGCGGGACTCAAAACTGTTCTGTTCAAACCAAAAGTTGGACAGAAAAGTCCGGAAGATAGTGTATGGCAAAAATTGAAAAATAAATGGGAATGGGTGAAATTAAAAAAGAAATGGGAAAAATCTACTTAAAACAAATCTCGCACGGAATTTTTTCTTTATGCATTCGTTGATCACGAATTATTTTTTTAGCAACAACAACGTGCGCAATTTCCAAGATGTTTACATTTACTTCTTTTACAGAAATTTTTTCGGCTACGATTTTTTTGGACAATTTTTTCACAATAAACATGATATTTTTGTTCTTCTCGAGTTGCTTAATTTTGCTACCACGTAAGTATTTTCTATATTGAGAAACTGCTGGCTGGGTTACTCCTAATTTTTGCGCGGCTTGATTTTGCGTAAAATCAAAATTTTGAATCAGTTCTTTTGTTATCAAAGCTCGCAGTGAAGGAAGAACATCTCCAACTATTACTTCGCAATAAAGTTTCATAGTTTTATATTTGCTTCAAAAGTTTAAAAGATAACATTGTTATATTTTCTCACTAGGCTCAAGAACAATTTCTCTATAGCCACGATCTTTTAAACGATTTGCAAATCCGTTCATGCGCAATAGAAATTCGATGGTTTTTTTCCTTTCATCAGGAGCTAAACTATCTGTCATCCATTTCTTCGATATTAAAATTCCATATGTATCGCTTGCAAAATCCACAATATCACTTCTGAATAAATCTTTATGTTCTATAACAAATTCAGCCAAACTTTGAACATGATCTGTATATTCTACAACTTGCTTGTCTGTTTGTACTAATGGAAGTACTCTTGCAATTCTTGGTTGAAAATAAGGTGGAATAACTGGAACCAAAAGTTTTTCGGTTTCAAAATCATTTCTGAGTGCATCAATAATAGCTTCGTAATTGAGAATTAAGGTATTTTTAAGTCCTTCGTCAACTGTTGAGAATCTTTTTTGTGTTGCATAAAAGATAACTGCACGGAGAGCCTTTAGATTACCAGCTTGATCAAAAATTCTTCCCATGTTAGAGAATGCAGATTTTTTACCCCTATGCTCAGTTAATTCAAATCTCTTCTCTAAGGAATCAATATCAAATTCACCAAAAAAATCCTTAAATTGCTTGTGTCGATACATGAATAACTGATA
>Ga0315279_10004903_pt1 | contig 17731 bp, 32 predicted proteins | sample YL17G06_20_MG_FD_203694 | JGI IMG/M metagenome (GOLD analysis project Ga0315279, IMG submission 203694) | Sediment microbial communities from Yellowstone Lake, YNP, Wyoming, USA - YL17G06_20 | ecosystem: Environmental > Aquatic > Freshwater > Lake > Sediment | place: USA: Wyoming | collected... | reverse complement strand
TTGGGCTATCAACGCCGTTTGCCGCTTCGGTAGTCGATGCCGCCCGGGCCCGCACGGCGCTCTCAGACTCGGCTGCGGCTGCCGATTCCACTCTCGCGGCTGCGCGGACTTGCAGGGCGCTCTCAGATTCGCTTGCCGATGCAGCCTCCGCCTGTGCGCCGGCTCCGACCTTGCTTGCGCTTGGGCTATCAACGCCGTTTGCCGCTTCGGTAGTCGATGCCGCCCGGGCCCGCACGGCGCTCTCAGACTCGGCTGCGGCTGCCGATTCCACTCTCGCGGCTGCGCGGACTTGCAGGGCGCTCTCAGACTCAGTGGCAGTTGCGGACTCGGCAACTTCTCCGAAGAAATCGCCGAGAACGGTTTGGCCGAGTTGTCTGCCGGGCGAAAACGACATTATTCAAGCCTTCCAAATTTCGTAACAGAATCCGCCAAACGCGTTATCGCCAGAGGCGTTGTTCGGACCTCCCCACTTGACGAGCGATGCCGCGACGTTGATCTCCCGGCCGTGCGCCGCATCCCAGGTATATGACTGGCCGGGAGTCAAACCTGCGACAACAGCGCAGATCTCTTGACTGACCTGAGCGGTCGCAAGCGCGGTATTTTTCAACCCTCCGACCGGAGAGACGCGGAGTTTGACGGTCGATCCATCCAACACACCCCATAACTCAGACGACATTGTCGTCGCCCCGTGAATTGTGGCGGCCATCCGCACCATTACCTTGCCGCTCAATGGCGCGGTGAACGTCAATCGGAGATTGGTGGTATCGAACACCGTCATCGCGATCAGTCCTGCGTCTCCACTGTCAGCCACTGCTGGATCGTAGCAAACGCCCGCGAGCAAATTGTGAGTGTCCCAAATCTCGAATACAAACGCGCCGAACGCGTCATTTGTGGTCGTGTTGTTTGGCCCGCCATATTTCATGCCCGTCGACGCGAGGAGTACCTGGACGGCATAGGCGGCATCCCAGGTGTACGAGTTTCCCGGCGTCAATCCGGTCACGAGAAATGACGCCTCCTGTGCGAGCTGTGCGGTGGCGACCGCCGTCGTTTTCAGGGAACCGATCGGCGATACCCGTTTCTTGACGGTCGCGCCGTCGAGAACTCCCAACAGTATCGAGGGATACGTCGTCGCTCCGTGAACGATTGTGGACATGCGCACGAGCACGATCCCATTCGCCGGCGCAGTGAATGTGATGCGAAGGTTTGTCGTATCGATAGCCGTCATTGCGAGCAACGCCGTCGTTGACTCGCTAACAGCGGTCGCCGGATCGTATGTTGCACATCCTAAACAACCCATTTGTCCCCTCCGACAAAATTGAGCGTGCAGTGTTATACAACTGCGGGACTACAGGCTCCCCGTATAGGATACCAGCAACACATCGGTGTCCGCCACCAATTTGTCGCCAAGGGTGAACAATCCGGCAGAATAGAGTGTGCCAGCCGTGTTGTCAATCGTCGAGAGCGCTCCCGTCCCGTACACGAGGAAGCAACCCTTCACCGTGCCCGTTCCGGTGATCGAGAAAGAGAGCGCGGCGGAGAGCGCTTTCGAACCCCCTGATGCAGCGTTCCACGCGCAGGTTTTTCGCGGCGCTGTGTATGTGGGAGCGTTGGTACCTCCGGCTTCCTTCCATCCGCCGTGCGAGGTCATCGTATCGCCAACCGCCGGGCCGGTTGTATAATCCACCGAGCTGATGAGGCCCATGAAGGGCCCGACAACGGTGTACCCCGAACCGGCGAGAAACGTATCGAGCGCGAGGTTCTTGCCCACCGTCGTGACGACGTTCTCAATCGTGTCCTTCCATTTGAGATGGCCGTCTTTACCGATACACCGGACGAGGAATCTTCCGCGCGCGTTCGCGTCTTCCTTCTGACCGGCGCTGCGGACAACCGACGCATTTCCGAAACTATTCGCGTTGCCCTGCTCATTTTGTTGCATTGTTGTGTCTCCTATGATGGAATGAAATCACTTGCGTTGTTTCAGTTGTATCCATGTCCTTCCACTCCGCCTCCATCGCACGTCATAAAAGAGAGAGAGGAACTTGCGGAACTTGCGGCCGACGCCTTCTATCCAGGCACGCCCTCTCTTCCTTTTGATCTGCACGGGCCGGACAAGTGAGATGATCGCCACGCCGAACGCTTTCAACCTCCGCCAACGCGTCATCAGTACGCTCCTCTTGCAAACACAACTTCTCTCTTCTTCAAGCTCTCGTACTCCACCTCGCCCGCGTGCGGGTACTTCTCGATCAGCTCCACGTCGCCGGCCAGCGCATCCGGACCGTCGTCGCCGAGGCCGCCCTGGGCAACCTGGCCGCCCTGCGGAAACGCTTTGAGCTGACGGATGAGCAGCTCCTGGTCCGGGTCCTCCGGGTCGAACGTGATCGTCCCCTCCTTCACGAACGGCACGATCCGCTCGATCCGGCTCTCTTTGCTCTCGCCTTTGTGCTCCACTTCGTGGAACGGCAACAGCTCCTTTTCCTTCTTTTGAAGCCGCAGGTATTCCGGTTTGAGCAGGATTTGAAAGCCGTTCGTTTCCACACCGACGAGCTTCGACCGGTAGAGTCTCCGATGGCGGTACGTCTCCATGATCATCTCGTCGATGGATCCCTGCTGGATGTATGCGCGCCTGACCGGGATGTGGATCGAGCCGTCTTCTCGCGCCGCGACGCCGACCGTGATGACCGCCTTGTAGTCCGCAGCCTCCTTGGCCGATGGATCGACGAATGTGTAGTTCACATAGATCCTGCGCGCGAGCTCCTCTTTTGTGTGATAGCGGAAATAATTGTCCTTGAACTTCTGGTCCTTCCGGTTCCGGGGATGCATCATCATTTCGGCTTCGAACACATCCGGGTCGTCCTTCTTCTCCTGGAGCAGCCGGAGCGTCGGATGACGATATTCCCAGGCCGACTTCTCCCGGTCGGGGAATCCCGCCGCGCGGCATTCTTTGGCGATTTGTAGGTCGCCCTTGCTTTCTAATTCATTCGGCACCAGGGCGCGGAAGATGTGTTTCTCAAAGTGCTTTGTGTTTTTGCCGGTGATGAGCTCGTCGACGACGTCGCCCTTGACCGTCCAGTTGCACAGGAGTAAGGCGCTCCATCGCGGGGAATTTACTGATTTCAGGACGTCTTGCTTGACGGAATCGACATACTTCTGCGTGAGGGCCGGGCTGTCCGGCTTCGTGGGATCGTCGATGTCGTTCAGGATAATGTGATCCGGTCGGTGGCCGAAGTTCTCCTGGCCGCGCAGACTCTGTTCCCGGCCGTAGCCCTTCATCTTCCGGCCGTTCTTCGTAATGAAGGAGCCGCTCTCCCACTCGATGCTGCTTCTGAGATCTCCGAAGTCGTTCTTCAGCCGGCGATTCTCTTCGAACTCAAGCCGGACCGGGATGACCTTGCTCTCGGCGATGTCTTCCGTCTTGGAGATGACCGGGATGAACCAACGCTCTTCGAAGACGATTTTGTGGATGACGTCGATCTTGCCGAGGAGCGTATCCTTTGCAGACTCGCGGAAGCCGGCGACGATCTGGAGCCTGCCGAGCCGATCGGCGATCTCGAAGAACTCTTTGTGGCAGGGGGCGAAGCCGGCCTCGACCCAATCGTAGTCCTTTGACGGGTCCTTCCAGCAATCGCGGTATTCGTCTTTGACCTCCACGTAATGTGGAAAATACGTCGCAGCAAAAAAGAACTTGTCAACCTTCGCGCGCTTCTTCCGGGCCTCGCGCTTGGCAACGCTGTCATTCGGGAACGTGGTTGTCTCTTGCCGGATGCGTTTGACCAGGTCGCCGTACTGTCTCTCGAAGTCTCGCTGTGAGAGGCTCATTATTTTCTGCCGTATTTATTGCTCATCGCATTTCCAAACTCAACGATGTAAGGATGGAGATCTTGAAGTTTCGCCGGATCTCGCTGCGCAAGAAAGTCGGTAAATTCCTCCATCATGAGCATAATGTTACCGAGAGCATCCACATCCTTTTGTATCTCTTTCGCACTCTTCAGGAGCTGTCTAAGGGCATAAACCTCCCCGGGATTGATCTTGTTCGTCTCGGCGATCTCTTTCACCATCGAGTCGAGCCTGGTGACGACGGCCCTGAGCATGCTCTTCGCCGCGCTGAACGATGTCATGTTGATCGCCTCGCGGTCCTTTTCCCAGTCCACGCCGGCTTCCTTGTCCTCCAATCTCCACCGGAAGACCGTGCTCTCCGGGACGTTGAGCATCTTTGCGATCTCAGGGACTTCCTTCTTCTCCTCGATGTACAAACGTCTGGCTTGCATTTTTTCAAACTTCCTAGCCATCGTCACCTCGCAAAAGAAAACGCCCCACCCTGGTGGGACGAACATTCCTGTTTGTCCTTTACCAGAATGGGGCGGCTTGTTATCGCCTAACCCTAAATGTACTCGCGCTCCTTGCGCGCTTTATGCGTCCCGCCGCCATTTGGCGGGATTATCCGCTAACCCTTATTGCTTGCCCCGAGGTTGCTCTCGGGGGTATCGCGTGACTCTATTTCAGATCAAATTACTTCGCGCTTCTCTCACCGAATGAATGCAGCTTTGGTTCCATCGCCCGGCTCATCATACAGATATACCACGACACGTGGTGGTAATTGATTACCTTCCTCGTCGTCTCCACGTTCGGACTCCCAATCAATGTAACTAAGGTCAGTTTCATCCCCGACCCCCTGCGCCTCCACCGCCTTTTTGAAATCACCCCATTTCATGTTTGCCTCCAGACTTCCTGCCACCATCTTTGTGGCCCTTGAGATAACCCAAGAAAAACCCGAAGATGAACATTGTGATGGCGAGTCCTACAATGTGGACATCGGTCATTTTGGTTTCCCCTCCTTTTGCAATCTAACCAATTCTCGCTGCACTGTCAATTCAGTGATGCGGCGACGTGCCATCGCCGCGCGGCACCCATTCACTGGCTGTCACGTTAGAGCGGGGCACCTTCCAACGAAATTCTTTGCCATCGTAATCCACCTCGATATGCACATGCTCTTTCGTTTGTGAGATCTTCTTCAGTAACTCCTCGAGCTCCGCAAGCCCTTCGGCTGATTCGCCCGAACGAGCGATAGCTCTCAACAACTCAATGAGGAGATTTACGTGCGGCATCCAACCCTTCCTCTTCTTCCCACGTTTAGCGACGGTGCCTTCGGCGGGTCGAGCAAAAACGGGCAACCCTTGTTCACGCCCCAACAGAGGCGCCCCGTTGCTCGCGCATGCGGGAGGGTTGCCCGAAACGATGATCGAGCATCCCGCATACGGAGCGGGGAGCCGCTGTCAGGTTTGAACATGGAGAAGGTAGAATTCCTATTCGCAAAAGTCAACTAAGCCGCCTGAAGGTTGCTTCACGCGCACGATTAGAGAACGTACAGCAGGATAGTAATAGCATTTAGTGCTACGTATGTGAACGGAACATATCCTACCTCTGCGCGCGGGACGCCGGCGACAACCCGGAAGAGCGACGGGAACAGATTGCTGAGGTAGAAACCGCCGAGCTTCCAGTTCACCCAATCCTGGTCGTCCAGGTCGTCCTTTGCGCTGAACGAAAAATAACTAAGATCCTCGATGAAGCAGTACGTGAAGAACAACTTCGGCTCCCCGGCCAGGATGCAGATCGAGAGCCAAAGCAGGACCGCCGGGATATGATAGCTCGGCGAGAACCAGCCGAACAGTTCCTTGTTGTCCGGGGGTTGGAACCCCGCGTCGTACACGACCGCTTCTATCTTACCGTACAGCGCAGCGGTGACGAGTATGAGCAGGATGTTAGCTAACGCGGCAAGAAAAGTTACCATTAGTGTTCCCCTCCTATAGTTTATTCCCAGTCATAGCCGGCTCCGCAATTCGATGCCGAGAACGACCCATCCGCGCCTGATGCCGAATTGGCCGCCGGGCAGGATGTATGTGATGGCACAGACGGCAGCGCGTTTGCCCCATTCCTTCCGGTCCGGTAACCACTCGAGCAGCTGCAGATAGTCATCGACGTGGAAATCACGATCATTCTTCCGGACCTCGAAGCGCTTCCTGCCGTCGAGGACCGCATCGAACTGCTTGGGCAGTATTTTGAGCGCGTGCGTTCGCTTCATCCTATTTGGTAATAAGCGGAGATCATTTCTGTCTTTGCGGATTGCCGACTGGCTGGAACTGATTCCGCTGCACGGTGATCGTTTTGAGCGTCGGATGGTCGATCAGCTCAATATCATATCGACGGCCGAATCCTTTGCCTTCCCGGCTGGCCACTTTGCCGTTGAGATAGCCTTGGTAGGCACCGCTGTTCAGGGTCACGAGAACGCGTTGGCGATCATCTTCCACCGTTCACCCAATCATTAGCGAGAATGTCGTCAACATCAATGGGCGTTGGTTGCTGGCAGTTGGTCTGCAACGGTGTCCGGTATTCGTCGGGCTGCTTATCGAGACTGACTACCTCACGTTAGAATACCACTCCACAGCAACCGCGGCCCAATCATTCACCACCACAATCATTTCTAAAATCGTCGTCTTCTAACACTCTGATAATCACCAACAGGATGAGAAGGGCTACCCAAAACCAAGTGTCCATCTGTCATTCTCCTTGCGGATTGAGCAACTTCAGATATTCGGTCAATACTTACAAACCTTCTTCAACGCAATTGTCACATACTCGGACTAATCCTTCTTCTCGTCGATCCTGTTGGTGCACGACATGCCCGTAGGTTGTCCCGCAAATATCACACGTATGCGCTGGACAGAACATTATATGCGCGGCCCCGACTAGGTACTTCGCTCCACAGTCTTTACAGACCGTCCAGGCTATTTTCTTCTTTGTGCCAATCTTAGGTTTCATTGCTCTCCTTGCGGATTGATTATTCTAGGCAATCTATCGACAATCTCATATTCAGAGTTTGTTTTTGAGATTTTGCGGCACGTGATGAACCGCGTGAACCACATTGCCGGTGGCCGACATTTCCTTTTGCCGGCGTCGATCACGACTCCGAACTCTCACAGCTCAAACGTCCGCGCCGCAACAACAATCGGCAACGTGAACAAATTGTCCCAATTTCTTTGACCATTGGTATGCACCGCAAGTGCATTCAGCAAGCCGCGCCTGTTCTCGTTCGGAATACTCATCTTCATCCAATTCCGGCTCATCAAGTCCTACATCATAATATTTATCGTCATCCACATTTCACCTTCAAGATTCAATTTCAAATCCCATTGCACGCAGATCCTCGGTTGTTTTCTCATCTCCGAATGCCTTCGGCCAAGCGAGCATCGCAACAACTTCACCTTCCAGGTCTCGGACATCCAGTTCCCATCCATCACCGGTCGAAATGGCAACCAACGTGCAACCCTCTGGAATTTTCTCACTCGCCACATTGCTTTTGGCGGCTGATGCAGGTAAGAGTTTATCCAGTTTCCGCATCTTCTCGGCGAAGAGATCGAGAATGTCCTCTTTGCTCAGTCGGGCCATAGAGTGCTTCCATTCCCTGTCGTAGTCCATGTTGCCTCCTTGCATTTGTGCCAAAACCAACGTCGTTATTGCCTGACCGTTATGTGCGATTGCTTACTATAAGTTGCGGCTACCGACAACTGCCAAATTTGTGTGCCAACTGGAACTACGCAAACCAGCACGGCAACCGCAACATCATTTCACCTTCCATGTGTGAGCGATTTCGCCGGTAATACGACATCTTCTCTTGCCGGCGTTGATCACGACTCCGAACTCCCTCAGCTCGAACGTCCGCCCTACGACGCGGTTAATCTCCCATCCGAGATGATGAGCAACCTCCTCATTCGTTGCCGGCCCGATCTCAACGATCGCCTCAAGCACCGCGAGCTGTTTGTTTGTGAGCTGCAGTTTGTTGTGCGTCAGGATCAGGTGCGATAGTTTGCGCGTGTCGGTCGCGGAGGCCATCGACTTTGGAGCCTTTTCAAACCGGCTTCGAATCGGCTCTGGAATTTGTTTCGAAACCGAATTGAAAAGCGGCAAGCCGCTAGTCTGCCCAAACCGATTGATCACGTCCTTGCGATATGGATTCCTTCGATACCGGGCCATTGACCTCACCCCTGCCCGACTGAACGGCTTCACTCGTTCGGGCGGGCTGCCCTCTCCTGCGAGGAGAGGGGAATTGTCTACGGCGTTGACGATTTATCGCAACGTGGCATGACTTGCACCAAGAATCGATCCCGAGAGCAGTGCCTCGATGTCGAGGGAACCCCCTCCGTGGCTTCATCCGATGGCATTTCGTGCATTCCGCGAGGACTTTTTCGATCAGTCGCACATGCCGGCGCGGCTCAAACTTCGCTCTCCCGCGTCCGAGCTGCGTGGACGTCGGGAAGACGACAAAATGATCACCATCGATGTCCCGACGCTCTGCTCCATCAGTCTCTTCGGATGTATGTGCTATCCGGATGGGAGTTATCCCAAGCCGCTTGAGATCCCGCTCCCTCATCCGGCTCGGCTTGCCGTCGATCGTGATTGAGTTATTCGGATAGACGATGATCGTGGACACTTAACCCCTCCTTGATCTCCCCCTAGAGGGGAGGGGATTAGAACCTCGGGTCCTTCCGGCTCGGCGGCCGCTGGCGCGTGTCGATGAGTCCCTTATCCGTCGCGAGGAGAGAACTTCTTTCCATATTCTCGCGCAGTCGCCAACCGCATGAAATGCACACGAGGCCGACCGTCTCGTTGCCTTCGATGATCGGGACCGTGTCGTGCATCCCCGGTGGGCATTCATCGTTGTTTTTGTGGTAGATCGTGTCCACGCTTCTTGTCCTTCAAAAACGTCCTCCCTTTTGCTGTCAGCCGCCAGGCGGCGGTTTCGCTGTATCGTGTACAACTCACGAGGCCGAGGCGCAGCATCTCCGTCAGGTGCAGACCGACCTCCTGCAGCGAGAGTTCCATCTCCTCCCGAGCCAGGACCGCCCCGAGCGCCAGGAACGCCCCGATCTCGCGCGTCGACGCGAGCTCGCACGATGGTGGAGTGAGTTCGTCGAGCGCCGTGAGAATTTGCAGTCGCGGGCTATCGCCCAGGGCCTTTTCGAGCGCGTTGTTCAGTCCTCCGAAACGGGCAGCGACGTGGCGTCGGAGGACCTTCTTGACATCCTCCAGGTCCGTCATCCGGGGGAACCGGTCCAGCTTCGCACGGAGATCCCGGAGGAGCTGCAGGATTTCTTCATCACTCCATTCGTGGCGGTCCGTTTGGATGCCGAGCACGGATGTCATGCCGTTCTCCCAGGAGCTCCAGTGTTTCCTCACACGTTTGATAAACGCCTCGCTCACGTCCGAGGTCTTCGGCGGCCGACGATGGGTCTGATAGAAGGACCGGATTGCCTCAGCACATTGCGCCCTGCGTTCAGGTTCTGTCAGTTGGTGATATGACTTCGATGGCTTCATCACTGTCAGACAATTGCTCGATGTTTGCGCCACCAGTTGGCGAGCCGCTGGAGCCAGCAATGTCGGATCCCGAAGGCCCGCCGGGACTTCTTGAGCTTCCGTTTGACGTTGGCCGGGGTCACTTCCTCTGGCGTTAGCAGAAGAGTCGATTTCGTGACCGGATCCACGAACCATACGGTGCCCCACGACTCGCCGATCGGATTGGCGCCGGCCCGGCGGATGATGTCGGAGCGGATCTGCGCTGCGTCGAATTCGATCATTCGATGCTATCCCATTTAATTTCATACGTGAAGTCATCGCTTTGCGCGATCTTCATTCCGACCGCCGCGAGCTTCACGTCGCTGATCTCGTTGATAGCGACATCGGCGAGGACCTTCTCTTTATCGACTTCCCACACCTGACGGAGATACCGGGTCCCGAACCTCAGCTTCTTGAGCAACTCGATCACCGTCTCCCAGTTGTATTTCCGGTTCAAGAGCGCGACCTTCGGCGGCGAGGTCCGGAAGCCGACGGTGCCGTGCATCAGGTCTCGTGTGCGCGGTTTCTCAAATTCGTCCCGGTGCTCATTGCAGAAAAGCTCGATGTCCGCTTCGAGCGCGAGCTTTTGCTTCCGAGCTTCCTCGGTTGTCTTCTCCGAGATCTCCCGGAGTTTTTGGATCTCCTGATTGAGCTTCGCCTCTTCCCTCTGCAGGAAGACTTCTTCCTTGCCGAGATCCAGCAGCGCCCGATCGACCTCTTCGAAGCTCCTGAGCGTCGTCATTTGTATTTTTTTTGCCATTGCTTCTATCCTTTCGTTATTCCATTCATCCGCTGTTTTCCCTCGCACCCGCCCGGGGTCTCCCAGGCCCGGGCGGGCCCGTCCGACCGGACGCTCGTCCGGGCGGGCGTCTCTATCCGGAGGTTACCTTGTTTTTGCGAGGGCTTGCCTTTCTTCGTGACGCAAAATCTTGAATGCGCTTTCCCGCTCGATCTCGGCTTGCTTACGCTCAACTTCCTCTTTCCAAATGCGAAGCCGTTCGTTCACGATCAGCCGATGATCGCGGACGAAGCGTTCGATCCCCTCGCCCCGCCTCTTTGCCGCGACTAAGCCTTTGTAAGTGAATTCAAAAAGTTTATCCAGCGCATCCGTAAGTCTAAGATCCGGATAGAGAATCCCAGCCTGCATGATGAGCTGCTGCGTGCGCTCTTCGTCCGATGGTTGACCTTCGCGCCTGAGCACGTTGGCCAGGATGAAAACAACGAGAGCGACTGCGATGATGACGAGAATCCCGGTCATGACTATTCCTCCTTATGCTGCCCGTCCGACCGGACGTTCGTCCGGGCGGGCCCGTCCAACTGCGTTGTCCGGGCGGGCCCGTCCAACTGCGTTGTCCGGGCGGGCCCGTCCGACCGTGCCGGCGGGCGAGAGTCCCTTGTGTAGTACGGTATTATCTTGGTGTAGCGATGGTACTCTGACAATTGATCGTCGGTCAGTATGAGCCTCCGTTGGTCGATGTCCTGGTCTATCAGGCGGATCATGCCGATGATCACCTTACTGAGCTCGCCAGCATTGCATGATCTCGTGCTGCGTCTGCCAGTCTGATGGAGGCAGAAACGCGCTGTCGCTTTCCAATCCCAATTCAGATACTGCATCAAGCGAGCAAGAAAACGATGCTGGCGCTGGTTTCGAAGGGTCACCGAAGTTGCACCGTTGGTTCCTCGGGACATCTTCTCTAGCGCCAGCAGGACCAGGTTCAGATCCTCATCCTCCAGGTCCCTGCAGCTCGCCTTGCCGGCCACAGAATCCAGCACGGTCCGATACGTATCGTCGTCGAGACCGAGGTCCCGCTTCAAGACGTGGATGCGCTGTATGAGCTTGTTGCGAGTCACAGTCACTCAGAGCGGATGAGCCCGACTAATTTCTTGAGCGTGATGTCGGCGGCCGTCTGCAGCGCTTGATGAATCTGGATCAACTCGTCTTTCGTGAAAAAGGCCTTGTCACCATCGCGCGCCATTTTGTCGCGAGTAACCGTCGGCAGCCCGACTGCGCCGAAACTGAATTCACTTTCATCGATTGTCCACCGCGCGATCTTGAGTCGTTTCTTCCCTTCGACCCCCTCGTTGAAAATGACGCAGGGTGTGCGGTGCGTTTGATCTACACGGAACTTCGCGACAGTTATCGTCGTGTTGTTCTTTCGATCCATCAGCACTTTGCCGTCCTTGCTGATGTGAAATCGTTTGTCACTCATAATGTCCTCCTTGCAATAGATGATTGTTTGAACCTCACCCTACCCTCTCCTAACAGGAGAGGGGGCCGATGTCTTCAGTCGAGCAACCATGAGTAGCCTTCTTCGAGCGATTCGGAGTCGATCTTCTTTTTCCCTTGCATCAGCGCACAATCATACGCGCGAGCCATAACTGCGACTAGACTGGCCACGCCGAAATGCTTCAATGACCAGTTCCAGGCTTCCTTCATCTCGTCTCGATCCAAACGATTTGGCCAGAGATCGATGATTTTGCATGCCTCGGCAAAGGAGATCTCGCCGATCTCCCGCTTGACGCGGATGCGGCGGCGCAGATACCCAAGGACCGGGTCCTGCAATACTTTCTTGAGGCGGTCTGTGCCGATCAATACAATGGCACAGCGTTCGGCTGCTTCATCGCCGTGAATGTCTTTCAGCAAGGCGAGGACTTTTGGTTTCAGATTATCGGCCTCATCGATTACCAAGAGTCGTGGCTTGCGCTGTAATGTCCGAATCAAACTGAACAGTTTGTCATCCTGAGAACCGACCATCTGGGACGAAATGTTTAAGGCGTCGGCGATCCGATGCAGAAACGATCCGGGCGATGTTGTCGAAGTCAATTCTGTGTAGGCGGCGAATTCCGGATTAAGGGCTACAAACCGCGAGGCAGCCTTTGATTTGCCGCTGCCATATTTACCTGTAATGAGCACAAGCTCTTTACGGCGCCAGCCCAAAAGCATTGTTGCATGGATTTCTCTCACCACACTCGTCTCGATGATAGCATTCGTTGCGACCCAGTTACGGTAGAACCGAGCGAGAGCATCCTCCAGCTTCTCCACGTCGCCTGTGTACGTCCCGTCCAACGCCTGGCTGATCGTCGGTGCGCTGTAGCTTGTGAATTTTGCGATCACACGCAGCGTGATCTCTCCGGACTGCATCAGACCCTTGAGCCGGGTCCGGATCTCCTCGGGTTTGTCCGTCGTGAATTGGGCCTGTTCGATGAGCGCGAGCTTGCTTGTTGTTTGCATGACCTCCTCCTGGGTTTAGGGGGCCGACCCCGCGAACGGGGCCGACAAGAATGTCGACCCCGGGAACGGGGCCGACAAGAATGTCGACCCCGGGAATGGGGCCGACAAGAATGTCGGCCCTACCGGATCCTGTCAACCATCGCGAGAGTGAGCGGCTGATGCCTGCTTCGTTCCTTCGCTTTCCTCTGGGTCTCGACGGCTTGTTTCTCCGATTCGAGCTCTCGTTGATTCTCCTTCGCCTGCTGCTCGACGCCGGTCAGGAACGTGACCTGTGTTGGGGATTCCTTCAGCAGTTCTCTTCCGACCGGCGTCATATTCAGCAGCTCCCCCTCGAGCAACATCATCCTCGCCTCGATGTTCGTGATGCCTTTCTTATACTCCTTCAACTCGGTCTGCATCTGTTTCTCGCTATGCTTGCGATCGTGCAGGATCTTCAGCCAGCCCCGCTCGTCCTGGCCGATCATCTCTTTATTAGAGGCGATCGCAGCAAACTTGCCCTCGACATAGATCGAGACAAAACCGAGGTCCTGCGGATCGTAATAGACGTCGGCGGCTCGATCATTCACTGCCATCAGCGCGTCGCTGTAGTATTCTTTGCCAAGGAGCGTGACCTGGCAGCGGCGGATCCGGCGCCCCTGGACCTTCATCAGCAGGAAATCCAGCACGCGGAGATCGATCGACCGCTGCTGAGTCTGGTTGGTGAGATAGCACTGCAATGGCGACTGATCCTTGAGAGACTTGCGTACGCGATTGTTGTAGGTGTTGATGCCGACGGCGGTGATCGCGTCGAACTGTTCGACGGCGAGTATTCTTCCGGCTTTCAGATCCTCGGCCAGCGAGTCGGGTTTGTATGGGTACGCTCGGCCCTTGTAGCCGGGGAGATATTTAAGCATCGTCTGGATCGTTTTGAACCATCGTTCCATTTGCGCCTTCGATTCGCCGTGGTACCGAAGGACATAATGTAATCTCGTGAGACGCTGCACGCTGAGGCGGGCAGCATCGTCGAAGTCGATTTTGCCGAACACGCGCTTCGTGTAGTTCGAGCGGTAGTCCTTGCCGTTGTCGATCATCACGGTCTCCGGTACGTTCGTGATCTGGACATGCTCGTATTTCCCTGCCCCGCTGCTCGCGGGGTCACCGGTGAACGCCCGGAGCTGTGAGCCGAGGACCCCGTTGCGGTATGCGAGGGCGATCGTTTGAGAGTTCGGCTGCCAGGATAGGTGATAACCTATCATCAGCCCGGTGCGGATGTCGATGAACGCGGAGATCCAGCGCCGATCGAGCTGCCCGCGCTCGTTGATGACCATGAAGTCGAGCTCGGTGTGATCGCCGATCCAGAGCTCGCCGGGGCGGTACTGCGTCACGTCCCGCGTGACGTAGGGTTCCTGCTGCGCCTCCCAATCGTGCTTTCGGCTTCTGCCGCGCCGGACGGCGATGAATTCCTGGCGCCAGTTGCGCAGGAAACGAATCACGCTCGCCTCGCTCGGAAGATCCTCGAGCGTTGCCGTGCGAACCTCACCCCCGCCCGACTGAACGGCTTCAGTCGTTCGGGCGGGCCGGCCCTCCCCTAGAGGGGAGGGGATTTGAAGCAGCACGCGCTTCTTCATACACAACGCCCTGAGTGCCCGATAGCAGCTCGCGGCGTTCACGCCTTCCCGTGGGTACAGCGACTTCAAGAACTCGCCGACGGAGATCTGCTCACCCGTTGCCGGCACGAGGACTGAGAGGCGCTTCGCGCTGCGCAGCGTGTTCTTGTCTGTGCGCTCGTCACGGACCAGGACGAATTCGATGGCTTGTTTGATCTGAGGATGCGCGGCAAGGAGCGCCAGAGGATCTCGTGAAGGGAGGTTGAAGAGCTTTCGAAGCTCCGATTTTAAGCGGCGCTGATGACCGGGGGAGATCGAGAATTCTTTTTCGATTTGCTCTTCCGCTTCAGAGATATTAACAGCGGAGAACGATTCGAGGAGAGCATCGACCTTCCGGAGGACCTCCGGGGTGATTCGGTCGTGGGGGACGAAGGGAAGTTCTACGTTCGGAGTTTCGAGTTCCGAGTTCTGCGTTTTTTGCATCCCGCTGTTTTCTAGCGGGACGAGTTCCGAGCTGACGGGTGGCAGATCTGCGGTCATGGGAGGTCCTCGAGTGTGCGCAGCGGCTCGCAGAAGAGGCCGAGCTGCTGCCGGTTGGATTGTTTGCGACGCTTGAGTTCCTCCTTCAGATAGTGGAGCAGACGATAGTCTTCGGTCTCGGCCATGATCACGAGCGCGTCCTCGAAGCCGAGCTTCGCACCGTTTCCGCTCGAGCGCGGCTCGCACATCTTCCTGAGCGTGCTTTCGTTCTTGTGCCCGATGGAGGATGCGAGATGAGCAAAGGCATTGAACGCGAGATCGACGCGGCGGATGCGCTCCTTCAACTCGAAGTCCTTGATCGTGGCGTATAAGATCAGATGGTAATCAAGCATGATAGTTCCGAGTTCGGAGTTTCGAGTTCAGAGTTCAGAGTTTAGAGTTCAGAGTCCCAAGTTCAAAGTTCCAAGTCCGTTGAAGATTGAGCGGGGTCTGGAAGCTTAGGTCGTTGCGCGTTCGGGTCGGCGAAGGGGACGATCTCGTTGACCAGGGCCTTGACTACCGGAGAGATCGTGCAGATGCCCGGGATGGCGACGAGATTGGTAGTCAGGCCGGCCGCGTGCGCTTGCTGGATCGCGACGTTGAGCTTGTCGATCAGCTCGAAGATCTTATTTGCGAGGATCTGTTTTTCTTCAGTCGTGAACACGGTGGTGGCCATTGGGATCTCCCTGTTTTCCTATTGCGAGAGTTTTTTCTGCGGAAGTTTGTCGTTCCGGATCTCCTTGCGGAAGAATTCAAACAATCGATAGTCTTTCGTCTCACGAATGATTCGAATCGCGTCCTCAAAGCCCAGCTTGGCGCCATTTGAACTCTCGCGCGGCTCGCACATTTTCCGGATTGTGGACTCGTTTCTGTGACCGAGTTTCCCCGCGAGATACCTAAAGCCGTCAAACGAGAAGTCGTTCCTGGCAACACGTTCACTCAGTTGGAAATCCAGAATGACGGAATAAAGTAGCCTGTAGAAGGAAAGGCCGTCGCCGGCTGGGCGGCGAGGCGTAAGACTCCGATAGGGCCGTCTGAACCATTCAAGTATTTCGCTAAGGATTTTCATTGAGGATCTCCTGCGAATTTGGCGCAACAGTTTTTGATTGCGCTGCGTCGCTCGATTGCGTAAGTTGCGGATGTGATTTGCGTGTGGGATATTCGATGCCGCACCCCCGGCACAAAGGAGGCTTGCGAGCCTTGACGATCATGATTCTCTCTTCAATGAGCCAGCGGCGGATGAGTTTTCGATCCCGCTTGGAGATTTTCGAGAAACGGGCATTGAAATAATGGTAGACACGATCATAGCCGATTCGAAGGATCTGTGAGAGGCGGTAGAGCGTGATCCCGCGCTCCTTGAGAGTCAGTCGATAAGCCTGAAGTCGCTCAAACCGTGTCATTGGTCGGGTAGGGGTTTTCGGGCGACTTTGGTTCAATGAAATCAGTAGTAGGGAATTTCCCTAATTCTGAGGTTGGAGTGCCATCGGAGGGCGTCGCAAACAGTCTTTTGAGGTCAGACCGTTGGACGATCTGATTCAGCGTGTAACCATGATCAATAATCCACCGCATGAACCCATGGAACTCAGGGCTCTTTGGGTCCGTGATTTGCAACTCGAGAAACCGGTCCACCGCGTACTGTGGAAGCACCCGCGTCTTCTTGGCGATGGAGAATCCGCTGACGCCATCGCTCTTCATCACGCGTCTCATCGCAAGTTTGTGCAGCGCCGCGATGTCCGGTTTACCGAAAGCGGATTCAGGGAATCTCTTCAGGAGTTCAAGTCCAACGAGATTCGAGCGGATGAGAGTGTCACGGTCGAGCGGTGGCAACGCGGTGTCGGGCACGAAGGGGATCCGGAAGAAACGGACAGCGCTGCTTGGCGGCATGACGATGACGCGAGGCGGCCCGACGAACTTCTCCTTTTCAAGGACTTCCTTGATGAACATTCCCATCTCAAGGAGATCGTTCCGGCAGCGGCCGCAGACGTGGATGATCTTGCCGCGGAGCGTTTTGAACTCGTAGATCGGCAACGATGTTCGGCAGCAGCGACAGCAATTCTCAGGTTTTCGTTTCATGCCGGTTGCTTTTTTGCCGTCCGGTCGAGATAGCGTTTCATCCGGGCGAGGAGCTTGGGGCTTTTGCCGTTGATCGCGTGCGTGACGGCTCCCTTACTCCGATTGAGACGCTTGGCAATCGTCTTATGCATGATGTGCCTGCGCCTCAGCTCAGCGTAAATCTCGATGGGATCGATCGGTTGATTTTTCGGCGACTCCTTCATAGCTTAAGCCTCAACTGGTTTATGGGTGCACGGATATAGGATGAATATACGACACTTGCCCTAAGATGTCAAGCAAAATCTTGAGTCACTTGCCCTAATCATATGGACATCACAATCGGCGAAAGATTAAGGCAGTTTTCGGCGGGATTCGGAGGTCCGAGCAGTCTAGCTGCGAGACTCGGCATCTCGCCGCAGCAGCTTAATGATTACCTGAGCGGTCGCCGGATACCCGGGAACAAAATGCAAGCAAGGTTGCGCGACTTGGGCTGTGATACGATTTGGCTCATCACCGGCCAGACTCGAGATGATCTTGACAAAGCGGCGGATTCTTTCTTTATTCGCAAGGCAAGGGAACTGCTGCGAGAAGAATTCGCGATGATAGACGCCCTGAAGGAGGCTGGATTCGACACAGAAAAGAAAGTCCGGGATCTCATCAGGACGAGCAGGGCGGTGATGCTCGCGGCGGAAGAGATGGGTGGGTACAACACACAAAAGAAAGGGAGGAAGAAATGAGAACGGTAATAGAGTCCCGGTCAAATGCCTGAGAACAGACTCTATTTAGGTGACTGCCTCAACGTTCTGCGGGAAGAGATTCCCGATGAATCCGTTGATCTCATCTACATTGATCCTCCTTTCAACAGCAAGCGCGACTACAGTATCTTTTTCGACAGTAAGGAGATCCAAACACAGCGAGTCGCCTTCGAGGATACCTGGACGCTGGTGAACATTCAAGA
>Ga0315279_10004902_pt1 | contig 17731 bp, 16 predicted proteins | sample YL17G06_20_MG_FD_203694 | JGI IMG/M metagenome (GOLD analysis project Ga0315279, IMG submission 203694) | Sediment microbial communities from Yellowstone Lake, YNP, Wyoming, USA - YL17G06_20 | ecosystem: Environmental > Aquatic > Freshwater > Lake > Sediment | place: USA: Wyoming | collected... | reverse complement strand
CTACAGTCGGCGGGAGCGGTCGCCACAACCGTAACTAACGGATTACCGCCGCTGGGGGACGGCCCGACGGAAGCGGATATGCAGCCCCGGCCGCCTGATTGCCGCAGGAAGAGTCTATCCCAGGCAGGGACCCCTGCCTGAGCATCTTCAAAGCCTGATCAGGCCGCGGTCGGGCTCCCAGATGAGGTCGCCGAGGTCCTCCGGGTCCACCCATGCCACGCGGCCGCTGACGAAACCGATGACGTAGGCATCGTCCGGCCCCCTGAGCGGCCGCAGCCGCGAGGGGCCGCCGACCGGGGGCCCGTCCGGCCCGGTCTCGAACAGGAGGACCGTCCGGTCGGGTTCGGAAACCGCCGTCAGGGGCAGGCCGGCCAGGGCGGCGTTCATCGCCACGCGCCGGCCCCTTGAGAGTTTCAGCACGTCGCGGGGCGAGCGGTCGAGGTACTTGGCCAGCCCGCCCGGAAAGGCATCGGCCGGCGGCAAGCGGCCATCATGTTCGTCGGCGTAGTCGCGGGCCGCCTGGAGCACCGCGCTCATCTTGATCATCGACTCCGCCGCGGCGCCCCGAGGCGTTTCGATCACGGCACCCGGCCCCTCCAGCGTTTCGACCCGGTCGGCATAGCAGAACGCGAGGAGCGCGACAAGCACCAGCGCCAAGAGGAAAAACAGGCCAACGATAGAAACAATGATCCCCGCCATGGCCATGCCCCGCCCCGCCAGCGCCCCGCCGCTTCGCCGAATCCGGGCCAGCCCGACAATTCCCAGGACAAGGCCGGGAATGGCCAACAGCCCGGCCGTGCAGGGCGATGCAATGCCGCAGATGAGGCTTATGACGGCCAGCACGCTCGTCTTCGGCATGGCCGGCGGCAGGCCGCCGGGAACCCCGGAAGCCCCTCCGCCCAGCGCAGGTGCATCGCCCCTCGGTACTTGGTTCATAATCGGCCCTCCCCAAAAGGCCCGCGCCGTGCAACCCGGCCGGTTGCGGCACGGGCCAACCTCAAGGCTAGCCGGGCCGGGCGGCACCGTGCAAGGATAATCCCCGGCGCGTGATTGCGCGGCGGGTCGGGAGACCCGCCGCGCCAAGGTCCAGTCTTGAAGTGCTGTAGCCGGGTCGCTTGACGCCGCGCGCCGCGGACGATATGCTCCCTTGGCGTCGCGGGGGCAGAGAAACCCGCGACGGCTCACGCGGTTGCCGCGGGCGGAGAGGTGCCAGAGCGGCCGATTGGGTACGCTTGGAAAGCGTATGTACCCGTAAGGGTACCCAGGGTTCGAATCCCTGCCTCTCCGCCAGTCTTTTTCCTCCATCTCTAAGTTATTGTCCTGACAGGGCTTGCCATTTCCGGTATCCTCCAAGAAGGCGTTCGTAAAAGATTTTGTGCAAACTCTTGGGGCCTGTTTCACGGGAGGAGCGACCCATGACCATGCCCCGTGGACACACAGGAACCACATCTCACGGCAAGGCGAGGCCAGGGAGCCCGGCGCACATCACCTGATGAAACCGGAGAGGTAATCGCCCGGCTGCCGTGAAGCCGCATCCCACCGCGCCAGCCGTCTCAATCATGGCCACCAGGGGGGAAGGCGCTGGGCACCCACGTCTCCGGCCACCTGCTGCAACAGCCCCCGCATCTGCTGCATTTCCTCGGCCAGGGTCACCCTGGGCACGAGGATGCGCAGGCCGTGGCGCTCGGCCAGTCGCAGCAGAGCCCGCAACTGGGTCTGAAGCAGCTCCGGGTAACTCAGGAGCAGGCGAACGCCGCGGCGGCCGAGGAAAGCCTCCGGCTCTGCCGGCAGGCGGAGGCAGGGGAGTTCCTTGTCGCCGCCGGCGGTTTCCTGCATCACGTCGGGAGGCTCCTGGCAGCGCTGCCAGATGTCCTGATAGACGAAGGCGCGGTCCATGGCCGGGTGCCATGTTTTCGCGCCGCTCGGAAAGCATGCCTCCGCCCCGCGCCACACCCGGGCGGCCAAGAGATAAGTATCATGATATTATAACCGTGCCATGTGGCCGCGCGCGGGGTGCGGCCCCCTGCCACAGGGGTTAGAATGGTTTTGCCTTCGAACCCTCTAACGCCCTGTGGGCAAGGAGCACGGCATGTATTACATCGGAATCGACCTGCACAAGCAAGACCTGGTGATGGCGGTGGAGGACGCGTGCGGACCGATCGGGCGTCCGCGGCGTCTGGCCTGCTGCGACGTGGCGGCCATCCGGGCAGCCGTCGAGCGATGGGGGCCGTTCCGGGCGGCGGTCGAGGCGTCGGCCAGTTACCGGTGGCTGTACGATCTCGTGTCGCCGTTGGGCAAGGTGGTTCTGGCGCACCCGCTCCGGCTGCGGGCCATCGCCACGGCGCGGGCCAAGACCGACCGGCTGGACGCGGCGCTGCTGGCGCGGCTCCTGAGGGCGAATCTGATTCCGGCCTCGTACGTGCCGCCGGCGCGATACCAGACGCTGCGGGACCTGACGCGCTGTCGGGCGCGGCTCTCCTCGAGCGCCACGCTGGCGAAGAACCAGGTGCACGCGCTGCTGGCGCGGGCGAACGTGCATCCGCCCTTCAAGAAGCCGTTCGGCAAACGGGGGCGGCAATGGCTGGCGAGGTTGGACCTGGGGTTGAGCGGGAACCTGTCGCGCGACGAACTCCTGCGGCGGCTGGAACATTACGGCCGCGAGGCGGCGATCCTGGACGGCCACCTGGAACGCCTGGCGTCGGAGTTCCCGGAGGCGGCGGCCCTGGACGTGCTGCACGGCGTCGGGCGGTACTCGGCCCTCTTGATCGTGGCGGAGATCGGCGAGCCGACCCGGTTCAAGACCGCCCGCCAGGTGGGGGCCTACGCGGGGCTGACGGCGCGGGTGCACCAGTCGGGCCAGACCGAGCATCGCGGCGGCATCTCCAAGCAGGGGTCGCGGTGGCTCCGGTGGATCCTGGTCCAGGCGGCGATGAAACTCGTGCGGCAGGACGACCGGCTGGCCAACTTCTACACGCGGATCCGCAAGCGCGCGGGGCGCAACGTGGCCCGCGTGGCCGTGGCGCGCAAGTTGGCGGGAATCTGTTGGGTGCGGCTGAGGGCCTGGCAGCGGGCCCACGTCGCCGCCTGATCTTTCATACAAGCCGCGCGTGCACCGCGAGGGCGCGAGCCCGCTGGTGGGGACTGGCGACGGCGGCCGGACGTCTCGACCGCCGACGCGCCGCTATTGTGATTGGGCCGGCCCCGCGACCCATTTCATGCACGACCGGCAAGCCGCAGCGCCGGCCGAGGCCATCGTACTCGTACTGGCCCACCAGAATGTCCGTCCCGACGTCATAGACGCCGTTGGAGTTGGCGTCCACGAAGACCCGCGCGAGGCGGTTCCAGGCGTCATACGTGCAGGCGAAGGCCGCCGTGGGCGCCGTCGGCCGTGGCATCTTGACCATGTTCCCCCGCGCGTCGTAGTCGGGCGGGATCCAGGCGCCCGTCCGCTGCGTCAGACCCGTGATCTCGTTGGCCTTGTTGACCGCCCGGTCGTGGTCCCGTTATTTTGTTTTATGTGCTTCTTCCGTCAAGCGAATTAAGTTCTATGTCACCGGAACTCTACGACCACACGTACTGCTCCTCCGGCTGGAGCCCTTCCGGCTCCGTGTTTTCAGCGGCGCTCGTCCGGGTCTCCAGGATCTGCCAGGCGTTATTATAGTAGAAGTGCCGGTACAGGTCGATGCCGTCGGGGGCGGCGGGCGACTGGCTGTCGATGTGGGCCTTGACGCGCCGGCCGAGAAACCAAACCGTGCTGAAAGACACCGCTCTGACCACGCCAATCGGCCTAACGCACCCCAAACCCAATCTCGCTGGCCTACTTCACCCGCACCCAATACAAGCGCCAGCGTGCCAACAGCCACAGGACCACAGGAACAGATAAGAGCGCAAAACCCCATGCTCCGGCTTCCTCAATACCGCCTGTCGCGAGAATATTGGGGACTCTCTCCACGGCCAAGACCAACGCCAGGACCCATCCCAACCGCTGCCGGCACAGCAAGGTGACTCCCGCGAGACAATACAAGGAAGCGGCAATGATCATATCCGTTGCATGTTCTGCCCTGGTTTCAACGGCAATGGCGCCGAAAAACACGTAAGCCGGTTCTGGACGACCCCTGGCAATGCCACAAGCAACAAGCACGCCAAGGCCCATCATGAACAGGGCCAGTATTACATATAATAGCCCGACTATGTATACGTCGATCGGTGTCCGCAATCCGGCGGAGGGGCCAGCCGCCCCCGCCGCGCCTTGCCCGTCCTGAGGGTCGGTCCCCTGTGGGGCGAAAGAGTTTGAGCCACTCATCGTTTACCTCCCATTGCCCTGCCATGTGTGCCACAAAGCCCAAGACCGATCTGGCCGTTGGTTGGCCAGTTCGTCTCACGGCCCTACCAGTGCCAGTGAGGACCACCAACCCCAATAGCGTTGCCAATCCTGATTCCTCGGCTCCTTCCTTTCATCGGCGAGGTTAGGATATTGCCGGGCCCCGCACTGACTCACATCGCGATCTCCGCCCTGGGTCGCCCGTTGCTGTCAATGCGGGTTTCGTTGGCCGCGTTCTGCCGAGTAAGTCAAGCATCCCTTCGGCGAGACTCCCGCAAGGCCCAAAACACTCGCCCAGCCAATCTCCCTACTTGGGGGGCTTCGGCTTCTCTATTGTGGGCCCATTATTCCCTGTGGGGGGCCTCGGGCGCCAGTGCACATTGCCATTCTTTCTATCCAGCAGTCATCGTTCAGACCCGGGCCGACCGGCCCGCCGCCCTGATCGATGCCCATCACGCGCCGACGATACCAAGCCAGCCCGAACCGCCGTCACCCTGCCAAGTCGCCGGGTCCAAATGGCACCGGCACGTCGCTCGCACCCACCGGCTTTTTCTTCTCTGTTTTCGGCGCATTAACCTTGCGCAGCCATTCTTCGCGGTCATCGTTCGGACCGGGGCCACCGCCGCCGCCACCACCGCCACCAACACCGCCGCCACCAACACCGCCGCCACCGCCACCACCGCCACCGCCACCGCCGCCAACACCACCGCCACCAACACCGCCGCCTCCGCCACTGCCACCGCCGCCGCCAACACCGCCGCCACCACCGCCCTTACCATCCCAACCTTGCCACCCATAGCCGTCGCGGCCCCACCCCTCAGAGCCCTTGCCGGTCCAGTCGCGGTTGCCTCCCGCGCCAGGTTCCGCTTGCCAGCTCGGCTGGGAGACTTCTGGTGGAGGAGGCTGCTCAAAGGGCCTTGACCACGTGTCCTTAATCTCATTCAGGCAGCTCTCCAAGCCATCGACGTGCCTCTGCCTTTCATCTCTGCATGCGTCCTCTAGAATCTCGGCGGCTGCCTGAATCTTATCCAGGGGCACCTCCCAGGTTCTGCCCGTCCGTGGGTCCATAATGGGAATAGTGTCAGGAAGCCCGCCGGGGAGATTCGCAATTTCTATTGTCGCTGTGTCCAAGGCGACTATTACTCCGCTGTAGATACTAAGAACACCTAAGAACGCGGTCTTGGCAGTCCTTCCGGCAAGATCCAACACGTTTCTGTTAAACCTCTGGCCTTCGGGGGTTGCAGCATACAAATGGCCATCCCCTGGTCCCAGGGGGCTACTATTGCCACGGAACCCGAACGCATCCAGTTTGACTATTGGGGCACTCGCCACATACTCATACAGGCTCATCCCATCCACGTACCCCAGCGGATCGCGGGTGATCCAGCCCAACTGCACATGATAATAACGGTTCCGGACGTTGTAAAGGCCCGTCTCGCCGTCGCGGTAGTAGCCGCCGAAGAGGATGGCGTTCGAGTAGGCGGAGAGGGTTCCGGGCGTCTCGTTGCCGATCTGCGTCTTCTGCCAGTTCGCCTGGTAGAACGTCACCTGGCCGTAGGGGTCGTACACGTAGCGTTCGACCACGTCGCCGTCGGACTCCACGAGGGCCGTCACGTTCTGGTTGGCGTCGGTGGCATAGTACAGCCGCTCCTCCAGGCCGGTGACGCCATTTTCCTCATTGCCGTCGCCGCCGTAGTCGCCGGTTGCGGCATTCGCGTCCGCGTCGCGGTCCCGCAGAACGGGTGAGTCGATGTACCTGAGCGACCACACGTACTGCTCTTCCGGCTGGAGGGTTTCCGGCTCGGTGTTTTCGCTCGTACTCTTTCGCGTTTCCAACAGTTGCCAGCCGGAGTTGTAGTAGAAGTGCCGGTAGTGGTCCACGCCGTCGGGGGCGGCGGGCGACTGGCTGTCGATGTGGGCCTTGATGCGCCGGCCGAGGCCGTCGTACTCGTACCGAATTCCCGACCGGCATTCAATCGTCCTTGCAGCCCTGCGGCGCTCTTGCGGGAGGCTCCTTGAAATAGTATTCGATCTTGGCGGCGCCTGGCCACGCCCCATCCGTGGGCACGTTGTCCCTGGGCTTGCGAAGCCCGGGTTTGTCCTTGACCCGAACCTTGCCTGTTTCCTCGTCAACCTTTTGGACGGTAGCCGAATGCTCGACGTCGCCATCGGCGTTGCGATACACAACCACATCGCCTTGCCGCACCTTGTCGCCGGCGCCCCGCTTCTTGTAGCCGTCTCCCTTCAGCAGTATGTCAACTTCCGAGTTGTCGATCCAATACTCGCCATCGGCAAAGATGAAACCGTGGGAGTCCGTACCATACCGTTCGTCTTTCCCGGCGTACTGGCTGGCAAGAATTCTGGTAGAATCATCACATTCTAGTTCATATACCAACCAAGGATACCTGCGGCGTTCCTGAGTCCCGTCGCCTGGGGCCTTTTCCTGGCTGCCCGTAGGCGAGGGATTCATGCTTGACGGAGGCATTCGGTCTTTCGGGTTTGTGTCGCCGTCGCCCTGGGAGCTGCTGGCGTTCGGTTTATCCTCTCTGCTATCAGGCAGAGGAGTGGTGCGTGCGCGGGATACCCGCCCCCGCATGAACAGCCAGCGAACGGGGGTATCGAACGGAAGAGGTTCATCCAAGCGGCCGTCATCCATTGCAAGGCCTGCTTTCCAGCCCGACGGCAAGGGAACGTAGTACGACCACCCAGGTTCCCTTACCACACTTGTCTTGTGCCGTGCAAGGACCTGATCCAGCGGCACGCCGATACACACACCCTCTGGGGTTCGGAACGTAGCGTCCTTTGTGCTCTGCTCGACGATGATGCCTTGGTCATCCACGCAGAGGGACATGGTAACCCCGTCCACCACAGCGTCATAGCCTTGCCGCGACTGGGCAGACGCGACCATCCATGAACTTCCTTTCCTGGCTGAGGCGACTGAAGCGATCTTCTCTCCCAGCAAGGTTCTTCTCGAGCCCTGTGAAACAGGCCGAGAACGGTCCCCAGGGTCCAATACGCCAAGGAGGGCGGGGGTAAGGATAGCCATCACAGCGCAGACCGCGACAGCGCCCGTGGTACATTTGCGCGCATGCCGACCGACTTCGTGTTTCATGGCTGAATCTCCAGTTCTGTTCCCTGGAAGCCAATGGCTTGGCCTCGACATTCTTCGCCTCGGCTACGGCCTCGTCTCAGGCCCCTTTAGCAAGGTGTTGCAACTCATCTTGGGGCTACTGCCAGCCAAGCCACATACAAACCTATGCGTACAAACCTATGCGTAGCTGAAGCTATAGCCGTAGTCGGGTTCTGCGGGCGACATAGGCGGCGGTGGCGGTTTGCAGTAGTACTCAATGGTCTTGGCCTCTGGCCACGCATCCTTCACGGGCACATTGTTCCTTGGTTCCGCAAGCCCTGGCTTGTCCTTGACTCGAACGTCATTCTTACCACCCTCTTTCGGCTTGACCTTTTCGACAGTGGCCGAATGCTGCACATTTCCTTTCTCGTCGCGGTACACAACCTTGTCACCTTCCTGAGGCGTATCCTCAGGCCCTAGTTTCAGGGAATAAGGGGAATTAGGGACGCTTCCCTATTTCGGCCCCTCTTTCCGGCAGAGACCCACGGTGCGGGCCGCCCGCCTGTGGCGGGGCCTCGACAACTCCAAGTTATGCTGGGCGGTCGATGAAGTCAAGTAAGAACGCCAGTTCCAGGTTTCAGGTTCCAGAGCCTGCCCGCCTGTGGCGGGTTCCAAGTGCCGTTGGATTTTGTCTGTTCCCCGGCCTGCCCGCCTGGCCTCTCTGGCGGGGCCTGCCCGCCGTAGCCTGGGCGAAGGCGGGTTCCCGCCGTTCGCCGTTGCCGTTGTCACTCCGCACTCCCTGGCACGGCCACGGCCGGTGCCGTGGCAGGCCGCACTCGTAACTCCTTTTCCCGCCTTACTTTACGGCCACGGGTGTCCCCAGGTCTTCGGTTCCCCGGCCTGCCCGCCTCTGGCGGGTTCCCCGTCCCCTGTTCCCTGTTCCCGGTTCCCGGTTCCCGCCTTTGCCCCTGGGCACAGGTGTCCCCAGGTTTCCGGCGCCCCGTTCCCCGTACCCGGTTCCCCGCTTTTGGGAGTTATCCACAACGGCGTATGGCCATTCGTCCATGTAAAAACCATCAAATTCGGGTCAAAATCGATCAAAAAGGCGACGTTTTCCGTCAAAAAGGGATCAAAAAGGCGCGCATTTCGTCATGCCCATCTTAACATTTTGGGGTGTCACCCCCTCTGGCGCTAGCGCCAGGGCCGTTTTGGCCTGTCCAAAGGGCAAAAAAGGCGCGTTTTCGGGCGCTCCGAGGCGGGTCCAAAAGTTATCCACAACGAGTTCCAAAGTTATCCACAATTGCATGGCGGTCTTGGATCGCGCAGGGCCGCATCCGAATCGTAGGCCGTCACCAGGACGATGGGAAACGGCCCCGTCGGCCCGCTCTGGGCTTTCAGGCGGCGGCACAGTTCGATGCCGCTGACCGTGGGCATGCAAACGTCGACCAGCGCCACGTCGATCGGCGCGGTGCGGGCCGCACCCAGAGCCTCCTCGGGGTCGGTCGTGGCAATGACCTGGCAGCCGGGAAGGTCGGCTGAAAGGAGGGCCTTAGGCCAACAGACTGTCCGGCTGGTCATCGACCAGCAGCAGAGTCCCAGCGCCCATGTCCCATCCCCATTCCCAGCGCACACCGCGGAGACCGCGGCCCGAACGACTCAGCGCCTGGAGCGGCCGCCCATGGCTGCGCGGGGCACACTTGAGAGGTCTGCCCAGAGTACGGCATTCCACGGTGGTAGGGGAGGTTCTTCTTCATCCATCTCGAAGGGCTGTGGGGCGTTTCGCTATGCATATCAGTTTTTCCCGCCGGGGCCTTTAGCGAATCTCCGCGAGCCCTCCCCGCCGGGTGCGCCTTAAGTTTCTGGCAGGTCAGAAAAGCCTGTCATTTCGAGCGAGCGAAGCGAGTCGAGAAATCTCGCCGTGGTCGTTGGCGTTGTGACGCCAGCACAGCGAGATTTCTCGACTCGGCCGCCAAGGCGGCCTCGCTCGAAATGACAGCACCGGTGCGTGCCAGAAAAACCAGTCACACCCCTCCCACCGGTACGCGGGGCCGCCCGGGATTCCGGAATGGACATGGTATGTTACCGAGGGTCCCGGGGGTTCTTCTGAAGTTCGCCGGCGCGATGTTCGATAAATGGAGTGCGCTAGGATGGGCAGGTCGAAGATGGGCACGTCCTAAGACGTCACCTCCTTCGGTTCCGCCCCCGTACGGCTACGATTCTCGCTCCTATGCAAGGGCGAGCAAAAAGCGGGACTTCAGGCTTCGATAGGAGGAATGCGCCATGTTCAGAAACATGAAAGTCGGATCGCGCCTGGCATTGGGCTTCATCCTTGTGCTCGGTTTCATGGCGGCCATCATCGGGGTGGGTCTGCGTCAGGCGCAAGTCAGCCAGGAAACACTTGAACGTATCGTAGACATAAACCGTGGCCGCGTTCAACTGGCCCATGACATGATCGATGACGCAAGAGAAACGGCCATCGCCGTCCGGGATATCCTGCTGGCAACACACACAACGCCGTCCAGCGAGCGCCTGCAAGAGATGAGAGACCGTCTCGCCGAACTCAGGAGAACATACGCCGGGTCCGCTGCCACGATCAAAAAGACTGTCGCAGAGGATGATTCGAAGGGACTTGACCTGTTCAACAAGTTGGAGGCTTCCGGAGTTGCCGCACGACAGCTGCAAGACCAGGTCATTGAATGGGCCGTGGCAGGAAAGCACGCGGAAGCCGTCGATCTGATGAATGGGAGAGCCTACCCCACCGTGAAGCAGTGGATAAGCGAGACGGACGATTTTATACAACACAATAAAGAGCGCGCTGCATTACACTACAATCAGGTGGTGGAATCCGCGCACCTTGCGCGCACAATCATGTTCATCTTTGGAGCCGCGGCCGTAGCGCTATCCGTGGTGATCGTCACCTTCCTGACCCTGGGCATCACCAGGCCTTTGGCCCAGAGCGTTCGTGCGGCCGACAGGATCGCTTCCGGAGATCTGACCCTGGATCTTTCTGCTCGCGAGAAACGAGGGGACGAAGTAGGCGCTCTGATACAGTCCTTCAGCCAAATGGTCGCGGCGCTGAGAGATGCGGCCAATCAGGCGGATGTGATTTCGCGCGGCAACTACTCGGCGGAGGTCGAGCCCCGTTCCGACAAGGACGTTTTGGGCATCGCCCTTCAGCGTATGACCCGGGCGCTGAGAGATAACCGGGACCACGTGCAGAGACAGGACTGGTTGAAGACGGGCATCGCCCGGCTCAACCAGGTCATGAGCGGAGACCCGGACCTCACCGCCCTGGCCTCCAAGGCGATCTCCGAACTCACCACCTACCTTGACGCCCAGGTGGGGGCCCTCTACGTGGCCCAGGACGGAAACGGTTCCGCCCTGTCGCTCATGGGAAGTTACGCCTACACCAAGCGCAAGAACCTGTCGAACGTGTTCAAGCCGGGCGAGGGACTGGTCGGACAGGCCGCCCTGGAGAAGCAGCCGATCCTCTTGAAGAACGTGCCCGAGGACTACGTCAAGGTGACCTCCGCCCTGGGCGAGCGCGTCCCCCGGTTCATCTGTGTCTCGCCCTTTATCAATGAGGGCCGCGTCAAGGGCGTCATCGAGGTGGGCACGCTGAACGAGATGACCGATCAGCAGATGGAGTATCTCAAGCAGGTCATGCCGGCGATCGCCCTCGCCGTTGAGAGCGCGGAGAGCCGGACGAAGTTGACCGAGAGTTTAGAGGAGTCCCAGTCCCTGACGGAAGAGCTCCAGGCCCAACAGGAGGAACTCAAGACCGCGAACGAGGAGTTGGAGCAACAAACGCAGCGGTTGAAGGAGTCGGAGGAGGAACTTAAGGCCCAGCAAGTGGAGTTGCAGGTCACGAACGAGGAACTGGAGGAGAAAAACGAACTGCTCGGCCGGCAGAAGAGAGACGTGGAAAAGGCGGGTAAAGACGTTGAAAAGCAAGCCGAAGAGCTCGCCCTGGCGAGCAAGTACAAGTCGGAGTTCCTGGCGAACATGTCGCACGAACTCCGCACGCCGCTCAACAGCCTGCTCCTGCTGTCTGGGTTGCTGGCCGAGAACAAGAACGGCAACCTGACCCCCGACCAGGTCGAGACCGCACGCGTCATCCACAACGGCGGAATGAACCTGCTGTCGCTGATCAACGAGATCCTCGACCTTGCGAAAATCGAGGCCGGCCGCATGGACCTGGACCTTGGCACCGTCCTGGTCTCGGACTTGGCCGGCGTGGTGCGCGACGTGTTCCAGCGCCTGGCCGGCGAGAAGGGGCTGGACCTCGACGTGAACGTGGCCGACGGCGTCCCCGACAGGATCGTGACGGACCGGAAGCGCGTCGAGCAGATCATCGGGAACCTCGTCTCGAACGCCGTCAAGTTCACCGAGAAGGGGGGTGTTACGGTCACCTTCCGTCGCCCCGCCGACGGGGCGGACCTCTCGCGGAGCGGCCTCTCGCCCGATGGGGCCCTCGCCATCGAGGTCAAGGACACCGGCATCGGCATCTCGCCCGAAAAACATGCGGTGATCTTCAAGGCGTTCCGGCAGGCCGACGGCAGCACGACCAGGCAGTACGGCGACACGGGGCTGGGGCTCTCGATCTCCACCCAACTCGCCCGCCTGCTTGGCGGCGAGATCAGCCTCGAGAGCGAACCGGGCCGCGGCTCGACGTTTACCGCTTACCTGCCGATCGCGGCCCCCGCGGCCCAAGGCGCCGCCGCCGAACCCGCGGCCCCCGCCGCAGGCGCGGCGTCCCCGCCGCCGGATTCGCAGGCGGCCCCGGATGCGTCCGCGGCAGGGCGCCGGCCCACCGAGCAGGTTCCCGACGACCGGGACGCCCTGAAGGAGGGAGACCGCGTTTGTCTGGTCATTGAAGACGACCCGAAGTTCGCCGAGGTCCTCCGCGACCAGTGCCGCCAGAAGGGCTTCCGATGCATCGTCTCGCCGACCGGCGAGGGCGGATTGGCCCTCGCGAGGCAGCGGCTGCCGGCGGCCGTCATCCTCGACCTGGGGCTGCCCGACATGAACGACATGGAGTTCCTGGACAGTCTGGTGCGCGAGACGGGGTCCCGGCCCCCCGTCATCGTCTGCACCGCCCGCGACCTGACCCGCGAACAGGAGAGGGATCTCCGTGAACAGGCCGCGTCCATCGTCCTCAAGGACGGCCGGTTCGAGGAGCGGCTGCTCGACGAGGTGTCGCTGTTCCTCCACCGCGTCGCCGGCAACATGCCCGAGAGGAAGAGGCGCACGATCGCGGGCCCGCACAACGGGGACCCCGCGCTCGAGGGCGCAAAGGTGCTCATCGTCGACGACGACACCGGGACCCTCTTCGCGTTGTCGCAACTCCTGGCGGACCACGGCGTCAGGGTCCTGAAGGCCGAGGACGGGGATAAAGCCCTGCGCGTCCTTCAGCAGGAGCCGGACGTGGACCTCGTGCTCATGGACATCATGATGCCCGTGATGGACGGTTACGAGGCCATCGGCAAGATCCGCGCCCAGGACAAGTTCCGCAACTTGCCGATCATCGCGCTCACGGCCAAGGCGATGGCGGAGGACCGGCAGCGCTGCCTGACCGCCGGCGCCAGCGACTACCTGCCGAAGCCCCTCGACGAGGGGCGCCTTATCTCCATGATGCGCGTGTGGCTGTACCGCAAGCAAGAGGCGTTGAGCCCCAACTGACACGCCGGGGGGCCGATGAAGGACGACGAGATCGAAACCATCGAGATCGACCTGCTCCTGGAGGCCATCTTCAGGCGGTGCGGCTACGATTTTCGCTCCTACGCCCGAGCCTCCATCGACCGAAGGGTCCGCCAGTTTCTGTCCGGCTCGGGCTGCAAGACCATCTCGGAGATGGTCCAAAGGCTGATGCACGACGCCGAGTTCCTCTCCAGGCTGGTGCAGTACTTCTCGATCTCGGTCACCGAGATGTTTCGCGACCCGTTCGTCTACCGCGCCGTCCGCGAGAAGGTCGTTCCGCTGCTTCGCACCTACCCGTTCTTCAACGTCTGGCACGCCGGCTGCGCCACCGGCGAGGAGGTGTACTCGCTGGCCATCGTGCTCGCGGAGGAGAACCTCCTGAAGCGGGCCACCCTCTACGCCACGGACATCAACGACGAGGCCCTGGACCGGGCCCGCGAAGGCATCTACCCGCTCGACAAGATGCGGGAATCCACGCAGAACTACCACGACGCCGGCGGTCGCGCCCCGTTCTCCGAGTACTACCACGCCCGCTACGGGTCCGCCGTCATGGGCGGCGGACTGAAGGAGCGGATCGCCTTCGCCAACCACAATCTGGTCGGTGACGGGGTCTTCGGCGAGATGCAACTGGTCTTCTGCCGGAACGTCCTCATCTACTTCAACAGCGAACTTCAGAACCGCGTCCTCCGTCTGATCACAGACAGTCTGGCCCGCGGCGGGTTCCTCTGTCTCGGAACCAAGGAGGATCTCCAGTTCACCGATGCGGCCGCCTGCTACGAGACCATCGACAGGAACGCGCGGCTGTTCAGGAAGACGGGAGGATCTTGATGCGACCGGCCATCCGTCAAATGCCCCGGTTCAAAGGCGTCCCCATCATCGCCCTGACCGCCAATGCCATGAAGGGCGACCGCGACAAGTGCCTCTCTGCCGGGGCCTCCGAATACATCGCCAAGCCCGTGGATCCCGACCAACTGCTGTCGCTCCTGCACGGCTGCTTGTACCGCTGAGGGGTCGGCCGGGGCAGAGCCCGCCGCAGGCCGACGCCGCCCCGGCGGAACTCGTGGGCGCCGCCGGAGTTGCGCTAAGCCTTTGATTGGGCGTACTTACGACGAAAGCCTCGACCCGCGTGGGCCGGGGCTTTCTGTTAACTGGTTGTCCGCTTCGAGTTCGCGGTTTTTCGTTTGGCTCCCCGGGGAGGACTCGAACCTCCAACCAAGCGGTTAACAGCCGCCTACTCTACCAATTGAGCTACCGGGGAACACAAAATGCCGGACCGGTGCGCGGCCGGCAGGCCGGCATCGGCCCTTACCCTTATGTATCGGCCGGCAGTCCGGTCCACCTTGAACAAGCCGCCCGTCCGACAGGCAAAGTATAATCGGACCGGCAGCCAGCGTCAAGGTCCCGGACGCGCCGTGAAAAATGGTGGAGAAGGCCGACGCCGGGCGGTACGATACCGCCCGATTCATCAAGGAGCGCCCCCCATGGGAAAGGGTCTCACGTACAAGGCCGCCGGCGTTGACACGGAGGCCGGCGACCTCCTGGTTGACCGCATCCGGTCGGCCGTGGAGCGCACCCACGGGCCGCGCGTCATCGACCTGTACGGCCACTTCGCCGGCGTCTTCAGCCTGGATTACAACGAGCGGCTCTTTAAGCACAACTACCGGCACCCGCTGCTGGTGGCGGGGACGGATGGCGTCGGGACGAAACTGCGTCTGGCCATCGACGCCCGCCGCCTGCGCACCGTGGGCCAGGACCTCGTGGCGATGTGCGTCAACGACATCGCCGTCCTGGGGGCCGAGCCGCTGTTCTTCCTGGACTACCTGGCCACGGGGCGGCTTGAGCCCGCGCTGCACGCCGAGGTGGTCATCGGCGTGGCCGAGGCCTGCCAGGCGTGCGACTGCGCCCTTTTGGGCGGCGAGACGGCCGAGATGCCGGGCTTCTACGCCCCCGGCGACTTCGACCTGGCGGGCTTTGCGGTCGGCGTCGTCGAGAGGAACCGCATGGTGGACGGACGCCGCGTCGAAGAGGGAGACGTCCTGCTGGGCCTGGCCTCCAGCGGCGTCCACTCCAACGGCTACAGCCTGGTCCGCAGCATCCTCCAGGAGGCCCGCATCGAGATCGGCGACGAGGTCCCGGAACTCGGCGGCACGGCGGCCGATGCGCTCCTCGTGCCCACGCGCCTCTACTCGCCGCCCATCCTGAAGGTGCTGCACTACTACGGCACCAAGAAGGTCGTGCACGCCATGGCGCATATCACGGGCGCCGGCATTTCCGGCAACGTGCCGCGCGTCATCCCGAAAGGGTTGGAGGCCCGCATCGACCGCAAGTCGTGGCCCGTGCCGGCGGTCTTCAAGTGGCTCCAGAAGGCGGGGGATGTGCCCGCCAAGGAGATGTGGCGGGTGTTCAACATGGGCATCGGGTTCGTGTTGATCGTAAGCCCTTACTACGCCGACCACATCGCCGGGATGCTCCGGAAGGCGGGCGAAACGGTCTACCGCATCGGCCACATCGCGCGCGGCAGCGGCGAGGTGGTCTTCGATTAGAGCAGTTCACGGTTGCTTGTAGCACGCCGCGCGGCGGGCAGTCTTGCCCGCCGCGCTTCGCCCGTGCCCAGGCGTCCCGTCGCGCGGTCGCCATCAGGCTGGGCGACCGCGCGATTTCCCGCTACATCCGACCGTTAACGGCTCTAAACGTTCTCGCCGTCCGGCTTCGGCGGGCCGCCCGAGACGGCGACGCGGCTGGGCCGGATCAACTGGCCGTGCAGCCGGTAGCCCGTCTGCAACACCTCGGCCACCCTGCCCTGCGGGACTTCGTCGCTCGGCACCAGCGTCACGGCCTCATGGTGCTCAGGGGAGAAGGCCTGCCCCTGTGCGTCGAACGGCGTGACGCCGTGCTTCCGGAGGGCGGCCGCCAACTGGTCGTACACGGCCTTGACGCCGGTCTCGAGGGCCCGGGCGCCGGCGTCGGCCTGTGCGTGGGCCAGCGCCCGCTCGAGGTTGTCCAGAACGGGCAGGAGGTCCAGCACGAGGCCGCGGACGGCCATGCGCTGCTCTTCCTGGAAGTTGCGTTCCATGCGTTTCTGGTAGTTGGAGAATTCGGCCGCCAGGCGCTTGAGTTGGTCGAGGAGTGCCTCGCACTCGCTGGTCTTGGCGGCCAGGAGGGCCTGCGCTGCGGCCTGCGCTGCGCCGGGGGCGGCCTCGGCCGGAGGCGCGGCCGCAGGCTCCGGTGTCCCGGGGGGCCGGCCGCCGTGGGGGGCGGCTTCGGCCCGCCATCCTGCTGGGCGGGCGGCGCCGGGGTCGGCGGCCTTGTCGCGATGCGGCCTGTGAGGGTCGTGCGGTTTCATGATTTCTTCTCGCCCTCCGCGCCATCATGGCGCAGATAGTCAGCCAGTTTCTGGAGGAAACTTTCGCGTTGCGGCAACACGCCCTTGTGTTCCGACGCGGCGAATTCCCTGAGGAGTTCTTCCTGGCGGCGCGAGAGTTTCTTCGGGATCTCCACGACCACCTGCACCAGCAGGTCTCCCTGGCGGTAGCCGTCGAGGTCGGGCAGGCCCCTGCCCTTGAGGCGGTACAGGTCGCCGCCCTGCGTGCCGCGCGCGATCGACAGCATCTCCTTGCCCAGGAGCGTCGGGACCTCGACCTCGGCCCCCAGGGCCGCCTGGGCGAAACTGACGGGCACCTGGCAGACGAGGTCGCGCCCGTGCCGCTCGAAGAAAAGGTGCGGCTCGACGCCGACCTCGACGTACAGGTCGCCGCGCGGCGCCCCCGGGTCGCCGGCATCGCCCTGGCCGGGGATGCGGATGCGCTGGCCGGCCTCGATGCCGGCCGGCACCTGGACTTCGATAGTCCGCTGGCGGCCGACGAAGCGGTGCCCGCCGCACGACCGGCACGGGTCGCGGATGAGCGTGCCCGCGCCGCGGCACCGCGGGCATTCGGTGATGATCCGGAAGAACCCGCCGCCCTGCTGGACGCGTCCCTGCCCGGCGCAGGCCGCGCAGGGCTCGCGTTTGCCGGAGGCCGAGCCGGCGCCGCCGCACCGCTCGCAGAGTTCGCGGCGGTTGATGCGGACGGTCTTGGCCGCCCCCTTGAGGACCTCCTCCAGGGTCACATCGACGGCTGCCCGCAGGTGGGCCCCCCGCAGCGGCCCGTGGCGCGCCGCCCGGGCGCCGAACCCGCCAAAGAGGTCGCCGAACCCGAAGACGTCCTCGAAGATCGAGAAGATGTCGTGGACGTCCGTCTGCTGCCAGTCGTGGACGCCCGCGCCGCGCAGGCCGGCCTTCCCGTGCTGGTCGTAGAGGCGGCGCTTCTGGGGATCGCCGAGGACTTCGTAGGCCTCGGCGCATTTTTTGAAGCGCTCTTCGGCGGCCTTGTCGCCCGGGTTGAGGTCCGGGTGGTTCTTCTTGGCACACTCGCGGTACGCCGCGCGGACCTGGTCCGGGCCGGCGCCGCGTTCGACGCCCAGGATGGCGTAATAATCCTCTTCATCAGGCATTGTGAACTGCCATAAGCACGGTCTGAAACTCGGCGCGGCCCATAGTACGCGTTTAGCGCGGTGAGGAAAAGGGGGCTGCACCCGTTTCCGGCCGTTTGGAAACGGGGGCTGTCCCCTTTTCCGTCGCGGCAAAGGGGACAGTCCCCTTT
>Ga0315279_10004901_pt1 | contig 17733 bp, 17 predicted proteins | sample YL17G06_20_MG_FD_203694 | JGI IMG/M metagenome (GOLD analysis project Ga0315279, IMG submission 203694) | Sediment microbial communities from Yellowstone Lake, YNP, Wyoming, USA - YL17G06_20 | ecosystem: Environmental > Aquatic > Freshwater > Lake > Sediment | place: USA: Wyoming | collected... | reverse complement strand
TCCCTTATGTCCCTGTCATTTGGAACCGAGAAGCTGCGCTTCTGCTTCAAGTTCGCCGTTGCTCACTCCACATTTCGGGCATTGCCCCGCGCGCAGCAGTTCCGTTTGTTCCTCGAAAAGGATCTCGTTGCTTGAGAAAATGTTCCATCCCAACAAGCTGAAATCGAGACCGACTGCACCCTGGAACAGCGCGTCCGCGGTCTGACAGGCCGGCTGGAACGTGAACGATCCGCCAATCAGGAACGCCGTTTGCACCCATGGCACGAGCGTATCACCCGCGACGCTTAGCTCTATGCGAGGAAAGCAAACGCCGAAATTGGCCGAAGCGAAGTTCGGGGCGCCCGTTTCGTTCGTCTCCTTGCCGAAATTGATGGATCCGGCATTCCCGGAGACTTCGACGTCGACACCGTCGCATTTCACACCCAAGCTACTGTCATACGTGAATGTCGTCTTCACGCGCGAGCTGGCACTGGCCGGGATCTCCATCCTGATCACGAACTTGATCCTCACCTTCAACTCTACCGGGATGCCTCCCACGAGAAAGGGGATCTCAAAAATCGTTGCAGGCAGTTCGAGCTTGATGTCGTCACTTCCCGATGCGGCCACAACAAGGGACAGAGTCGCTTCGCCGCGCATGCCGGTCATTTGATGATCGAAGCTGCGTGTCTCGCCTTCCTTAAATACGATCTCGTCCTTGCTCCGGAACCGTGCGATCTCGCCCACGGCCTCGAGCTTTGCTTTGACGCCTGTGGCGAGGCCCTTCGTGACGGCGAAGTCGAACGTCGAAACCGCGTCGTCCAACGTCGCTTTGATCGCGTAGTTGTAGTCCCCGATATCGAACGAGAGATCGATGGAAGTTCCGTCCTTCGACGGCACAAACCGCTTGCCGGCAATTTCGATGGCTTTCACGTGCGCCGGATTAAACTCGACGCCATAGTCCCAGCCGATCGTTCCATCAGTGAATATCTCGTTCAGCGTGACCGGGTCGGTTTCAACAATGAGGTTGTTGCCGTCCGTCTGGACGGACGTGATCCGTCGGAGTGCAACGCCGTAGACAAACAGCCCCTTCCCTTCGGAAAGGTCAAGACCGGCGTTCTGCACTCCAGCCGCGTTAAACGTATAGATGTGATTCTCCGTATCCGAGTCCACAAGCAGGTCGAGTTGGTCCTGTCCAACCACGGTTACGTCGGGCGCGATTTGCACGCCTTCATACGTGAACGAATCCGGTTCCCATGCCGGTTCCGGTGGTAGATAGCCTCGTGCAACCGTTGTGGTTTCGCCTCCGGCAATCGTCACCGTTCGCGGTCCCGGCGTCGACCACCCGGTGATATCCTTGAGCGTGACTGTGTGATCGCCTTCAGAAAGGCCCTCGACGGTTGCGCCGCTATCCTGCCAACCCCCGTCATCCACCTTCCATTGCCCTCCGACGGCAACAGCCTCATCCGGCGAAAGGTCGACCGTGAGCGCCCCCTCCTTCTTAGGACAGCTTACCAACGCTAACAGGAGAAGAATCGCGACCAGAGATTGAACACTGCGCCTTAACGACATCTCATATACCTCCTCACTAGGCGGCGCAGCATTGCTGGCGGCCCGCCGCTTTCAAACCATATAAGCATAAGCGGAGGAGAAAGGCTTACCCCGCCTTCCTCATCTCGCTGCGTCCATGTTCGTTCGCTTTCGAACGTTTGCGGCCGCAGTTTGGGAGGCCGGCTGGATTCACAAATCCTCGGCGGAATACTGTAGCGCCGATTCGCAGCGGGCAGGGAACGTTCTCATCCAAGAGATTCGAGTACGATAATCCAGCCCGGGCATATGGGGAATTCACCTGGGTAACGTATGAACTCGACGTGGCCGTCCATGTAGAGCACATTGCAGCCGCCGGGGAGATGGTTCATCCATTCCGGTGCGCTCCTGCTGATGTCATCCCACATAACATGGAGCTCGCTTTGCGCCAATGCGCTCGCGGCGGGATTGTTGATGTCCGTGATGAAGAACCGTTCGATTCCTTCCCGAAAACGATAGACCATCAGCCCTTGGCTGCTGATGTCCCTGTCAAACACGGCAGGGTTCCCGCCCGCGCCCCATTCGGTTTCGATAGCGGTTATCAGGGTATCCACGCCCAATATGAAGCCCCCGTTAAGGTCGCCGAGTTGGACGTTGACATCCGAGGCGCTGGCCGGATTAGCGAAGACTTTGTCCACGGTCATGGCCCACCCATAGTAAAGGTAGGAAACGTCTCGGAACAGGCAGGGATTCGGCGGGCCATCCGGCGTGTGACCGGTGTTGAAGTCACCCTCCCCGTAAAGCCTCAACCCATCTGAGTCCGACGGACAGAAGAGGACGGCCGTGTCCGTGAGATACTCCGGATACACACTCACCCCATCGAAGAAGGCCCCAAAACCGTCCACGCGGTCGCAGTTGTCTCCGCTGAACTTCTTGATCGAGGGGAAGAGTTGCCCCTTCGACTCGTTGGCGTACATCTTGAAGACGAGGCCGATCTGTTTCAGGTTGTTCTGGCAGCTCGAACGGCGTGCCGACTCCCGAGCCCGAGCCAGCGCCGGAAGAAGGATGGCCGCCAGAATCCCGATAATCGCTATAACGACCAGAAGCTCTATCAAGGTAAAACCGTGCTTTCTCATGACGCTCCCTCCTGTTTTGTTCGGACAGCGTTTTATCCGGAGACACCCACGGCGACACAACTCCAACATTCCTTACGATAAGGCGCGCCGTGTCTTTTCCCGATGGTTTACCCTCTACCCGATTTTAACATAAAGCGGTTACTTAGCAAGCAAGCGGGGACTTCGAACCTGCAAGGCAAGGATATCTTCTTGTTCTTCCACCTGGTGAGTTTTTGAGCGAACGGGACAGCTTCTCGCTCAACTACCCTTTCCTTGCACTCGTGCGCGGAGGCGCTTGGCGAGCCGGTCTAGGGCGTTCGATCGGTCCATTGGGTCAAAGTGGGCGTTGATGACCACGAAACTGGCGGTGTGCTTCTCCGCCCTGATCAAGGCGTCTTCGAGTTCGTCTTCGGTATGGGCCTCAAGCCCGAGACCCTGCCGAAGCACCTCGGGCCAGCGATGGTAGGCCCATTCGTGGATGTCATTGTAAGGGCCATCCTGGATGAACCGCTCCGTGGTGTAGCCCTTGTTATTGAGAACGAAGACGATAGGGTTCAGGCCGTACCTGACGATCGTGGACAGTTCCTGGCCGGTCATCTGAAATGCGCCGTCGCCGACAAAGACAATCGGCCGCAAGTGGGGTCGCCGGATCTGCGCTCCAAGAGCCGCGGGCACGGCGAAGCCCATGGACGTGTAGTAGGCGGGGCTGACAAACTCGGTTCGGCGATGAATGGTGAGGTCCGCCGCGCCGAACAGGCTGTCCCCCGGATCGGCGATGACCACAGAGTCATCCTTGAGGAAGTCGTTCATCCGGGCAAAGAATCGCCGGACTGTAATCTTCCGTCCGCGCTGAAGTTTCACGGGTTTCGGTTTCGAGCGCGGCGCGAACCGCAGTTTCCGGCGCGGTCCAAGCTTACTCTTGAGCAGTCCTTCGATGAAATCGCGCAAGACAATGCCGTCGAAGTGGTGCCGCTGGATGGTGACTTGCTCAGCGGTGGCGTTGATCGTGCGCGACACGTCTATGTTCGATGTGAAACCGCCGAGGTCGATGTCGGTCATGAAAGCGCCGAGGAATAAGACGCAATCGGCCCGCTCAACGGCGAGGCGGACGTCCTCGCGGCCCATAGCCCCCTCGTATATTCCAAGGTATTGGGGATGCAGTTCGCCGATCACGGACTTCCCGAGTAGAGTCGCCGCAACGGGAAATCCGCTCCTTTCGACAAGACGGACCAGAAGCGATTGCAGCCCATACCGATGGATCTCGACGCCCGCGAGGATCACGGGCCTCTTCGCGTTGCGCAGCATGGACGCCGACTCCCGCAGCGCCTCCTTAAGAACATCGGGCGGGCTCTTCGGCGCGTCTTGCGGTTCCAGCCGGATTGAGCCGCAAAGACGATGGACCATATCGCGGGGCACCTCGATGTATACAGGCCGCTTCTGTCTCTTGCAGGCCGCGATGGCCGCGTCGATCTGCCGTGGCGCCGTCAACGGGTCCTCGAGGGCTTCCGCAGCGACGGTGACCTTTTCGAAGATAAGCCGTTGCGTGTTGAAATCCCGAATGCGGTGGTGAAGAAGCGGGGAAAACGCCCGTTCACCCAGTCCAGGCGCGCCGCTGATGAGGATGAGCGGCGATTTCTCGGCGTACGCGCCCGCCACCGCGTTCAGCGCGTTGAGTCCGCCCACGCAGTAGGTCACGCAGACGCAGCCCAAGCCGTTGATGCGGGCATAGGCGTCGGCGGCATACCCGGCGCCGATCTCCGTGCATGTCCCGACAAGCTCGATCGAGCTCTTCGCGAACAGGTCGTAAAGGCCCAGAACATAGTCTCCTGGAATTCCGAACACGTGTTTTACTCCGGCCTGCTCGATCGCGTGGATCAGATAATCTCCAACGGATATCGCTTTTGTCACGGTGTCTCTCCTCACCAAACCGGTGTATTCTCGAAATGAATGTTGTTCACTTGCAGCCAATGCAATTGGGCCGACTCGTCTGAAGGCGCGTAAGGCCGCGTCAGGCCCACACTAAGGATCGCGGACTCATTCAGCAGCCGCTTCGCGATGGACTCGACCTTTTCGCGACCGGGGGTCAGATGGTCCGCGCCATAGAGGCGGATATCCGTAACGCTGACGTCTACGGTGAAGGCATCGTCGCTGAACTTCATCCGGATCTGAGGTCTGTCGGGTCTGTCAGGGCGTTCGCGCAGATAGAGATGTAACCGCTTCACTTGGGCCAGGCAACCCAAAGAAGCCGCTCCCTTGCCCACGTCGACTGCGCACGACGCCGGACCCCGTTTCAGCAGATCTTCCCCGAAAACGCCGGTCAAGCTTGGCCGCGACATCTGCCTCAGCATGTTCCAGAACCGTTCGGGCGCGAGCGTCCCCTGATGTTTTACGCGTTTCAGATCGAACTCGTGATCCTCTACTTCCGGCCGTTGCCCGATATACCGTGTAGGGCCGATGTCAAGGATGGCCGCCACCGCCAGGAAACCGCCGTTGTTCGTAAGCAACTCAGGCCGCAAATCCAAGCGCGACGGACGGAGACGCACGTGCCGTTTCGTCTTGACATCGACGCCGGCAGCGCATATGTAACCCGAAAGCATCCGCGTCAGATGATTGATGATCACTTTCACCGGGAATCCCCTATAACAGATGGACGATATCGAGGCCGCCCCACTTTAGGCGAAGATACTCCGCGACAAGCCGGCGATGGCAATGAACGGGTTCCGCTTCACTGCACAGCAAGACGGAAGGCCCCGCGAACAGCTTTCGCTTGATTCGCACCTCGACGCGCCGTTCCGCAAGGACCTCGATGAATGCACGTTCAAACTCCTCCCAGCGGACGCTCTTTTTCCGATACGCCGCGAGCAGATCCTTTGGTGGCGTCAGCAGTGGCTCGTGCACATACTCGGCATCGCAGATCATCTTTAGGAAGTATGGGAGGTCCGTTTGTTTGGCGAAACCCGCGAGCTGCGAAACGCTGTTCAGCCGAATGTCGACGAGACGCCGAATGCCGGCCTGCGTCAGCGCTCCGAAGAACTTGGCCGCGGTTTTCTTTGTGAAACCGATTGTGTAGACCTTCGCCATGTCGTGGGGTCCTCCGAATCCGCAAAAAGGTCGCCTTGTCCCTTGGTCTCCTCGAATTTCAGGTCGGCCTCAGCCTGCACGCGTCCGTCCGCGCGGATGTGGTCCAGAGACGCTCCGCGCACCGCAAGCACGCGACCAATCAACACGCGGCGGTGACAGCAAGCCGGATTCTCCTCGCTGCACATCACCGCGATGCGATGAGCTTCCATCTCCGCTTCAAGCCTGGTGAGTCCTCGCTGGAACGCCTCCGACTGGGCGAGTCGCTCATACAGCACATGGCCTTCGGCATCATAAAAATCACTGCTGTCCGGGTGCCCGCCGAGTTCCCTTCCCAGAAAGACGTATTGGAGTCCGGCTGAGGTGATCAACGCGCGGAGCGGCTCCATGTCATATTGCCGAGCGTAAGCGGAATAGGGCTTCGAGCGCACGTCCACGAGGACTTCGATGCCGTGCGCCTCGATCAACGCGAGAAACTGCTCGATCGGAAGATTCGAGTGACCGATCGAGAAAATCCTGCCTTCCTCGTTCGAAGCATGGCGTTCCACTCGGCGGTCCCTCGTGTTCGTGCTCGTAATCGTGCTCGTAATCGTACTCGTAATCGTTCTCCTAATCGACTTTTCCGAGGGACAAGGCAGAAAAAAGCGGGGAGACTCGGATGGATCAAGGCCGTTGCACTTGTGAAGGCCACTGCATCGGCGGCTGCATTACGCCGACTGATTCATGGTGTCAGGAGTCTCTGCCTTGCCTTCGATTACGATTACGATTACGATTACGAGCAGGAGCACGAGCACGAGAAGAGGAGGAATGCACCGCAATGACCCAGGACATGGAACAGCGATACGAGGAACGACTCAGACGGTACGTAGCAGCGATGAGGAACGAGAAGCCGGATCGGATCCCGATCCGTCCGTTCGCGGCGGAGTTCGTGGCGAGATACGCCGGCTACACGTGCCAGCAAGTCGCACACGATTACGAGAAGGCGTTTGCCGCCACGCGAAAGTGCGCGGCGGACTTCGATTGGGATGCCACCGTCGGGAACATGGTGTACGTCTGGACGGGCCTTACACAGGCGATCGGGCTGAAGTACTATGCCGTCCCGGGGATCGACATCCCGGCCGATACCGGGTTTCAGTACCGTGAACCCGCCGAAGGCGAAGCCCATATGCGCGCGGATGAATACGATCAGCTCATCGATGACCCTACGGGCTTCCTCTACAACGTCTGGCTGCCGCGCGTCTCCGCCGACGTGAGGCCGATGGGTTCGCCGACTTCCTACCGCAACAATCTGTCTTTCGTCAAAGGCGGCATGGCGATGTTGTCTTACTTCACTTCCTTCGGCACTCAAAACGCCCTGTTGAGGTCGGAGTCCGGAACAGTATCGGCTATCTCGGGGATCTTCAAGGCCCCGTTAGACATTCTCGGCGACAAGTTGCGCGGATACATCGGTCTCACGATGGACCTGCTCGAGCAGCCGGAGAAGGTGCTCGCCGCCTGTGAAGCCCTGATGCCTCATCTCCTGCACGTTGCACTCTCCGGCGCGGACCCGGACAAGAACGTGCCGATTGGTTTCTGGATGCATCGCGGCTGCGTGCCGTTTGTTTCACGCGAACAGTTCAGCAAGTTCTACTGGCCGACGCTCAAGCCGATCATTGAAGAGATCTGGAGCCGAGGGAACCAGGTGCTGTTCTACGCGGAAGGCAAGTGGGACGAGCATCTCGATGCCTTCGCGGAGCTTCCGGGACGCTCGATCGTGTTTCACCTCGACCAGACGGATATTCTCAAGGCGCACAGCATTCTCGGCCACAAGTTCTGCCTGAGCGGCGGCATCCCGAACTATCTACTCGCATATGGAACGCCGGAAGAAGTCCGCGCGCACTGCAAGAAGGTGATCGATGCCGTGGCGCAGGACGGCGGCTACATCATGGACGCCAGCGCCATTATCCAGAACGACGCACGCATCGAGACCGTCCGCGCAATGACGGATTTCACGCGAGAGTACGGCGCTTACAGCGGCGCCGGATATCGGGTCTCAGGTCTCGGGTCTCGGGGTTCGGGACCCCACTCCACGATACCGGAAACCCGGATCAAGCCGGGTGTGTGCATACCGTGGGAGGAGAAGGAAAAGGAGCTTCCGCCGATCCAAGGCGACAAAGAGCTTGTCAAGACGGTATGGGAGAACATAGACGCATTGGGCAATCTGTACATCTGGCATTGCCTGCTGTCGTTCTGAGAGCCATGGAAATGGGAACGTCGCACGTAGGGTGGGTGAAGCGAAGCGGAACCCACCACATGTGGATACAGGTTCAGAACGGTGGGTTCCGCTCCGCTTCACCCACCCTACGATGCGAAACTGTACGGACCACGCGGCGTGGATTCCTCAAGATGGCGGGCGCAGCGTTCGTCTTCCCGGCCATTGTGCCTTCACCGGCTCTCGGCGCTGACGGCGCCGTTGCGCCGAGCAATCGGATCTCCCTGGGATTTATCGGCACCGGCGACCATGGGGTGCATATGAACCTCATGAACTTCCTGCCGCAACCGGACGCGCAGGTCGTCGCGTTGTGCGACGTCGATGCAAGCCGCGTCCGCAACGCGCAGGCAATAGTCGAGCAACACTACGCCAAGAACCAAACCGATGGGGCGTACAAGGGATGCGACATCACGGGCGATTGGCGCGAGATCATCGCGCGCAGTGATATCGACGCGGTGGTTGTATCGACGCCGGACCATTGGCATGTGCTTCCCGCGGTAGCCGCTGCGAGGATGGGCAAGGACGTGTTCTGCGAGAAGCCGCTCACGCTGACGGTGCAGGAAGGGCGCGTCCTGAGCGACACCATGGGGCGTTACGGGCGGGTCTTTCAGACGGCCAGCGAGAACCGCTCGAAATGGAACTTCCTGCGCGGGGCAGAATTGGTGCGAAACGGGCGCATAGGAAAACTGCATACGATTCGGACCCAACTCCCGGTTGACGCGCACCAGTTGAAAAACCTGGGGAGGGTGTTTTCGCCGGAACCGATCCCGAAGGGCTTCGATTACGACATGTGGCTCGGACAAGCTCCGCAAGCCCCGTATACGGCGGCGCGATGCCACTATCATTTCCGGTGGATATCCGACTATTCGGGCGGCAGTCTTACGGACTGGGGCGCGCATATCAATGACATCGCGCAATGGGCGAATGATACGGAGCATACGGGACCCACTTCAGTGGAAGGACACGGTATCTTTCCGCAGGACGGACTTTACAATACGGCTATTGAATGGACGATCTGCTACGAGTACGAGAATGGGGTAAAGTTGATCTGCACAAACGGAACGCCGCAGATCCGGTTCGAAGGCGCCGACGGATGGATCCAGTGCGGCTGGGACACAATCGAGAGCCATCCGCCGAGCGTTTTGAAATTCGCCATCGGGCCGGAGGAGGTGCATCTGCGCACGTGCCCTGAACGCGAGCAGCGCGATTTCCTGAACTGTGTCAGATCGCGCGAGGAAACGTACGCGCCCGCGGAGGTCGGCCACCGGACCATCACAATCGGCCATATCGGCAACATCGCGATGCTCCTAGGCAGGAGATTGCGCTGGGACCCCGCCACCGAGCGTTTCCTCAACGACGACGCGGCAAACCAGATGCTGTCGCGGCCCATGCGAGCCCCGTGGCACTTATGAAGGGTCCGCTGATCTCATGCGGCTTGCTGTCCTTAAAACGGAGTGATACAATGGATATACAAAAGGAGGCACTTGAATTATGGTAAAGCGGCTTACCCGGCATGGGAACAGCCTCGCGCTGGTCATAGATCGCCCCGTGCTTCAATTGCTGAAAATCGACGCCGAAACGCCGCTTGATATTATGACCGACGGCGACGTTCTTCTTGTGAGACCCTTGCGAGAGGCCGAGCGCGCCAAGCAGATCAAGGCTATCCGGAACAGGCTGCACAAACGCTGCGGAAAGACATTTGAAAGATTGGCCAAGTAGATGGACGAGCCGGCATTTCTCTCCGTAGACGACGTGCTCCTTTTCCATCACGAGCAAATCGAACGTTACGGCGGTTTGCCAGGCGTAGGAGATCCACAACTGCTAAGAAGCGCGATAGCGCAAGCGCAGGCGACTTACGAGAGACGATTTCTTCACGGTGACAACTTCGCGATGGCTGCGGTCTACTTCTTCCATATCGTCCAGAACCATAGACTCATTGAGCCGCTAGTTCGAGAAAGGCCTTAGAATAGGAACTCTCTCATGTAAAGGGATATCATTAACCCGACTAATGTTGTCAAGAACACATCTGAAAAACGAGAATAGGGATTCGCAAATGATCAGGTTGCTCTTGGATAGGCGGGCTAGGGGCAAGCTATTTTGGACAGAGTTTCTGTTGGGCATGTCTCTCGTTTTCCTTTTCTTTCCAGTTTTTGCTGATGGAATTTATGTAACGGCGGATTTAAAGCACGTCCAAGGTCCACACACGGTTCTCAAGCTAAACGAAAAACAGCGCAATGAGGTCGAACGGCTTCGGACCTTAACTCTAACGAAGAAACAACGGGACGAATTGCGTAAAATCTATCAGAATATTCCGCAAAAGATGGAGGTTCTTTCCTCCAGATACAAAGACTGCACATGCATGATGGGAATTTACGCTGTGTGGTGCCGGGTAGGGGAGGTCGACGTGCCGCATAGCGCCATGATCCTGCAAAAAGATTTGGAGGAATATTCAAAGAAAAAAGGAATTGCGCAATCCGACGAAGACCTTAATGGAGATGGCGCAGTGGGTTTTGTGTCAGAATTCATCAATATAGATTCACGTGGAAAACTGTTTCTGAAGGGCAAGATGTTGGATCAATCGGCGCTCGAAAAGCTGTTATTGAATATGAAGAAGAAGCCGGCTGCGGAGAAGCCACAACTAGATTTTGATGTGCCGCCTCCCATAGACAAGGCCACAGACGAGCGCATACAGCGGCTCATTGACCAGACGGGCAAGCTATGTGCACGTGAGGGAATCAACTTTTATGCCATGGGTTTAGAACCCAGTGATTATTTCAAATAGTATTGTTTTCGCACCTACGATGAACCGGGACACAACGACAACCGACCGCACTCACATACGGAAATCCCCGGTTGTCCATTTCCCGCTGAACCGGGACATCCGTTTGTTGATTGAAACAAACGGACGGGACTTGAAACGGCTTTGGTCTTTCTCGAACTCAACGGTTACCGCATCACCGCCCGCCCCCTTGCCCTTAAAGGTTTGGCGCAGAGTGTTTCCAAAGGCAGGATGGACAAAACCGGCATCGCCGCCTCTTTTATGAAACACACTCGACGCTCGAAGAACTAGCGGCAGGCCAGTCCGGTCCCGATGGCCGAATCTTGGCGCGTCTTGTGAGAAGCTTCTGACGAATCCCAAGAGCTTCGCCGATGACACAGCTCCGACAGATCACGTTTGACGATGAAGCGGCCCGGTTCAATCACCGCGTTGCGGGCGTTGCATTCAGCAAGGGACGGGTTCTACTGCATCGCGGCGAGTACGATGATTTTTGGAGCATGCCTGGCGGCCGCGTGCACCTTCTGGAACCGTCGGGGGAAGCGCTTGTCCGCGAAATGCGGGAGGAGCTTCATACAGAGGTCCGCATCGAGCGGCTGCTGTGGGTCGTCGAGAATTCCTTTTATCATGAGGGCAAGGACTACCACGAACTGGGGTTCTACTATCTGATGTCTTTGCCGTCCGACTCGCTGGTGGAGAACGCAAAGGGACCCTTTGAGGGAACCGATGACGCCGTCAAAGTCATATTTCAGTGGTTTGACCTGGCTCGGCTTGAGACCTTGCCGATCTATCCGACGTTCTTGAAGGAAGGCTTGCGCAATCCACCCGAGCACGTTCAACACGTGGTGCACCGAGACCCAAATTCCGCGCACACAACCAAAAGGGATTGACATATGAGCATGACCAAAATCCTTGGAATTGTTGCCTTGTTGTTACTTGTTGGCAATCTCTCAAGCATTGGGCAGGCGCAAGCGCCGGCAGGACAAACCAAGATGAACTTGCGAAATCCTTTTTTTGCCATGGACACGGGCACGAAAGACGCCAATCATGCCACAGCGGCGTCTCAGGCGGAGATGTTGAGGGAATTGGGGTATGCGGGTATCGGCTATTCCGGTTTTGACGGGATTTCCGAAATGTTGCGCGAACTCGATGCGCGCGGCCTTCGCATGTTCACGGTTTATCTGTCCGCTGAGGTGAACGCTGATGGCTATTCCTATGATCCCAAGATGAAAGAGGGAATACAGGCGCTCAAGGGCCGCGACACACTGCTTTGGATCACAATATCGAGTAAGACATTCGCGCCGTCGTCGTCCGACGGCGATGCCAACGCGGTGAAGATGCTGCGTGAGATTGCGGACTTGGCTGACACGGCGGGCCTTCGGATCGCCCTGTATCCGCACACGACCTGCTGGCTTGAACGCGTTGAAGACGCCGTGCGGCTTGTGAAGAAAGTGGAAAGGAAGAACGTGGGCGCCACGTTCAATCTGTGTCATTGGCTAAACGCCGAAAAGGGCCGGGACATGAAGCGTCTGACGGAACTCGCGATGCCGCATCTATTCGTGGTCACTATCAACGGCGCCGACACGGAAGGCGGCTGGGACCGGCTGATCCAGACTCTCGACCGCGGCAGTTTCGATGTTGGCGGCTTCCTGGCGGCGTTGAACGACCTCGGTTACAAAGGTCCGATCGGCCTGCAGGGATACGGCATCAAAGGCGATGTTCATGACAATCTCAGGCGCTCCATGGAGGCGTGGCGGAGACTGTCGGCAGCCATGACCCAGCCATAGTTGGGCCTCATCATGTATCGCGCGCTCGACATATTCTTCTTCGCGTTTCACAGCATGTTCATCCTTTTCGTTCTCGTGGGATGGGTCTGGAAAAGAATGCGTCTGGCGCATCTGGTCGTGGTGGGACTGACGGCGCTGTCCTGGTTCGGGCTGGGGATCTGGTATGGATTCGGGTACTGCCCTTTCACGGACTGGCACTGGCAGGTCCGTTACGCCCTTGGCTACACCGACCTTCCCAATTCGTACATCAAATTCTTCGTCGACACGCTCACAGGCTGGAATGTAAACGCGCAGCTAGTCGACGTGGTTACCGTCGCGGCCTTCATTCTGGCATCAGTGCTCTCGGTTTACTTGAACGTCCAAGACCGCAGGTGCACTTCGAAGACGCCGCCCGCATAACTACGATGCTGCTGGGAGGGCTGCCGCGAAGCGTCCGATTTCGCCCTTCAGGGTTGGGTCGAGAACCACGGCTCTCTTAAATAGTTCTCCTGCACGCTGGACATCCCCCATGGCGAGGAAGCATTTGCCGAGGCCGAAGGCGGACGCTGCGATCAAGGGCGCGTTCTTCTCGCTGCCGCCGACCGACAGAACGGTCCTATAGTGTTCAGCCGCGTCCGCGTAATCCCCTTGCTGCAAGCAGATCTTCCCGAGGGAGTTGTGCGCCTCGAGTTCGTCATCGTAGAACGCTTCCCGTCCGGCGGCCTTCTTCTGCTTCTTGTAGATCTCGATGACGTCCTCGTAATGGCGTTTCGCGCCCGGCAGGTTCTTCAGAATGTCCTCGTACGTTACGGCGAGATTATAGTGGACGCGGGCCGAATTCGGGTTCTTCGCGAGGGTGGCCCGGAAGAGCGTCTCATTATTTCGCCAGTCTTGGTTGCGCGCGACCGATAAGGCGATCAACACAACGAACCAAGCCCAACCGATTCCAACCGCTAAGGCGCGCGTTCGCGGCCGTGGGGTCAGCAAGACGACCCCTTCCCCAAGCGCCCATAGAAAGCCCGCCAAGGGCATATAGAGCCAGTGCTCCGCCATCGGCGCGTTGAGCGGGAAAAGTCCCGATATGGGCAGCCACGTCAGCAGGAACCAGCCGATGCCAAGCGCTATCCTGCGGCGATCGTGCGCGATGCTTTCCACGATCAACCCGATGCACAGCAGAAGCAGCACGGCTCCTGCCAGCGCGGTCCATCCGGTTGCATCCGTCAGGGTGCGTTCCATGTGGAGTCCCGTGGGAACAAATATGAGCTTCAGGTAGAGCGCGAACGCCTGGCACGTTTCGAGGAGCCGGTGTCCGAGCGACGACGGCGGCACGACGGCCACACTGGCGAACCGCAAGACGGTCATGCGGAGATAAGCGTATGTCGCCAGAATTGCCAACGAGACGCCGAACGGAATCAGGCGCTTCAGATAAGCCTTCTTTCGGTCCGGTTGCTCGACCGGCGTCAAGAGGATGAAGAGCAGCAACATGAACGGGAAGATGGTGGCCGATTCCTTGCACAGCAACCCGCCGACAAAACATAACATACCAGCGAAGTATGCGAGCGCGCGCTTGTTCGTTGCCCCCTCGTACAGCGAGAACCAAAGACCGGCGAAGATGAACACCGCGGACATGGAGTCAGCGCGGCCGCTGATATACGTCACGGCCTCGGTATGAAGCGGATGGACCACGTACAGCATCGGAACCACAAAGCGAACCAAGGCCGGGGCTCGCAAACGCGTCAGCAGTGCGAACAACAGGATCGTCGCCGCCACGTGCCAGACGGTATTGGTCAGGTGGAACAAGAAGGGACCGAGTTCCGGAATGCCGGCGGTTGTCGCAGGCTGGCCTAAGCGGTTGTGCGAGAGCAGGAAGTCCAGCATGAAGCTCACGGACACCAGAGGACGATAGAAGTTGCCTTGGCCGCGCCCAAAGGCATGCTGGTCCTCGCGGAACAACTGGAAGAACTTGGTGGGATCCTGCACATGTTTGTGCAGCAGCACCGACGACGCGTCATCCCACACGAAGTCGTTCTGAAATGCATTCGCATACGTGATAACGCCCGCAACGGCGATTGCAGCGACGGCAACGCAACGGAACATTGACTCGGGTATCGGGTATCGGGTATCGGGTATCGGGTTAGCGGCCGCGGTTGGTTCTCCGCCAAGAACCACATCCCGTACCGAATACCCAGAACTAGAACTCACCATCGCGGCACTCGCTTTCCGCGGAGCTTGGAGCCAGCTTTTTGTCAGCCCGAGACCCGAAACCCGATACCCGAGCTTACCGGCCAGTCATGACCTCCCAGGTGTCGCCCGGAATCTTGAGGTATTCGAGACGGACGCCCTTCTTGTCGCCGACGATATCGACGAATCGCAAGCCATAGAATTCGTCACCGGGCTTCACCTGCACAGAATAGACCTCCATGCTGGGTCGTAGGGTCACCCGGAGAAACGCGTACGTGTCTTTCTTTTCCTTGTCGTCCACAAAGCCTTGGACAACGACAACGGGCCGGGTCATGTAGAGTTGCGCCCGTTCCTTCAGGCGATTCATCTTCGTGCTGGCGCCGGGCGATAGGATCTCATACGCCTCAATAGCGCCCATGACGACCCGCCACCGTTTCTTGTCGCGCGCCGTGCTGATGATTGTCTCGACGTCGTGGGCGACCATTTCCAGAGCCCGCTTGCCGTTCTCGGTGACTTGGTTCTTGGTTCGCGCTTTTTGCAGGGCGTCCAGAAAAGCTTTCTTGTCCTCTTCCGTGAATGTGCCCATCGGCGGGTCCGCCAGCAGCCCCTGCATCGGCGCCAGGATGGATCTCATCTCTTCGGCGATCTTCTCCGGACTGGGTTCCGGCGCCGGGGGAGGGGTCGGTGGCGGCGGCGGCGCCTGTTCCTGGCACCCCAAACACAGAATCACAGCCAACAAGGCAACGGACCAGCATGTTTTCATGTCCCTAACCCTCACTTTGTCCCAATCTGTGATGGGACCTGCACAGCATCTCTTTCACGGCCCCATCGCCCGAAATGTCTCGCCGGGGATATCAAGGTACTCGAGTGTGATCCCTCGAAGCTTACCGACAAAATCCACAAATCTCAATCCGCAGAATTCCTCGCCCTTGCGTATCTGCAGGTGTTTGATCTCGTTGCTCGGATGGAGCGTGACCTCCACGAAAACGTAGATCTGGCTTTTGTCGTTGTCTTCAAAGAATCCTTTGACCACAACGTCCGGACGGTTCGCGCGCACCTCAGCCCTTTCCCGCAGCCGCGCCATCCGCACGGAGGCCGGAACAAGGACCTCATAGGCTTCGATGCCGCACATCACTGCAGTCCAACGCTCCTGCTTCCAGGCTGCGTCCACGTTGGCGGCGAGGTTGTCCGCGAGTTGGCTCAGCGCGGCCTTCCCGTTCTTCGTTGCCTCATGTTTCACCTTTGCCGATCGCAGGAACGAGATCACTTGCTCACGCGCTTCCGGCGTGAGCTGCGCCGGAGCGCCTGACCCGTCGTGTCCCCAGCCCACCACGTTCGGCACGGGCACCACCAGAGACGTCAAGGGTGATACCCCCTGCTGGAGCTCGCTCAGGATTTGCTCCGTGGTCAATTCCGGCGTCGGTCCCGGCGTCGCGGATGTGGTCTCGCCGTGCTGACCGCACCCGCACATCAGGGCCATAAGCACTAGGGCTGCCTGAACCGTGCGACGGGCCGGACTTTTCAATGGCACGCTATTCACTCATCCGCGATGGTAGCACACGCGCAGGGTTGTATCAATGATCCGCCTGGCCGCACCTCGGCTCCGTATCGCAAGATATTCCAGCCGTCAGTACGTTCGTGGTCATACCAGCACGCGCTTCTTTACGGTGAGGGCATAAATGAGCAGGAATAGCCAGAGCGCCATGTATCCGGCGGCAGCCTGGTACAGGACTTGGTTGAAGCCCGTCGTGAGCATGACGGTCATGGCGTATGTCGCGCCGATCACCGAGGAAAGCGTGCTTATACCGTAGGTTATCGGTACCGCGTTCTCGTGGCCGCCTTGCACGAGGCAGCCGACGGCGTGGGGGTAGAACATGCCCAGGGCGATGCCGACAGGCGCAATGACGATTGCGACCACCAGGAGTTTCGCGAACAGCGGCAACCAGAGCAGGTGGTGGAGCAGGAACTCGAGTGCAAACGGCGAACCGGCCACGAGCCCGGCCACGATCAGCGGGAACAGCGTCATGCCCAGGCGGCCCGCCACGCGCTTATGCGTCAAGCTGCCGATGCCGCTCGTCAGCAGGAAGATGCTGATTACGGAAGCCATACTGACGAGGAGGTTCTGGAGAAAGAGTTCGAGTTTGGCGATGAACACGACCTCCACGAGCATATAGGAGAATCCAGTAAGAAGTAAGTAGACCAGAATGGAGAACGGGGGCCGGCGAGCCCTTGAAAGGCAAGAGGCCGCGATGACCAACAGCGCCAAGCCGCAGATAAGGATCAGCGTCGTGACTTTCACCCAACTCATGTAGTATATGTCGTTCTTCAGTTGCGCCTCCGAGGGCCGCAGGCGATAGTTGGCAAAATCCACTTCGAGCGAATAGGGCCGATCGTCCGTAAGGACTTTCTCATTCGCTTCCGGCGGTGAGAGGACCGTCGCGACGATGGGTTCGTTAGGGGGATTATCGTGGAACGGGGCATATCGGATTTGCTGTTCCGCGGCGGGCGTGAATTTGGATAGGCGCAGTATCTCTTCAGGAGTAAAGGCATCGGACGACACAATGAAGTCGTAAGTGCCGGCCCTGAAACGCCCAAAGACGGAGCTTATCAACACGACATGTTCGGGGAAGTTCGCGACCCCCCGCTGTGCAAATGTCGCTTTCATCGTCTCGACATCGCCGCCCAGCGGCTGGAAATCGAACACAAGGAGCCCATTGGGCTTGAGCGCGTTCAGATACAGGTCGAACGCTTCAACCGTGTAAAGGTACTTTCGCGTGTGTCCGGTCACCGCGACCGAAGTCGGCGCGCTCGATCCCACGAAGATGATATCGTACTTCCTGGTGTTGCGCATCAGAAAACTTCGGCCCTCTTCAATCCGGAAGTCGATGTTCGGAAGTTTGTAGAATTCGGCCAGCCGATAACTTGCCACTTCCGGAGTATCGCGGGCGATGTCGCGACACAGGCCGTTCAGTTCAACCCCTGTTATGTTGGCTTTGCCTCCCGTGAATTCGTTGAACCTGACCATCTCGTTGCCGCACCCCGCGAACATTACCATGATGTCAT
>Ga0315279_10004900_pt1 | contig 17735 bp, 12 predicted proteins | sample YL17G06_20_MG_FD_203694 | JGI IMG/M metagenome (GOLD analysis project Ga0315279, IMG submission 203694) | Sediment microbial communities from Yellowstone Lake, YNP, Wyoming, USA - YL17G06_20 | ecosystem: Environmental > Aquatic > Freshwater > Lake > Sediment | place: USA: Wyoming | collected... | reverse complement strand
CCGCGTCGGTCTCCCCGAGAAGTAGTTGTGGACAGGAGCTGTTAAGCAGGGCCAACCGGCAACCGCAGTCAATTCAGGCTATTACCAGGGGGAACCCGCTTCTGGGGAAAAGGAAGATGCGTCAGGCGGTAGGCAAACACGCCGCGGGCAAGTGTCAGCGCCAGGTCGTCGCCCTCGCGGAGCGGCTGCGTCACTTCCAGCACCTTGCCGGTCTCGTCGATGGCTTCGGCCTGCGCGGGCGCGGCCGCGCGCCACGGCAGCAGCGCCCAGCGCAGGCGAACATCGAATGCCGCGCTTTCCGGCAATGGCGTCAGCGAGACATTCTTGCCGTCCCGGGCCAGGCGCACGGCGCCGGCGGCAGTCAAAGGCCCGATGCTGACGGGGCCGCCCGCGCGGGGGTTCACGTACAGCATGTCGGGCGAGCGCGCCCATTCGACGACCGCGCCGCCCAGCCGCTCCACGACCGCTTCCGCGTTTCCCTTGCCCGCCGGGATGCGCGCGTAAAAGCCGTACTGGGCCAGCGAGTGTCCGGCTACGGTCCAATCGTCGGCGCCGCGGTTCACCCACACTTCCCCGCCGTTGTCCCAGGTGATGTGCTGGCGATGCAGGTTGCCGGCGGCGAACTCCACCGAGCGGATCCGCCGTAGCGCCAGCGCCCGCATCACATCGTGCAACAGCCAGTACTTGCGCACCACGTCGCGCCCGAACGGCGCCCTGACCATCGCCGGGTGCCCCGTCAGCGCTTCGGTGGCCATGTAGTCGTCGCTGTACATGCCGTGCGCGCTGCGGTCCAGCCCGGCGGCATAGCGGGTCTCGTAGCCGGCGCCGTGCAGCACGAAGCGGTCGTGATGGGCGGCGTCGAACCAGGGGATGCGCTCGGCGTCGGCGCAGCGGATGGGCCAGGTGGCCCAGCCGTACTCGCCTGCCGGCGGCACATCGACGCGCAAATGGTTGGTCTGCGCGCCGTCGAGCCAGCCAATCAACTGGTCATGGCCACTCTCGGAAATCTGCGGCGCGTTATTGCCCAGGTAGCGGCGGATCCAGTCGAAGGCCTCACCCCACGTATTGCGGGTGACGATGCGGTGGATGAAACGCCCGTCCGCCGTCCACGAGTCGTACGGCCCCACCGAAGACCAGACGTCGATGAAAAAGGCGGTGGGAGCGAAGCCGTCGCGAATCAGCCGCAGGTTGCGTTCCAGGTAAGGCCGCAGGCGCTCCGTGCTCCAGCGGTAGGATTGCGCCTCGCGGCCCTTGTTGAACCAGGCCTTCACCGGCTGCCCGTCCTTGTGGAACGCGATCTTCTCGTAGGAAAAGCCCTCGGCATCGGGATAAAAGTCGATGTAGTTGTCGTGCGGGGCGAACAGCATCCCGTTCTGCTTGGCCGCGGCCACCAGTTCCTGGAACTCCTCGAAGGTGCCGAGCTTCGGGTTCGGGGGATAGATGTCGGGCAGGCGGTAGTCGTAGCCCCAGCGCTGCCAGTTGTGCCACACGACCAGGGCGTCGCGCAGGCCGTAGCGTGCGGCGCGCCGCAAGGCGGCCGCGCTCTCGCCGTAACGGCCGCCCCAGAGGTCAAACACGAACCGGCCCGCCAGCGAAGCGACTCCGGCAGCGGCCTGCAGCCCGTTGGTCTCGCGCCAGGCGGCAACCGCCTCCCAGACGCTGCCGGCGGGAATGAAGGTGAGGGTTTGTTCGTGCGCCGCGTGCAAGGTGTAGAGGCCGGCGGCCGGATCCACCTCCAGCCGCGTCGGCGGCACATCGACCGCCTGGAGAAGCGACAGGCCGTTGGCGAAATCAAAGCCCACGAACGAGGTGGAGAGCCGGTGGCCATCGAAGCCCAGCGAGAAGGCCTGCGGTTCCTGGAGCACGTTGCCCGCTCCGGCGTAAACCCGGTGCGCGGTCTGGCTCCAGCGCCCGGCGCTCACGTCTTCGAGATAGACGGCCAGCCAGGGCCGGGCCGCCGGCGCGTTTTCCAGCCGGAAGTGAGCGCGGAGGGCGCCCGCCTCGGTCCACAGTTCTCCAACCAGATCAAACCCGCCGGCCCAGCTTTGGAAGCGATGGCGGACGCGATACCGGCCAGCCGCCGCCTCCTCGCGCGCCTCGATCAAAGCGGCCGGAGAGCGCCAATCCTCCAGCGCGTCGTCCAGGACGCGCACGCGAAAGCCATGCAAGAATAGCCTGGCGTTAGCGCGCTCGAAAGCGATCACGGAATCCAGCAGGCCCCGTCGGCCCGGCCAAAGGCGGACTTCCCAGGCTTGCCCACCGCCCTGGACGCGCCCCAGCAGGCGCGAACCGGCCGCGGCGGAAGGCGGAAAGGCCGGCGCAGCGGGCAGCGTGCCGGCCACCACCACCGGCTCGGCCCAGTACGACTGGTCGCAGTTGGTGTCGTTCTTCGGCCCAGGATGAGACTCCAGTTGCAAGCGGATGTCGCGCCCCGCGAAGCGCCCCAGGTCGGCTTCACCCTCCTGCCAGGTCTTGGCGTCGGTGTGGCGCTCGAACAGCACCTCGCCCTCGGCGCCGGCCGGCGCGTCAAAAGCGACCACACGCACCCGGAAGGTCACGCCATCGCTGGGCCGCTCCTTGGGCGGATGGTGATCGCGAATGGCATTGGCGAAACGCAATTTGAGCGGCGCCGATCCGGGCAGCCGCAGGGGGAATTCGACCAGGGCCGTTCCTGCGCGCCCCTGGTTGTATGGGGGATGAATGCCGATGGCTTCCCGCGCGCCGCCGCGGTCTACGCGTAGGCCGAACTGCACGGAGGCGCGCGTCTGCTCTTCGGAACCTTGCCAGCCGGCCGGCATGACCAGCGGCCGGGCGCCGAACACCTGGATCACCGCCCGGCGGGCCGGCAGGCGCCACAAAGCCATGCCCCGGTCGGCCAGCAGTTCCATCGGTTTCCATTCGGCCGCCGATTGGGCGCGCGGCGGGCGCGGCAGCCGCGTTTCCACAATGAGCACGGGATGAGCCACCAGCCTTTGGCCGGCCGCCTCAAACTCGGCAAACACGTGAATCGGGTAGTGAGCGCTGTGGCTGCCCGCCGCCGGCGCAACCGTAAAGGAGTACTGGGCTGCAGCCCGCGGACCGATGGAGAAGCCGATGGCGCCTGGCGGCTCGGCACGCCAGCCGTCGATCAGTTGGACCCGCAATGTGCCCTGCAGCGCGGCATCACCCTTGTTCTCCAGCACCACGGTGATGGGCACCGGGGCGCCAGCCTGTGCGATCACCGCCGGGCCTTCGATCCTCACCGACAGCGGCCCGGCGGTGTCCTCCGGGGGCGAATAGGCGGCCAGGGCCGCGGCTAGAGCAAGCGAGAGCGCAGCCGATATTTGGAAGTGGCGGGGTTGGGCCATGGCAGTCACACGTGCTTTTTAGCACACTTCGTGGCATGTGGGGGCCGCTACAACCTTACGGGTCTGTGATAGTATGGAAAGGGGGACAAGCGAGTAGGTTTGTGGGCCGCTAAGCGCGCCCTGCCAGCGCATTAGTTGGCCGCCGGCATGGCGGCGCGGCGCGGGACCAGGCGGTCGGCGGAGTGGGGTGTGACACGTCCTGTTACAGGCGCCGGGCCGGGCCCGGGTCGGGTTTCCAGAAGAGCCGCGGTACGCATCGCGGCCGGCGTGGCGCTGGCGGTTTTCTCCACCTTCACCCTGGTCCGGGCGGCGACACTCAGCCGTTATCCCTACCTTCAGAATGTGGCTTCCGATCGGGCCACGGTAATGTGGGCGACGCTGGAAAGCGGCTCCGGCACCGTCCGCTATTCCACCGACCAGAAGACGTGGCGCACCGCGGCGGCGCGCATCAGCCCCTTCCTCCCGGCGCAGACCGGCCTGGTATTTGCCTATTACCAGTACGAAGCGGACCTGTCGCCGCTGTCGCCGGCGACCGACTACTACTACCAGATCCTTGTTGACGGCGCGGAAATCGCCGACGGAACCGGAACAACCATTCAGCCGATTCGCTTCCGCACGGCCGGGCCCGGGCCCTTCAATTATCTCGCCTTCGGCGACTCCGGCATCAATTCCACGGAGCAGCGCACGCTGGCGGCGATGATGATGCGCGAGCCGAACATCTCCCTGATCCTCCACACCGGGGATATCGCATATCTCCACGGCACCTTCCAGGAATTCCAGTCGAACCATTTCGACATTTACGGCAGCTCCAGGCCCAGCCTGAACGGGAACCTGATGCGCTCCATCCCGTTTTTCCTGACTCCGGGCAATCACGAGTATTACAACCCCAGCGGTCTGTTCCCCTACCTCTCGTTGTTTTCTCATCCAACAGAGGGGGTGCCGGCGGCCGACGCCGGCCGCTACTATTCGTTCGACTGGGGTAATGCCCACTTCGTCTCGCTCGACACCAACATCACGGATGGGACAGAGCCCAACGAGCCCTGGAAAATCTATGCTCTGACTCCGCTGACCAACGCCATCAACGGCAATGGCGGGATGCTCAAGTGGCTGGACCAGACCCTGGCGGGCAGCCGCAAGTTCTGGCGCATCGTGTTCTTCCACCAGTCGCCCTACGCCGGCGGGCGCAACGCGAGTGATGCGGCGGGCAAGGCCTTCCGCGACCACATCGCACCCATCCTGGAGCATCACGAGGTGCCGCTGGCCATGAACGGCCACGAGCATAGCTACCAGCGCAGCAAGCCCGTCCGCAACAATGTCGCCGTGGGAGCGGGCGAGGGCACCGTCTACATCACCACGGGGGGCGGCGGTTACGGCCTCTATGAGCTGACTCCTCCACCCCCTGTCGGGGACATGACAGCGTACGCCGAATCGGTACACCATTACATGCGGGTGGAGGTGCAGCCCTACCAGATCACGCTGCGCGCCATCCGGATCGATGGGAAGGAAATCGACCGGCTCACGCTGGCGCCGAAGCCGCGCGTCGATGCGGCGGTCAATGCCGCCTCTTTCACTCCGACGCTCTCTCCCGGGGCCTTGTTCAGCATTTTCGGAAGGTATCTGGCCGCCGAGGAGGCCCAAGCGCAAAACCTCCCGCTCCCCACGCAGTTCCCGGGCATGGGCGTGACGTTAAACGGCTACCCCTTGCCGTTGCTGTACGTTTCCAGCACCCAGATCAACGCCCAATTGCCTTTCGATGTGAGGGGCGCGGCGACTCTGCGGGTAACCACACCGAATGGCGTCAGCGAGATTCCGATCAATATTGCCGACGTAGCGCCGGCAATCTTCTTGGTCCCCGCCGAGCAGGGACAGATCCCAGCCGTCATACACGCCAACGGGGTGCTGGTCTCGCTCGCGGCGCCGGCCAGGACGGGCGAGGTGGTCTCGATCTACTTGACGGGGCTGGGACAGGTAAACGGGCAGATTAACTGCGGGCAGGCGGCCCCGGCCTCGCCGCTGCTGACGGTCACCGCGCAGGTGCAGGCGGAAATCGGCAGCGGGTCGCGCCTCACGCCCTCCTATGCCGGCCTGGCGCCTGGTTTCGCCGGCCTCTACCAGGTGAACCTGCAGGTGCCGCCATTGGCCGGCGGCAATTACACCCTCCGTATCATCGCGGCGGGCAGCAGCAGCAATGCGGTCACGCTCGCCGTGGCCTCCGCTTCCCAATAGGCTGTAGGCTGTAGGCCGTAGGCACTAGGCAGTAGCCTGCGGCTGACGGCTCTCAGCGACTGCTTACTGCTTACTGCCTACTGAAAATCCCGGGCGTCGGCAAAGGGCCTCCGGGAATCCGAAAAATCGGGCCGGTAGTAATCGGAAGCGGCCTCTCCCAGCGGCTGGGTCCAGCCGTTCTCAAAGCCCAACTCTTCGATCCATTCCACGACTTGCTCGAATTCGGGCGGCCGGACTTTGCGGCTCAAGAGCGGATACAGGCCGGACCCGGCGGCCTTGTGCGACGGATAGTACTGTGACATCACGCTCAGCGTGACCGAGGTGGACAGCTCGCGCGCAATCCACTCCAGGCTATCGCGCAGGCCGGCCAGGCCGTTGGGCAGCACCAGCAGGCGGATCACCAGGCCGCGGCGCAGCAGGCCGCGCTGGTCGTATATAGCCGCGCCACCCACCTGCCGGTACATTTCCCGGATGGCCGCCCGCGCGCTGGCCACGTAACGGGGCGCCTTGGAATAGCGGCGCGCCGCCTCGTCGTCAGCGTACTTCAAGTCGGGCAGGTAGATGTCGAGCACGCCGTCCAGCAACCGCAGCGCCTCGACGCTGTCATAGGCGTTGGTGTTGTAAACCAGCGGGAGATGGAGGCCGCGCCGGGCCGCGATTTCCACGGCCCGCGCCATCTGCGGCGCGAAATGCGTGGGCGAAACCAGACCGATGTTATGGCAGCCCTGGTCCTGTAACTCGAGCATCATGGCCGCCAGGCGCTCGATGCTCACTTCGTTGGCCGGCCGCTGCCGGAGGTTTTGGCTGATCTGCCAGTTCTGGCAGTAGACGCAGCGCAGGGTGCAGTGGCCGAAGAAAACGTTGCCCGCGCCCCGGGCCTCCCCCCGCGGCAGGTGCGTTCCGCTCAGCGCCGGCTCCTCGCCGAAATGCGGGGCGTAGGAAGAGACGATGGGCAGCCGCCCGGCCACGCACACCTTGGTTTCATCCTCGAGGCGGTTGATGCCGCAGTCCCACGAACAGATTGTGCAGCGGGCCAGCATCTCCTCCAGTTGACCCGCCCGTTCGCTCAGTTCTCCGCTTTCCAGCAGCCTGAGGTATCCCGGCAAGCGCTCCGGCATTGCTCCCATTGTATCAGGCTGGAGGCAGTAGGCAGTAGGCAGTAGGCAGAAAGCAGAAGGCGGAAGGCAGAAGGCGGAAGGCAGAAGGCGGAAGGCAGAAGGCGGAAGGCAGAAGGCGGAAGGCAGAAAGCAGAAGGCCGTCAGCCGACAGCCTACAGCCCACAGCCTACAGCCTACAGCCTACAGCCTAATACAGCGGCGGTTCGCCGGGCGGGCGGGTTTTCCAGCGGCGGTGAATCCACAACCACTGGTCCGGGTGGCCGCGGATGTACCTCTCCAGCACGCTGGTAAACAACTGCGTGTTGGCGGCCACATCGGCCTGGTTGTCCGCGGTGCGGATCAGCTCCAGGGGCGGGTCGAAGCGGATGCGATAGCGCTTGCGGTCGGCGTCCCAGATGGTGAATGCCGGCACCACAGCGGCATCGGTGCGCAGCGCGATTTTCGCCATGCCGGCGGAAGTGCAGGCCAGCCGGCCGAAGAACTCCACGAACACCCCTTCCTGCAAGGAGGCGTTTTGGTCCATCAGGATGCCGACCGTTTCGTTGTTCTTCAGCGCTTCCAGGATGCCCCGCAGGAAGTCGCGCTTCTCGATAATCCGGTTGCCCCCCAGCATCCGGTACCTGTTCACCAGCTCGTTGATGAACGGATTGTCGAGGGCGCGGATCACGATGCACAGCGGGTACCCATAGATGGACTGGGCGAAGGCGCCCAGTTCCCAGGCGCTCAGGTGGGCGGTGAGGAACAGCACGCCGCGGCCACGCCTGACCGCCGCGGCGTAATTCTCGAAGCCGTCGTAGGTCACCGTTCGCGACACATTGGCGCCGGTGTACTCGGGGAAGTGCGCGAATTCGGCCAGCATGCGCCCCAGGCTCAGATAGACGCCCCGGACCAGGCGGCGCCGCTCGGCGGCCGTCAATTGGGGCATCGCCAGGCGCAGGTTGCGATGCGCCACGCGGCGATACCGGGGCACCAGCCAGTAAATCAGGAAAGTGGTGCAAGCGGCCAGCCAGCGGGCCAAAGGCCGCGGCATCCGGCCCAGAAACCCCAAAATGGCATGAGCCAGCGCGGATTCGGCTTTGTGGCGAAGCAAACGGGCATTGTACACTGAACCGGAAGTCTAAGGGCCAAGGTCCAAAGTCCAAGGTCAGGGGGACAGCCGGGACCGCGACTTGTCCTGGCGGGGCGGCGAGGCCAACGCTTGCGAATCCAGCGACCGGGCTTCAGACTCTGAACTTTGGACCTTGGACCTTGGACCTTGGACTTTGGACCACCATGCGTTTCGGCATCTTTCTGTCCGTGGCGGTGTTCTTCCTGTTGTTTTACGGGCTGGGCAGCGTGGGGCTGCTGGGGCCGGACGAGCCGCGCTACGCCCAGGTGGCGCGCGAAATGGCGCGTAGCGGCGACTACATCACTCCCCGCCTCAACCGCGAGCCGTGGCTGGAGAAACCGCCGCTGTATTACTGGCTGGCCGCCGCGTCCTTCCGCCTGTTGGGCGTCAACGAATGGGCGGCGCGGCTGCCGGCCGCCCTATTCGGCGCCGCCTTCCTGCCGCTGTTCGGCTGGGTCGTGGGACGGCTGTATCGCGGGGAAACGTCCCGGTATGCGCTCTTGCTGCTGGCCTCATCGGCCGGATGGTTCTCTTATTCACGGGGAGCCAGCCCGGAAATCCTGTTCACCGCCTCTCTGGCCGGCGCCCTGGCGGTGCTCGCGCTCTGGGTATGGATGGGCCGCGATACCCTGCTCTTCCTTTTCTACGCCTTGCTGGCCCTGGCGGTGCTTTCCAAAGGCCCCACGGCCATCCTGATGGCCGGGCTGGTGCTGTTCGTCTATTGCCTGGCGACGCGGGAATTCCGCTGGCTGCTGCGGGTCCTGGCACCCTGGCCGGTGCTGGTGTTCCTGGTCCTCGCCCTGCCCTGGTACGTCGCGGTTTACGTGCGGAGCGGCGACCGCTTTGTCGAGGACTTCATCATCCGGCAGCATTTCCGCCGCTTCGCCACCGAGGAACTGGCGCACCCGGGACCCTGGTGGTATTACCTGCCGATTTTGGCGGCGCTGGTGTTTCCCTGGACCGCCCACTTATCGCTGATGGTGGCGGAAGCCGTCACCCGCGGATGGAGCGGCCTGCGCAAAGATCCTCGCCGGGTTTTCCTTCTGGCCTGGATCGTGCCGGTGGTGGCTTTCTTTTCTTTGTCGAAGGGCAAGCTGCCCGGATACGTGCTGGTGACGGTGCCCGCGCTGGCCATCTGGATGGGCAACCAACTGAGCACGGTGCGGGCCCGGTGGTTGCGCTGGGTGTTTCTGGCGCAGGCGGCGATGTTCCTGCTGGTGCTGCCGGCGGCGCAGGTGCTGCCGACGGGTCTGGCCGAAGGGGCCCGCGCGGCGCTCCAGGCGCTCAGCCGGCTGCACCCGGACCGCTGGCTGGCCTGGCTGACGACAGCCGGCGCGGTGCTGATCGTCTTTGCCGCCTGGCGCGGCCGCCGGCTGGCCGCCTGCCTGCTGGCCACCGCGCTGATGGCCGCGGCGCTGTCGCGGGTCATCGCGGTCATGGCGCCGGCCGTCGATTCGCTGGCCTCGGCGCGCCCCCTGGCGCGCCTCATCCGCCAGCGCGGAATCCCGCCATCGCAGCTCGTCCTGATGCCCGGCGTCCACCGCACGATCGAGTATGGACTGGGTTTTTATCTGGATTATCCAATGAAACTGGGTACCGCGGGACCCTACCTGGTGACGGCCGACGGCCGCATCGTGCCGGCCGGCCCAAGGCAGGGAAAGTGAAGGGCCCGAGCGGCGACCTTGGACCTGGGACCTGGGACCTGGGACCTGGGACTTCCACTAGGCAAGCCGGCGCTACTGGGCAATACTGGAGGAGGCCATTCATAGCACCCGGCATGGAAATTCTCGACCTGCGACAGCTTCGCGCCCACGACCTGGAACCGTTGCTACAGGAAGAAACTCGTGTCTGGCGCGAGCAGCTCCGCTGGGATTATCGCAACTCCGCCGATTTGATCCGCCGTTTCGTGGATGCCCGGTCGTTGCCCGGCTATGTGGCGCTGGACGACGGCCGCACGGTCGGATACAGCTTTTTCGTTTACGAAGACTGCAAGGGGCTGATCGGCAATCTGTTCGTCTCCCGGCCCTACTGCGGAGCCACCGAGGGCCGGCTGCTCGCCCACGTCATCGAGACCATGCAGGGGACGCCCGGCATTCGCCGCATCGAGGCCCAATTGATGACCTTCTGGGCGGGGGCGCTGGAGCCGGTGTTCCGCCAGGAGCAGTTCGAAGCCTACAGCCGGCTGTTCATGCTGCTGGAGCTGGCGGCGGCGCCGCCGCTACCGGCCCGCGACACCGCCGCGATTCAGTTCCTCCCCTGGGACGAGCGCTACTTCGATGCCGCCGCCGAGCTGATTGTCCGCGCCTACCACAACCACGTGGACAGCCAGATCAACGATCAGTACTGCTCGCCGGCCGGCGCCGTCCGCTTCCTGCGCAACATCATTCATTACCCGGGCTGCGGCACGTTCCAGCGGGCCGGCTCCTTGCTGGCCTTCCAGGGGCCGGCCGGCGGGTTGTGCGGCATGGTTCTCACCTCGGTGGTTGCTCCCGGCGTGGGCCACGTCACCCAGGTGTGCGTGACGCCGGAATTGCAGGGCACCGGAGCCGGGTACGAGTTGATGCGGCGGGGCATCGAATCGTTCCGCGAGTCGGGCTTCACCAGCGTCAGCCTCACCGTTACTTCGGCCAACCGCCAGGCCGTCCGGCTTTACGAACGCATGGGCTTCGGCACGCTGAAAGAATTCTCGGCCTTCGTCTGGAACAAGTAGCGACCCAGGCCGGTGGCGTGCTTTTGCTAATATGACCGAACAGCAAAAACCTGAGATCCCACGGGAGCGGCGGCGCGACCGCCTGCGGCTGGCGATCGCCTATGGGATCGCCGTGGGCGCCCTGCTCTGGGTGTTTCACGGCATCGATGTCCGGGGGTTCTTCAAGTACATTCTGAAGCTGGACTACGCCTGGATCCCGCTGGCCGTCGCCGCCGACGTCGCCACCTACATTTGCCAGGGCTGGCGGTGGAAGCTGCTGCTGCGCCCGGTCGGAAGAATCTCGATCTTCAAGACGACCGAGGCCACCTACGCCGGGCTGTTTGCCAGCGAAGTAGTGCCGCTGCGCTTCGGCGAGCTGGTCCGGGCCTACCTGATCTCCCGCTGGATGCCGGCCGAGTTCTCGGCCGTACTGCCCTCCATCGTGGTGGAGCGGCTGTTTGACGGCATGTGGGTGGCAGTCGGCATCGGCCTGGTGGTCGCCTTCATCCCCGTTCACGGCTGGGCGCATACCGGCGCCGTCATCCTGCTGGTAGGAATCGGCCTGGCCGTCGCCGCCTTTGCCTATGCGGTCTATGCCCGGCGGAGCCGGCTGGCCGACGAAAGAACTGGCCGCTCCATCCATTCCAAGACGCTGCGCACCCTGGTCTCATTCCTGGTGCACATCGCGCAGGGTCTGCGCCAGATCGGACTCAGCCGCGGCGTCTACCTGGCCCTGTTCCTGACCCTGGCCATGCTGCTGCTCCAGGCTCTGGCCTTCTGGTGCCTGGTGCAGGGCTTCCATCTGAAGATCGGGGTGCTGGAGACCGCCGCGGTGTTCATGATCATGCGGCTGGGCACCGCGCTGCCCGGCGCCCCGGCCAACGTGGGCACCTGGCAGGGCTCGGTGGTGTTTGGCCTGAGCACCTTGTTCGGCGTGAGCAAGACCCAGGCGGCGGGCTTCTCCGTGGTGGCCTTCGTGCTGCTCACCGCGCCGCTGTGGATCATCGGCTTTCTGGCGTTTCTGGGAGGCGAGGCCACACTGCTGGAAATTCGCAAGGAAATCGAGCGGCTGATGGAACACCACGGCCGCAGGCATTAGTATCAAGTTTCAAGTTTGAAGTCTGAAGTTTAGAGACAGCGCCCACCACTTCCCAACCCAGTCTCCTTGTCGCCGGCTCGCTCACCCCTGTGCTTCCAGCGGCTACATCTCGCGGCGGCCTTCCAGGGCCTTGGTCATCGTCACTTCGTCGGCGTAATCCAGGTCGCTGCCCACCGGAATCCCCATGGCGATGCGGCTGACGCGAACACCCAGCGGCTTCAGCAGTTTCGAGAGATACACCGCGGTCGCTTCGCCTTCCACATTGGGGTTGGTGGCCAGGATGATCTCCTCGATCACGCCTGCCTTCATCCGTTCCAGCAGGCCCTTGATTTTCAGTTGGTCCGGGCCTATGCCGGACAGCGGCGAAAGCGCGCCCAGCAGGACATGGTAGCAGCCGTTGTACTGCCGGGTCTTTTCGATGGTGACAATGTTGTGCGGCTGCTGAACCACGCAGATCAGCTTTGCATCGCGGGTGGGGTCCGAGCAGTATTGGCAGGGGTCCACATCCGTAATGTTGTTGCACACCGAGCAGTAGCCGATCTTCTCTTTCACATCCAGCAGGGCCTCGGCCAGCACCCCGGTTTCTTCTTTCGACCAGTTGTTCAGGATGTGAAAGGCCATGCGCTCGGCCGATTTCTGGCCGATGCCGGGCCAGCGCTTCAACTGTTGGATGAGCCGGGTGATCGGCTCGGCGTAATCAGGCATAATCAGGTGCCGGGCGTCAGGCGCCAGGTGCCAGGTCAGAATACTCCCGGGATGCCGAGGCCGCCGGTCAGGGCGCCGACCTTCGATTGCAGTTCCTCGTCCACCTTCCTGGCACACTCGTTGACAGCGGCGACGATCAGGTCCTGGAGCATTTCCACATCCGCGTCCTTGAAGGCTTCGGGATCGATTCTAATCTCGAGCAATTGCTTTTGGCCGTTCATGCGGGCCTGCACCATGCCGCCCCCGGAGGCCGCCTCGACGCGCAGCTCTTCCATCTGTTTCTGCATCTGCTCCTGCATCTGGCGGACCTGGTTCATCATCTGCTGAAGATTTCGCATCGGTTCGCTCTCCTCGCCCCGTCAGAAGCGGTCTTATGACCATTTCGGATCGTGGATTGCGGATTGCGGATTTCGAGCACCGCGATGTTTGAAATCCGCAATTCCCACACGGTGAAGCAACTCGTCAGACAGTACACCAGAGCCCGCAGCCTATTCCTTTCGCCGCAGGTCTCGCACCTCGATCACCTCGGCGTTCAGAAGGCGGATCATCTCCGCCACCTGGGGATGGTCGCGGGCGCGGTCCAAACCCGAGGCCGGCTGGCCGGCAGCGGCTCCGGCGCTGTCCGCCGCGCCATGGCCGGCCGCGGCGGTCTCCACCGACAAGCGGAAGCTGACCGGGCGCCCGAGCAACTCGCAGCAAAGCTGGCGCACCAGAGTCTGGTCGTCGCGGCTGATGATGCGCTGTACGCCATTGTCGGGCGGAAAGCGGGCCGTCACTTCGGTGTCGCCCACCTGCCAGCTCGTGGCCTGCTCGAGGTTGATGGCGAGCATGTACTTGGCCATCTGCTCCAGCCGAATCAGCAACTGGCCGGGGACCGGATCGGCGGGCGCTGCCGGGGCGGCGGAGGGCGCCGGCGGGGCCGCTGAGGAGTCGTCCGGCGCCGCCGGCTGGCCGCGTTTGCGGGCCACATCGGCTTCCAACGGCGTTGGCCCGGAGCGGCGCATTCCGCCGCGCGGGGGCGCGCCCGGCCCGCCTTCGTCCCGCGCCAGAAGCTCCTCAATGGGCACCAGCCGGCGGGCATGCACCAGCTTCAACAGGCCCAACTCGGTGTGAAACCGCGGCGCGGGCGAGTGGTGCAGTTCCGCATAGAGCGAGAGAGAAAGCTGCAGGAGCCGGGTCAGGTCGTCTTCGCTGAACTGGCGGGCGGCAGCAGCCAACCGTTCTCGCTGGGCCAGCGGCGCTTCCACCAGGCCGCCGGCCACCCCCGCCGTGCGCACCACCAGCAGGTTGCGGAGATGCCGCACCAGCTCCCGGCAGAAGTTCCGTAAATCGTGGCCCTCGCCCACCAGGCGGTCCACGACCTCCAGCATGCGGTCGCTGGATCCCGCCACCACGGCCGCCGCCACTTCTTCCAGTACCTCGCTGCTGACCACGCCGAGCAGGTTGCGGATCGTGGCTCCATCCAGCACCCGCCCGCAGCAGGCGATGGCTTGGTCCAGCGCCGAGAGCGCGTCCCGCAGGCTGCCCTCGGCCGCGTGGGCCATGACCGCCAGCGCGTCGTCGGTGGCTTCGATGCCTTCCTCGGCGCAAATGCGCCGCAGTTGCGACATGGTCTGCTCGAACCCCAGGTTGTGAAAACGGAACGACTGGCAGCGGGAAACGATGGTGGCGGGGATGGCATGCGAGGCCGTGGTGCAAAACACGAACAGCACGTTGCCGGGCGGCTCTTCCAGCGTCTTCAACAGGGCGTTCCAGGCGTCGCGCGTGATCTGGTGCGCTTCGTCCACGATATAGATCTTGTAGCGGTCACGGGCCGGGGCGTACCGCACGTTCTCCCGCAGGGTCCGGATTTCATCGATGCCCCGGTTCGACGCCGCATCGATCTCGATGACATCCACCGAATTGCCGGCCGCAATCTCGCGGCAGGAGGGGCACTCCCCGCAGGCCTCCGCCGCCGGTCCCCGCACGCAGTTCAGGGCCCTGGCCAGCAGCCGGGCCGTCGTGGTCTTTCCCGTGCCGCGCTGTCCCGAGAAGATGTAGCCGTGGGGGATCCGGTTCTGCTCGATGGCGTGCCGCAGCGTCTGCTTGATGTGCTCCTGGCTGACGACTTCGGCGAAGGTTTGCGGCCGGTATTTGCGGGCGATGACGGTATACATAGGTCCAAGGTCCAAGGTCCAAAGGTCCAAGGTCCCAATAATAGCTGACTTTGGACCCTGGACCTTGGACTTTGGACCATCTTCACCGGGTGTGGTGCTGCTTCTCGCGAATGGCCACGCCGAAGGATTGTCCCATGAACTGCACCCCCTGGAACACCGTGCCCTCCACGCCCACCTGGGCGCCTCGCGCCGGCACCCCACGGCTGCTGATCACCCAGATGCTGCCGGTCCCGTCGGACAACTGGTAGGCCCCATGTCCCGCGGCCCCCATGCTGGTGGTTACGGTTCCGGAAACCCGGACCGTCTTGTTTACCCAGCGCGAAGGATCGTTCACCACCGAACTGATCTTCACCGTCTCGCAAGCCACCAGAACCAAGCTCAGCACCACGAGGGCTGAAACCGCGATCTTACGCTTCATGTCGTCCTCCCGATCCGCGGAGCGCGGGATAGCAGGTGCGGCCCTGGTGGCCGCTCGGCCGTATGGGACGGGATGGAGCCATTTGCCGGGGAACAAAAGGGATGTCATTGCCAGACTTCGGGCACCCCCGCGGCACACCGGAGGTCCCACTACCGTTGCTCCCTTCCGGGCCTGGCGGGGTTTGCGGGTTCCGGTTGCACGGGACCCGAAGCCTGACAAGACCTCATCTTAGCATGCCGGCCTGCCCGGCGCTACCACCCGCGTCCCGGAGCGTATCCCTGCTCCGCGCTGCGCGGTTGCTTCATTTGCGCACATGCTAAATACGTGGCCTGAGGGGTGGCAGGTTGCAGGTTTCAGGGGGCAGGGCCGGCTACTCCGAAGAAAAGTTCCTCATCCCGGGAGCCATTTCCCTAAGAAACTTCTCAGCGAACCGCCGCAGTCGCCGGTTTTCCGAGCGGCTGTGGCGCACCGCGGCCAGATAGGGCAGTACCATGGCCGGCAGCAGCGCCACGCTGATGCCCAGGTTTCGCACCCGCTTCCACAGCGAAAACTCGCCGGAATTGATGTTGACGATGTACGGGTAGTAGCGCAGGACCACGCCATAGATGTCGCCGGCGAGCTGCCATTGGCTGCAGTGCCGCCCGGTCACCTGAGTGCGTCCGTCGCGAATGGCCTGAAGAAACTGTTCTTTGCTGCGGGCCTCTCCCGCCACCGTGTAGGTGCGGCCGATGCGGCGCAAGGTGTGGGCATCGCTGCCGCCGATCCGCGCCAGGCGCTTGCCCTGGCGTTCCATGTGCCCCAGCAACTGGGAGATGAACAGGTTGTGGACACGCTGCATCGACCCGTTCTGTTCCTCAAACACGTCGAACAGCTCGGCCATCTGCTCCATGTACTGCCGCAGTCGCTCGCCCCGCTCGAAGTTGTGGAAGAAATGGTTCAAGGCGAACAGAATGCCCTGCGAGCGCAAGTACCCCACAAGCTCGCGCACGTCGCCGCGCAGCTTCTGGATGTCGCGGTGCTGGCTCTCGGTGATGTCGTAAACGCCGATGTGAATCTGGTGCCGGAAATCCGGCAGGTAGGCGCTGACTTCCTCGCCAATGATGAAATCGCCGGCCGGCCGGCGCTGGAGCAGATCCAGGCAGCCGTCGATGGAATCGTGGTCGGTGATGGTGACCAGGTCCATGCCGCGCTTCTTGGCGGTGCGGTAGATGGCCAGCGGCGAGGAGTAGGAATCGCGGCAGCGCAGCAGGCGCAGGTGCCGGGCGGTGCCCGAGTAATAGGAATGCACGTGAAGATCCGCTCGATACATGTCGCCCGCCACCCGGATAAGCGAGAATGATATAGTAAACCACTTCGCTGGCAAAGGATGAATTCACCATACAGACACAGAGAATGCAGAGAAACTCTATGGATTCTCTGTGTCCTCTGTGCCTCTGTGGTGGGTATTTCCGCCGAGGAGGTTCGCTACACCGTTTCGCTGGCCAATCCGGACAGGCATTACCTCGGTGTCACGATGGAGCTGGATTCCGGCGCCGCGCGCCAAGTCGTGGCCCGCATGCCGGCCTGGAACGCGCTCTACCAGGTTCGTGATTTCGGACAGTATGTGAGCGAGGTGGGGGCCACCACCGGCGGCGGCGCCCCGGCGGCCGTGGAGAAAATCGACAAGGGAAGCTGGCGCATCACGCTTCCGGCCGCCGGCCCGCTGCGCATTCGCTATCGCGTCTACGCCGACCAGGCGGGGCCGTTCGGCGCGCAGCTCGACGCCCAGCACGCCTTCCTCAATCCCGCTCAAATCCTGATGTACACCGACGCGCAGCGCGCGCAAGCGGCCGAAGTGCGCCTGGCGGACCTGCCGCCGCGGTGGAAGGTCGCCAGCGCGCTGCCGGAAAAGGACGGCGTCTGGCTGGCGCGCAACTACGATCACCTGGCCGACTCCCCCTTCGAGATTTCCGATTTTCAGGAGACCGGTTTTTCGGCCGGCGGCGGCAATTACCGCATCGTGGTCCATGCCGCGCGCGACGCCTTTTCGATGGCCGAAATTCGCGCCGCGGTCGAAAAGATCGTGACCGCGGAGACCGCCTTGATGCGCGACGTTCCGTTCCCTGGCTTCACTTTCATCTATCACTTCCGGGAGGGCGGCGGCGGAGCCATGGAGCATGCCGAATCCACCGCCATCGACAGCGGGCCGGTGGAGAATCCCGCCGGCCTCCGCGGCCTGGAAAGCGTCACCGCCCACGAATTCTTCCACCTCTGGAACGTGAAACGCATCCGCCCCTGCTCGCTGGTTCCCGTGGATTACCAGCGCGAGCAGTACACCCGCGCGCTGTGGTTCAGCGAAGGAGTGACCTCGACCTACGGCACGTACACCTTGCTGCGCGCCGGCCTGATGACCCGCGACGAATTCCTGCAGCACCTGGGCCGCCAAATCCGGGATTACGAGAGCCGTCCGGCGCGGCTGTTCCAGAGCGCCGAGGAATCCAGCCTCGACGCCTGGCTGGAGAAATACCCTTACTACGGCGGCGCGAACCGCAGCGTCTCCTATTACCTGAGCGGCGAACTCATCGGCTTCCTGCTCGACCTCCACATGCGGCAGGTCTCGGAGAATCGGGCGGGCCTCGACGATCTTCTGCGCTACCTCAACGAAAACTACGCGAAAAAGGACAGGTGCTTTGACGAGCGCGCGGACCTTCAGGAAGCTGCCGAGAAGCTGACGGGCCGGCCCCTCGGCCCGGTGTTGGCCCAGTTGGCGCAAACCGCGCAGCCCATCCAGTGGGATTCCTATCTGCGCGCGGCCGGGCTGGCGTTGCTGAAGCAGGAGCGCATGGTGGCGGCGCCGGGGTTCTCGGCCTGGCGCGCACCCGGCCGCGGC
>Ga0315279_10004899_pt1 | contig 17739 bp, 8 predicted proteins | sample YL17G06_20_MG_FD_203694 | JGI IMG/M metagenome (GOLD analysis project Ga0315279, IMG submission 203694) | Sediment microbial communities from Yellowstone Lake, YNP, Wyoming, USA - YL17G06_20 | ecosystem: Environmental > Aquatic > Freshwater > Lake > Sediment | place: USA: Wyoming | collected... | reverse complement strand
GCCAGGGGGGGCGAGGCCGCCCGCCCCACCAATCCTGGCGCATTAGCTACGCGCGGACCAATAGGAAGAACGCCGAGAACATCGCCTTCGACATCGTCCAGGACAAAGGCGTTACCAGCGGCAAGAACTGCTGCCGCGTCACCGGCAAGCAAGGCGCGGATTTTTCGGTGTTCTTCATAACCGGCGACAAGGCGAAGGGCTGGGACAACTATGAGTTCTTCGCCATGGACGTGTTCTCGGAACGGGCCGAGCAGATACGGTTGGTCGTTGAGTTGTGGGACAACGCCTCGGTCAACTACGCCACGCGCTGCACTTTTGAGGCCGGAAAGGTTCACGTTGGCGCCAACAAGTTCCTCGTGCGCATTGACCGCGCCAAGCGCAACAACAAGGAAGGCTCGGAGTGGGACGAACTCGAAGCCAAGGACAAGATTGACCGCGCCAATCTGAAAATGGTGAAGCTGTTCTTCACTCCGTTCAAAGATGGCGGCGACACGGTCCTGTGGGTTGACAGAATCCGCCTGCTGCAGGAAGACGCGGCGGGCGGAAAACTCCAGGTGGCCCTGCCGCCCGGCGCGAAGGCCTACGCCTTCGGGAGCAAGTCCCACGCGACGCCTGGCTTTGAGTGGATTGGCTTCGAAGACCCTCTCCCGGGCGTCACGGAAAAGACGCTGCGCAGCGTCAAGAACGTCATTGGCGTGGGCATGGTTGAGGCCGGCAAGTCGTGGCCCGACCCGCTGACGGGCAACGGCATCGCCTGCGTGTCCGGCGACTTCACCTTCACCGCGGAAGTCCCGAACGGCGACTATTGGGTGTGGCTCAGCGCCGGCAAGCTCTTCAATCCGCAGACGCGTTCGCTGCCCTATCTGCTGCGAGTCGGCGGCCAGGCGCTTGACGATGAGAAGCTGAGCGAGCAGGAGTTCTACGGCGAGAAGGGCATCTTCCGCCACCTGCGCACGCAGTACTCGCAGAGGCCCGACGCGCTGTGGCTGGACTATGCCGAACCCGAGGCGCCCGAGTACACGCTCAAGGTCACGGTGAAGGATGGCGCGCTGCCCGTGCATGTCTGCAACCACCGGCTTTCCGCGCTGGTCCTCGTCCCCGCGCAGGACGAGGCGGCGTTCAAGAAGCTGTGCGCTGACATCCGCGAGCAGCGCATCAAGTACTTCAACAACAACATCTACCTGGAGAGCCGGCCTGCGCCCAAGCCCCAAGAAGGCGACGGCGCGTATACGTTGTGGGCGCCCAAGGCGTCCAGCATCATCAGGCCCGAGACCGCGCCGGCGCCTGCCGAACGGACCACGGCAAAACTCGATGCCGCCGGCGCGCGCGGGCAGCGCGTGATCCTGCGCGTGTGCGTGACGGCGTGGCAGGACCTTGGCCAAGGAGACATTGAGCTCTCCGATCTCAAAGGCCCGGGAACGATCCCGGCGGCGAATTGCCGGCGCTACTACCAGAACTACCGCGTCCAGGACACCGGCGTGGAAGAAATGGCACTGCTGCCCTGGACGAAGATTCGTTTTGAAGCAGGCACAACCTGGGCGTACTGGCTGTGGCTTAAAATCCCGGACGATGCAGCCGGCGGGATGTACACCGGCAGCGTCACGTTCAAGCCTGGCCAGGGCGGGAGCAAGACGCTGCCCGTGACTCTCGAAGTTTACCCGTTTTCGCTCGACGACAAGCTGCCCGCCAGTTTCGGCATGTACTACAGCCCGTGGGATTTCACGCCGTCGGCGGAGAGCGGCGTGAAGCCGAACGACTTCAAGATCAAACTGGCCAAGGAGCAGTTTCAATTCATGCGCGAGATCGGCTTCAACAGCACCACGCTCCCGCCGCCGTTCGTCTACGAAGGCGCTCTGCGCACTGAACGCGCCCAGCCGTACTGGACCGCGGCCAAGGAATTCGGCTTCGGACGCCAGCCGGACCAACTGCTGATGACCTCGTCGCTGGGGCTGGCGCGGCGCATCGCCAGGGACATCTTCATGGACCAGGACGCCGCGCTGGGGCCCGCCTACGTTGACCGGCATCCGGGGATCGAGTTCACGCTGCCGAGCTTCCACCAGGCGTACCTGAACATCATGCGGCAGTATCACAAGTGGATCGAGTCGTTCGGCTTGCCAGTGGCGATGGAAGTGGTGGACGAGCCGCGCGAGATGCCCAACCCGTGGAACAGGCGGCGCGATGAGACAATCCGCTATGCCGACTGGCTGCACGAAGCCGGGTTCAAGACGTTCGTTACGTTCATGGCCGACACCAACCAAGGTAAAGACTACACGCCCATCGTGGACCACGTGGACGTGGTTTCCGTGCACGCCTGGGAACAATCGGCCAAGCTGATCGCCCGCGCCGCGGCGTCGAACAAGACGCTGTGGATTTACAACACGGGCATGGACCGCTTCTCGTGGGGTTTCTACAACTGGCGGATGAACTCCAAGGGCCGCTGGGAATGGCATTTCTGTTCCCCGGACTCCCCGACTGTCGAAGGCTACCCCAATCCGGATGAGTGGTTTACGCCGTTCACCGGCCGCACAGCGTACACACTGCATGCGCCGTATTTTGATTTCCCCGGCGGCATGCTTTTCAAGTCCGCCTACTTCGGTGTCGCGGAAGGAATCGGCGATTGCGCCTACATCCACACCCTCGAACGCGCCATCGAAGCCGCCAAGTCCGACGCTGCGAAAGCCAAGGCAGCCGCTGACGCCGCCGCGTTTCTCGCCTCGCTGAAGAAGGCGATCCCGCAGTTTGCCAAGATCAAGAACATGTCCTCAGCCGACGCCGGCGCGCTGGTCGGCGCTGGCATGGATACGCCCGTCGCCGAGATGGCCGAGCCCTGGCGCAGGAAGATAGCACAATTCCTGGTACAGCTCGCGAAGTAGCTTGTGCCACGGATGTGGCCGCGCCGGCTGTTTGGCGCGGCCTCATCCGTGCCAGCCGCGGGGAGCTAAGGATTTGCCGCCGCGTTGCGGCGGCATATCCGTGGCACAAGCGGATCCTGCTGGTGTACTTAGCCAAGAGGAGGCAATCCCCATGAAATCCTATCAGCAAGTTCCTCGTGCCCTCACGCTATCCCTCCTTCTGGCCGTGCTTGGCGCGCACGCCGCACGGGCGGAGGCCCAGCCAGCGCCGGGGTTGGACGTCAAGCTCACTCAGAACTTGCAGAGCTTGCCGCCGTATGAGGTTCTCGAACTCATTTTCCAGCACGACCAGCGCTACGCCAACCCGTTCTTTGACGTGAGCATCGAGGTGAATTTCACCTCGCCCGGCGGACGGCAGGTGCGCGTGGGGGGCTTCCACTACGGTTCCCTTGACAAGCCCAAAATAGACGTCAAAGCCGACGCTAAGGGACGCAAGTCCGCCACCTACATCTTTGAGCGCCAGAACATCTGGAAGGCCCGTTTCGCGCCCGCCGAAGCCGGCCACTGGACCTATAGCTTTGTCTTTTCCAACACCCAAGGCGCGAAGGCAACAGGAGCCGGCGCATTCGACTGCGTGCCCGATCCGCGCCATCCCAACCCAGGCTTTGTGCGCCAGCACCCGGCCAATCCTTTCCGCTGGGTTTTCGATGACGGCAGCCTGTACTTCCCGATCGGGCTGCAGGACGGCGTCTTTGACGGCCAGGGCGTCGGCTCGGTGATCGCACAGCATGCCATGGACGGCGGTTTCCGGCCCGACCGCGAAGGCAGGCCGGAGTTGCCGCCCGGCGACATGTTCAAGATCGCCCCGGCCAAGCAGGTGACCGGTGAGGAGTACTTCGACATATTTGGCAAGGCTGGCTTCAACCTCCTCCGCTTCTCGCAGCAGAACTTCTCGTTGGTGCTCTACAAGGACCTGGACCATTACCTGGTGCAGGAGCCGGCGATGATAGACGAACTCCTGCTCTGCGTGCGCCGCCACGGCTTCCGCGTGTTCTACGGCTTCTTCGGCTACCAGCCGGTGTTTAACGACCACCCCGAGAACGCCGAGGGCATGGAAAAGGTGAAACGCTTCGTCAAGTACAGCGTGGATCGCTGGGGGGCCTACGTGGATTTCTGGGAGTTCCTCAATGAGCAGAAGGCCGTTGCCGGCTGGTATGAGATCATGTCGCCATACTTGCGCTCGATTGATCCCTACCGGCACCCCATCACCACGAGCTGGGAGCATCCTGAGCTGCCTGGCATAGAGATCAACGCGCCGCACTGGTATGCAGGCATTGCCGACCAGCTCAACTGCGATCGCCAGACCGTCGGGCAGGCTGCCAACTATAAGAAATTCGGCAAGCCGGTGATCGTCGGCGAGCATGGCAACCATGCCAGCAAGGAGGAATTGAAGACTCCGGGCATCGGCGGCGTGTGGGATCCGGGCTCCGCCGTCCGCATGCGCATCCGCAACTGGACCGCTCTGTTCCAGGAGATCGCCTTCATCTTCTGGCACACCGGCTACGCGAAGGACGGGCACTTCATGAATATCTATCTCGGCCCCGAGGAGCGCCAGTATGTGCAGGTGATGCAGACCTTCGCCTACCGTCTTGACAAGGACGTGCGCATGGTGTCTGCGACCGTTCCCGACCCCAAGAGCGTGCGCGCCTACGGCCTGGCCTCTACCCAGCGGGCCGGAGTGTACCTGCACCACTTCGCGAGCCACACCGATGCGGTCCACGGCCTGACCGTGACGCTGGAAGTGCCCAAGGCGGCGCGCGGGTACTGGTTCGCCCCCGAGACCGGCGCGCTCCTGGGCCGCTTCGAAGCCGGCGCAGGCAAGCAGACCTTCACGGCGCCGGACTTCACGATTGACCTAGCCCTGCTGATCACGCCTGACCCGGTCCAGGCGCCGTGATGAAGCTCTTGGCTCCTGGCTCTTGGCTCTTAGGTACGACGCGGCGCGAAAATTCCAAGAGCCAAGAGTTGTTTCAAGTGGTCACTTGTTTCTGCTGAGCGGCGGAGCAGAATAGTGCTTGTTCTTTACGTTGGTGAGCCCAGGGGGAGCCGTGCAAATGGTTCTTTGCAGACGCGGTGCCCGGCAGAAGCTCTTTCACTTGCCCTGGCTTGCACTGTTCGGGTTGGCGCTGGGGCTACTGCAACCCGCTTCTCTCGCCGCGGCCGTCGCTCCGCAGTTCGCTCCGCTTGAAGTCACTTTTTCAGGCCAGGCCGCGCCGCCGCCGAGTTCGTCCGTTTGCGGCTTCTCACTGGTGGCAAGTCCCGCTGGACCGCAGATCGCCTTCATGTCGCGGCCGCCACAGTGCGTCATTGCCATACGCAAGGGCGAACAGGTCTGCATCACTATTGCCGTGCAGGGCGCTGCGGGGCCGCAGGTAAGAGCGGTTGCGGCGGAAGCGCTGCTGCTCGCGGGCCCCGGCGCCACGGTCGTCCTCGCAGTTGGTGAGAAGGAGTCGCGCCAGACCCTCACCGCCCCTCACCCTCCCCTCTCCCCAGGGGGGAGAGGGGAGGGTGAGGGGGGCGGCGCGCCGCTTGCCCTCTCTTTGTCCGCAACGGGGAACCAGATTCGCCTCGCCGTCAGCGACAGCGGCGGCGACACGGCTCTGCGCCTTCGCGGACTGCGCTTGAAGAGCGGCGACGACTGGTGCGATGTTCCGTTGTCGCTGCCTGTTGCAGGGCGGGGACAGACAGCCAATTTCCAAAGGGCCGGAAATTGGTGTCAGTCCCCGCCTGTGCTGCCTCCGTACCGTGCGGCCATTGAAACGGCCCTGATCGAATGGGACTGGCGCATGCAGGACGGCATTGGCACCGAACGCGAAGCCAGCACGTATGCCGCCGCGATTGAGCAGACGCTGGAGTGCGGCGGCCGCCTCATTGCCGATCTCCGGGCAACGGGTGTGGAGCTGCTCGAACAGGCGCGACGGTGGGACGAGTTGCGCCGGCGCTGCGAGCAGCTCAAGGCCGCCCCCCTCACCCTCCCCTCTCCCCAGGGGGGAGAGGGGAGGGTGAGGGGGGGACAACCGGAGTGGGAGGATCTTTGGCGGCTCGTGCACGCGCTGCGGCGCCGGATAGCCTTCGCCAATCCGCTGGCCAAAGGCGCGCCCCTGGCCTTCGTCAAACAGGTTCCCGGCGCCTTCAGCCATCAGCTCACCCAGTACTACGGCCGGTACGCCAAGCCTGGCGGGGGCGTTTTCGTGCTCGAACGTCCCGGCGAGACGATGCAGTGCCGCTCACTGACTGCCGGGGCGCTGAAAGAAGGCAGTTGCCAGCACCTCGACGTCTCGTACGACGCGGACAGACTGCTCTTTTCCTACTGCGAGTGCGACACGGCGCCTGCCAACAGCATCGCCGGACAGCAGGGCCGGTACTACAATCTCTATGAGATCGCCGCCGACGGCTCAGGCCTGCGGCAGCTCACGGCCGGTCCCTACAACGACTTTGCCCCGCGTTACCTGCCCGATGACGGGATCGTCTTCATCTCCACGCGGCGCGGCGGCTGGCATCGCTGCGGCAATCCCGGCTGTGAGAATTACACTCTGGCCATGGCCGGCCCCGGCGGCGCCAACCCGCACCCCGTCTCTTGCCATGAGACTCAAGAGTGGGACCCGGCGTTGCTCTCCGACGGCCGCATCATCTATTGCCGCTGGGATTACGTGGACCGGCACGCCGTGTACTATGAGCAGCTCTGGACCGTGCGCACTGACGGCAGCAATCCCGTTGCCTTCTACGGCAACAACACCTTCAACCCCGTGGGCACTTGGGAACCGCGCGCCGTGCCCGGCTCGCATCGCGTCATGGCTACCGCGGCCGCGCACCACGCCATGACGGCCGGCTCCATCATCCTGGTTGATCCCAGACGCGGCCAGGACGGCCTGGAGCCCCTCACGCGGCTCACCCCCGACGCGCTTTTCCCGGAGAGCGAGGCGCTGTTGGCGCCCCAATGGCGCGGCGCTGTGCCTGTCGAGGCGCCCCCGCCTTCCGTCGCGGCCCGCCGCTGGCCGGGCCACTGCTATCGCAGCCCCTTCCCGCTCAGCGAGACGTACTTCCTGGCCGCGTACAGCTTCGACATGCTGGTCGGCGAACCGAAAGCGAATGCGCCCAACATGTTCGGGCTGTATCTGGTTGATGCCTTTGGCAACAAGGAACTGCTCTTCCGCGATCTGAACATTGCCAGCGTCTGGCCTGTGCTGCTCCAGCCCCGTCAGCGCCCGCCTACCGTTGACAGGCCGGCCGCGTTCATCCCTCCCTCTCCCCAGCGGGGAGAGGGTGGGGTGAGGGGGCAAGGCGAAGGCTTGTGCTTCGTGCAGAATGTGTACGCGGCCAGCCCGGCCTTGCCGCCGCAGTCTGTCAAGCGGCTCCGTATCGTACAGGTCCTGCCCAAGAGCACGCCGGGGATCAACAACCCGGCAGTGGGGCTGGCCAACGCTTCGCCCGGCAGGCAGGTGCTGGGCAGCGTGCCCGTTGAACCGGACGGTTCGGCCTTCTTCCGCGCTCCGGCCGGCGTGGCGCTGTCGTTCCAGGCGCTTGATGAGCGCGGCCAGGCCGTGCAGGTGATGCGCTCGCTCACATACCTGCAGAACGGCGAAGCAGCGGCGTGCGTCGGCTGCCATGAGCATCGCCTGACCGCTCCGCCTCTGAGCGCCCGGAGGCCAGCGGCTCTGGCGCGTGAGCCGTCCGCCATTACGCCGGGTCCCGACGGCTCCAAGCCGCTCTCCTATCCTATCCTGGTGCAACCGGTGCTGGACAAGCAGTGTGTCCGCTGCCACAGCCACGAGAACCCGAAAGGCAACGTGGTGCTCAGTGGTGAGCCCAAGGGGCATTACACGGTCAGCTACAGTGCGCTGGCTCCTTTCGTGCCGTTCTCACAATGGACCGGCGGCGATTTCCGCAAGACCAACAGCGAGCCGCTGGCCCTTCCGGGATTCTTCGGCGCCCGCGGCAGCAAGTTCATGCAGAAGCTCCTGGCGGGCCACGAAGACGTAAAGCTGACCGCCGACGACATCGAACGCCTCGCGACCTGGATGGACGCCAACGCCCTGTTCTACGGGACCTTCGATCCGGCCGACCAGGCCCGCCAGTTGCGCGGCCAGCGCATCGAAGGCCCGAAACTGCAATGACCCGCCGTTAATGCAAAGTTGAACCATTCGCAGCGGCGTCCCAAGATGAAGGATCCGAAGGACCGGCGGCCATGCTTCACACTGGCGCGCGTCCGGAAAGCTTGGTGCATGCCGCCAAAACTATCCTCGCCGCGCTTGGACGGCTGCTCAATGGGTAGTCAGTAGCCAGTAGTCCGTGGTCGGGGAGTGCTGGGTGGTGGGTGGTGAGCGGGGGGAATGCCATGCGACACTATTCGATGCGTGCCCGTGGGCGCGGGTGGCCTGGGACGATTCTGCTCGGAGCGGTCTTGATCGCAGGCACGGGCGCAGGAGGGGAGGAGGCGGCAATGCGGGAGGATGTGCGAACACTGGCCGGCTCGTGGCTCCTCGCTACCGACCCCGGCAACAGGGGCCGCGAGGAACGCTGGTTTGAGCGCGCCCGCCCCGAGGCGAAGGAAGCGCCCGTGCCAGGCGTGATACAGCAGGTTTTCCCGAACTATCACGGCGTGGCGTGGTACTGGCACACGTTTCGAGTGGCGCAAGCGCCGGCCACGGGCGGCGGCCGCATTCTGCTGCGTTTCGGCGCGGTTGACTACCTGGCCGATGTATGGCTCAACGGAACGCACGCCGGCTCATACGAAGGCGGCGAGACACCATTCGAGTTCGATGTCACCAGCGCGATCAAGGCCGACGGCGCCAACCTGTTGGCCGTCCGCGTGCTGAACCCGACGACCAAGGCGATTGACGGTTACGTCCTTAATCAGACGCCGCACCGCAACAAGGTGGTGCCGCCAAAGTGCGGGAGCGCGTTTAACAGCGGCGGCATCATGTACCCCGTCGAGCTGCGATTTGTGCCCGCCGTTTACATTACGGACCTGTTCGCTCGTCCCGACGTCAAGACAGGAACCATCGCTCTCACGCTGACGGTCCGTAACAGCGGACCGGCGGTCACGGCTGGGGCCATGGCGCTGAGCGTCGCGCCATCCGCCGCCGGCGATGTCTTGCGGAATCTGGAGCAAAAGGCGGAGTTTCCGACAGGTGACTCGCGGCATGAGCTGGCCGTCACCATTGCCCAGCCGCGGCTGTGGAACCTGGACGATCCATACCTGTACCGTGTTTCGGCAAGCGTGACGGCGGACACGAAGAAGGCGCATCAGCATGCCATCCGCTGCGGCTTCCGCGACTTCCGCGTCGTGGACGGCTACTTCCAGCTCAACGGCAAGCGCATTTTCCTCAAGAGCACTCACACGGGGAACTGCATGCCCATCGGCCAAGTGGCGCCGGTCATCCCCGACTTCGTGCGGCGCGACCTGATTTTTGCCAAGGCGTCAGGCTTCAACGCGGTGCGCTTCATTGCAGGCGTGGCCTATCCGGAGCAACTCGACTTCTGCGACGAACTGGGCCTCATGGTCTACGAGGAATGCTACGCGGCGTGGTGTCTCGAGGATTCGCCGAAGATGGGCGAGCGTTTTGACCGCAACACCTCGGATATGGTCCTGCGCGACCGTAATCACCCGAGCGTGACGATTTGGGGCCTGATGAACGAGACCAGGGATGGCCCGGTCTTTCGGCGCGCGGTTGAGTTCCTGCCGAAGCTGCGCAAGCTCGACCCCACGCGCCTGGTGCTGCTGCAAAGCGGACGCTGGGATGCGGACCCCACGATTGGTTCCGTCAGCAATCCGGGCGGCACGGGGTGGGAACCGGTGTGGGGCGTCGAAGGGCCCGACCCGCCCAAAGTCAACAAAGGGCTGGGCTGGTACCCCGGCGGGTACATTGACCGCGCAGGCGACGCGCACGTCTACCCCGCCACGCCGCACACGCCGCAAACGAGCAAGTTCATCCGCGAGCTTGGCCGCGAGACCAAGCCTGTGTTCCTCTCCGAATACGGCATCGGCAGCATGATGAACGTCATCAGCGAGTGGCGGCACTTCGAGCAGGCCGGCGCGCGGCCCGACCTCGTGGACGCCGCGATGCTGCGCGCGCAAAGCGAGGCGTTCTGCGCCGACTGGAAACGCCTCGGATTCGAGGATGTCTATCCGTTCCCCGAGGATCTGCTGCGCGAAAGCCAGCGCCTCCACGCGCGCCAGCGCACCATCGGCTTCGACCTCCTCCGCTCCAACCCAAGGCTCTGCGGCTACAACCTCACCGGCATGCTCGACCACGCCATCACCGGGGAAGGACTGTGGACCTTCTGGCGCGAATGGAAACCGGCCACCTTCGACGCGGTGGCCGATGGCTGGTCGCCGCTGCGCTGGTGCCTGTTCGTTGATCCGCTGCACGGATACTCGGGCGGCGCGGTAACGGTTGAAGCCGCGCTGGCGAATGAGGAGACGCTCAGGCCTGGCGAGTACCCCGCGCGCTTCCGCATCGCCGGCCCGGCCGGAGTGGTCTGGGAGAAGGCTGCGTCAGTCAAGATACCCGACCCAGCGCCGCTGGCCGTCCCCGCTCTGCGCGAGAGCATCAAGCTGGAAGGTCCGCCCGGGCAGTACGTCTTGGCCGCCAACCTGGAGCGCGGTGGCGCGCCCACGGGCGGGCGGCTGACGTTCCATCTGTCTGTGCCGTCAGTACTGCCGCAACTGCAAGGCAGCGTGTCGCTCTGGGGCATCGAAAAGAAAGCCGAAGGGTGGCTGGCGGCACGCGGACTGGCGTGCCAGCAGTTCAACGCGGATGCGCCGGCGCAGCGCGGGTTGGTTCTCGTCGGCAAGCCCGCGGACGCCGAGAGAAACCCCAAAGCGTGGGAAGCCCTGACGCAACACCTGGCCAAGGGCTCGACCGTGGTCTTCCTCAGCGCGCATGTCTTCCAGAACGGCAAGGCCGGCATGAACTGGCTGCCGCTGAAGAGCAAGGGCCGCTGTTTCGCGTTCAACGACTGGCTGTATCACAAAGAGTGCGTGGCCAAGCGTCATCCCGTGTTCGAAGGGCTGCAAGGCCCCGGGATCATGGACTGGGACTACTACGGGCCGGTCGTCCCTCACGACGTTTTCGAGGGACAGGACACTCCGGATGACACCATCGCCGCGGCATTCGCCACCGGGTATTACGACTACCCGAACGGGTATGGGTGCAGTCTGCTGATGGCCGCGTACCGTTCAGGCGAAGGCCGGTTCATCCTCAGCACACCGTACATACTGGAGAACCTGGGCACGCATCCAGCGGCGGACCGCCTGCTGCTCAACTTGATCCGCTACGGGAAACCGGGGACCTGACGCCTGCGCGATTGTCCGCTGCCCCTTGTGGCGCAGCAGGCGAGGAGCCCGCAGAGCAGGACTTGCGGGGCTTGCGCCGGAGTCCATGATATCCTGCCCCATTCCCAGGGAGCTTTCGCCCAAGGGCCTACTTCTTCGCGGGGACGACATCGAACTGGTGCGGCTTCAGCTCCAGTGCCTTGCGGATTGCCGCGTCCAATTCCGTCACTTTGGCCAGGCGCTTCTCCAGCGCCGCCTGCTTCTTGGCCTCGAGCTCCGCGGCGGGAATTCCCAGCCAATCCGGCACGCCGGGGCCGAGAACGACGCCACGGAAAATCTGGTCGTGGTAGACGCGGTTCTTGCCGGCCACTGCATTCCAGACCGCTTTCACCTGGTCCGCAAGCGGACCCGCGGCCAGCACGTCGCTCGCCAGATTCACGCCCGCTGACAACTCCGCGGCAGTGTGCTCACCAATCTTCTGGCTGTCTACCAGGATCTCATACTGGCCGTCCTTGAGGCCCGTCACCTTCAGGCTGTACTCGTTCATCTCTTGTTCGAGCGGCGCCCATTTCAGAATGGACTTCGCTTCCTTCGGGAAGAACGGAAGCGCGGCGTCCAAACGCTGAAAGCTGACGCCGCCGTCCTTCGCCGCCAGATTGGTGACCTCGCACTTCTCCGCCTTCACGACCTTGGCGCCGGCCGCGTCAACTTCGACGGCTGAGACCAACGCCGGGAAGTGCAGCCCCTTCAGAATCGCCCAAGCCATGACCGCCTGTCCCGCGGCGCCCGGATGGACCGCGTCGCCGCCGCCGATGCGATTCTTGGGGTTGTCGGTGCGCGCTTTGTCCTGCAGCGCGATGAACGGATGGAATTGGTCCGCGAAGAGGCCCCCGCTCTTCTGAGCGATCTCGGCTACCCCTGCCGAGTACTTCTCCAGCGTCTCGTTGTAACCTTGGATTGCGGGCCCGTCTTCGCCTTTCTCAACGGGGCTGGGAGTGAGCCAGGCCACGCGGATGTTCGCGGCCTTCGCCTGGTCTGCCATCCCCTGCAGACCTTTCATGTAGTTCTTGTAGCGGCCTTCCTCAAAGGCCTTGTAGCCGCCGTCGTTCATGCCGAAGTCAACGGTCATGGCAGTCGGCTTATGAACCAAGACGTCGCGTTTGAAGCGGCCATTGCCTCCGCCGGACGTGTCGCCGCCGATGCCGCTGTTCCTGAAGGTGAGATTCCATTTCGGGAAGCGGGCGATCGTCCACATCTCGACATAGTTGCTGTAGAGATGCTGCTCGGTGATGCTGTCGCCGATGATCACGACGCGGTCGCCGTCCTTGAAGAAGAACTCCTCGGCCCGAATCGTAAAGGCCGCGCTCACAACCAGCAGGGCGGCGAAAAGAACAGTGCGGCACATTCGAAAACGCATGGCTACCTCCTCAGTATCTGGCGGCTTTCTGCCGGGACCCCACTATTGTACAGGCCCGAGACGAATACGCAATCCATAGGGACGGCCACGAGTCAACTTGGATTCTGGACCTCGGTTTATGTCACTCTTCACTCGTCACTCGTCTTTCGCGCTGTGCGCGCTGATAATCTTCCGGCGTGTCCACATCCGCGGTGACGGCTGCATCGTCCACGGCAATCTGCACGGCCTCGCTCAGATGATGATGGACGACCGTTTTGAGCGTTGCGTTCTCCGGCAGTGCCAGAATTTCCGCGCGCAGAGACATGCACAGCAGCAGTGGGTGTCCGCGCCTTCCCTGAAAAACTGGAAGCACCAGCGGAGGTCTCTGTTCCAGCCAGGTGCGGACCAGGCGCCTGACCGTCTCCGCTTGAACCGCCGGCTGATCGCCGAGCGCCAACACGACCGCTTCCACATCGGCGGGTAACGCGCGCAAACCGGCTTGCACTGACGAGAGCATCTCACCGGACGCATAGGCGGCGTTGTGCACAAAGGATACGGGAGCGGCCTGCAAGGCTGCCCTCAGGCGGCGCTCTTCATGGCCGGTCACAACGACGATGGTCTGGATTTCGTCAACGGCCTTGAGTGTCTCAATGACATGCACCAGCAGCGCTTTGCCACCCAGCGGCAGCAGGGGTTTGAAGGCGCCCATCCGCTTCGACAAGCCTGCGGCAAGAACAACTGCGACGATGTTGGGACGCGGCACGCTCAACTCCTTGGCCTGGACTATTCACCGCAAAGGCGCAGAGGTGAATGAGGGGGCTAAGTACAACTCCGCAGAAGTCCCTGACCCACTAACCCCCGGCTTCAGCCGGGGGGTGGCAGGTCGGATGGACCACTGTAGCCCCGTTCACGGGGCTTACCCGAGGCGCTTGGGCTTAAGCCCTTGGCCACTGCGAGTAACCGTCGTGAACGACGGTATTGGCTCGCGTATCCGCCTCCTCCCCCCGGCTGAAGCCGGGGGTTAGTGGCACGGTTCGCGAAGGGTCACTTACTTGTGCGGCGCTGTGCTAAGCGCCTTGTGCTGGCGTCAAGGCACTGTTTCTGCGCCGCGCCCGCTCCTGGATGATCTCCGCCAGGATGCTCACTGCGATCTCCGCCGGTGAATCCGCGCCGATTTCCAATCCGATGGGCACGTGAACGCGAGCCAGCAGTTCGGGGGCGATCCCTTCTGCCCGCAACTTCTCGAACACCACCTCGCGCTTCCTCGCGCTGCCGATCATACCGATGTACGCGGCGGGCGAGCGGATCACGCGCCGCAGCGCTTCCGTGTCGCTAAGGTGCCCTTTGGTAAGCACCACGACATAGGTCTGCGCATCCGGCTCGGGCAGGCCGCCGCTATCGGAACTCAAATGCAGCAGGGCCTCGACGCCGGAAAACGCAAAGTTCTGCGGCTCTAGCGCAGCTTCGCGGTCATCCGCGACCACGATGGAAAAATCCAGCAGCGAGGCCGCTTGCGCCAGCGCTCTTCCGCAATGTCCGCCTCCCACTATCAGCAGCCGATCCGCAGGCATGACCACCTCCAAAAACAGCTCCGCGCGCCCGCCGCAGACGGCGCCAAAGGTTTCGTCCCGGGGACATGACCCGATTTCCGGCTGTTTGGAAATCGGGATCGTGTCCCCGGATGCTCCAGCCGGCGCCGGGTTGAACGAATAGCCGCGTATCCGGCTGGTGCCCTGATGAAGCGCCGCCAAGGCGTCGCGGATCACGCATTGTTCGAAGGCCCCTCCGCCTACGGTCCCGCAGGTTGAACCGTCGGGATACACGAGCATTTTCGCACCGCTGCGCCGGGGAACGCTGCCGCTCTCGCGCACCACGGTAGCGACGACCACAGGCCGCCGCACGGCCAGCGACGCCACCACCTTCTGCCACAGAGTTTCTGCCTGGCTTGACGTGGGGCGACCCTCCGGGTCGCCGGACGATCCGGAGGATCGTCCTACTGCGGGGGGCAAACTCATGGCGCCGGCGCGTCCGCGAGGCGAATGGGCATTTGCCGGATTCGCTGCCCTGTGGCATGGAAGACGGCGTTGGCGATAGCGGGGGCGATGGCGATGATTGGCGTTTCGCCCCCTCCGGCAGAAGCCAGGTCGGGCCGGTTCAGGAGATGAATATCGAGATTCGGCACGTCTCTGAAACGCGGCACCAGGTAATCGTCAAACGACGCGTTGGTGATACGGCCATTCTTGAATTGCATCTCTTCGCGCAACGCAGGACCGAGACCCATGATGATCGCGCCTTCCACCTGGGCAACCAGGTTGCCTGGGTTAAGGACGGCTCCGCATTCGAAGGTCTCGCAGACATGCCGCACCGCGATCTCGCCGTTCTTTATCGCGATCTCGACGCACGCCGCCGTAAAAGATCCCTTCTCTGTTCCGCACGCCAATCCGACCCCGATTCGTTCGGCGCCGCCTCCGGCTGCCTTTTTCTTGACGCGGTTGCTCCAATCGAATTTTTGCGCTGCCGTTTCCAGGACGGCGCGCAAGCGCGCGTTCTCCAGGTTGTTCAAACGAAACTCCAGCGGGTCCGCGCTGGCCGCGGCCGCGAGTTCATCCATGAAACACTCGCGCGCGAAATTGTTCGCCGTGGCGGCCAGCGCGCGGTAGGAGCTTTCGCGCAGCACCCCGGCGGAGCGTACGAAATCGCACGCGGACTTGCCCGCGCGATAGGGCGTTTCGACCGCTGCTTGCCCGGAGTTGATATTGACGAAGTGCCACGATGTGAGTTTGCCCTTGGCGTCGAGGCTGGCTTCCGCGTCAATAACCGCCGCCGGCCGGAAACAGGCCCAGGTGAATTCCTCCTTGCGCGTCCAGCGCACCTGCACGGGCTTGCCGGCGGCCTTGGCCAGGCGCGCCGCTTCTACTGCCGCGTCAGGCGTGTGCTTGCCGCCGAATCCGCCGCCGAAATCCGGCACAATCACGCGCACCTGGTCAGCGGGAACGTTCACGGCGGATGCGATTTGGGTCTTGGACCCAAATGGATTCTGCGTCCCCGTCCAAACGGTCAGCTTCCCATCCTGCCATTCAGCCACCGCCGCACGCGGCTCCAGCGGCACGTGTTGAACGTAGGCCACCCGATACGTCTGGCGGAGAACCTTGTCGGCCTTTGCGAGTTCAGCGGCAAACGGATTTTTGGGCACGCCGCCTTGCGCGCGTTTTCTTAAGTGGTCGTAGAGTTCCTGGCTGGAAACCTGCGCCACTTCCTCCCACGTCGCCGTCTTTTCCAGCGCTGCCAAGGCAGCCGCTGCGTCAAAACTCGTGGGCGCAACTGCACCGACGAATGAGCCGTCCTGGACGACGCTCACGTCCTTGATTGCCTTCGCGGGCGCGGTGTCGAGCGTCTTGAGCTTCGCGCCATAAGAGGGTGGGCGCAGGATTTTTCCGTAAAGCATCCCCGGACGTTGAATATCGGAGGGGAAGCAATGTTTGCCGGTCACCAAGTCTCGCCCGCCGGGACGAGGGACTGCGGTGCCGAGGACCTTCCACTCCTTGACCGGCGTGACCGTGATATTGGCGGGAATGCCTTGCTCGAAGGCTTTCGCCTGATCCTCGGCGCCGATCTCGGCATACGTCATTTCGCGCTTGCTTGCGGCGTGCATGAACTTGCCGTCCCGCAGATCCACGGTTCCGGGCTCGACGCCCCACTTCTTGCCCGCAATCTGAATCGCGACCTCGCGGGCCGCCGCGGCGCCCTGGCGAACGGCCGGCACCGTGCGGGGCGTGGACATGCTTCCGGCAGTGATGCCGTCGTCGGGAACCAGGTCCGTGTCCGCCATCAGGAGGTAAATTTGGCTCACGGGCACGCGCAACTCCTCCGCGGCTGCCTGCGTCAACTCCGCTCGCGCGCCTTGACCGGCTTCGACTTTGCCGGTGAAAACGGTGATGATGCCATCCTTCCCGATATGGACACGAGCGGAAATGGTCGCGGCCCGTCCGCCGCCCCGTCCACGGCGGGGTGGAGGAGCGCCCTCTTCGCCTTCGGCCTCAGCGGCAGGCCAGACGGTGACAAGCAGCCCCGCGCCGAGGCACACCTGCACGAAAGAACGCCGGGAGAGTCCGGGGTGAAATTCCAAGCCGTGCGCCAGTGGCAACTGATCTTCCGCGCCGGAGTCTGGCTGTGCCAAGGCAACGTCGTCCAAGGTTTCGCGAATCATGGCGTTTTCCCTCCCGGCTGCGCCGGGGCCGCGGACTGTGCCGCCACGCGCCGCACCGCCTTGAGGATCTTCGGATAGGCACAGCAACGGCACAAATTCTTGTTCAGCGCATCAAGGATCTGCTCGTCGCTCGGCTTGGGCGTTTCATTCAGCAAACCGACCGTGGCCATAATCATCCCGGAGGCGCAGTAACCGCATTGGAAGACGTGCTCCGCCAGGAAAGCGTCTTGAACCGGATGGAGTTTTTCGCCTGCCGCGAGACCCTCAATGGTGAGGAGCGTCTTGCCGTCCGCTTCTGAAATGGGCATTTGGCAGGAAAATACGCGTTTGCCGTCGAGCAGCACCGAGCAGGCGCCGCAGCGCGCTTCGCTGCAGCCATACTTCGTGCCGGTCAGATGCAAATCCTCGCGCAGCACATCCAGCAGCACCCGGCCCGGGTCGGTGGTTACGGACGTTTTCCGGCCGTTGAGCTTGAATGAGACCGTCGTAGCCAAATGGGAGCCTCCTCTAATCTGGCGTAGACCGAGTTTCCTTAAGACCGAACTGCAAAGTATGACCGCGGTCCGAGAGTTCACAAGGACAGTTCCGATTTTGGATTTTGGATTTTGGCAACCGTTCAGTCTCTGCGCGGACCGCAAGACGGCGGTCCCATTAGTCCCATACGTCCCATATGTCCTATCGGCCGCGCCTTGCTGGCGCACGCCGCAAGGACACTGAACGGTTCTGGATTTTGGATTTCGGATTGGAGCGCGCGAGCGGGTGGCGGGTGACGGGTAACAGATTGCCGCCGACAACGGACTTCTGACTTCTGGCTACTGGCTACTGACTACTGACTGTCAGCGCCGCCAATGCTCTCTGAGATACTGGAAGTAGAACAGGGCATTGTCCAGGGGCACATTGCTGGGGATGTGGTTGCCGACGGCGAACATGAAGCCCGGACATTTGC
>Ga0315279_10004898_pt1 | contig 17741 bp, 14 predicted proteins | sample YL17G06_20_MG_FD_203694 | JGI IMG/M metagenome (GOLD analysis project Ga0315279, IMG submission 203694) | Sediment microbial communities from Yellowstone Lake, YNP, Wyoming, USA - YL17G06_20 | ecosystem: Environmental > Aquatic > Freshwater > Lake > Sediment | place: USA: Wyoming | collected... | reverse complement strand
TTACTATTAGGACATTTGTCCGCTTAGTGTTTTTTGTGCTTTTTTCTCTCCACAGCTTTGGATTTGACAGGTTGTGGTTCACCTGTGTCTACCCTGAGCTCTGGGTGAAAGTCTTTGACTAATCGGAGATACTGCCGCGCGGTGTGGAGCGTGCGCCCGGTGATCTGGCTGATGGAGATTGCATCGTGCTTCTTCCTGACCAGCGCTAAGACTTGATCGTAGGTTTTGATGTACCGGTCTACCGCACTCTGCGTGTGTCCAGTCTTGAGCACGATGTCTACCGGTGAGATCGCCTGCTCATACAACGAGATGATGATCCCTTTGTGTGACGGGTTGCTCCCCTGGTCCAGCACGTAGCCCTTCATCGGTAGCACTTCCCCGCTCTTCTCGAAGTAGGCCTTCAGATATTTCCCGATCGTTCCTGTCGTCCGGTTCATCAATACGCTCAGTTCTGCTCCACTCAATAATCCACCTTGTGCTTTCGCACTCTTGAGCAACCTCACCATCAACTCAATGTCTCTTGCCTCTCGGTGGCGGTAGTTCGAGTTACGATCCCCCTTCTTGAAGTAGATCCTCCGTTCGATGTCTTCCTTCCGGATCAGCGGCAAGATCACCGTCTGCACCGCATAGTCTTCCGTCTTCTTTCCATAGTTTTGTCGCTGTCCGTCATCCTTTGTCGTCTGCCACACCACATCGCCAAACCCTAATCGATTCTGCGATGGATAATACTCCTGGTGTAGTTGCTCCACATCATCAGCCAGCATCATCAACACTCGCCGACTCCCCAAGACCTTATACTCCGTCTCCAGTAACCGGATCAACGACGTCTTAAAATCTCTCTTGCCGATACTCTCATACCGGTCTCGGATGCCTCGGCTGTAGTTCATACCGGCCTCCAGACCATACCAGAATCCCCTTTTTTAAAAGGGATTTTGCGCTCTACGTGCCGTATCTGGCTCTTGATGCTTTCCAACCGCTTCCGCTGCTCTCGGTTCTTCTCTGCTTGTGCAATCAGCTGAAGATACTCTTCCACCAATCGCTCTGTGCGACCAATGTAGTATCCAATCTCCTTCGCTCTGCGTATGCCTCGCTCCCGGGCCATCAACACCCGGGTGAAGTCGTTCAGATACCCTTTGATCGCTCCACCACTGTGTCCCGTGATCCGCTCGATCTCGCTGTAGGTCTTCCACTCCAAATACAACCCTATGATCCACACCTTGTGGCTGATCCCTTTGCCGATGTCCCGTTGCAGTCCTCTCAGATACAACTTCACTTTCTGATTCACTAACTCTTCCACGTCTCGACGGATTGTCCGGCTGCTGACTCCCAACACCCGACCAAGGTCCTCTTGCGTTAGCAATCCTCCTTGCTCATACGCCTCCTCCGTCATCCGCAAAATCCGCACCTTCCGCATCGCACTGTCTCCCGATCGAGCTTGAACATCTCGGTCGCTCCTGACCTCCCTCGTCAATCTCACCTGCACCTTCTTCACATCAGCTATCGACTTCCCAGGACCTTCCTCCGCACTCGCACACGTACATTCAATCTCACCAGTTCCCATCTCCCGATTGTCAAAGAACGTCTCTCTCACGACTTCCAATACTCCACCACTTACGCGCGGCGAAAACTCAAACTCTCGCTCCATCCTCCCCACAAATTCATGCTCTCGTGTCTTCTTCCTCAGTCGGTTATACTCCGCTTGTCGATGCACCGACCGCCAACGTCCACTCGTTTCCATCTGTCCTCCTTGTCTTTACTTCTTGCTCTGGAGTTGAAGGTAGTTCCCCTCAACTCCAGATGCAAAAAAGTGGGAGGACAAATGTCCTTATTTGACTAGGGTTAGGATAATTGAAATCAGAATCTCCGAATCGGCTTCGCATCTTCCTAGTTTCGCAAGCAGAGTATCCTTGTCGGATGGCCTTTTCTTGTTGCTTTCATCCGCTTGAATTCGGTCACGGAGGTTTCTTGCTTCTTCACTGATGAGATCTTCAAGTTTTATTCGAAATGATGGATCCTCCAGATAGCGCTTGACAGTCGCAATCGCATGTTCCTTTGACAATGGATGCGGTTGACTAAACGATAGAAGGGTTAACACATGATCAAGAAGAGCAGGAAAGAATTTTTCAGCGCCTTCAATAGGAATCACAGTAGCCTTCCGCTGCGTAATGATCTTTTGAGCGTTGTCTTCTAATTCTCCTCTTTTTAGCCAATATGTGCTATATCGGCGTGATGGATTACGAAGAATTGCATTGACGAGAGCTATGTCATACTCACCGGACCATCCACAGATTAGAAGACCAAACTCATCAAGCACTCTATCCAACAATCGGTTCAGTTGTTCAGAATACTGTGACAGCTCAGCCTCAGTGTTCTTGATTCTCGTGTCTCGATAATCCCCGTGGACCTTTATGATCGTACACTTTGAATGAACATGCGGGTTCGCACCTTGAAGTGAATCGTCGGAACTGATGACGTCAGGCACAAATCCTTCATCGCTCAGCGAAATCTCCAAGAGTCTGTCGAAGTTCGTGGTGATGATCATTCTGACAAGGCCAAGCTTTACTAACTTGGCAATTGCGCGGTGCGTAGCCGTTGGAGTCTTCGTGTTTTGACGTCGTTCGTCTTCAGTTGGTTCGAAGTACGACCGGAGAATAGCGTTTCGCTCACTATTTGTGGCTCCAAGGGCACCCAGTATCTCAGAATAATTTGGATCAATCCCATATTTTGCTCTGTACCAACTCGCTGGATTGCTGCCTGCGTCTTCAGATTGAAGGTCGGCAAGCTTACAAGCAAGGTCAAGTGTGATTTCCCAACCAGTGAAAACCCCCGCCGATCGAGAAACTCCTGAGCCGACCAGCAGTGCGTAGACACCAGGATTCGAAACAAGCGAAATGGCAAGCGACAATATCGGATCAATGGGCTTCATTTATTTCCTCGCCACTGCAGGTAACATAGCATCGAGTAATCGCTTTTCTTCTGAATTCTTCTGATACAAGGCTCAAATGCGTTCCCTAACCACAGGAAATCCAGTCCTCGCTTTTGTTCAGCATCGCGATAGTCGAGCGGCGCTGTTCCTGCTACAACTTGCTCAAGAGCGATGGCAAATTCATCCGGATTGAACGAGCGGCCTTCTCGGACTTCTCCTCGCGGTGTCGCGACTTTGTACCAGGGTTCCGAGGGGTTGTCTACCTCTGAACTCTGAATATGAGCTTGTCAAACAAATTCTGAGCGCGTGCCTTCAATCGCCAGAGATTTGCGTACGCGATGGGCCGCTTTTCAAACGCAAAGAGCCGATACCGAATGCCATCTGTCACCAAGAGGTTGCATTCCGTTTCGAATTTTCTTGCATATCGTTTCGCCTGTTCGAAGGCGCTCTCTGCAGCAGTGTCCAGTCTCTTTGCTTCAATGATTAGTGCAATATTCTCTCGATTCCGAGGTAGTTTATTGAACAAGACGATATCGGCACCTCTCCACTTTACCGCAACTAATTCTTTAGGCCATCCCAACGCACGCAAGAACGGGACAGCAAAGTGAGCAATCAATTCGTCCTCCGACGGAATAAATCCATATCGTGCCTTGTCCCAGAATTGCGGAAAGAGAGCTAAAGCGTCAGCGACGATCGGAGCGACAGCCGAAGGCGGGTCGCTGAGCCGGGGCTCGGGTTCCGGCAAAGGCGGCAACGGTGCAGTTTTCCAATTGGATGGCTCGGAGTTTATTACAGTTTGAGCAAGGGCTATCACCTCGCGATTCCAAGTGCGGGAGAATCTAGATGGATTCGCTCCAAAAACGTACGAAGAAAAGACGTGCTCCCTTTCCAGCCTCATCCACCGTACCCTCCTCGCGTGCTGAAGATCCCAACCGTTTACATCGTCGAACTGTTCAAGATACTGGTACTCACTAGCGATAATAGCAACCGCTATCACTTTGTTCTTCCCGAGACGTAGAACAATTGGATCCCCCTCCTTCGCGTTTCCTGCAAAGCTATCGACGAATCTGTCTATCGGTTTTCTTGGTGATCGACTCCACGCGCCAGCATCTCCAGGGCCTAGAAGAGCAACTCCGTATTCGAGGAAACAGTCTGAATAAAGTCGATCAGGTGCTCCAGCTGCAATTTGCCAGACAGGATGTTCCATTTCACCTCCTCGGGACGGCTAGTAGCATAGCATCTAGCAGTCTCTTTTCCTCTGAGTTTTTTGGGTACAGTGCGGAAAGCGCGTTTGCCAGTCGCAAGAAATCTGGACCACGTTTCTGTTCGGCTTCAATCAATGCTTTGAGAGCAGCGGATTGTCCGCTGGCCTGTAAAAGCATTGCTGCGTGCACACGGTCAAGCGTGGTTGCTTCACGGCGTTTCTCAGGCTCGGGCTCTTCAGCCACCCTGGGACCGCGCCTCCCCGTCTTCAACTTGGGTGCCTCAACATCCTGTTCTTCAGGGAAAAGAATGAGTTGCGCCATTTCAGCTCCACCGCGCTCCAGCTTGGCCGCAATCTTTGCTGACCCCTGCTCACCAAACAACTGGCGAGCACGCTCTTTGACAGGAATGAGGCGGACGATACCTTTCTCGATCTCAATGATTCTCCCCTTCCATTCATCAAGCTCAATTCCCAGCGGTTGAGCGAACCTGCGCGCAACGTCATAGACGAGAGAATACCCTGATTTCTTCTTCGAAGCTCGTGCTTCCTCTTCATCTTCTTCATCCTCTTCATCCTTTTAGGCGCCGTTCCCATTTTCAGCGACTGAGCTCATCAGCGTCCAGAGGAAGAGGGCTGTCAGCCTTGCATCTTCTTCCAGCACACCGGCCGCCCCATTGCGAGCTCGCGCTTCTGCGGTGCCAAGGACTTGCTCAAGCGCCGTGCGACCTACGACCTCCCAGATGTAAGAGAGATAGCCTCGTTGGTACGGCTCTGCCGCCAACGGATCTCCACCAAGTGGTATTTCTGTGTCGTTTGCATCAACGACTTTTTCATAGCGACTGTAGACTTCTAGCGCCGGACCAATGCACGCAAAGACAAGGTCGGCTCCTCGAACACCTTCCTCGGCAAGGCGCTCCATCCAGTTGGCAACTTTGTCTTTCATTTCGTTGTAGATGTTTGTCCAGTCGCCAATTCCAGCATTCTCAGGACGTGGACGACAAACAAGATGAATGCTCGCGGAGAGTGCCGCTGACTCCTGTGCACGAAGTCTTCCCGGACGCTCTGTGGAAATGGGCCAAGACCCAGTTATGGTCCAGCCTCCCTTTAGCATCCCAGAAAGCAGCGCCTCCCATCCTTCCGTCGTCTTGTGTGCGAATACTACACAGCCAATCCCGTCATCGGCAAGAGTCCTCCTACCTTGCTTAAATGCAACGGCCATTTGCCGTTCAAAGAAGACCTTGTCTTTCACTCCACCATTTACTTTTTGAATCTCATCTTGCGTGATCTCTTTTTCTTTTGGCGTTAGAAACTCTGTAAAGAGGGAGTCATTGGGTAAAGAACGTTTAAGCCATACATAGAAAAAATCTGAAAGATCCGCGTAGGGAACTGCATCATAGTATGGTGGATCAGTGAACCAAACAGAGCAACTATCGTCCGATAGTGGCGAGAAACAAGCGTCGGCGGCCTGGACTTGGCCTGTTTGTCCGATGCTTTGTGTGTGCTCGGCGACCCTAGCGACCCATTCGACTGCTCCATCAAAGTTGCCCGACGAATCTGACCAGGGAACTGCTTCTGCGAAATCCCACACAATCGGCAGAGCCTGACGACTAAAAGTGTGTGCAACAAACTCCCCTTCTTGTGCCCAAATAACACCTGAACTCCAGTAATCAGCGCATCGGCTTATGACTGCAGAATAGAGTTGTTTCACTTCTGTTTTTGAAGTGTGACTAAGGGCAGCGCCGCTTGTGAGTTCTTTCAGCGCAAGCTGCTGTCTTGCGGTAAACAAATCGGCCCACGTATTTATGCCATACCTTCTTAAAAAGAGAACGCTCTGCCAGCTCCAGAGCCACCACCTGTGGGAGACGGCTCGTCCGGAATGAGACTCAATCCATTCTTGGTCTTATGCGCAAGGATTTTGTCCCGTTCTTTTTGAGCTTTTTTGACAGCGTCATCATCTCGTTGAACCGGCAGCCTATACTGGCGTCCTGTGGACTGGTCATTAAGTGTCACCACCGCAAGCAAGCGTGCATCATCTGCGCCACCACGTCGGAGAGCAAGCTGCTGTCGTACCCGCTGAACAGGAAGAACCGTTTCGCAACAAAGACATTTTGCATTCCCTCTGTCAATAGTTCCTTTCGGGGAATCAGAATCCTTTTTCGGCTTGAAAATCTCAAACTCAACTCTTGGCACTTTTCCTTTTCCTCGAACAACCTTATACTGCAACGCTCGCTTTCGTCCGGCCTTTTTCGAGAGCCAAAAGGACCGCACGAGTGGAATCTCTGCTCCGCAGCCGGGTGTCTCGCAAATCACCGTCCTCGCCCAAAGGTAGGCAATCGGTTTGGAGCCATCGGGATCAGCTGGATAAAACTCTGCAAGCTCTTTTTCTGCTGCGGCTTTTACCTCAACGCCAACACGTCTGAGTTCGTCGGCAAGTTTCTTACCGTGTCGGGGAATATCTTCGAGCATCACCTTGAGAATCAAACACGCAACGGGGTTAAGATCGCTGGCAAACGTATCACAACCTACACGCAGCGCTTCCAAGGGGATCGATCCTCCACCAGCGAACGGGTCAACGACGAGCGGCGGCTCGTCACCGTGTGCTGCTTTCACCAGCCCTCTTGAAACCTCGAGGTATGTTGGATGGGCCGAATGATCCCAATTTGAAAAGTCAGCGATGAACTTGAGCAGCTTTTTTCGCAGGTCTTCATTGCTTTTTCCGACATTACCGACAAGTTTTGGCAAAAGCTGTTGTGCTTGCGTCTTGAAATCTTCGGGACAGCGCTCGTCACACGGATCAGGCAGAAGTAGACCCATCAATACTGCCCGGCACGCGGCCAACGGTCGCCGCGCCCACCAAAGGTGCAGCGTCGAAGGATGCCCGTGCCGGATCGATTTCTCCCTCGCCGATTGTTTGCTTACCTCTGCGATGGGGAAGTCAACTTCGATCAGGCGCTTGCATTTTTGGGGGATCATGATGCTCTAAATGCCCCTAGCTGAACGAGCCCTGCGCTTTACCCTTTGCTGAAAGGCTGGTCGCGGCGGGCCTAGGAGGCTAAGCACGGGATCGCTTTGAGCTCTTGCTACGTCCCCCCACACCAAGACCATGCAGTTCTGCTTACTACGCGTGACTGCATTATAGAGCAGCCGCCTTTGCTGCGTTCGATCGGGAGGCAGCTTGTATGTCCACAGGATGAACACGTTGTCGAACTCACGGTTCTTGGCTCCGTGCACCGTGGTCACAGTCTTCGAGGGGAAGTGCGTCGAATAAGCGCGTTTCTCGTGCAAGGCTGTATCGAGCTGCCTCGTGACCAATTCGTGATGTATCGGTTGTATCCCTCTCAGCCGCGCAAATTGCAACGTACGCGATACTATGTGGTTTGCGACTGGATCAGTTAACGCAGATGGGCTATTCCATTCCGTGTCCATCCGAGCGTCGTTACTTGTCAGTCCTAGACTGCGGCGAATTTTTTTTCTCTCCTCCTCAGTTGTAAGCTCCTCATGCCATTGGATAACCGAAAGGTTTTTCCTTTTAAGTTGATTATCACAGGACGTAAACACTTTGTTCAGGAATGGATCGTGGCTCGGGCATATCAATGCAGTTGTCCCTCTCCAGGGCGAAGAATTGAATATAAGAGCCTCAATGATTTTCCATGCCACAGGGCCTTCATTTTGGCAGCAGATTAAAGGAATCGTCGCCACATCTGATCGAACATTATTCCGCAGGCACCTTGCCGCGGCCAAGATGCTCTGAACTGAAGTGCGATGGCACGTGGTCAATTCTGTGACACTTGCGGCGCCTTCTTTCTGCAGTGCCGTCACCCAATCAACAGCTGGGCATCCCGGAACGCTTGTGTCCAACAATTGGAAATCGTCTGCCGCGAGTACCAATGTGGAAGAGGTAGATAGTGTCTTAACGAATTCAAGAATATGGCTATGACAGTCCTGGAACTCATCGATGAGCACAAGGGGGTATGATTCGCCGATAATTCGCCTGACTGTGGGGCTTTTCATTAGTTGAGTCGCCGTCCTTAGAACCTTTCCAAAGTCTGCATCGATACTGTAAATTGCATCAACAAAATCGACGTTTCCGTCTACTGCGTGCACAGGCTTCATGCACCCTAAGGACATCCGCCATCGATTCACGATTGACAAGGCAAAGCCGTCGATGGTAGAAACTGAGTATTGGATTCCAGGATCTGATTGACGGAGTTTCATGTCCACCCTGCGTCTCGCACCATGCATCCTCGTGATCGCCAACACCTTTCGATATTGTGTTGTGATGAATTGGGGCGCGTATTCTCTCATCCTATCCATTAGCCAGGTTGTCTTGCCTGTGCCAGCTTCACCAGTTACGAGAGATATTCGATTCACAATCGAGCTCTCTGAACATGCGTGGCCGTGAAAATAACACTTCCTTTCTCGTCAGTCTCTCTTTTCCAGCCTTTGTTCTTCAATTTGCCATCACTCGCGATGGCCGTTATGTCGTGGAAGAATTCACAAGCCCGTTTGCAGCACTCTTTGATCTCGAGCGATTCCCAAGTGAGTGTCTCATGAATCTCCCGGTCCTTTTTGCGACCGATAAGCGCATCTTGTAGACCTTTGAGGGTATTGTTATCCGGACCACCGAGCAATGCGGCCATGGTTCGCGTGGGAGTGGAGAGGGCGGGCGCGAGCATCCAAGCCGCCAAGCACTCGACGCCAGCGCCATCACCAAAACGAACGACTTGTCGGGGGATTGGAGCTACTGTACTCAACCGCGAGCAATGGTCGTCACCTGCAGAATCTCCATCGATGATAGGAATGGCATCTGGTCTGAACTTGGATACCTCCTGAAAAGTTTCGAGGATCGCAGCATCACTGGTTGGTATCAATGCAATCGGCCTGACGTCGTAGTCAGCAGCTGTTTCCGGCGATGCCTGTGCAAGCTGCTGCCAAAGGTTGAGCCATTCAAAATCATACAATCCTTCGGGAACGAGAACGATTCCGCCCATCAACGCTTCATAGAAGAGCCTCCGGCGAACCAAATACAGATTCTTAATGCTATTGCTCGTTATATCCTTGATAGGTTCTGTTCTGAGGGGCGTTGCGGTCACGACGCCTCCTGTATTACGTAGGAAGAGGACTTCACTGGGTTGGTACGCAGAAGCAACGTGAGGTGATTGTGTAGTGATTATAGATTGTAAGCTTGCGGACCGAATCCGATTGACCAAACGTTGATGGAGAGATGGATGAAGATGCAGCTCGGGCTCCTCCGCCGCCAGAATGAAGTTCCGACCCGTGCTCCTCCGTTGTTCAGCAAAGGCAAGCAACAAAAGGAATGCCTGTAGAGAGATCATTCCAGCTCCATGTCTAGCAACAGGAAGCAGAGACCCATCATCCTTTCTCACATGAGCTACAAGGCTCTGCAACACAGAAATGGCATCCAGGGATGTCGGTCTGTATACTAGTTTGCTTGATCCGCCAATGAGCAGAAACGACTGTAATTCATTTGCCGCACTCTCCAGGATAGTTGAAAGCGGGCTTACCTCTTCAATTCTTGTGACATCGTTCCGAAGTAATATCTTGAGTTCCTCTATGGCCTTTCCGGGAAGAGCATCATATTCTCGGATAACCTTCAAAAGAGAGGAGGAGCTGAACGACAGGAGCTTGTCCCATTCGCGATTACTGGAAAGAAGAAAAAGACCAAGATCCCGAAGAACTCGCACTGGAATCTGCGCGCAACCATCCGTGAATGGGTCTGATTCGCCATAGTAGAAGTACCGCACTGTGTCGAACTCACAAGCCTCGTCATCATATCGCCCAGCCAAAGCAACTTGAGCTGCAAGGAGGGCCCCCGAGGGTGCATCTGTCTCGTTTGAAAGAGTTGAGTTTTCTTCGTGCCACCAAACTGGGCGAGCTGCGTTTTCTCCGATGAACCAGTCGGGAACAGCCACGGGATCATTCTCAGGGAATCCGGTGACGGTGGCCACGATATGGAATCTACTCTCCGGTTTCGGCGAACCGCCATAGAAGTCCCAATCAGAGATTGGGCGAACCATCTTCTCGCGTCCAAAAAGGAGAGCTAAGGCTTCGACGATGGTGGACTTGCCGGCGTTGTTTGCTCCTAGAAGCACAGCGTGTTTTGGTAGAAGAATCAGTCCTTCGCGAATGCCCCTAAAATTCCTTAGCTGTAGCTGACAAATGCGCATTGGTCAGTCCCAATCTTGGTAACCATTGAAATGTGAGATGTTCTGTTCTGCAACTACGATAGCGAGTCCAGATTGCTCGGGCTGATCTTGTGCTCGACTGCGACGGGAAACTCAGGTTGGATGAGGTGATTCCATTTCTTGGGGATCATAGTTCGATCCTTCGACATAGCTCAGGACAAGCTACGCTCACCACAAGTTTCGATTGCGGAATCCGGCTTACGGATTGTGGAATTGAGTTTCGTTTGGTGAATGTGCTCAGAATCATCATTCGTGAGCCTATTAATGGCTCGGTGAACAGATTGAGGAATCCGAGCGAGAACCGCCTCTCTTGCGAATGGGGTCACGAATTAGCTTCGTGAGCCCATTAATGGCTACCTGAGCTAATTCTTCTCCAACGAGCGTCGCGGCCCTTGCCCAGCGGTACAATCCTTCTTTTGCGTTTCAGATCCTGGAGAGCCCTCTTGAGAGTAGCGAAGCTGATACCTGGACAGACTCTTTGTAGATCCGAAAAAGAGAATTCTTCTGGCAATCGCTCAATCGCAGCGACAACCATTTCCCGCTTCGCTCCCCGGGCAGTTGTGATAACGCCGACACGGCTTTCGAACTCGTTATAGGCAGCCGTCAGCATACCGAGAAAGTAGTTCCACCAGGGTCGAAGATCATGCTCTCCTTCGTGCCATCGCTGCGAGCTGTCGTAAAGTGCCTCGTAGTAGGTTTCCTTGCTCTCCTCAATGACCCGCTCCAGACTGATGAAACGTCCCACTTCATACCCAGCTTGATACAAGAGGAACAGGGTGAGCAACCGTCCAAGGCGTCCATTGCCGTCTTTGAAAGGGTGCACGCACTCGAAGTCGAAGACGAATGAGGCAATGGAGAGAAGCGGCTCTGCTTTCCGCTGCTGAAGGCTTTCGTGACAAAGCTCGCAGAGGCGCTCCACGGCGTTCGGGGTTGCAGCGGCAGCAAGCGGTCTGAACCGGATCACCCTCTGTCCGTCCGGCAGAATTTGAACGACCGCGTTATCCTCCTTCTTCCAAATCCCCGCCTCCTCAGAGGTGTACCGATACATGTCCTTATGCCAGCGCAAGATCAGCGATGTTGAGAGCTTCAGTTTTGCGGCGTTTGTGTGAATCTCAGAGAGGACGTCTCGGTAACCCGCGACTTCTTGTTCAGATCGGTCCTTGGGTCGTGACTTCTTCGCAACTATCGCCTCCAAGCGGTCCGGTGCAACTGTGACACCCTCAATGCGGTTGCTGGATTCCGTGCTTTGAACGATCGCCACACGCCGCAAGGTTTCGAGAACTTCGGGGAATTGATCTCGATAGAGTGCTTGCCGGCCGCGGAACTCTCCAACACTCCGCACAGCCATCAATAGATCCTGAGATATTGGCTGGTGTATGAAGTAATCGTGATCGAAGGATTTCATTGTTCTGCCCGAAAAGGTTCTTGTGGTTCGCTGACAACCGTTGTATCACCTATTGATCTGACATTTAGGGTGTAATGGGCGACTTTCTTGACCTCGTGCCATTCCTTTGCGGCAGGGTCTTCTTCTGCAATGAGCCGCGGATTTTTCGTCCCACAATCCACGACAACATAGAGCCAATAACAATCACGTCTGTCCTCCGCAACTCGATGCTCATTTGGCGTGAGAAGGATCGCCCCCTCTGACCGAGAAAGACCCTTCACTTCAATCAAACGTAACTCACCAGAGCGAGTATCCAAGCTCGTCAGGTCGTATCCTAAGTCCTGCTCGTGAACATCCGCGACGACTCGACCGGCGTTCTGTTCAGACGCCATCGCAACCCGCATCGCAATATCTTCGACTTCTTTGTTGGGTTTAAGATTCTTGATTTCAGGCTTCGAAGACTCCGGATGCGGAAGAACCAGAACACTGGAAATACGCTCGACGTTTTGTAGCGTCAGCGCTCTTTGGCGTGCCAGTTCTTCACGACGCCTCTGGCGCCGTGCAAGAAGCTCAGCATGGCGTTCTTCAGCCTTTGCAAGATTCGCGGCTGCGAGTGAATCCCCACGAAGCCTCTCTTCCGTGAACTTTCCGATCTTCTGGTCCTCACGGGTGATGAGCTCAGTCAATGAGAGCTCAACGTGACGTGCAATGCGGTCGATTTCAGCAAGCCTCTCCTTTCGGATTTCTTCCAAGAATGGCTGAAGTTTGTCCTGATGAATCCATTCAGTCGCTTCAGGGAGACCAGCCGCGTCAGGCAGTTCTTTCGGGGTGTCAGCGGGGACGAAGTCGTTAAGAATGCTTGGATCAAAACTCGTCGGCTTTTCACCGACGCCGAGCTGGACAGCGAACAGAAGCTCGTGGACCACTGATCCGAGGCCATCTACGATGCGAGCACGGCAGAAATCGAGGCGAGCCGGGGCACTATGCTTGAGAGAATAGAAGCAGGCTCCATTTGCGAGAGGTTCACGCGCATTGTCGAGAGCAGTCCTTCTCAAAGCTTCAAATAGTGGATGACCAGGCGTTACCCACTCGAGATTGTGCTCCTCGGCGATTTTGCGATCAGTTGAAAGCTCGGGATAGCGGTGGACAACGTGGCCAAACTTCCAATCCGGCTCGGTTTCATACCTTTTCAAAGCAGACGGGGTAGGGCCAGGAAGGAATGTGTGTGCGAGATTCTTGACGGGCTGAAGCGTAAAGGAAAGATCCTGAGATACCTCGCGCATAAAGCGAGCTATTGTCTCCGGGACGAGCCTACGCTCCTGAGCGCGAGCTCGTCGCTCCACCAACATTTCGAGATTGAGCGACTTTGTAGCGAGTCCTTCCAGCGCATTCTGGCAGATTGCCCTGAAGCGATCTTCGCTGACATTCTCCAGCACTCTGCTCTCAAGATCTACATCGCCAAACCTTCCAGCGTAGTAGTCCCTTAGAACGCGTTCCAGATGTGCTGCGGGGAGGATTTCACCAACAACATTGAAGACGGCATCGTCTTCAAGAGCGTTCCGAATTTCCTGAAGCTTCTCCAATAGCCTTCGAAGAATTCTGCCCTCAACGGTATTTGTGGCAACGAAATTAAAAATGAGGCAATCCTTCGTCTGGCCATAACGGTGAATGCGCCCCATCCGTTGCTCGAGGCGGTTAGGATTCCACGGAATGTCATAGTTGAACATTATGTGACAGACCTGCAGGTTGATTCCTTCTCCTGCAGCCTCGGTCGCGACAAGTATTTGGAAGCCACCCTCTCTGAATTGCTGCTCTGCGTACAACCTTGTCCCGGGGTCTTCCCGTGACCCCGGTTTCATTTGACCATGAATGAAGCCCACTTTGAATCCCCAATTCTTGAGGTTCTCCACAAGATATTCCAGAGTGTCACGGTACTCGGTGAATATGAGAAGGCGTTCAGCGCTCTTCTCGAAGAATCCTTGCTCCTGGAGTAAGATTCTGAGCTTAGCTAGCTTCGCCTCGCTTCCGCTTTGTTCGACGGCCCTTGCTTTCTCAGCAAGCTCCCTAAGTTCCCGGATTTCCTCTTGGATCTCATCGGCATTGTTCGTGAGCGTAATGGCCTCGACAATTTGTTCGAGCCTCTCGCGCTCTACGTCTTCGAGTTCATCCCATTCATCCGCATCGGGGATTTCCGGTGGTGTGATGGCTACAAGTTGTCTGGCTGCTTTCAGGGAATCTTCAAGTCTCCTGGCCCGATTCTGTAACGAGCGCTCCAGCGCGTGAGTACTAGAGGCAAGTCTTCTTTGAAACAGCGACATCAAGAAGCCAATTGCCCGAGCACGAGGATCCTCTTCGTCGGCGGCTGCCCGAGCGCTCTGTCTCTTCACGAAACGCGTCACTTCTTGATAAAGCTCTAATTCAGCGTCATCGATATTGAAGCTTGCCGTGTGTGGAATTCTGTTGGTAAAAATCTTCTTGGCTTGATAAGCACCGTTGGGTTGGCGTTCCGGGAAATACACCATCGCTTCCTTGGTGCGGCGTAAGTAAAACGGAGCCCGGCGCTGCTCCATCGCTTGCTTTATCGAACGCACGTCTGCATAGGCATCTTGATCAAGCAGTTGCAGGAATAGAGTGAAGTTAAGTGGGTCGCCTTTGTGCGGAGTCGCCGTAAGCATCAGAAGGTGATCCGTCCGATCACGCAAAAGCTCGCCAAGGCGATATCGTTGACTCTTCTTGTCTTCCGCCGCAGCAGACATTCGGTGCGCCTCGTCGACAACAACTAAATCCCAGGAGCATTGTCGAAGCCCCGGCAAAATATCTTCACGCTTCGCCAAGTCGAGAGATGTAATGATTTGCTTCTGCTCCAGCCAAAGATTGACTCCAAACTGCTCGCGAAGCTCCCTTCCAGATCGAACGTGGAAGGTTTCATTGAACTTCTCCTTCAGCTCGCGTTGCCACTGGAAAGCAAGGTTTGCCGGGCAGACGACAAGAATGCGTTCAGCAAGTCCGCGGAGCTTCAGTTCTCGGATGAGGAGACCAGCCATAATGGTCTTACCGGCTCCAGCATCATCGGCGAGCAGGAACCTGACGCGTGAAAGCTTGAGGAGGTAATCGTATACCGCTTCAAGCTGGTGCGGCAGAGGATCAACACGTGAGATTGAGAGGCCGAAGTATGGATCAAACTCGTACGCTATGCCAATCGAGAGGGCTTGAATTCCAAGGCGCAGAATGCTTCCGTCACCCTTGTAAGAGTAAGAAGGTTGTAGGACTTTCAGCTCGGAAATATCGGCTGATGACAAGGTGACCGTGCGAAATCTTTCGCTGCGTGTGAAGACTATACCGAGGAGCCACGAATCCATTCCGTTGGATTGAACCGTCACAACCCGCACGGGTTCGTTAAACAAATCGCCGATCAGTATTTGGCCTGGTTCGATCACTGGATCAGATGAATGGAAAGCGCTGCAGCAGCTGTCGTGCAGATGTATACAGGGCGCAGGTTCGGATACCTATAGCTCAACGACTGATTCGAATCATTGAAGCCCGCAGGAGGCGAGTCAGTGAGAGAGTCTCTCATCAAATTTTTACAAAGGTAACGGAAATTCGTCGAAAGTCCACGAGAGTCGTGCTCTGAAAGCGAGGGTCGGCTTGCCCGTTGTGTCAGGCACTCGTTTTCTTGGGTGGCTGTTGTACGAACCAATCTTTGGCGCCAACATAGGAGAAACCGCGATCGCGCCGGCACAATTGCGACTCCAGAAACGTCCTGACCTTTTCTTCGCGGATAACATCGGCTATTCTTTCCCACAGGAGCACTCGAAACGCGCAGTCCGGATCTTCATGGAATTGGAGATAGTTGCTATGATCACTGGACTCTTTGGCCTTCGCATGCTCCCACCTGGAGCGTGTAACTAGTAGGACAGGGACAATCACTACAGCGGGCATGAGTGATTTCAACTGCATATGCCTTCGCTGGTTGGCAACAATATCCTTCTCGTAAGCCCAATTGGAGTGAAGCTTCGCTTCAATGAAAACCATAGTCCTGTTGGAGGAATCGTGAAGGAAGACGTCGGCGAATTCCCCACGGTCGGCCTTGAGTTCTTCGAAAAGGTAAAGATGATTATCGAAGCTTACGTGGGTAGAATCTGGATTGAGAATGACCTGCTGAGATGGCGCGGCCATACCCCGAGACGTTGGATGATCAAGCATATGACAAAACTCTGCGAGACGATCTGAGTAGCCAGGAATCAACTCATTGAAGAGGTAGCCCGCAAAGATCTTGTAGTATAGATTACGCTCTTTTTCAGATTCAAAATCTCCGATAGAGCTATCAAATAGCATCGGAATTTCCTGTTAGTATGAATGGTTCTGGAACAGTGCCCTTCCGCCCAAAGCAGTGCTGCCTGACCTTGGGGCAAACCGCCGGATGGGCGATATGTTGTAGTGGCGAGCGCCAGTTTGCCCTTTGTTGGGCGCACGCGAAGTTCTATTCGGCGCGTTTTGCAGCGCGGTGAGAAACAATTCGCGACTAATGATTGTCGAAATCATTGAAGGGCGTGTCAAGTGCCGTTGCCACGTAAATTTCAAGAAGGGCCTGCTGAGTTACGTCAAGTTCCTCGACGTATCGTATGTCCGAATTGGCAAGCCTTGCCTTGGCAGCAGAAAATGCTTCCCGAAAGACTGGATCTCGTTCGAGTTGCCGCCGGGATCCCTTCTTGCTGTATGAAGCTTTGGTGATGCCAGTTTCCTTCCGAGCAATTCGAAACGCCAACGTCGCACTATAACTGTCGCCCGACCGCATAGTATGGTCGTGAATTCGGTTCCGGATGTTGTTTGAACGTCCAACATAAAGGTGTGTGGTACCTTCAGAGAAGAGATAGATCCCTTTTTTTGGAAGGTTCTTTGGTAGAGATGTCCGCTTCACCGGAGGACACGCTAACAGCGCGTCAAGCTTCGGTTGAAGAGACTCGATGATCTGACGGAGCTTCTCGTTCATAACGTTCCTCCCCTAGCTGACTATGGAATATGCGAAGCAGAGGTACCGCAAAACGTCTTATCATAATGCAACCTTGCTTGCGCCTAGCGTTTGAGGCAATGCGCAGCGGGCGAAACAGATTTCATTTGACGTGTGACAGTGTGAATTGTTGAGCTTCCTGCAACAAATGTGTCAGAGCATTGGCTAACCACTTCCTACGTGAGCTAGTTGTGGTCTGGTCGATCGAGATACCGTTGCTCCAAAGCGTTAGTCCGTCTTCTTCACCGCCCGCGAAAAAGGTCCTACCGGGCAGAGCCCTGTGAACAAGGATGTTGCGGATTTCATTCCACTGGATGATGACTTTATCGGATTGCCATCGGTGGAGCGACGATGTAAGAGATTCCATTGGGAATGCTGTCCGATATGTTTTCAGTACGATGGCGGTGGTCACTCGTTTGAAGTCACCTCCCGAAGCGAAAGGGAAGTGTGCCGGCGAGACTATTGAGCCGATCGCAAAAAGGGCATAGTGAAAGGCCTCGAAGGATGCGAGACCAGACACAAAGAATTCAAAGAGCTCTCGATCCTGAATGTATCGCTCTGGCTGCCGTGGAGATGCACCAGACTTGGCAACGGAAGATGTGAATTGTTCATCGTGTTCGGCGCAACTCATGAATCGGTATACAACCGCATTCCATGCCCCTGCCCATTGGGAACCGGAGACAGGATTGCGTTCCCTGATGTCCTTTAAGTGGGAGTGGATCGCTTCGTGGGACATGCTTGGAAAGTCGGGTGGTGGAGATACTCCTAAGCTCGTCAAGACCATGTTACGAGTGCTCGCTAAAGTTGTTAGGTGATTCTGATAGTTGAGCGTCTCGCCCGTCGTGCATAGCGATTAGGCAAACCGCCGTTGCGAGCCTGATACTATTTACTATTAGGACATTTGTCCGCTTAGTGTTTTTTGTGCTTTTTTCTCTCCACAGCTTTGGATTTGACAGGTTGTGGTTCACCTGTGTCTACCCTGAGCTCTGGGTGAAAGTCTTTGACTAATCGGA